>Ga0102590_1001597_pt1 | contig 32959 bp, 31 predicted proteins | sample AraplaMF_Col_mMF_FD_76859 | JGI IMG/M metagenome (GOLD analysis project Ga0102590, IMG submission 76859) | Arabidopsis root microbial communities from the University of North Carolina, USA - plate scrape MF_Col_mMF | ecosystem: Host-associated > Plants > Roots > Endosphere | place: USA... | reverse complement strand
TGGGCCGCCTCGGCTTCCGCTTCCTTGCGCTTGCGCTGGTATTCGGCGAGCAGGTGCTGGGCCTCTTCGCGCAGACGCTTGGCTTCGGCCAATTCGTTGCGGATCTGGTCGGCGCGGTCGTCGAGCGACCGTGCCATCATGCCCGGAACCTTCAGGTAAACGACCAGCGCCAGGAAGAGGACGAGGCCGACAAAGGCGAAGAAAGTTGCGTCAAAGGCAAATTCCATCGATCAAGCCTCCTTCTTGGCAGCTGCGACGGCAGCAGCGACATCGGCCTTGGCGACGGTGCCGCCGATCAGCTGATCGACCACGGCAGCCGCGGTTTCCTCGGCAATGGTGCCGACGTCGGCGAAGGCCTTGGCCTTGATCTCGCCAATGCGAACTTCGGCAGCCTTGATCTTTTCCGACAGGCTCGCCTCGACAGCGCGGCGATCCTCTTCGGCCTTGGCCTTGGCGGCGTCGCGTGCGGCAGAGCCGATCGCGTTGGACTTGGCGCGCGCAGCGGCCAGTTCACCTTCATAGGTCCGGACGGCAGCGTCGGCTTCCGCCTTCAGGCGGCCTGCTTCTTCCAGATCCTGGGAAATGCGCGTATGACGCTGATCGAGGATGGCCCCGATGCGCGGCGCGATGACCTTTTGCATGAGCAAATAGAAGACGCCGAACGTGATCACCAGCCAGAGCAGCTGGGATGCGAAGGTCGTCGAATCGAAAGGCGGGAAAGGGCCGCGGGCGTGTTCGCCTTCGGCAACACCAGTCTCGGTATGGACCTCGCCTGCGGCCGGAGCGGCATGCGCATCCGTACCCGTCGCTGCCGCCGGTGCTTCCTCAGCGTAAGCCGGGGTCACAAAAAACATGCTCACCTCCAGGTGGACTGCAAATGCAAAGGATCACGGCTTGCGGTCGCAGGCCGTGATCCATCTATTCGCCGATATCAGACGGCGAAGAGGAGGAGGAGAGCGACGAGCAGCGAGAAGATGCCCAGAGCTTCCGTAACGGCGAAGCCGAATACCAGACGGCCGAACTGGCTGTCAGCGGCAGACGGATTGCGCAGTGCGCCGGAGAGGTAGCTGCCGAAGATATTGCCGAGGCCGAGAGCCGTACCGGCCATACCAAAGCAAGCCAGGCCTGCACCGATGTACTTTGCTGCTTCCGCTTCCATGTTGAACTCCTTTGAAATGGTTGTTGCGGCGAATGACTGACGCCCTTTGACGTCGATGTCGTTATCCTTAGTGCCCGCCCGGATGGATTGCGTCGTTGAGGTACATGCAAGTCAGCACCGCAAAGACGTAAGCCTGAAGGAAGGCGACGAGGAACTCGAGACCGGTCAGGGCGACGGTCATGATGAGGGGAAGAACGGCTCCGCCGACACCGACAGCACCGAGGGCTCCAAGCGAGGCGACGAAGCCTGCGAACACCTTCAGCGTGATGTGACCGGCGAGCATGTTCGCAAAAAGACGAACAGAGAGTGAAATCGGACGGGACAGGAACGAAATGATTTCGATCGTGACAACAAGCGGCAGCAGAACGCCCGGCACGCCCGACGGCACGAAGACATTCAGGAAGTGGAAGCCGTGCTTATAGAAGCCGTAGACGAGAACCGTGCCGATAACCAGGAGCGCGAGCGCGAAGGTAACGATGATCTGGCTGGTGACCGTGAAGAAATAGGGGAACATGCCGAGCAGGTTCGCCGTCAGGACGAAGGTGAAGAGCGAAAAGACCAGTGGGAAGAACTTCATTCCCTGCTTGCCCGCGCCTTCCTTCAGCATGTTGGCGATGAACTCATAGGACATTTCCGCGACCGACTGCGAACGACCCGGCACGATGGCGCGGTTCGAGGTCGCGAAGTAGAGGAAGCCTACGGCAACGGCAGCAGAAGCGGCCATGAAGAGCGATGCATTGGTGAACGAAAAATCAATTCCGCCGATTTCGATCGGCACAATCTTCTGGATCAGGAACTGATGAGTCGGATCGTTAGACACCGCTTGTTCTCTCTCTTTGGCCCGCAGAACGCGGGGTCATTGCACTGGACCGGAACCGGTCCTTATTTCTTGTCGCCCTTGTCGTCCAGGGGATGGGCCACCACCCCCGCAGAACGCAGCACGTTCAGAACGCCGGCACAAAATCCGAGAAGCAGAAGAACAATCAAACCCCAAGGCGCCGTGCCAACAAAACGGTCGAGGAGATAGCCAAGCAGAGCACCGACGACGATTGCGGAAATGAACTCGCTGGAAAGCTTCATCGCCTGGGCATAACCTTTGCGGCTTACCTCGGCGCGGGCTTCCCTAGCCTCGTCTTCTCCCGTCTCGACGCCCTTGGTCGCGAGTTTCGCTCCCAATTGCGCACGGCGCTTTTCAAGACTTTCCTCGCGGTCGTCCGCCATGGATCTCTCCTCGTCTGCCCGTCGCCCGCACTCCCGCTACCCCGGTCATTCGGACCCCGGACACGAAGGTTGAGACCCTTCCGGCCCGTTCTGAAGTCGCGCGCAACATAGTTTTAGGGATTAGCATAGTCAAGGCGTAGACAGCTTCTGTCCAGCGAGAAAATAATTCTATCAAATCAAAGAGATAAATCGACTCCGGATCGATCGCGCAAATTCGACGGAAAGAATCCGCTTTTCCGGGCCGGAAATCTGCTTGCCCAAGCGATTTATCTCAACTCCAGCCGCCGCCATAGGTGCGATAGAAGACGTGAAGACCGATGCGACCGACCTTTTCCATGGTCTTTGCCCATTTCGGTCTGACATAGACGGCATGATAGTGCGTCGCCGAGCCCACCTGCGGCAGCCAGATCTTGCCTGATGTCACCGCCATCGCCACATCGCGGGCGACTCGCCAGTGATATTCGGAGTTCACCCTGTCCTTGATGCTGTCGCAGGCGAAGGAAAACTGGCAGCGGTTGCGCCAATCCTCGTTCTGGTAGACGACGCCGCAGATGGTCTTCGGATAGGAAGGGTTGCGGACACGGTTGAGGATGACCTGGGCGACGGCCGCCTGGCCCTTCACCGATTCTCCCCGTGCCTCGAAATAGATGCCGGAGGCGAGGCACTGCTGTTCGCGGGCGGAGAAGACGCTCGGCGCCAGCACGCTTGCGGCCCAGGCATGATCGCGCGGGCCGATCTCCGGAACGAAGCGGCCGCTGTCCGGCTCGGCCAGGATGGAATCGAAGGGCGATTGGCGGGCATAGTCAGGTGTTGCCGGCGCATAGGCTGTGGCCAGCACATCGGCCTTGTTGCTGGTGACGAGGCTTGCGAGCATTGCCGGCACGCCATTATCGGTCACAACAGGCTGCGTCTTATAGAAAGATGTGGCGATCTGGATTTCCTTGCCCTGGATCTTCGGCTTGACGAAGGCCGACCTGTCCTTGAGATCGAAGCTCGGGGTGAAGAGCATCTTGGTGCGCTCGAGGATCGAGCCGGCGGAAAAGTCCTTCGGCGGCTGCATCTTCTCGACGGCGACGACGCGGCCCTTCTTGGTGCTGCGATTGACCCGATCCTCGTCCGGCGTGTCCTCGTGGCCCTTGTCCTTGGCGGTGAAGGCGACCTTGCGGCCATCGGGCAGCACCATGCCGGCACCGGCGGAGATCGAACCCGTCACCATCGGCTCGGCGAAGGCGAGTTCGGCCTGGTGGATGGAGCCGGCCGGCGAATTGGTCAGCACCATGCGCCAGTTCTCCCCCTCATGATCGAGGCCGGCGAGCATGGCGGCCAGATCGGCATGAGATGCGACGCTCGGGAAAATCAGCCAGCCGGCAAGACCGAAGATTACGGGCGACACCCAATTCTCGGGAATGAGACGCAGCTTGCTACGGGAAGGGCTCTTTCGACGCAACACGGACTCCGGGCATGGAACGCGGGAACATTCCATTGAAAATCTCGCATTAACCTTGACGTCCGGTTAACAGGCCGTGCCGGAATGTGCCTATGGGCAGCTCAGCACAACCCGAAGGGATGCGTGCTGTCGCAATACCCGCGACTTCTCCCCGTCGACACGGGGAGAAGGGCCGGCGGCGAAGCGCAATCAAATAATAACGTGCGAGCCCAGTTCCACCACGCGGTTGGCCGGCAGACGGAAGTAGTCCGAGGGATTGGCGGCGGCGTTGGCGAGGGCGATGTAGAGCCGGTCCTGCCAATAGGGCATGCCCGACTTGGCGTCCGGCACCAGTTTGCGGCGGCCGAGATAGAAGGAGGTCGACATGATGTCGAACTTCAGCCCCGTCTTGCGCAATGTCGCCAAGGCCTGCGAGACGTTCTGCGATTCCATGAAGCCGAACAGCAGCTCGACGCGGGAGAAACGCTCGGAAATCTGCTCGACCTTGTAGCGGTCGTGGCTTGGGACGCGCGGCTTGTTGATCGTGCGGATCGTCAAGATGACGTTGCGATCGTGGAGCACATGGTTATGCTTGAGATTGTGCAGCAACGCGGCGGGGGCGGATTCCGGATCGCTGGTCAGGAAGATCGCCGTACCCGGGACCTGGGCCGGCGAATGTTCGCTCTTGCGCTCGATCGAGCTGACGAAGGAGGCGAGCGGAATATCGGTATGGCGGGTCTTTTCCATCAGGATCGCCGTGCCGCGACGCCAGGTCCACATGACGACGGTAAAGGCCGTGGCGATCATGATCGGGATATAGCCGCCGTCGTGGATCTTCAAAAGGTTGGCGCCGAGGAAGATCATTTCGAGCACGACCAGCGGCGCAAGCGCGATCACCGCGACGGGAAGCGACCAGTTCCAGCGGGCGCGGACGAATTCGAAGGCCATGATCGAGGTGACGACCATGGCGCCGGTGACGGAGATGCCATAGGCGGTCGCCAGCGCGTCCGAAGTCTTGAAACTCAGCACCAGGAAGATGACGCCGATGAACAGCACGGCATTGACCGACGGCACGAAGATCTGCCCGGTATTGGTTTCCGAAGTGAAGAGGATTTCCATCCGCGGCAGGAAGCCGAGGTTGATGCCCTGACGCACCATCGAGAAGGCGCCGGTGATGACGGCCTGGCTGGCGATGATCGTCGCAGCGGTCGCCAGGATAACGACCGGCAGCAGCGCCCATTTCGGATACATCAGATAGAAGGGATCGGACATCGTCATCGGATTGCCGAGAACGAGCGCCCCCTGCCCGAGATAGTTCAGCGTCAGCGCCGGGAAAACCAGCAGGAACCAGGCCCACTGGATCGGGCGGCGGCCGAAATGGCCGAGATCGGCATAGAGCGCCTCGGCACCCGTCACCGTCAGGAAGACGGCGCCGAGCACAACGACGCCGTAGAAGCCCTCATGCAGCAGGAAGCTGACGGCATAATAGGGATTGAAGGCGGCCAGGATGCCGTAATCGTCCGAGATATGGGAAATGCCGGCGGCAGCCATGACGAGGAACCAGACGGCGGTGATCGGGCCGAAGAACTTCGCGACGGCGCCGGTGCCGCGCGATTGCACGACGAAGAGCAGCGCCAGGATCACCACCGAGATCGGCACGATATATTCCGCGAGGCTGGGTGTGACGAGCTTCAGGCCCTCGACGGCCGACAGCACTGAAAGCGCCGGCGTGATCATCGCATCGCCGAGGAAGAGGGCAGCACCCATCAGGCCGAGCAGCATCAGGATGGCGGTATGGCCGTTGGCGGTCTTCATCAGCAGGGCAAGCAGCGACAGCGTGCCGCCCTCGCCGTCGTTGTCGGCGCGCAGCAGGAAGAGCACATATTTGATGGTGACGATGATCGTCAGCGCCCAGATCATCAGCGAGATCAGGCTGATGACTTCAAAACGGGTGACGCCGTCATGGGCCACCGGCTTCAACGCCTCGCGAAAGGCATAGAGGGGGCTGGTACCGATATCGCCGTAGACGACACCGACGGAACCCAGCCCGAGATAGAACAGCTTTCGCGGCGTCATGTGGCGTTCGTTCGGATGGCTCTCTTCGGACATGAAGTTGCAACAGGCTCCTTAGAGCCAGCCTTTCCAGCGGAAAAAGAAGAAGGGGATGACGGCGGATATCACCATCAGGGCCAGCGAGTAGGGATAACCCGCGACCCAGGTCAGCTCCGGCATGATCTGAAAATTCATACCATAGATGGAGGCGACCAATGTCGGCGGCAAGAACACCACCGAGGCAATCGAGAAAATCTTGATGATCGAGTTCTGCTCGATGTTGATGAGGCCGAGCGAAGCGTCGAGCAGGAAGGTGATGTTGGCGGCGACGAAGGAAGCATGCTCCGACAGCGACTGGATATCGCGCGAGACGGTGCGGCAGAGCTCCTTCGCCTCGCGGTCCTGCTGGATCGCCGGGATCGTGTGAAAGAACGTCAGCAGGCGGGCAAGCGAACCGAGACTGTCGCGCACCTTGCTGATCATCCGGTGATGGCCGGCAATATCGCGCAGCTTCTCCTCGAGGTAGTTCGAGGGCTTGCGCACCTTCCTTGCCCGGTCGCCGAAGACATGCGTCGACAAGATGTCGAGGCGCGAGACAGAGATTTCGAGGATCTCGGCGGTGCGGTCGACGATCGTCTCCAAGAGCTTGGCGAGAAGGGCGGCACCACTGCGCCAGTTTTCCGGCAGCCGATGGAGCGCGGCGATGAACAGCGCAAAGGATTTGGGATGAGCGTAGCGAATGGTGACCAGGCGGTTTCCGGCCAGGATGAAGGCGACATCGGTCAGAGTCGGTACGTCGGTGTCAGCCTTCCAGAGCAGCGAGGCGGTCATGAAGACGGCGTCGTTTTCGACATAGAGACGGGCAGAAGGCTCGATATCCTTGAGATCGTCGCGGGTCGGAACCTCGATGCCGAGAATTTTTTCGACATAGAGCTCCTCGTCGCGGGTCGGCTCGATCATGTCGATCCAGACGACATCCTCGGGAAAGGAGGCGGCATGCGACAGATCGCGGATCTCGACCGACTTGCAATTCGAACAGTAAGCGGTAATCACCGGTAGTCTCTCCGGCTGCATCCAACCTCAAAGGTCGGCATGCGCATTGTGCTCAACCGCATCGCAGTTCCCAATCCTTCGATCGACAAGACAACTCCGAACTTGCAGGCGGGCCGCCTCTTCGAAACGAAGACGACCGTCATTGAGCATCTGCAGCAAAACGCCATCATGGCGCCGCGGCATATGAAGCAAAGCCGTGAAATAATCAAGACATCTTCCGTGAAGCGCGGCTTTTCACCACGTTTCCCCCACAATTTGGGGTATCCGCCGCGGTGATTCGGCTCGCTCAAACACCGTCGTTATCCCGGAACCGCTGCACACTTCCGGGCGACATGCATTATTCGAAGACGATCGTCGGCGCCGGGCGCTGGGACTGGCCGGCGATCTGCTCCCAGACCTTGGCAGCGATGCCGCGATAGATGCCGGCGACGACGCCGTTCGGCTCGGAGGCGACGAGCGGCGTGCCGGCGTCGGAAGTTTCGCGAATGTTCATCGTCAGCGGCACTTCGCCGAGGAAGGGCACGCCGATGCGCTCGGCCTCCCTGCGGGCGCCGCCATGGCCGAAGATGTCGTAGCGGGTGCCGGTATCAGGAGCGATGAAATAGCTCATATTCTCGACGATGCCGAGCACCGGCACCTCGACCTTGCGGAACATGTTGAGGCCCTTGCGGGCATCGATCAGAGCGAGATCCTGCGGCGTCGAGACGATGACGGCGCCGGCAAGCGGCACCTGCTGGGCCATGGTCAATTGCGCGTCGCCAGTGCCGGGCGGCATGTCGACGACGAGGACATCGAGTTCGCCCCAGGCGACTTCGCGCAGCATCTGCAACAGCGCCGACTGGACCATCGGCCCGCGCCAGATCATCGCCGTCTCCTCGTCGACAAGGAAGCCCATCGACATGACCTTGAGGCCATAATTCTCCATCGGATTGATGATGCGGCCGTCGATCTGCGTCGGGCGGCCGGATATCTTCAGCAGTCGCGGCATCGAGGGACCATAGATATCGGCATCGAGAATGCCGACGCGAAGACCGTTGGCGAGCAGCCCGAGCGCGAGATTGACGGCGGTGGTCGACTTGCCGACCCCACCCTTGCCCGAGGCGACGGCGATGATGGCGCCGATGCCAGGCACACCGATCTTGCCGGCGCGCGGCGGCTGTTGAGGGGCGTGGGCCCCGTGATCGTGGCCGGGATGACCGTGCGGCGGGTTCGGCGCAGGGCGGGCAGCCGGAGCAGCGGCGGCCGCCTTCTTGTCCGCGGTCAGTGTGACGAGGGCGCCCTTGACGCCCGGCATTTCCTTGATGACGCGCTCGGCGGCAAGCCGCATTGGCTCCAGCTCCTTGGCGCGGTCGGCCGGAACGGTGATCGAGAAATAGACCTTTCCGTCGGAGATGAAGACGTCGGAGACCATGCCGAGCTCGACGATATCGTGCTCGAGATCCGGTCCACGCACGGTCTTCAGCGTTTCGAGAACCTGTTCCTTGGTGACGTCGGTCATTCCACCCTCACTGCTTTTTCTTGCAGACTACAGCGCCGCGCGTCTTTCAAGACGCGCAAAGGACGCTGTAGCACTTTGAAATGCTGCATGATTTCAGCCTTGATCGAAATCGATCAAGGCTGAAATCATGCAGTAGAGATAGTGGAGACGGAAGCCTTCGCCAAACAAAATCATCGGGAAGAAAATCGATTTGACGGCGTGCCAAAAGAGCGCCGGGGAATTGGCAATCCGTTGCGGCCATCAAGTCCGCCGGGCTTTCGCCCTGATGGCCGCAACGGTCTCCCCGAGAACCGGCGCAATCCGGGGCGAACTAGAGCAAGCCGAGCAAAAGGCCAGTGAAAAGTGAACCGGGAAGAGGAAATCGCAAACAGCTGCGAAAGAAGCGGTGCCAAAACGCAACAACCGCCGCCGACACCGAAGGGCCGGGAGAAAGCGGCATCGGCGTCGGGCAGCGGTGTGTCGGCCGCGCCATTTCCTGGCGCTGGTCTCAAAGTCCCCTCTGGACCTCTCGCAAAACGAGAAGCAGAAAGCGTGCCAGATGGAAAATCAGCGCAAAAGCGCTTGGGACAGCCCGCCACCGGGAAGGACTTGCCTATGCGCTGGGCGACTTCGAAAGCATTCGGTTGTTTTTTGCAACTTATTTGATCAAGCCAATGCGCAGCGCCTTGGCGACGGCCTGGGTGCGGTTGACCGTGTCGAGCTTCTTGGTGGCGCGGTTGAGGTAGTGATTGACCGTGTGCTCGGACAGGGTGAGGATTTCGGCGATTTCGGCACTGGTCTTGCCGGCCGCCGTCCAGTTGAGGCAATCGATCTCGCGGTCGGTCAGCGTGTCGGTGATGCGCGTATCGAGGTTGCGGATCTCGGCAAGCCTGTCGAACACATGGATGGCGATATAGCAGAGTTCGCGCATCTCGGCCGGGCTGAAGGGTTCGCGGTCGCCGGCGAAAGAGACGGCGCCGCGCAGTCCGGAGGGCTCGTGCGTCGGAAAATAGGCGCCGCGCATCATCTTGAAGCGCTCGAACAGGGAGGCGACGAGGATGGACTTGCCGTCGTCCCGCGACCAGTTCTGTCTTGACATGTCGTAGAAGAAGGGCCGCGCAGATGTTCTGAGGCGTCTGAGGACCGGGCTGTTCACCATCAGGCCTTCCTGGTCGTAGAGAGCCAGAAGCTCGGCCGGCCAGCTGGTGATGACAGTGCTGCCCTGAAGATCGAAGGAAGTGATCGGCGGCAGGTTGAGGACCATGAAGGCACGGCTGCGATAGGCTTCCGTCACCCGTTTCATGAAACGGAAAATATCGAACTGGGTCTTCAGGCCCGCTATTTCCTTGATATAATCGTCTTCTTCCGTGGATGTTTGCGACAAGGGTGCCATCACATTTCTTCATCTTCGGCACAGCGGCCGGCAAACCGTTTGCGAAACCTGCCCGCTATGGGTGTTTCGATTGCATCGGGGAACGACGATCGCTGGTTGGAATCGGCTTCAGCGTTGAGCGTTCGGCCGGTGACTGGTTGTAGATTTCGCGGACCGTTCTAGTTGTGGTGATTCGTCGGCAAATCTCAATATCGCGCTCATCATAAGCATGCTCTGCGATTGCGTCCAGCAGCGGGCTGATTGCAATTTTTCTCTCAGCGGCGCGGACCGAGACGGACGCGCATGCCTTCCATGATCCTCGCAGCCGCCAGTTGAACCGGAACGGCCCATTGGTGCAGAAGTTCCATCGACAACCGATAGGCCGGGCCGGTAATCGAAATGCCCCCCATAAAGGTCCGATCCTCCGACCAGACCGGTGCGGCGACGCAGCGGATGCCGGCCTCATGCTCCTCGCGGTCGAAAGCATAGCCCTGATCGGCAATCTCGCGGATTTCGGCAAGCAGCGTTTCGGCCGAGACATGGGTCGAGGCGGTAAAGCTGGTGAAGCTCAGGCCGGCGACGAGATCGACGAGGCTTTCGGCCGGAAGCAGCGAAAGGGCGGCCTTGCCGACGCCGGTGCAGTAGCAAGGCGAGGCATTGCCGATCTGAGAATACATGCGCACCGGCTGTCGGCCTTCGACCTTGTCGAGATAGATGATCGACTGGCCCCTGAGAACGCCGAGATGCACCGTCTCGCCGGTTGCCCGCTGCAGATCGGCAAGGTGCGGCTCGGCGATCAGGCGGAATTCGTTGCGCGCCCAGCTGCGCGCGGCGAAATCGAGCAGGCGCAGGCCGGGCGCATAACGGCCGTCGCCATCGAGCTCGAGCAGCCCTTCCTCGACCAGATGGCTGAGCTGGCGATGCAGCGTGCCGCGCGGCTGGCCGGCGAGAGCCAGAACATCAGTAAAACGCAGCGGCGCATCCGCATGGGTGACAAGATCGAGCAGAACCATCAGTTTGCCGAGCGTGCCGGTCTCACGTGCCTGTGCTGCGCCGCCGCCGTTTGAATCCATTGCCTCATCCACCCTTGACAGAAAGGCCACTGTAATTCGATAATTCCATATAGTCAAATTAAGTTCCAAATAATGGAACAACGATACGGTCGGGAGGCGACGGTGACCATGATGCCAGCAGCACAATTTCCCGAGTTCAAAGACCGAGCCGTGCTGGTGACCGGCGGCGGATCGGGCATCGGTGCTGCGATCGTCGAAGGTTTCGCGCGCCAAGGCGCCAAGGTCTCGTTCATCGATATCGCCGAGGCTGCCGGCCGCGAACTCGCCGAAAGGCTGTCGCGAGAGACCACGCATCCGGTCTCCTTTCACCATGCCGATCTGCGCGACATCGAGGCGATCCGGCGCACGGTCGATAGCGTCATTGCCAGGTCAGGGCCGATCCGCGTGCTGGTCAACAATGCCGCCTGGGACGACCGCCATGAATTCGACGCGGTGACCGAGGCCTATTGGGACAACAACCAGGCGGTCAACCTCAAGCATGTGTTCTTCACCTCGCAGGCAGTCGTGCCGTCGATGCGGGTGGCCGGCGGCGGGGCGATCATCAATATGTCGTCGATTGCCTTCAAGCTGAACATGGGCGGCTTTCCCGCCTATGCGGCAGCCAAGGCGGCGGTCGTCGGGCTGACGAAGAGCCTGGCGGGCAGGCTCGGGCCGGAGAACATCCGGGTCAACTGCATTCTGCCCGGCATGGTCGTCACCGAGCGGCAAATGCAGCACTGGCTCACCGAGGAGAGCATTGCGCGCTCGGTCGAGGACCAGTGCCTGAAGGTCGCGCTCAAACCCGATGCGATCGTCGGTCCCTGCCTGTTTCTTGCATCCGACTGTGCGGCTGGAATGACCGCCCAGTCCCTGATTGTCGATGGAGGCGTTCTGTAATGGCAAATCCCGCTTATGTCGCGGTGGACTGGGGCACCAGCAGCTTCCGCTTGTGGCTGATGGGTAGGGACGGCACCGTCCTTGCCGAACGCCGCAGCGGCGAAGGCATGACGAGCGCGGCAAAGACCGGCTTTTCCGCGGTGCTTACCGGCCATCTCTCAGCCATCGAGGCGCCGGAAAACCTGCCGGTGATCATCTGCGGCATGGCCGGCGCACGGCAGGGCTGGGTCGAGGCCGGTTATATCGACGTGCCGGCGCCGCTTGCCTCGATCCTCACCGGGGCGGTCTCCGTACCGGGCGAAAGCCGCGACATCCGCATCCTGCCGGGCCTTGCCCAGCGGGACATGGCGACGCCCGACGTCATGCGCGGCGAAGAAACCCAGCTTCTCGGCGCGCTCGGCCGCGCAAGCTCCGGAGCGCAGGCGGTCTGCATGCCCGGCACGCATTCGAAATGGGTGCATGTGACGGACGCCAACGTCACCGGCTTTTCGACCTTCATGACCGGCGAGCTGTTCGACGTCATCAGCAAACACACGATCCTTTCGCATGCCGTTGCCGGTGCGGCAGAGCAGCCGGCGGATGCGGCAGCCTTCGAGGCCGCCGTCTCGGCCGCTTTCGCGCGCCCGGCCCTTGCCTCCAACCTGCTGTTTACCGCCCGCTCCGGCCAGCTCCTGCACGGGATTTCTGCCGCAGCGGCGCAAGCCCGGCTATCCGGCACGCTGATCGGCCTCGAAATCGCCGGCGCGCTGCAAGATGCGGCAAACGGCACCGACATCACCCTCGTCGCCTCAGGGCGCCTGCAGGCGCTCTACGAGCAGGCCTTCAAAACCCTCTCCCTTGCCTTCACCGCCATCGACGCCGACGCCGCCGTGCGCCGCGGGCTTTCGGCTGCCGCCGAAGCCATCTGGCCGAATTGAGAAAGCTGACACGATGAACCGTATCCCCTTCCCCGACATGAAGCGCCCGCTGATCGCCATCCTTCGCGGCATCCGGCCTGACGAGACCGAAAGCGTCGTCGGTGCTCTGATCGAAAATGGCCTGACGGCGATCGAGATCCCGCTCAACTCGCCGGAGCCGTTCAAATCCATCGAGATCGCCGCGAAGATGGCACCGGCCGACGTGCTGATCGGCGCCGGCACGGTGCTAACCGTCGAGGCGGTCGACAGCCTGCATGCGGCCGGCGGCAAGCTGCTCGTCACCCCGAATGTCGAGCCCGAGGTGATCATCCGGGCGCGCGACTACGGCATGGTGACGATGCCGGGCGTCTTTACGCCGACCGAGGCACTGGCAGCAGCGCGCGCCGGGGCCACCGGTCTCAAATTCTTTCCGGCCAGCGTGCTCGGCCCTTCCGGCATCACGGCGATCCGGGCAATCCTGCCGCCGGAGCTGATGATTGCCGCCGTCGGTGGTGTGTCGGATAAGAATTTCGGCGATTATACCAAGGCCGGCATCTTCGCCTTCGGCCTCGGCACCAGCATCTACAAGCCAGGAATGACCGCATCAGAGGTTGCCGAGCGCGCCAAGGCGACCATTTACGCCTATGATGCAGCCATTGGGAGCGTGAACATATGACCGACATTTATGAGTTCGAGGGCAAGACACTTTGCAATACCAATTCCGTTCTCGGTGAAGGCCCGACCTATGATCCGGACAGCAATACCGTCTGGTGGTTCAACATCCTCGGCAAGGAACTGCACGAGCTCAATCTTTCGACGGGCGCGAAAAAGGTGCATCCGCTGCCTGTCATGGCGAGCGTGCTTGCCCGCATCGACGCCGGGCGGCAGCTGATCGCGACGGAAGAAGGGCTTTTCGTGCGCGACGTCGCAAGCGGCAACCTCACCTTCTACGCCGCGCTCGAAAACGACAGGCCGGAAAACCGTTCGAACGACGGCCGCACCCATCCTTCCGGTGCACTCTGGATCGGCACGATGAGCAAGCGGGCGGAAAACCAGGCCGGCGCCATTTATCACGTCGCTAGCGGCAAGGTGACGAAGATCTTCAACGGCATCAGCATCCCGAATTCAATCTGCTTCTCGCCTGACGGCACGATCGGTTATTATACGGATTCCCGCATCAACCGGCTGATGCGCGTCATGGTCGATCCATTGACCGGCCTGCCTTCGGGCGAGCCGATCGTGCTTGTCGACAGCATGGACGACCCCGGCGACATTGACGGCTCGGTGGTCGATGCCGACGGCTATTTGTGGAATGCGCGCTGGGGCGCCGGCGTCGTCGACCGCTACAGTCCGGACGGCCTGCGCATCTCGCGCTACAAGGTTCCTGCCGTCCAACCCTCCTGCCCTGCCTTCATCGGCGTCAATGCCGACCGCCTGGCGGTAACGACCGCCTGGGAAGGGCTGGATGAGGATGCCCGTTCGGCGCAGCCCAGTGCCGGCGCGCTGTTGGAACTCGGCATCGAGGTCAAAGGCGTGTTCGATCCCGTCTACGTGATCTGATCACGGGGTGATCAGAGGCCATCAGAGGCGCTCCCGACCGGGGCGCCTTTTCTCGTTTTAGCGGCAGTTCTTCGATAAATGTTCCGTGAAAATCGAGAAATTTTCCGTGTTTTCAACCGGAACCAATCGCTCCACCAGTCATTTTCCCTTCGAACCGGCGCGGCAACGAGACCTGAGAAACAGGGGTTGCCGCGCCAGCGAACACTCTAGGGAAAAACGAAGGTAGGTTCGAAATGACACGCAAACTTCTGACGACCGTTGCCGCTGGCGCACTGTTTGCCACGGCTTTCGTACCGGCGGCATTCTCGCAGACAGCCCCGCAGCCTGCGGATCCCGCTGCTCCGACCCAGGCGGCCCCCGCCGATCCGGCAGCACCGAAGCCGATGACGCCTGACGTCACCAAGCCCGCAGGCGATGCTGCACAGGCTCCGGCCGCAGCACCGACGGCAGACACGGCTCAGGCCGGCTATCTGACGGAACAGTCTCCGGACCAGGTCAGCGCCAACACCTATATCGGCCAGTCGGTCTATAACGGCAACAATGAAAGCATCGGCAGCGTCAACGACCTGATCCTGAAGAAGGACGGCGGGTTTGTTGCTGCAATCGTTGGTGTCGGCGGCTTCCTCGGCATCGGCGAAAAGAACGTCGCCGTGCCGATGGAAAAGATCACCGTCGCGCAGAACACCCAGGACGGCAGCGTCAAGCTGACGACCAGCGAAACGTCTGAATCGCTGAAGGCCGCACCTGAGTTCAAGACGCTGGCAATGCTGGCGGCCGAAAAGGCTCCGGCTGCGACCGGTACCGACACCACGGCAACCGGCTCGACCACGCCTAAGTAATCCGTGCGCGGTAGTATAGCGTAGGCGATGGCGCTCCCAGGGGCGCCATCGTTTTACGCGCTGACACGCTCCATCACGGTCGGATCATAATAATTCTCGTGCAGGAAGCGCAGCGTGGCGATACCGTCCGCCGGGCGGCCGAAGTGATAGCCCTGGCCCATGCCGCAGCCGAGCGTGCGCAACTTCACCGCCTCGGCATAATCCTCGATGCCTTCCGCCACGACTTCCAGCTCCAGGCCCTCGCACATGGTAAGGATCGCCTTGATGATGTGTTCGGAGGCGCGATCGGAATTGATGCGCGAGACGAAGGCACGGTCGATCTTGATCTTGTCGAAGATGAAGTCGCGCAGGCGCCCGAGGCTCGACTGACCGGTCCCGAAATCGTCGAGCGAGATGCGCACACCGGCGGCGCGCAGATCAGCGATGATGCGATGAGCTGTATCGGCCGAACTCATCACCGCGGTCTCGGTGATCTCCAGCTCCAGACGATGCGGATCGAAGCCGACGCGCCCAAGGATCGACAGGACGCTGCTGCTCGTGCCCGGATCCATCATTTGGGCCGAGGAAAGATTGAACGACAGAAAGAGTTCGCGCGGCCAGGAAAGTGCTGCTTCGGCAGCTTTACGCAGCAACGCCTCCGACAGCGCGTCGATGAAGCCGCGCTCTTCGGCGAGCGGCACGAAGACGCCGGGCGACACGAAGCCGAGATCGGGATCGTTCCAGCGGGCAAGCGCCTCGAAGCCGACGACCTGATTGTTGGACAGCGAGACGATCGGCTGGAAATGCACGTCGATCGCATCCGAGATGATGGCGTTTCTGAGCGCCTGCTCCAGCTGCGTGGCGCGCTTCATTTCCTGCGCGATCTCGCGCGAATAGACGGTGATCTGGCCGCGACCGCGGCGCTTGGAACGGTAAAGGGCGGTCTCGGCGCTCTTCAGCAGTTCCTCGCAATCCTCTCCGGCGAACGGATAGATGGAGAAGCCGAGGGAAGCGGAGAGACGGACGTTGCGGTCACCGAGGTCATAAGGAGCCGATAGCACCTCGCGGATCATCTGGCCGAATTTCTCGGCGCTCGCCCGCTCGAAGATCAACGGCAGCACGAAGGCGAATTCGTCGCCGTCATGGCGGGTCACAAGCGCGCCATCAGGAATACAGGCCCTGAGACGATGGGCGACCTGGCAGAGGATTTCATCGCCGGCTGTCGAGCCGAACAGATCGTTGATCGGCTTGAAACTGTCGAGGTTGACGATGCCGATGGTGAAGGGGGCCGGATCGCTGGCGCGCTCGGAAGAGATCTGCAGGACCTTCTCCCGCATGCGATTGCGGTTTCCCAATCCGGTCAGCGGATCGGTATAGGCCATCGCCTGAAGCTCATTCTGACCCACGGTCAAGAAAGCTATTTCCGCCGATTTCATCATGCAAACCCGAGCTTCCCCCGCAGCCATGCAAAAGAATGACCGGCATGTCTTAACAATTCGATAGGAAATCAGCGGCCTCTGCCGCCTGAAACGCCCAAATTCTAGGGAGTTGACGGGTATCGCCTTCTAGTTTCGCGCCCGCATAGGTTCGTCCATCAGGTACTTCTGAAACACCGTCTCAAGCATATCGGGGCTGACGGGTTTCATGATGACGTCGTCCATGCCTGATTTGACGCACTCGGCGCGGTCGCGCTCGAAGGCCTGGGTGAGCACGCCGATGATCGGAGTGCGGGCGCCGCCGCCGGTTTCCTCCATCTGCCGGATGAGGCGCGCGGCCTCGAAGCCGTTGAAACCGGGCAGGGAAATATCCATCAGCACGATCTGTGGCCGGTGCTCGGCCCAGAGGCGCACGGCCTCGTCGCCGGTCGCTGCCAGCATATGGCGGTAGCCGAGGCCTTCGAGGATCTGCGAGAAGACGATCTGGTTGATATCGTTGTCTTCGGCCACGAGAACCTGCAGGCCGACCACATCGTCGGAAATGCTGATTTCCCAATCCGTATCCGAACCGGCAGCGCTGCGGCTGTTGCGATTGAAATGGCGGGCGATCTGGAATGTGAGCTCGTTGGCGATCTGGAAACCGTCCATGACGAGCGCCGGGATGCCGTATTGCTCGGCGAGCTCGAGGCAGCGCATACCCATCTGGTTGTCGATGATCAAGAGATCGAGCGAGATGCCGGAGGAGGTAGCGATTTCCAGGAACCGCTCCTCTTCGTCCTCGCCGCGGACCGAGCAGGATTCGAAGCCGTATTTCGTCAGCGTCCGCAGCGCGGCGGTCTCGGCTGCGAGGTCGGCAGTGACGACGAGGACCTTGCGGCCGGAGAAATTCTCCGGAACGATCGCTTCCATCGCCGCCGGTTCGCGCCGCTCGACGCTGGTTGGCACCGGCACATAGGCCCGGCGGTAGCTTTGATTGCTGGAGGCGGTGATCGCGGACGCTTGGCCGAACTCGTCGAGATCGGCGCCGTCGCGCGGCAGGTCCTGCGTGGTCGATACCAGGAAATAGCGGCCGGGCTTGCCGATGCGATGCTTGCGGCTGACGATGTCGCGCTCGATGCCGTCGCGGGAGATCTGACGCTGGCGAGAGACGGACATCTCGCCGGTCTCCAGCACATGGCGATCGCTCTCCTCGAAACGCTTGGCGATCTCCTCTGAAAAAAGATCACCGCTCTTGCGCCCGAGCACCTCGTCGGCGCTCGTCTGATATTTCTCGCAGAAGGCGAGATTCACCGCGACATAGGTGAGGTTGCGGTCCTTGACGAAAAGCGGAAACGGCAGATTGTCGAGAATGTCCTCGGTGAGCTGCACGCGCTCCAGATCGGAGCGCCATTGCTCTTCGCGCTTCTTGTTCTCGGAAATGTCGGAGATGATGGTCACGCCGTAACCACCCGGCAGCCTGCGCTTGACGAAGCGGACCCAGCTGTCGGCGCCGTGGCGCTCGACGGCGTCGAAGCGCTCACGCCAATGCGAGGCGATTTTCTGCGACAGCCAGTCCTCGCGGCTCAGCGAGCCGCCCTGCCTGACATCATATTGCTGGCGAATGCCGGTGTCGTACATCGCACCGAGGAAATCGCGAAGCCGCGTGCCCGGCTTCAGCATTTCGGCGGGCAGCGGAAAGAATTCGAGGGTCTGGCGGCTTGCGAAGATCAGATGATCGTTCTTGTCGTAGATGATGAAAGCTGCGGAAAGGCTGTCGCACACCACATCGAAAAGCGCCGTCTGCAGATCGGCCTCGGCGGGAGACCCATCGATTTCTGATGATGTGTCCGCCTTTTCGAAGCCGGCACTCATTCCATTGCGTCCCACATCTGTTCGATTTCACAGCTTCCGGAAGTATGTGATTAGAAATGCCATTTTTATGTTAAAACCGGCTTAACACTAGCCACCCCCAAATTCGGGGACGGCGGTGATCACGCTTTGGGAAAGCGCATCGAAACCCCTTCCCTCCGGCCCGCGAATCCCCGAAAATAGCCCATGGCCATCAGACAGCTTTCCGAAACGCTCATCAACCAGATCGCCGCCGGCGAAGTCATCGAACGGCCGGCGAGCGCTGCCAAGGAACTGATCGAAAACGCGCTCGACGCGGGCGCGACGCGCATCGAAATCGCCACGGCTGGCGGCGGCAAGGCGCTGCTGCGCGTCAGCGACAACGGCTCGGGCATGGACGCGACCGATCTGGAACTGGCGGTCAGGCGCCACTGCACCTCGAAGATATCGGAGACGCTTGAGGATATCCGTACGCTCGGCTTCCGCGGCGAGGCGCTGCCCTCGATCGGCTCGGTCGCAAGGCTCAGCATCGCAAGCCGCAGGCGCGACAGCACAGGCGGCCACGAGATCGCCGTGACCGGCGGCAAAATCGCGCATATGCGCCCGGCTGCCGCCAATCCCGGGACGATCGTCGAAGTCCGCGACCTGTTCTTTGCCACACCGGCCCGGCTCAAATTCCTGAAGACGGAGAAAGCCGAGGCCGGCGCCATTACCGAGATCGTCAAGCGCATGGCGATCGCCTTTCCGGCGGTGCGCTTCGTGCTGTCGGGTTCAGACCGCACGACACTGGAATTTCCGGCGACCGGCGACGATCATCTGGCGCGCATGGCGCAGGTGCTCGGCAAGGAATTCCGGGACAATGCGATTGCGCTCGACGCCGTGCGCGAAGAGATCTCGCTAACCGGCTTTGCTGGCGTTCCGACCTTCAACCGTGGCAACTCCGCTCATCAATATGCCTTCGTCAACGGCCGGCCGGTGCAGGACAAGCTGATCCTCTCGGCGATCCGCGGCGCCTATGCCGAGACGATCCCATCCGGACGCTATCCGGTGGCGGTGCTGTCGATCACGCTCGATCCCGCTCTCGTCGACGTCAACGTGCATCCGGCAAAATCCGACGTGCGGTTCCGCGATCCTGGCCTGGTACGCGGTCTGATCGTCGGCGCCATCCGCGAGGCCTTGGCGCGCGACGGCAGCCGGGCGGCAACGACCGGGGCGAGCGACATGCTGCGTTCCTTCCGCCCCGGCTTCCAGCCGAATAGCCAGCGGCCGCAGGGCGGATGGTCGGCCGAGACATCGCCCTCCCGGCCCTTTCAGCCGACAACGGGTTTCGGCGAGCGGCCACAGGCGTCCTTCGACGGACTTTCGATGCCGACGGCGCGGGCCGAGCCGCAGCTTTCGCCGCAGCCGGCAGCCCCCGAACCAAACGCACGGTATCCGCTCGGCGCGGCGCGGGCGCAGATCCACGCCAACTATATCGTCGCCCAGACCGAGGACGGGCTCGTCATCGTCGACCAGCATGCCGCGCATGAGCGGCTGGTCTTCGAAGCAATGCGCAAGGCGCTGCACTCCAAGCGGCTGGCCTCTCAGGTGCTGCTCATCCCCGAAATCATCGACATTCCGGAAGAGGATTGCGACCGGTTGATGCAGCATGCGGCCGAGCTTTCCGAACTCGGCCTTGCGATCGAGCGTTTCGGCCCAGGCGCTATTGCCGTGCGCGAGACGCCGGCCATGCTCGGCGAGGTCGATGCGCATGGGCTGATCCGCCAGCTTGCCGACGAGATTGCCGAATGGGACACGGCGTCGGGCCTATCGGCCAAGCTCGAATATGTGGCGGCGACCATGGCCTGCCACGGCTCGGTGCGCTCCGGACGGCGGCTGCGACCGGAGGAAATGAACGCGCTGCTGCGGGAAATGGAAGTGACGCCCGGCTCCGGCCAGTGCAATCACGGCCGGCCGACCTATATCGAATTGAAGCTCAGCGATATCGAGCGGCTTTTCGGCAGAAGCTAAAAAAGCTGGAAAAGCAACCCTTTCGGGAGTATGGCAGACTAAAGCGTGTCGCGATCTTTCAGATTCGCTTGCCACGCTTTAGGTCTTTGGTGTTCCGCATGTCGTGATCGCAAAACCGCGGCACACTTTTGCGCAACATGCTTTAATGACAGACTGCAGGGAACGGAGCGCATGAATTTGTTCGAAGGACACGGAAACCGCGAAGCGAAGATCCGGTATCTCGATGGCGATTTCCAGATTCTCTCGCCCGGCTCCTATGTCGTCTGCGCGATGACGGGAAAACAGATCCCGCTCGATGAATTGCGCTACTGGAGTGTTGCCCGGCAGGAGCCCTATGCCGACGTGATCTCGGCGATCGAGGCCGACAAACGCGCCGGCGTGCTGCCGAACCAGCGGCGCTAGAGCCTCTCAGCTTCCCTGGAATTACAGAACTGCTCCAGCTTTTTACGCAATTCCCGGCAAAACCGCTTCGCGCTTTGCCTGGGAAAACCGCGTCACACTTTTCCTGGAACTGCTTTGGCCGCAGTTTTGATCTCCCGCAGGCGCCGCTCGCGGCAGGCGACGATCGCCCGGTCGATGATGAGACTGGGGGCGAGGTGATCCTCGAATACCATGTCGACCTCAATCACCCGGCTCTTTTCGGCGAGCTGCGCCGCCTTGCCGTGATGGCCGGAGAGGCGGACGAAATCCTTGGAGGTGGTGACGATCAGAAGGCCCTGTTGCTCGGCAGTCGTCAGGATGTCGTCGATCTCCTCATCGGTCAGATGCTCGTGGTCGCCGAAGGACTTGGCGACCACGATCTCGGCGCCGCGGGATTCGACCGTGCGGAAAAATTTCGCAGGATCGGCGATGCCGGCGAAGGCAAGCACCTTCGTGCCGGCCAGCGTATTGTCGCCGCGCACTTTCAGCGATGCGGTGAAATAGGGCTTTGCCGCCCGCGCCGCCATGCGGACGATCCTGTCGGCGGCATTGCCGCTGCCGACCTTGAGCAAGGCCGTCGCAGAACGCAGCTGCTGACGGATCGGTGCGCGGACCGGCCCGCCCGGCACGATATGGCCGTTGCCGAGGCCGCGGGTCGCGTCGATGACGAGCAGGGCATAGTCGATCGCCAGCCGGGCACTCTGGAAACCGTCATCCATGATGATGAGATCGGCGCCCTCCGCCACCAGACGCGCAGCCCCTTCGACGCGCCGGCGGGAAATCACCGTCAGCGCTTCCTGGGCAAGCAGCAACGGCTCGTCGCCAACGGCGCCCGCCCGATGATGATCGGGGTCGACGACGGTCGTCACATCCAGCGAACCGCCGTAACCCCTGCTGAGAAAGCCGGGTTTCAGCCCCTTCGCCTTGGCGGCGCGGGCGATCGTCAGCGCCGTCGGCGTCTTGCCGGCGCCGCCGACGGTGAAATTGCCGACGCAGATGACGGGAACCGGAACAGAGGCGCGGCGCGCATGGGCCATGCGGTGGCCGGCGATACGGCCATAGAGAAAAGAAAGCGGCAGCAGCAGCCAGGCCCGCCAATCGGCTTTCCTCCACCAGAACGGTGGCGCTTCGGATATCATCTTGCCGTCCCGCTCCCCTGCCCGGCTTGTTCTCACGCAATCCCTTGGGAAAGTCGCTGCGCGCTTTTCCCGGCAAAACCGCTGTGCACTTTTGCTGGAATGGCTTTAGCCACAGCCAGCCCCTTGCTTCTCGACCGGCCGGATTGAGAAGCCAAAACCTGAAAAAATGCAAGCCCTTACGGCACCGCGCCTCCGACAGGACGCGTCAAGGACGCTCTACGACTTTGAACCGGCACTTAACCGCGAAAATCGATTCCGATGTTCGCGGTTAAGTGCCGGCGGTCAGGCGGGCTGCAGATCGGGCAGCAGGGTCTCGATGGCGGTGATATCGTCAAGCACGTGATCGGCTGCGGCGGCAAGCGTCTCCCGCGAACCGGTGCCGGTCAGCACCGCGATCCGCAGCCCCGTCCCGGCATTCAGACCCATATGCAGATCGTGGTTGTTGTCGCCGACCATGGCGACCTCTTCAGGCGAAAGACCGGTTGCAGCGCAGAAGCCGAGCACCATGCCCGGCTCCGGCTTGACGCCGAAACCGCTGTCGTAGCCGGCGATGTAATCGACATAGGGGGCAAAACCGAAACGTTCCGCCGTCTGGCGGATCGATCGTTCATTGTCGCTGGAGGCAACGCCGAGCTTGAAGCCGCGCCGATGCAGCCGGGCGAAGAAACCGGCAAGATCGGTCACCGGCACGGAAAATTCGGCAGCGCTGGAAAAGAGCTCGTCAAGGCGGACCGTCAGTTCGCCGACATCGACCATCGAGCCCGCGGCAACGAGACCCTCAGCGATCTGGCGGGTATTGCCGGCGGCAAGCAGGCTGTCGGGAACGATATGGCCGGTCACCGGATCCATGCCGCAAGCCGAAAGCAGCCGGTCGGCGAGAAGCTCATCCCCCTGGGCTGCGATGCGGGCAAGCTCGCGGTTGACCGGCAGCCAGCTCTCATCATAGTCGAGCAGCGTGCCGTCCTTGTCGAAGAGAATGCCTTTGATAGGGGACGCTACCGACATCATATCTCCTTAGACCTGGGCCACGGCCTTGGGCAACAGCCGCGCCTTCACCGTCAGCGGATTGATATAGGGTTCCAGCCCCTTCACTGTCGCCGTCAGCGCACCGCGCATTTCGTGCACGGCGGTGATGCCGGCCTCGATCATGTTGCGGCGGGCTTCGTCGTTGATCAGCAGGTAATGCACGCCCTTGGCCAGCATTTCGGTATCGCGCACCATGCGGGCGCTGCCGCTGCGGGCAAGCTTCTGATAGGCATCGCGGAAATTCTGCACATGGCCGCCGGAGAGAATGGCGCAGCCGAGCATGGCAGGCTCCAGAGGATTCTGGCCGCCTTCGGCAAAGAGCGAGCGGCCGACGAAGGCGATTTCCGTCAGTCTCAAATAGAGGCCCATTTCGCCGATCGTATCGCCAAGGAAGATATCGACATCGGCGGACAAGACATCGTCGCGGGTGCGGCGGGCGACCTTCAGCCCCTGCTTGACCAGGGCCGCCTCAATCTCGTCGCTGCGCTCGGGATGGCGCGGCACGATGATCGTCAATTGGCGATCTCGCTCCCTCAGCGCCCGGTGAACGATGGCGGCGGCATTCTCCTCGCCGTCGAAGGTCGAGATCGCCGCCCAGGTCTTGCGCTCGCCGATCTGCTTCTTATAGCGGGCGAGGACAGCGCTGTCATAAGGCGGTGCGTCGGTATCGACCTTCAGATTGCCCGAGGTGATGACAGGGACAGCGCCGAGATCGCGGAAACGTTCGGCATCGACATCCGACTGGGCGATGACGAGGGCAAGATTCTCGAACAAGGCTTCGGCGATCGCCGGGCGCCGGCGCCAGCGGGCAAAGGAGCGGTCCGACATACGGGCATTGATCAGAATCTGCGGAATGCGGCGGTGGCCGAGTTCCAGCACCGTTGCCGGCCAGATCTCGGATTCGGCGATGATGGCGCAATCGGGCTGCCAATAATCGAGGAAGCGGCTGACGGAGGGCTTCAGGTCGAGCGGCACATATTGATGGATCGCTTCCTGGCCGAGGCGCTCGGCGGCGAGCTTGGCGGAGGTGATGGTGCCGGTCGTCAGGATGACATGAATGTCGCGGCGGCGGATTTCACGGATCAGCGGGATGACGGCGTTGGTTTCACCGACGCTTGCAGCATGAAACCAGACGAGCGGGCCTTGCGGCCGGTTGGCGCTCGGATAGCCAAAACGTTCCAGGCGGCGGGCCCGGTCTTCCTTGCCCTTGGCCGTGCGGTAGGTGATATAGAGGCCGACCACAGGAGAGGCCACGGTTCCCGCCAGACGGTATGCGTTCAGACCGAAGCGCGCCATCCGGGAGCTCATTGCGCCAGCCTCCGATCAAACCCGATCGACATCAAACCCATTCCCTAATTATCGTTGCGGCCGCAATGGCCGATTAATTTGTTCAGAATGCGTCCAACAATCCGGATCGACGGCGCCCGATGCACCAAAGCCCCGCTCGACGAGCGGCCGGCCGGCAGCACTTGCCAAGGTCAGTTGCCCCTGGCCTTTTCCTGCGGATCAAGCAAACGATGCATGTGGACGATGAAGTAGCGCATATGCGCATTGTCGACCGTCTGCTGCGCCTTCGCCTTCCAGGCCGTCAGCGCCGTGGCATAATCCGGGAAAATGCCGACGATATCGAGACCCTGCAGATCACGGAACTGGACGTCATCGAGGCTTTCCAGTTCGCCGCCAAAAACGAGATGCAGAAGTTGCTTCTTGTCACCGGATTCAGTCATTTTTTGTTCTCTTTCTGCCTATTCTCCTCCGCCACCCATCTGCGGGATTTTGACGGAAACGTCAACTGTCTCGTCGCCCCGCAAAGGCCGCGAGGAATTCGCCGAGGCGGGGCGTTGGGGCCGCGCAGAGGACCTTGTGGGTGACTTCGGCACGGTTGTAGACGATCGGCTGGCCTTCGATGTCGACGAGGCCGCCGCCGGCGCAGACAAGGATCAGATCGGCGGCTGCAAGGTCCCAATCATGGGAATTGCCCTTGACGAAGGTGCCTTCGAGACGACCATCCGCCACCATGGCGATGCGATAGGCGAGCGAGGGAATATATTTCTCGCGCGTCACCCGGTCGCGGAACGCCGTCGGAAAGGTCTTCAGCAGGTCATCGCCGATCGCAAGGCGGCTCATCTCTTCCGGTCCGGCGGCCGAGACGGTGAAGGGCACGCCATTCTTCAGCGCCACGCCGCCCTCAACCGCCTCATAGAGCTCCTCTAGCGCCGGGGCATAGAGCACGCCGGCCACCGGCCGGCCGCGATGAACCACCGCGACGCTGACGCACCAGACCTTCTGCCCGCCGAGGAAGGCGCGCGTGCCGTCGATCGGATCGACGATGAACAGCGTCTCGCGTGAGAGACGGTCGGCATCGTCGTCGGTTTCCTCCGACAGCCAGCCATAATCCGGCCGGGCCTTGCGCAGGATGGTCTCGAGCGTCTTGTTTGCAGCGAAATCGGCAGCGCTGACGGGAGAACGATCCTCATTCTTCCACCAGACCTCGGGTGACTGGTTGAAGAAGCCGAAAGCGACGGCGCCCGCCTCTCTCGCAGCATCGGCGATCAGCGTGAGATCGCTCTGCCACCGGGCTTTCTCCATGTCGCTCATCAGATCAATCCATTTCTGAACTACAGTTGGAGCATGATGTCGTCCGAAAACCGCGCACACTTTTCGGCATCATGCTCTAGCGTCCGGCAAGCGTCATGCCTTCGATGGCGAAGGTGGGGGCCGCGACGCCGAACTTGCGATCGATGTCGTTTGCCGGCGTCAGGCGCATGAACATCTCCTTGAGGTTCGAGGCGATCGTCACCTCGGAGACCGGGAAGGTGAGTTCGCCGTTCTCGATCCAGAAGCCGGTGGCGCCGCGGCTGTATTCGCCGGTGATCATGTTGACGCCGTGGCCGATCAATTCGGTGACATAAAAACCGTTGCCGACGCTGCGGATCAAATCCTCCGGCGAAATGTCGCCGGGTTCCAACGCAAGGTTGGTGGAGGAAGGCGAGACGGCAGTGCCGCCGCGTACGCCGCGGCCGTTGGTCTCGAGGCCGAGCTCGCGCGCGGTCGAGGTCGAGAGGAACCAGTGCTTCAAAACACCATCCTCGATCATGACAAGCCGCTCGCCGGACACACCCTCGCCATCGAAGGGCCGCGAGGAGGGCCCACGCACGATCAGCGGATCGTCGGTGATCGACAGGCCCGACTTCAGCACCTGCTGACCCATTCTGTCGCGCAGGAAACTGGACTTCCGGGCGACGGAAGCACCATTGATCGCACCGGCGATATGGCCGACGAAGCCGCGGGCGACACGCGGGTCGAAGATCACCGTGACGTCCTTGCCGGTCGGCACCTGGCGCGGATTGACGCGCTTGATCACCCGTTCGCCGGCGCGACGGCCAATTTCAGCGGGGTCGTCGAGCTCGGCATAATAGAGACGGCTGTCGAAATCATAATCGCGCTCCATGCCGGTGCCTTCACCGGCGATGACGCTGACGGAATGGCCGAAACGCGAGGCCATGTAACTGCCTTCGAATCCGTGCGAGGTGGCAAGAACGAGGCCGCCCATGCCGGCTGAGGCGCCGGCGCCGGAGGAATTGGTGACACCCTTGACCGCAAGCGCGGCCGCCTCAGCCGCAAGACCCGCCTCGCGCAGCATCTCGGAGGAGACCTCCGTGGTATCGAGCAATTGCAGGTCGGGATAGGATCTCGAAAGGCTCGCCTCATCCGCCAGGCAGGCGAAGGGGTCTTCCGGGGAAACCTTGGCCATGGCAACGGCGCGTTCGGCAAGCGCCTGAAGATCGAAGCCCGGATTGGCCGAAACGCTGGCGACGCGCTTGCCGATGAAGACGCGCAGGGAAAAATCGTCGCTTTCGGAGGATTCCGTGCCCTCGACCTTGCCGAGGCGCACGCTGACCGATTGCGAGCGCGACCGGACGACGACGGCATCGGCGGCATCAGCCCCTGCCTTCCTTGCCAGATCGATCAATTGAGTTGCGCGGGAAAGAAGTGTCGAGGAATCAATTTCAGAGGACATGATTTGGCCTTTCCTTCGGCTTCCATTTATTGTGCACTCTCCCAAGCATCAAGGCCGCCGCCGCCGATTCTTTATCGGGGCTGCCTGCGTGCTCCCTGCCGTTGAAAGAAATTGTCAGCATGTCAGCGCCCAATGCCCTTTTTTCCGAAACGATCCTGCTGCTTGGCGGCGCGGTGGTCGCCGCTCCGATCTTCAAGAAGCTCGGGCTCGGCACGGTGCTCGGCTACCTCGCCGCCGGCATCGTCATCGGCCCGGTCTTCCACGGCATCACCGATGGCGAACAGATCCTCGCCGTCGCCGAACTCGGCGTCGTCTTCCTGCTCTTCATCATCGGACTGGAGCTGAAGCCCACCCGTCTCTGGCAGATGCGGCGCGACATCTTCGGCCTGGGCACGGCGCAGGTGGTGGTGACGGGGCTGGCGCTGACCGCACTTGCCTGGTTTTCCCAAGTTCTCGACTGGCGCGGCAGCATCGTTGCCGGATTTGGCCTGGCGCTGTCTTCGACCGCCTTTGCCATGCAGATCCTCGAGGGCGACGGCGACGTCAACACCAGATACGGGCAACGTTCCTTTTCGATGCTGCTGTTCCAGGACCTGGCAATCGTGCCGCTGCTGGCGCTGATCACCATCCTCGATGGCGGCGACAAGGGCAACAACGCACCGCTGTTGGATTTCGCGGTCGCCGTCGGTGCGGTTGCGGCGATGATCGTCATGGGACGCTACCTGCTGACGCCGCTTTTCCAGATCATCGCCCGGACCGGCGCGCGCGAGGCAATGATTGCGGCCGCCCTCTTCGTCGTCATGGGATCGGCGAGCCTGATGCAACTTGCCGGGCTTTCGATGGCGATGGGCGCCTTCTTATCCGGCGTGATGCTTGCCGAATCCTCCTACCGGCACGAGCTGGAGGCGGATATCGAGCCTTTCCGCGGCGTGTTGCTCGCTATCTTCTTCATCGCCGTCGGCCTGTCGCTGGAACTCGACGTTCTCGCCGACAACGCGCTCTTCGTCATCGTCGCCGTGCCGATCGTCATGGCCGTCAAGGCGATCGTCATCTATGGGCTCTGCCGGATCTCGGGCTCCCCGCACGACGATGCGATCCGCATCGCCTTCCTGCTGCCGCAGGGCGGCGAATTCGGCTTCGTGCTGTTCACCACGGCGGGTACGGTCGGGCTGATGTCGACGAGCACGGCCTCGCTGCTGGTCGCGGTCGTCACGCTGTCCATGGCGCTGACGCCGATCGGATCGGCCCTTTCGAAGCGGCTGCTGCGCGGCGACGAGCAGGAGGAGCTGGACGAGGATTTCGAGGGCGCCAGCGCCGACGTACTGATGGTCGGCTTCTCGCGTTTCGGCCAGATCGCCGCCCAGATCCTGCTTGCCGGAGGGCGCAGCGTCACCGTCATCGATTTTTCGGCCGACCGCATCCGCCAGGCCTCCTCCTTCGGCTTCCGCATCTATTTCGGCGACGGCGCCCGCAAGGACGTGCTACGCTCGGCCGGCATCGACCGGGCGAAGATCGTGCTCGTCTGCACGCAGAAGAAGGAAATCACCGACAAGGTGGTGGAGCTGGTGCAGGCCGACTATCCGCAGACGCGGCTCTACGTGCGCTCCTACGACCGCATCCATTCGATCGAACTGCGCAACAAGGGTGTCGACTACGAGCTGCGTGAAACGCTGGAATCGGGCCTGCTCTTCGGGCGGCGAACACTGGAGGCGCTTGGCGTTTCCGAGGTCGACGCCTATGAAATCGGCGAGGATATCCGCAAGCGCGACGAGGCGCGTCTGGTGCTGCAGGTGTCCGAAGGGCTGCAGGCCGGGCGCGACATGCTGTTTTCCCACCCCGTCCGCCCCGAACCGCTGGTCAAGCCGAAGCGTGCTGCCGATCCCTTCGAGGACGATCCGCTGGCCGGAACGGCGGATGCGACGGCGGACGCTTAGATCAACTCCAGGACGTGCGAAGCTTGAGCGTGGCGAACTCGCCGCCGGGGACTCGCTACTGCCAGAATCTGTCAGCATGTTTCTGTAAATGTCCTCCTGACTGACAAACAGGAGCTTACCGTGATCGACAGCAACAGCATTCTGCTCTTCGTCGCCGACGCGCCAAAGAGCGCCAGCTTCTATACCCGACTGCTCGGGCTGAACCCCATTGAGGCCAGCCCGACCTTCGCCATGTTCATCCTGCCTTCGGGTCTGGAACTTGGACTCTGGGGCAAGACGGGCGTTGAGCCGGCGCCAGCTCCCACGGGCGGCGGCTGCGACCTCGGTTTCAAAGTCGCGACAGCAGACCTGGTCGATACGCTTCACACCGAATGGCAAGGCAAGGGCGCGACCATCCTTTTGCCGCCGACCGACCTCGATTTCGGCCGTAGCTTTGTCGCGGCGGATCCCGACGGGCATCGCCTGCGCGTCTATAACGTGGCGGAAGGCTGAAACATGTCCCGCAACTGGATCGCAGTGGCATCGGCAAACCATGTACGCATCGGGCGGGAAGCGGGTTTCATGCAGGTTTGTCACGGAAAGGCCGCTCCGCTTAGGCGGAGCGCGCCTGGTGACCGCGTGATCTACTATTCGCCGACCGAAACATTTGGCGGCAGGGATCGGCTGCAAGCGTTGACTGCAATTGGCATGGTCAAGGAAACTGACGCATATCAGGTGGAAGTTCATCCCGACTTCCGCCCCTGGAGGCGGGATGTCGCCTGGTGGCCGGCCATGGAAACGCCTATCCGGCCACTGCTCGACCGACTATCCTTCACAAGCGGTCGGGCAAACTGGGGCTATCAACTGCGCTTTGGCCTCTTCGAGATCGACAATGACGATGCCGAGCTGATAGCCGAAGCGATGCTCGGTGAAACGCCCGCGGAATTTGGGCTGCCCGACCGGTTTGGAACCTCGCGAAAAACCGCACGGGCCCCAGCCTCCGCTTCCTTGACCCGTCCATCTTCGCGCGGGTCTGCACGGCCCATCGCACCGAACATCGGCTGACCAAGCCTTCATCCGTGGACCAACGGCCAATCCGAGCGACAGAGCGGTTCAGCTTTTCATTGAAGCGCAGAGCCGCTCTAACTTTTTGTTCTTAAGCAATTCCGGGCGGAAAACCGCTTCGCACTTTTCCTGGAATTGCTCTAGCGTTTCAGCCGCGCCTCGATTTCCCGGTCAAGGGCGAATTTCAAATCGTCCTTGACGCCGACGGACATGGCGAGGACTTCGCGGGCCTTGAGGAAATCCATGACGCCGGTGCGGCCGACCGTCGGGCGCAGGAAGATGTGCGGCGGGCGAAGCTTGAGCTTCAGCGAGATCGCCGTCTGCATCATCAGCTGGCCGGAACCGAAGATGCTCTCCATGCGGTTCGGAATATGGGTGCCGTCGCCTTCCGGCGCGCCGACGACATCGATGCCGACGACGATGTCGGCAAGATCCATCAGGCATTCATAGGGCACCGGATTGCTGATGCCGCCGTCGATCATTACGCGGTCGCGCAGGCGCACCGGCATGAAGACGGCGGGGATGGCGGACGAGGCGGCGAGTGCGGGAAACAGCTCGCCCTGCTCGATGATGACTTCGCACTGCCCGTAATAATCGGTGGTGATCACCTTCATCGGAACCAGCAGGTCCTCGAAGCGGGCCGGCAGTTCGGACGGCAGGAAGGCTTTCAGGATCCGCTCCAGATTGAACTGGCCAATACGGATACCCTTGGCCACCGCATCGCGCACCGTCGCCGGTCTCAGGCCCCAAATGCGGGCGACGACCGCCGTCTTGTTGCCGACGGTCGTCAGCGCATGTTCGCGGATTTCGGCGCCGGACATGCCGGCAGCCATGCCGGCGCCCATGATCGCGCCCATCGACGAGCCCGATACCGCCACCGGGCGGATGCCGAGTTCATCCAGCGTCTCGATGATGTGGATATGAGAAAGCCCGCGCGCGCCGCCGCCGCCGAAAGCGACCGCAACCGTTGGCAGATCGCTGATCGCGGGCAATTTCGGGCTGATGATCTCTGCCTGCTGCACGCCCGCCCCCGCTTATTGCGGCTGATATCGGAAGAAATGCACCCTCGTATCGCCAAAGATGCGGCTTTCGAGGAAAACATAGGAAGGGTGGACGGAAACGACAATATCGGCGCGTTCTTCGAGCACGGCGATTGCGCCCGGCCGTAGCCAGCCGCCCTCGGCCGCCGCCGCCATCGCCTTCTCACCGAGACCCTTGCTATAGGGCGGGTCGGCAAAGAGCACGTCGAAGGGTTCGAGATTGCCGACGCTGCCGAGATCGGTCGCATCCCGGCGCAGGATGCGCGTGCGGCCGTGCAGGCCGAGCGCATCGATGTTCTCCCAGAGCAGCGCCCTGCCCTCGACACTGTTTTCGACGAAGAGCGCATGGCGACAGCCGCGTGAAACCGCTTCGAGGCCGACGGCGCCGGTGCCGGCAAAAAGGTCGAGAATCCGGGTGCCATCGACACATTCCGGATAGGCATGGCTCAATATATTGAACAGGCTCTCGCGCGTCCGGTCGGCAGTCGGCCGGATCTCGTTGGATTTTGGCACGGCGAGAGGCCGTCCGCGAAACTCACCGCCGACGATCCGCACCGCGCGTCATTCCCTTTCCTTTAGCACCACCTCTGGACGGCCCGCCTGCAGGCCTGTCGCCGCCCGGCCTGTCACCGCCCGGCTTGGCGCCTTTCGGCTTGCCGGAAAAACTCTTGGCCCCACCAGGCTTGGCCCCACCGGGCTTGGCCGCAAAGCCCTTGCCGCGCGGCCTGTCACCAGAAGGCCTGTCACCCGAAGGCTTGTCGCCGAACGGTCTTTCCCCGCGCGGACGCTCGGAGCGCCCCTCGCCGGCAAAGCTTCTGGCTGCCCGCGGACGCTCATCACCGTCCTCGCGCGGCTTGCGATCGCCACGCGGCTTGTCGCCGAAGGGCCGGTCTCCACGCGAGGGGCGATCACCGAACGGCCGGTCGCCGCGCGGACGCTCCGAACGGCCTTCGCCGGCGGAGGTTCTGGCGGCACGGGGACGCTCGTCACCGTCCGTACGCGGCTTGCGATCGCCGCGCGGCTTGTCACCGAAGGGCCGATCCCCACGCGAGGGGCGATCACCGAACGGCCGATCGCCGCGCGGACGCTCCGAACGGCCTTCGCCGGCGGAGGTTCTGGCGGCACGAGGACGCTCGTCACCGTCCGCACGCGGCTTGCGATCACCGCGCGGTTTGTCGCCGAAGGGCCGATCCCCACGCGAGGGACGATCACTGAACGGCCGTTCGCCGCGCGCCGGGCGGTCGCCAAAACCACGGTCTTCGCGAGCGGGGCGATCCCCGAAGGAACGCTTGCGGCCGAAGCCCTCGCCCTCATCCTTGCGACGGGGCTGCTCGCTCGAGCGGATCCATTCGCCATCCTCTTCGCGCACGCGGTTCACCTGTGTGCGCGGGCGATCCTCGATGCGATCATTCTTGGCAGGCGCCTGCTCGCCACGCCGGCGCGCGGTCTGCGCATTCTTGGCGGCTTTCGCAGCAGCCTTTTCGCCGAGCGGCCGGGCGCCCGGCGCCATCCAGACATTGGCGCTGCGGCGCTGGCCGAGCGGCTGGGGACGCTTTGGCCTTTCATCGTCCCGGCGCCCGCCATCGCGGCGGTCGTCCTCTTTGCGCGCGCCACCGTGGCGGTCGTCGCGCTTGGTGTCGAGGCGGCTCAGCGCCCGTTCGCGCTTGTCCTCGTCGCGGCGCGGACGCTCGCGTTTTTCCGGTGCTGCTGGCTCTGCCTCTTCCTCGGCAGCGACGGCCGGCGCATTGTAGATCGGCGCGTCGAAATTCGCCTTGGCCTCCTCGATGAGGCGCGGGCCGAGCTGGTCGCGCAGTGTCCGGCCGCGCACTTCGATCACATGGCCTTCCGGCAGGTCGCCGAGCTGGAACGGGCCATAGGAAATGCGGATCAGGCGATTGACGTCGAGGCCGAGCGCGCCGAGCACGTTCTTGATTTCGCGGTTCTTGCCTTCGCGAAGGCCCATGGTGATCCAGACGTTCGAGCCCTGGGTGCGGTCGAGCGTCGCCTCGATCGAGCCATAGAGCACACCGTCGACGGCGATGCCGTCCTTCAGCTTGTCGAGCGCGTCCTGATCGATCT
>Ga0102590_1001594_pt1 | contig 32982 bp, 27 predicted proteins | sample AraplaMF_Col_mMF_FD_76859 | JGI IMG/M metagenome (GOLD analysis project Ga0102590, IMG submission 76859) | Arabidopsis root microbial communities from the University of North Carolina, USA - plate scrape MF_Col_mMF | ecosystem: Host-associated > Plants > Roots > Endosphere | place: USA... | reverse complement strand
TCCCCTCGTCGTCCATCACGCCGAACGAACGCATGGCGTCGTCGTCGAGATGGCGCTGGAGGTTGGTGAGGATGGCGCCGGGAGCGACCGCGTTGGCCGTGATGCCGTCGTCGGCCCAGCGGCGGGCCCCCACGGCGAGGAGCACATCGGCCGTCTTGGACTGCCCGTAGGCCCCCCCAGGGGTCGTAGGGACGCCGCTCGAAGTGCGGGTCGTCGAAGTCGAAGGGCGAGTTCAGGTGGGCACCCGAGCTGACGACCACGACGCGGGCCGAGCCCGACTCGCGCAGAGCGGGGTGGAGGGCGTCGGCCAGGGCGAAGTGACCGAGGAAGTTGGTGGCGAGCTGCAGCTCCCAGCCCTCCGCGCTGACCTGGCGCGTGGGAAGCGCCATGATCCCGGCGTTGGCCACCAGGATGTCCAGCGGGCCGCGCCACGCCTGTGCGAAGGCCAGGGCGGAGTCGATGTCCGACAGGTCGAGTGCCTCGGCACGCACCGATCCGGCACCGGGGGCGGCGGCGAGTTCGCGGACCAGCGGCTCGGCGGTCTCCGGACGACGGGTGGCGACGACGACCTCGGCGCCGGCGAGGGCCAGGGCCCGGACCGTCTCGGTGCCGATGCCGGAGGCGCCGCCGGTGACCACGGCGCGGCGTCCGGTGAGGTCGACGCCTTTGATCACTTCGGTGGCCGTGGCGTGGGAGTGGAAGGGGGTGGTGAGTCGGGATTCGGCGTTCACGGGCAGTCTTTCCTGAGGTGTGAAATCACGTACGCCATTCACCGTAGGTCCACAGCGCTGGACGATGTATAACTTATCGTCCGGACTTCTTCAGTCATCGTCCAGAGGAGGTGCTCATGGATCCGCTGGAGGATGTGCTGGGCCTGCTTGAGACCCAGAGCCATCTGTCGACGGGCCTGGCGGCGGGAGGGCGATGGGCCCTGCGGTTCGACGCGCCCTCCGGCGTGAAGTTCAACGCCGTCAGGCGTGGACGGTGCCGGCTCGAGGTCGACGGGCTCCCGGCACCGGTCGATCTGGCGGCCGGTGACTGCTACCTGCTCACCCGGCCGCTGCGCTTCACCCTGCGCAGTGATCCCGATGCCACCGCGGTGGACGCGGGCCCCGTCTTCGAGGCGGCCGCGGACGGTGTCGCCCGGGTCGGTACCGCTGACGAGGTGTACATGATCGGCGGCCGCTTCTCCTTCGGCGAGCGTGCCCAGGAGCTGCTGCTCGACGGGTTGCCCCCGGTCGTCCACGTGCCCGCGGGAAGCGAGCAGGCGGATGCCGTGGAGTGGGCGCTGACCGCCATCGAACAGGAACTGCAGCACGGCCCACCGGCCTCGCGCCTGGTCGCCGAGCACCTCGCCGTCGTCATGCTCATCCACGTTCTGCGGCTGCACCTCGCCCGCCGGCCGCACGCGGTGTCGGGCTGGCTGTCCGGCCTCGCCGACCCCGTGGTGGCCAGGGCCCTGGCATCGATGCACGAAGCCCCCGCGCGATCCTGGACGGTGGCCGAACTGGCGCAGGCAGGGGCGGTGTCGCGGTCCACGCTGGCGGCGCGCTTCAAGGAGACGGTCGGCCAGGGGCCCCTGGAGTATCTGACCCGCTGGCGGATCGAACTCGCCTCCCGGCAGCTGCGGGAGAGCACCGACACGGTCGCCCTCATCGCCCGCGCCGTCGGATACGGCTCGGAGAGCGCACTCAGCGTGGCCTTCAAGCGGGTCACGGGAATGTCGCCCGGTGCGTATCGCAAGCAGGTGGGGGCCGGCCGCGAGGCCATGTCGGGTGCGTGAGCGGCGCCTGCCGGACCTCCGCAGTGCGCGGACCGGTGCCACCTGAAGCGCCGGCACGCCGTCGAGCGCACCGCCGAGGCGCAGGAGGAGAGCGGGGTCGCCGTCGACGGTCGTGGGCCCGCCGGAGAGGGCCCCCGTCCTCCGGGCGGTGGCTGTGGACACCGTGCCCCACCACCTGGAAGCCGGGCGGTGGGGCACGGTGTCGAGGGCGGCTCGGGCTCGGGGCGGCTGTCAGGCCCGGCCGTCCGCGGGGACGAGGTCGCGCAGCAGAGTGGGCAGGGCGGTGCCGATGGGTTCGCGTACGACGTCGTCGGCGCGGTCGTCGTACGGGGTGGGTTCGGCGTTGACGATGACCAGGCGTGCGCCGTGGTCGGCGGCGACTGCGGCGAGTCCGGCGGCGGGCTGGACCTGGAGGCTGCTGCCGACGGCGACGAAGATCTGGCAGGCCTTGGTGATGGCGAGGGCTTCGCCGAGGACGACGGGGTCGAGTCGTTCGCCGAACATGACGGTGGCGGACTTGAGGATGCCGCCGCAGTTCAGGCAGGGCGGGTCGTCCTCGCCGGCCTCGACGCGGGCGAGGGCGTCCTCCATGGGGCCGCGGGCGTGACAGCGGGTGCAGACGAAGCTGCGGGCCGTACCGTGCAGCTCCAGCACCTTGCGGGCGGGCATGCCGGCGAGCTGGTGCAGCCCGTCCACGTTCTGTGTGATGACCCGTACGGGGACCCCGGACCGCTCGAGCTCGGCCACGGCCCGGTGTGCGGTGTTGGGTTCGGCCTTCAGCGTCCGGTTCTTGCGCCGCATCTGCCAGGAGCGCCGCCGGATCTCGGGATCGCCCATGTAGTACTCGTACGTCACGAGCTTCTCGGCCTCGGGATCCTTCCGCCACAGCCCGTTGGGCCCGCGGTAGTCGGGGATCCCGGAGTCGGTGGAGATACCGGCGCCGCTGAGAATGGCTACGAGGGGCCTGTCCATGCGCCGAGCGTAGGACGCCCTCCTGCTCGGAGCGAACGGATATCCGCGAGACCTGCTTGTCGCACGGGTAGCCGTTCGACGGTGACTCCGACCTGGCCAGAGCGGTTGCCGTCCTCGCCCGCGCCCAGCAGGACTCGGCCCGGGACCGCACTCGCGCTCACAATCGTCGCCGTTTTTCTGCGCGCCGTTGTCCCAGTGGCAGGTCGCCTGCGCCGGCAGAACGCCGCTGTCGTAGCGGACGAGACGGACCGTGGGGCGCAGTTCGAGCAGGTCGGCGTATGCGTGTGCCGGGACGGTCACGACGACCTGGAGGCAGCCGAGCAGATGGCCGAGAATCCCCGTGGTGGCGGGGGCCTTGACGATGCAGGCGAGCCGCCGGCCCTCGAGCCGGACGAAGGCGAGGCCACAGCCCACCAGGAGAACCGCCAGGAACCAGGAAGCCATCACTCTGCGGAGCCCGAGAGAAGCTCGGTCAGCCCACGCGGTGGCCGTTCTCCAGTTCCGCCGTGCCCGTGCCCTCCGCCAGCACCTCGAGGGCGGCCAGGACCCGGCGGCCCAGTTCGCCCGGAAGGTAGGCGGTGAGCTCCTCCTGCGGGACCAGCCGCCAGGACAACAGTTCCTCCTCCTGGAGCCGGATCGACTTGAGGTCGTCCTCGGCGAGGACCCCGCCGTCGTACAGATACGCCACCAGTGGCGGCCGTGCCGTCCCGTGCACCCAGTCCACCGCGAGGAGCCGCCCGAGCTCGACGTCGAGCCCGATCTCCTCCTCGGTCTCGCGCCGGGCGCCCTGCCGGGGTGTCTCACCCGTGTCCGATTCGATCGTCCCGCCGGGCAGTGCCCATCCGTCGCGGTAGTTGGGCTCGACGAGCAGCACGTGCCCCTCGGCGTCGCGGAAGAGCGCGGCCGCGCCGGCGAGGACGCGCGGCAGGGACGCGATGTACGTGGCGAAGTCCGGTGTGGTCACCCAGGAAGAGTAACCACACCGGTCCTGCAGCCGCGGTCGGATGGTCCGGCCCGCGGATCACCTGCTCTCGGTGTGCGCGAGACGCAGCGTCCGGTCCGCCAGTTCGTCGATGCTGACGCAGTCGAAGCCGAAGACGGCACTGCGGACCGTGTCCTCCAGGGGGTCCTTCCACTGCCCCGGAATGGCCCGGGCTCCGGTGAGGACGCCGGCGACCGACCCCGCCGTGGCGCCGTTGGAGTCGGTGTCCAGTCCGCCGCGGACGGTGAGCGCGATCGTGCGGGTGAAGTCGCCGTCGCCGTACAGGAGCCCGGCGGTGAGCACCGCCGCGTTGGGGACGGTGTGGATCCAGCCGAGCCCCGTCGTCTCCCCGGTGGCCGTGTCGAGCGTCTCCTCCCAGCTCAGCCGGGTCTCGTGCAGCGAGATCACCCGGCGTACGGTCCGGGCGAGGCGGCTGCTTGCGGGGATCACGGTCAGAGCGGTGTCGAGTGCCTGCCGGACCGTGGGCGCGGTGAACGCCGCGGAGATCAGCGCTGCCGCCCACATGGCCCCGTACACCCCGTTGCCGGTGTGGGACAGGACCGCGTCCCTGCGGGCCAGTGCGGCCGCCTGGTGGGGCAGGCCCGGGCAGGTCCAGCCGTAGACGTCGGCGCGGATCAGGGCGCCGATCCACTCCTGGTAGGGGTTGTCGTACGTGGCTGTGACCGGTGGCTTGAGGCCGTTGGCGAGATTGCGGTACGCGACCCGCTCGGCCGTGAACGTCTGAAGGTACGGCAACCGCAGCAGCCACAGGTCGCCGACCTGTTCGGTGCTGAAGCCGAAGCCGTGCGTCTCGAGCAGGTCCAGGCCCAGGATCGCGTAGTCGACGTCGTCGTCCCGGCAACTGCCGTGGATGCGTCCGCGTACGCACTGGCGCCACTCGGGCCGCAGTTCGAAGCCGTCCGTCTCGGTGGCGGGTTCGGGCAGGTAGTCGGTCAGCGGCAGGGCCGAGGCCTGCCGCAGATAGCGGTCGATACGCTCGCGTGTCCACAGGTCGCCCTGCTCGACCGGCTTGCCGAGCATGTTGCCCGCGATCCGGCCGAGCCAGCCCCCGAGGATTCGGTCCGCGAGCTCTGGCTCAGTGCCCACAGGGGTCATAGCTCCGGTCTACCCGATTCCGGCCGCGATGTGCCGCATTCGACCCTGCGCACCGGGGTTTCCCATCCCGGTCGTACGTTGTTCCCGCCCCGTTCCCGGGGACCGGACGGGAGGACCATGGCGGGTTCCCGGTCCGACACCGAGGCCGTCTCCACGCGCTCGGCTGGGGGCCGGCGCCGGGCGGGCGGCCGCGTGACCACCGGCGAGGGCCGTCGGAACGGCGAGGCGCCGGCGGTCACCGCCACACGTGCGGCCGGGAGGGACGTCGTCACGGTGCGCGGCAGGCCGGCCGTCGGCATGCCGGACCGGAATGCCCCGGCCGTACCGGCGTCGGGCCGGGCCTCGCCCGGTGCGTCCCGGGCGCCGGCGCGGTCCTGGTGCGCGTCGCGGAGCGGATCGGCCGGGGCCCGCCGACCCGAGATCGCCGTCGCGCCGGGGCGACGCCAGGCCGATCAGCCGCGCGCCCCCAGCGAGCCCCCGTTCATCTACGTGCCCCGGACAAGCGGTACGCGTCCAGGGCCAGGGTCATCTCGATCAGGTCGCGGGGGCGGGCCAGCGAGCGGAACGTAAGCTGTTCCAGCCGCCGCAGCCGGTTGAAGACCGTGTTGCGGTGGCAGTACAGCCGGCTCGCGGCCCGGCCGGCCGAGCCCTCGCAGGACAGCCATACGTCGAGGGTCTCCAGGAGCACGGCCCGGTCGGCGGGCTCCAGTTCGAGGAGCGCGCCGAACACGTCCGCCACCAGCCGGTCGGCGAGCTCCGGCTGACTCACCACCAGCGCCGTCGGCATCCGCTGGTCCAGCCGCACGACCGCGGTCGCGTCCGGCGGGCAGGTGCGCAGCGCCAACTCGGCCAGCCGCCGCGCCCGCCCCAGTTCGGCGAGCCCGGGCACGACCGGGCTGATGCCACCCGGACCCGAGCACCATCCGTCCAGCACACGCGCGACGCCGTCCAGGTCCTGATCGGGTGTGAGCGCCACGACCCCCACCTCACCGTCGGCGCGCATCCGCCAGATGAACCGGAACCCGGCGCCGCGCACCGGCCGTTCGGCCGCCTCCCGCCGCTCGGCCCGCAGCACCACCACCGCGTACGGCCCGTGCTCCGGCAGATCGAGACCCGCGGCCGCGCGGGCCGCCAGCCCGGGCGTGGCCTGCCCCTCCAGCAGCGCGTCGAGCAGTGCCTGCAACTGCTCGTCGGTGCGCCGTCGCAGTTCCGCCTCGGTGGCACGGTAGGCCTCGGACGCCGTCTGGGTCTGCGCGTCCACCGCCGACCACACCATCGTCGTCGAACGCATCAACGCCGCGAGCCGCTCGGGCTCCTGGCCCGCGGCCCCGTCGACGAGGGCGTCCCACAGCAGATAGCCGGCGTTCCGGTAGGCGTGCACCAGCAGGTCGAGCGGCAGCCCCTGCCGGGCTCGGCGCCGCCCGGTGTGCTCGGCGTGCTCCAGGTCGCGGCGCGGCGAGTCCCGGGGCGCGTAGAGCGTCTCGATGCCGATCCGCATCGCCTCCTCCGCCTCCCGCCACTGCTGGTCCTGCGGGAGCACCTGCCCGTAGACGGAGGAGTACTCGGTGAGTTGCCGCAGATGCTCGTCGACGAGCAGCGGCAGCCGTTCCAGCAGAGCCTTGCAGGACTCCGCGAGCAGCTTCCAGTCATGACCGGTCCGCGGCCTTCGCCCTCCCATGGCCGGAGGATGCCATTGCAAAGGGGTCCCGCACAGGCCCCTGACACGCGGTCTTGTGCACGCGCACAACGCCCGGCCCGGCCCGCTGGGCACCCGCAGCGATTCCGCCGCGGGCCGTGGACGGGCGCGACCGTCGGTGCTGGGGTGAGCGCCACACCGAGTCGGAACAGGGGGTCGTCCATGGGCGGATCCGGACTGGTCGTCCACGACCTGTCAGTCGGATACGGACCTGTGCGGGCACTGCGCCGGGTGTCCCTCGAGGTGCCCGAGGGGGCGGTGGTGACGGTGCTCGGCGGCAACGGCGCCGGCAAGTCCACCCTGCTCAGGGCGATCAGCCGGACGCTGTCCTTCCACGGCGGCGCGGTGACCGAGGGCGGTGTGCGCCTCGGCGACCGCCGTCTCGACGCGCTGCCCCCGGACCGGGTGGTTGCCGCAGGGGTGTCCCAAGTGCCGGAAGGACGAAGGGTGTTCGCGCGGATGACGGTCGCGGACAATCTGCGCGCGGGCGCCCTCGGCGGAACCCGGTCGGGCCGGGCCGCGGCCCTGGAGCGCGTCCACGAGCTGTTTCCCGTGCTCGCCGAGCGCGCGGGGCAGCGGGCCGGTCTGCTCTCCGGAGGCGAACAGCAGATGCTGGCCGTCGCCCGCGCCCTGATGGCGGGTCCGAAGGTGCTGCTCCTGGACGAGCCGTCCCTCGGCCTCGCCCCCCTCATGGCCCGGCGGATCGCCGACACCGTACGGGAGATCAACGCGCAGGGAACCTCCGTGCTGCTCGTCGAGCAGAACGCCGCCCTCGCCCTGCGGCTCGCCACGCGCGCGTACGTCCTCGAGGTCGGCGAGGTCGCCCTGTCCGGCCCGGCCGACGAGCTGGCCGCCTCCGACGAGGTGCGCCGTCGCTACCTGGGCGTGGTCGACGAAGGCGCGGTCGCGGACGCCGAAAGGGCCGGTGGCGCCCGGCGGACGCTGACCCGGTGGCAGGGAGAAGGCGCGTGAACGGCCTCGCAGCGGACGACGGGGCCCTCGAAGTGCGTGATCTCACCGTGCGGTTCGCCGGACTCACCGCGCTGGACGGTGTCGGCTTCACCGTCCGCCCCGGCACGGTGCACGCCCTCATCGGGCCCAACGGCGCGGGCAAGTCCACCTGTTTCAACGTGCTGTCAGGGGTCTACCGGGCGACCGCGGGCAGTGTCCGCTTCGGCACGCTCGAGCTGACCGGGATGTCCGCGCACCGCATCGCCGGCCTCGGCGTCGCCCGCATCTTCCAGAACCTCGCGCTGCCACCGCGCGCCTCGGTCGAGGACTGCCTGCTGCTCGGCCGGTACCGGCTGACCCGGACGGGCTTCCTGGCCGCGGGGCTCGGCCTGCCCTCCGCGGCCCGCGAGGAACGGCGGCACCGTGAACGGGTGCGGGAGATCGCGGAGTTCGTCGGTATCGCCGACTGCCTCGGCCGCCCGGTGGGTTCGCTCCCGTACGGGCAGCAGAAACTCGCCGAGCTCGCCCGCGCCCTGTGCATGGAGCCGCGTCTGCTGCTTCTCGACGAGCCGGTCGCGGGCATGACCGCCGACGAACGGCGCCGCACCGCCGCCGTGATCGCGGGCGTCCGGGACGGGCTCGGCATCTCGATCGTGCTGGTGGAACACGACATGGGGGTGGTGATGCGGCTCGCGGACACGGTGACCGTACTGGACTTCGGGCGCCGGATCGCGGACGGCGCCCCCGCCGACGTACAGAACGATCCGGCCGTCGTCCGCGCCTACCTGGGAGCCGGTTCATGAGCACACTCGCCGAAATCCTCCTCAACGGACTCTCGTTGGGGTCCGTCTACGCACTCATCGCGCTCGGCTTCGTGGTCATCTTCCGGGCGACCGAGGTCGTCAACTTCGCCCACGCCTCGCTGCTGCTCGCCGGTGGCTACATCACCGCGACCCTCCACGACGACATCGGTTTCTGGCCCGCGCTCCTCGCCGGGATCGCGGGCGCAGCGCTGGTCGGGGCGGCCGTGGAGTTCCTGGTGATGCGGCGGTATCGGGGCAGCGACCACAGCGTGCTCGCCATCGTCACCATCGGGGTCGACATCCTGCTCACCACCGAACTGACCCGTCGCATCGGCACGGACGTGATCCCGTTGGGTGATCCGTGGGGCGACGCCGTGCTCAGGCTCGGGCCGGTCTCCCTCGCGCACACGCGGATCGCCGCCTTTGTAGCCGCGGTGCTGCTCATCGGCGCCTTCCTGCTCGCGTTCCGCTACACCTCGTGGGGGGTGGCGATGCGCGCGGCGGCGGAGAGCTCGGAGACCGCGGCGCTGATGGGTGTACGGCTCGGGCGGGTCTCGCTGAGCGCCTGGGCCGTGGCGGGGGGCCTGGCCGCCGTGGCCGCGCTGTTCCTCACCGTCTTCCCGACGCCGGGCCTGGAACGGGCCACCTCGCTGGCTGCGCTCAAGGCGTTCCCGGCGGCGATCCTCGGCGGACTCGACTCCACGACGGGCGCGCTGGTGGGCGGCCTGCTGGTAGGTGTCACCGAGTCGCTGGCCACCGGCTACCAGGGCGATCTGACGTTTCTCGGCCGCGGGCTCGGCGATCTCGCCCCCTACCTCGTCATGGTCGCGATTCTGCTCATCCGCCCCGCGGGGCTGTTCGGCACGAAGGAGCTCGCACGTGTCTGAGAACCCGGCCGTGCCGCAGCGGCCGACCGCGCCGGGCGGCCCCTTGCGGCCCGAGTCCGACGAGCCCGCCCCCGCCGGCCCCCGACCCCCGACCGGGACCCGGGTACCCGGCGGGAGGCGCGGTGCGCCCGCCCATCCCGGCCGGCGCGGCGCCCGGTTCACCGACCCCCGCACCTACGTCCGGGCCGTCGGAGTCGTACTGCTGCTCGCGTTCCCGTTCTACCTGGACCGATTCTGGCTCCAGGCGGGCCTGTTCGCGATGGCCGCCGCGATCGGCGCGATCGGCATCAACCTCCTCACCGGTGCGACCGGCCAGCTCTCCATGGGGCACGCCTTCTTCCTCGCCGTCGGCGCCTACGGCTACTGCGTGTTCGCGGCCGACGGAGGCGACGGGCTGACCGGGCTCGGCCTGCCGACCTGGCTCGCGGCCGTGCTCGCGGTGCTCGTCGCGGGTGTCGCGGGCGGCCTGTTCAGCCCCATCTCGGGCCGGCTCAGCGGTGCCTACCTGGGCATCGCCACCCTCGCGCTGGTCTTCATCGGTCAGCACGTCATGTTCAACGCCCATGACCTGACCGGCGGCGCCAACGGCCGTGACGTCCCGGCGCTGAACCTGTTCGGCCTCACCTTCGACGACCGTGAACTCGTCGTCGCCGACGTTCCGTTCGGCTCGGCCGAGAAGCTCTGGTACGCGGGTCTGCTCGCCCTGCTCGTCGGCGCCCTGTTCGCCCGCGGGGTGCTGCGCGGACGCCCGGGCCGGGCCATGAACGCGATCCGCGACCACCGCATCGCCGCGGGCGTGCTCGGCGTGCCCGTGGCCCGGCACCGCGCCGCCGTGTTCGTGCTGTCCTCGATGTACGCGGGCCTCGCGGGCGTTCTGCTCGCGCTGGTCTTCCAGCGGACGGTGCCCGACTACTTCGGCATCACGCTGTCCCTGGACTACCTCGCCATGATCGTCATCGGCGGGCTCGGCTCGGTCTCCGGCGCGGTGGCGGGCGCCGTGTTCGTCTCCCTGCTGCCACAGCTGCTGACCCGCTACAGCGATGCGCTGCCTTTCATCTCCGCCCCCGGCACGGGCGGGATCGCACCGGGCGAGGCGGCCCGGTACCTCTACGGCGCCGCCGTCGTGCTGGTGGTGCTGTTCCTGCCCGGCGGCCTGGCCAGGGTGGCCGCCCGGCGTCGCGTCAGAACCGAACCAGGGGAGCAATGATGAAGAGGACGTATGGGGCCAGGGCGGCGGCGGGTGCCCTCGCGGCACTGCTCGTGCTGGCCGGATGCAGTTCCAAGGCCAAGGACGACGGCGGCGGCGGTGACAAGTCGGCCGGTGGTGTGAAGACCGGGGAGGGCATCTCCGGCAAGACGATCACGCTGGGCGCGCTCACCGACCTGACCGGCGTGTACGCCACTCTCGGCAAGAGCGTCACCCAGGCCCAGCAGCTGTACGTGAAGCAGCTGAACGCGGCCGGCGGGGTCTGCGGCTACAAGGTGGCCCTCACGGTCCGAGACCACGGCTACGACCCGCAGAAGGCCGTCGCCGGGTACACCGAGCTGGAGCCGAAGGTGCTGGGTTTCGCCCAGTTCATCGGCTCCCCGTTCGTCGCCGCGGTCAAGAATCGCATCGACGGGCAGGACAAGGACCTCGTCCTGCCGCAGGCCTGGTCGTCGGCGCTCCTGGGCAGTTCGTACATCCGCGTCATCGGATCCACCTACGACATCGAGACGATCAACGCCGTCGACTTCCTGATCAACAAGAAGGGTCTGAAGAAGCGAGACAAGATCGGCCATGTCTACTTCGAGGGCGACTACGGTGAGAGCGCCCTTGTCGGCTCGAAGCACATCGCGCAGGAAGCGGGTCTGACGGTCGTCGAGCAGAAGATCAAACCGACCGACAATGACATGACGGCCCAGGTCGCCGCCCTCAAGCAGGCCGGTGTCAAGGCGATCGTCATCAGCGCCGGCCCGCGCCAGGCCGCCTCGCTGGTCGGCGTCGCGGCGGCCGGCGGCTTCGACGTGCCGGTCATCGGCAACAACTCGGCCTTCGCGCCCCAGCTGCTGGCCACGCAGGCGGGCCCTGCCCTGATGAAGAACTACTACGTCGCCTCGCCCTCGCTGCCGATCGGCGCGGACACCCCGGAGGCGAAGAAGCTCGTCGCCGACTACAAGGCGGCCTATCCCTCGGACGCCCTCGACAACGGCATCGTCGCGGGCTGGACCGCCGCGTCGGCCTTCGGCGAGGCCCTGAAGAAGGCCTGCGCGAACAAGGACCTCACCCGGGAAGGGGTCGACAAGGCCCTGCTGACGATCGACTCCTTCGACATCGGCTTCGGCACCGTCCAGAACTTCACCGATCCCGCCGCCCCGTCCTCCCGGGAGAGCGTGATCCTCCAGCCGGACAAGAACGCGACCGGCGGTATGAAGGTCGTACAGGAGGCGGCCGTCTCGAAGGAAGCCGAGGCCTACACGCCTCAAGCCTGAGGAGGCCGGGAAACGGGCGCGACGGCCCGCCCAGGTCCGAGGGCCCGATCCGGAACCGGATCGGGCCCTCGGACGTGCCGCGGCGACAGGTACCACGGCGGCTGCGCCAGGCCGATGTCCCGCGTGGTGTCCGCGATCCGGCCGCCCCCGGGAAACGGTGGGCGAGCCCGGTGCCTGCGGGGGCCGTGCCTGAAGGCGTGGGCGGTTCCGGACGTGCGTGCGCGGCCTTCCGGGGGCCGGACAGGGCATGGCGGCGGATGCACCCCTTGGTTATGGTCACAGCGGCGCGACCGCCTTGCCGTGCGCAAGGCATCAAGAGCAAGGGGTATGCAGGTGGCGGACGCAGCAGGGAACGACGTTCGGACGGCAGGGCGGGTTCTCGTCGCCGCGGACAAGTTCAAGGGGTCGCTCACGGCCGTGCAGGTCGCGGCACGGGTGACGGCGGGGTTGCGGCGGGTCGTGCCGGATCTCGACGTCGAGTCGCTGCCCGTGGCCGACGGCGGCGACGGGACCGTGGACGCGGCCGTCGCGGCCGGTTTCGAACGGCGCGAGGTGCGGGTCGCGGGTCCTCTCGGGCACGAGGTGACGGCCGCGTTCGCCCTGCGCGGCGACACCGCGGTCGTGGAGATGGCGGAGGCGAGCGGGCTCCAGCGGCTGCCGGACGGGGTCCTCGCGCCGCTGACGGCGTCCACGTACGGCTCGGGTGAGCTGCTGCGCGCCGCGCTGGACGCGGGGGCGCGGACGATCGTGTTCGGGGTCGGTGGAAGCGCGACCACGGACGGGGGCGCGGGCATGCTGTCCGCGCTCGGGGCGCGGTTCCTCGACGGGGCGGGGGATCCTGTACCGCCGGGCGGCGGGGGCCTCGCGGAACTCGCCCGTGCCGATCTCTCAGGACTGGACCCTCGTCTGGCCATGGTGGACCTGGTGCTCGCGAGCGACGTCGACAACCCGCTGACCGGGCCCAAGGGAGCACCGGCGGTGTACGGGCCGCAGAAGGGTGCCTCGCCGGACGACGTGACGGCGCTGGACGCGGCCCTCGTGCACTACGCGAAGGTGCTGGAGCAGGCGATCGGCCCACGGGCGGCGGAGCACGCCGCCTCGCCGGGCGCGGGCGCGGCGGGCGGCATCGGATACGGCGCCCTCGTCCTGGGAGCCCGCTTCCGGCCCGGTATCGAGGTCATGCTGGACGTCCTGGGCTTCGCGCCGGCTCTGGAGCGGGTCTCGCTGGTGATCACAGGTGAGGGTTCGCTGGACACGCAGACGCTGCACGGCAAGGCTCCGGCGGGGGTCGCCGCGGCGGCGAGGGCGGCCGGCAAGGAGGTCGTCGCGGTCTGCGGCCGGCTGGCGCTGCCGCTCGAGCCGGACGTCGCGAAGTGCATCGCGGACGCGGGACCGATCCTGCAGCGGGTGGCGGAGAACATCGCGCGGGACTTCCTGGTCTGACCCGTCCCATCCCGGCCGCGGGGACCCACGGATGCGGACCCGCGCCCTCGCACCACCACCGAAGCGACCGCGCACCCGCATCACAGGCGAAGGGCCCCGGACCGATCCGGTCCGGGGCCCTTCGTGAGTGTGCTGCCTACGGCAGCTGCGCGGCGCGCGCCTCGCGGCGGTTGTCGCGGAAGTTGTTCACCCGGCGGGCCGTGGCGAACAGCGGGATCACGGCGCCCATCACCAGCTGAAGGGCGCAGCCCGTCTGGAGAAGGAGCTGACCGCTGGGTGCGTCGAAGGCCCAGGCCGCGAGGAGGCCCATCGACAGGACGATCCACGACAGCATGGCCGCCGCCAGACGGCCCCGCGGCTTCGGGTACTCCACGCGGCTCACCATCAGCCACGCCGTGCCCAGGATCGCCAGCAGCGTGGCGAAGAACGGCAGCTCGAGCAGCACGATCGAGACGACCGTGAGCGCACCGAACGGCGAGGGCATGCCCTGGAACATGCCGTTCGTCGGCGTCACGCACGAGAAGCGCGCAAGGCGGAGCACGACCGCCAGCAGCACCACGATCGCTCCGACCGCGGCCACTCTCTGGTGCGCGTCGTCCGCCACCATGCCGTAGACCAGGACGAAGTACGCCGGTGCCAGGCCGAAGCTGATCAGGTCGGAGAGGTTGTCCAGTTCCGCGCCCATGGGGGAGGAGCGCAGTTTCCTGGCGACCAGACCGTCGAACAGGTCGAAGACCGCCGCACACAGCATCAGGATCACGGCCGTGGCCGCGCTGTGCCGGGCCATGCCCGCCGATTCGTCGTTGCCCGTCAGGTGCGGGATCAGAATGCCCGTGGTGGTGAAGTACACCGCCATGAAGCCGCACGTGGCGTTGCCGAGGGTGAGCGTGTCCGCTATTGAGAGGCGGAGCGAGAGGGGCATCTCCTCCTCGTCGTCCACCTCGTCCTCCGGCACCCAGCCGGACTTGGTATCGGGATCAATCACGGTCAAGACGAGTCACCCCAGCCACGGTCTTCTGGCCGACCTCGACCGCGACCTCCACGCCCTCCGGCAGATAGAGGTCGACACGCGAGCCGAAGCGGATCAGCCCGATGCGGTCACCCTGCTCGACCTTCGTGCCCTGCGGGATGTAGGGGACGATGCGGCGGGCCACCGCGCCGGCGATCTGGATCATCTCGATGTCGCCGAGTTCGGTGTCGAAATGCCAGACTACGCGCTCGTTGTTCTCGCTCTCCTTGTTGAAAGCGGGAACAAAGCCGCCCGGGATGTGCTCGACCGACGTGACCGTGCCGGACAGCGGCGCCCGGTTCACATGGACATTGAGCGGGCTCATGAAGATCGCGACGCGGGTGCGTCCGTCCTTCCACGGCATGATGCTCTGCACCACACCGTCGGCGGGCGAGATGACCCGGCCCTGAGCGATCTCGCGCTCGGGGTCGCGGAAGAACCACAGCATGCCCGCCGCCAGCGCGGTGGCGGGCACGGCCACGGCCTTGGCGGCGCCGGAGCGGCGCGCGCGGGCGAGGCTGAGGGCTGCGGTGGCAACGGTCGGGAGTAGCCACGGCGATGCTCCGCGCGCGAGGCGGACCCGGCCGCGTGGTGCAGAGGTTTGGCTGTGGGGCATGGATGACCTTCGTAGCGGATGATGCCGCGCTTCAACGGGGGACGGCGGCTTTCCGGCGATCGTACCGGTCGGGGGCCGCAACTGGGCAAGCCAGGAAGCCGAGTCGGCGGCCCGGGAGCGTTGACGGGGTGTGATCTTCTTCGCGATGAAAACACCCCGTATCAGGATATCTAGCCTTGGAGTCGATACTCTTCGAGCAGCCGGCGACCGATGATCATTTTCTGGATCTCGGCGGTTCCCTCGCCGATCAGCAGCATCGGGGCCTCTCGGTACAGGCGCTCGATCTCGTACTCCTTGGAGAAGCCGTAGCCGCCGTGGATGCGGAAGGCGTCCTCCACGACCTCCTTGCAGTACTCGGAGGCGAGGTACTTCGCCATCCCGGCCTCGAGGTCGTTTCGCTGGCCGGAGTCCTTTTTGCGTGCCGCGTTCACCATCATGGCGTGTGCGGCCTCGACCTTGGTGGCCATTTCGGCCAGTTTGAACTGGATGGCCTGATGCTGGGCGATCGGCCTGCCGAAGGTGTGCCGCTGCTGGGCGTAGGAGACGCCCAGCTCGAAGGCACGCTGAGCGACGCCGCAGCCACGGGCCGCGACGTTCACGCGGCCCACCTCGACTCCGTCCATCATTTGGTAAAACCCTCGGCCGGTGGTCCCGCCGAGCACCCGATCGGCCGGAATGCGCAGTCCGTCCATGATGAGCTCCGTGGTGTCGACCCCCTTGTAGCCCATCTTGTCGATCTTCCCGGGGACGGTGAGCCCGGGGCGCACCTCGCCGAAGCCGGGCTCCTTCTCGACCAGGAAGGTCGTCATCGACCTGTGGGGCGCCGTGCCCTCGGGGTGGCCTTCGTCACTGCGGACGAGCACCGCGACGAGCGTGGACGTGCCGCCGTTGGTCAGCCACATCTTCTGGCCGTTCAGGACGTACTCGTCCCCGTCCCTGACCGCCTTCGACGTGATCGCCGACACGTCGGAGCCGAGACCCGGCTCCGACATCGAGAAGGCGCCGCGGATCTCGCCCAGCGCCATCTTCGGCAGGAAGTAGTCCTTCTGCTCCTGCGTGCCGTGCTGCTTGAGCATGTACGCCACGATGAAGTGCGTGTTGATGATGCCGGACACCGACATCCAGCCGCGCGCGATCTCCTCCACGCACAGCGCGTAGGTCAGCAGCGACTCGCCCAGACCCCCGTACTCCTCGGGGATCATCAGACCGAACAGACCCAGTTCCTTGAGGCCGTCCACGATTCTCTGCGGGTACTCGTCGCGGTGCTCGAGCTCGGTCGCGACCGGGATGATCTCCTTGTCCACGAAGTCGCGGACGGTGGAGAGGATCTCCTGCTGGACGTCTGTCAGACCGTGGGTCTGGGCGAGGCGGCTCATCACTTCTCCTGGGTCCTGAGCTCAGGGCGGCCGGGCTGCTCGCCGCCGCGCTCCTTGATGTACGTCTCGGTGGGGACCATCACCTTGCGGCGGAAGGTGCACACCAGCGTGCCGTCCTGCTTGTAGCCCCTCGTCTCGACATGGACGATGCCGCGGTCGTTCTTCGACTTCGAGGGCCACTTGTCGAGCACGGTCGTCTCGCCGTAGATCGTGTCCCCGTGGAACGTGGGCGCCACGTGCTTGAGCGACTCGATCTCCAGGTTGGCGATCGCCTTGCCGGAGACGTCCGGCACGGACATGCCGAGCAGCAGTGAGTAGATGTAGTTGCCCACGACGACGTTCCTGCCGAAGTCCGTCGTGCTCTCCGCATAGTTCGCGTCCATGTGGAGCGGGTGGTGGTTCATGGTGAGGAGGCAGAACAGGTGGTCGTCGTACTCCGTGACCGTCTTGCCGGGCCAGTGCTTGTACGTCGCCCCGACCTCGAACTCCTCGTAGGTGCGTCCGAACTGCATGGCGCTCAGGCCTCCGGGATCTCGAACGAGCTGGTGCGCTGCATGCCGGCGGCCCGGCCCTTGCCCGCGATGACCAGGGCCATCTTGCGGCTGGCCTCGTCGATCATCTCGTCGCCGAGCATCGCGGAGCCCTTCTTGCCGCCCGCCTCGGACGTGCAGTACTCGTACGCGTCCAGGATCAGCTCCGCGTGGTCGTAGTCCTCCTGGGAGGGCGAGAACACCTCGTTCGCGGCGTCCACCTGACCCGGGTGCAGCACCCACTTGCCGTCGAAGCCCAGCGCTGCGGCCCGGCCCGCCACCTCGCGGAAGCCGTCGACGTTGCGGATCTGCAGGTAGGGCCCGTCGATCGCCTGGAGGTTGTTGGCGCGGGCGGCCATCAGGATCTTCATCAGGATGTAGTGGTAGGCGTCCGCCGGATAGCCGGGCGGCTGCTCGCCCACGACCAGCGACTTCATGTTGATGGAGGCCATGAAGTCGGCCGGGCCGAAGATGATCGTCTCGATGCGCGGGGAGGCCTGCGCGATCTCGTTGACGTTGTTGAGCCCCTGGGCGTTCTCGATCTGCGCCTCGATGCCGATACGCCCGACCTCGAAGCCCATGGTCTTCTCGATCTGGGTCAGGAGCAGGTCCAGCGCCACGATCTGCCGGGCGTCCTGCACCTTGGGCAGCATGATGCAGTCGAGGTTCGGACCAGCGCCCTCGACCACCGTCACGACGTCGCGGTACGTCCACTCGGTCGTCCAGTCGTTGACGCGCACGACCCGCGTCTTGCCCGTCCAGTCGCCCTCGTTCAGGAACTTGACGATGGTGTGCCGCGCCTCGGGCTTGGCCAGCGGCGCACATGCGTCCTCCAGGTCCAGGAAGACCTGGTCCGCGGGGAGGCCCTGTGCCTTCTCCAGGAAGCGGGGGTTGCTCCCGGGGACCGCGAGGCAGGAGCGCCGCGGACGAAGGCGGTCGACAGCAGGAAGGGGCGCGGCGGAGCCGCTCGCTGCGAGGGTGGCGGCGGGCGACGGATGGGCGGTCATGCGGGGACCTCCAGAGGGTCGAGCTTGTTCGCTGTGCGGATCTCGTCGACGATACGGCCGATGATCCCGGTGATGTCGAAGTCCTTCGGGGTGAAGACGGCGGCCACTCCAGCGGCCCTGAGCTGCTCGGCGTCGCCGCTCGGGATGATGCCGCCGGCGATCACCGGGATGTCGGTGGCACCGGCCTCGCGCAGCCGCTCCAGCACGTCGGGCACCAGCTGCGCGTGCGAACCGGACAGGATGGACAGACCGACAGCGTGCACGTCCTCGGCGAGAGCCGCGTCCACGATCTGTTCGGGCGTCAGCCGGATGCCCTGGTAGACCACCTCGAAGCCGGCGTCCCGGGCTCGTACGGCGATCTGCTCGGCGCCGTTGGAGTGCCCGTCGAGGCCCGGCTTGCCCACGAGGAAGCGGAGCTTGCCGACGCCGAGGTCGCGGGCCGTCAGATCCACCTTGCGGCGCACCCGGGCCAGCGCCGTGCCCTCCTCGGCGGTCACCGCCACGGGCGCGGACGACACGCCCGTGGGCGCACGGAACTCGCCGAACACCTCGCGCAGGGCCCCGGCCCACTCGCCGGTGGTGACCCCGGCGCGGGCACACTCCAGCGTGGCCTCCATGAGGTTGCCGGTGCCCTTGGCGGCCTCCTTCAGCCGCTCCAGGGCCTTGCAGGGGCGCGGATGGTTGAACGGCGGCTGGTAGCGGGTGTCGCGCCAGTTCCGCAGTGAGGCGACGACGCGCGCCTCGACCTCCGGGTCGACCGTCTGGATCGCGGTGTCCAGGTCGGCGGTGAGCGGGTTGGGCTCGGTCGTCTCGAAGATGTTGACGCCGACGATCTTCTCCTCGCCGGACTCGATGCGCGCCCGGCGTTCGGCGTGGGACGCGACGAGCTGCGACTTCAGGTAGCCGGACTCGACGGCCGCCATGGCGCCGCCCATCTCCTGGATCCGCTCGATCTCGGCGAGCGACTCGTCGACCAGCCGGCCCACCTCGGCCTCGACGACCTTCGAGCCCTCGAAGATGTCGTCGTACTCGAGCAGGTCGCTCTCGTGTGCGAGCACCTGCTGGATACGCAGTGACCACTGCTGGTCCCAGGGCCGGGGCAGGCCCAGCGCCTCGTTCCAGGCCGGGAGCTGCACGGCGCGCGCGCGTGCGTCCTTGGAGAGGGTCACGGCCAGCATCTCGAGCACGATGCGCTGGACGTTGTTCTCCGGCTGGGCCTCCGTCAGCCCGAGGGAGTTGACCTGGACGCCGTAGCGGAAGCGGCGGTGCTTGGGGTTCTCGATGCCGTACCGCTCGCGGGTGATCCGGTCCCAGATCCGGCCGAACGCCCGCATCTTGCACATCTCCTCGACGAAGCGGACGCCCGCGTTCACGAAGAAGGAGATACGGCCGACGACATCACCCATGCGCTCCTGCGGCACCTGGCCGCCCGCGCGGACCGCGTCGAGGACGGCGATCGCCGTGGACATCGCGTACGCGATCTCCTGCACCGGCGTGGCGCCCGCCTCCTGAAGGTGGTAGCTGCAGATGTTGATGGGGTTCCACCTGGGCAGGTGGGACACCGTGTACGCGATCATGTCCGTCGTCAGCCGGAGCGAGGGTCCCGGCGGGAAGACGTGCGTGCCGCGCGACAGGTACTCCTTGACGATGTCGTTCTGGGTGGTGCCCTGGAGCTTGGTGATGTCGGCGCCCTGCTCCTCCGCGACGACCTGGTAGAGCGCCAGCAGCCACATGGCGGTGGCGTTGATGGTCATCGAGGTGTTCATCTGCTCCAGGGGTATGTCCTGGAACAGCCGGCGCATGTCACCGAGGTGCGCGACCGGCACACCGACCCGGCCGACCTCGCCGCGGGCGAGGACGTGGTCGGAGTCGTACCCGGTCTGCGTCGGCAGGTCGAACGCCACCGACAGGCCCGTCTGGCCCTTGGCGAGATTGCGCCGGTACAGCTCGTTGGACGCCTCGGCCGTGGAGTGACCGGCGTACGTGCGCATGAGCCACGGCCGGTCCTTCTGCCTCCGGTCCCCGGAGGGCTGACGCTCAGTCATCTATGACCTCCGGTGCCTCAGATGTTCCGGAACCGGTTGATGGCGTCGACGTGCTCGGCGCGCTTCTCCTTGTCGCGCACACCCAGGCCCTCCTGGGGCGCGAGGCACAGCACACCGACCTTGCCCTGGTGGAGGTTGCGATGGACGTCGTAGGCGGCCTGGCCGGTCTCCTCCAGCGGGTAGACCTTCGACAGCGTCGGGTGGATCTTGCCCTTCGCGATGAGCCGGTTGGCCTCCCAGGCCTCGCGGTAGTTGGCGAAGTGCGAGCCGATGATCCGCTTCAGCGACATCCACAGGTAGCGGTTGTCGTACTCGTGGTTGTAGCCGGAGGTCGAGGCGCAGGTGACGATGGTGCCGCCCTTGCGCGTGACGTACACGGAGGCGCCGAAGGTCTCGCGGCCCGGGTGCTCGAAGACGATGTCCACGTCCTCGCCGTCGGTCAGTTCGCGGATGCGCTTGCCGAAGCGCTTCCACTCCTTCGGGTCCTGGGTGTGCTCGTCCTTCCAGAACTTGTAGTCCTCGGCGGTGCGGTCGATGATCGCCTCGGCGCCCATCGCGCGGCAGATCTCCGCCTTGGCGGGCGAGGAGACGACACAGATGGGGTTGGCGCCGCCGGCGAGCGCGAACTGGGTGGCGTACGAGCCGAGTCCGCCGCTCGCGCCCCAGATGAGCACGTTGTCGCCCTGCTTCATCTGGGCGCCGTTGCGGGAGACGAGCTGCCGGTAGGCGGTGGAGTTGACCAGGCCGGGGGCGGCGGCCTCCTCCCAGCTGAGGTGGCCCGGCTTGGGCATCAGCTGGTTGGACTTGACGAGGGCGATCTCCGCCAGGCCGCCGAAGTTGGTCTCGAAGCCCCAGATGCGCTGCTCGGGGTCGAGCATCGTGTCGTTGTGGCCGTCGGAGGACTCCAGCTCCACCGAGAGGCAGTGGGCGACGACCTCGTCGCCCGGCCTCCAGGCGTTGACGCCGGGGCCGGTGCGCAGGACCACGCCGGCGAGGTCGGAGCCGATGATGTGGTACGGCAGGTCGTGGCGCCTGGTGAGCTCGGAGAGCTTGCCGTAGCGCTCGAGGAACCCGAAGGTCGACAGCGGCTCGAAGATCGAGGTCCACACCGAGTTGTAGTTGACCGAGGATGCCATGACGGCCACGAGGGCCTCGCCCGGACCGAGTTCGGGCAGTGGCACGTCGTCGACGTGCAGGGACTTGCGGGGGTCCTTGTCGCGCGTGGTGAGACCGGCGAATATCTCCGTCTCGTCCTTGTGCACGGTGACCGCGCGGTACGACTCGGGGAGCGGAAGAGCGGCGAAATCGGCGGACGTTGCCGTCCCCGACTGAATCGCGTCCAGGATGTCCTTCACGGTGTTGCCTCCGGCGAATGGCGTCTTGAGGGCAGACGCTGAGGGTCACGTCGGTGTGCTGCTGGTGTGAGGGGTGCCGTCGGTTCGGCTCAGTGGTGCTCTGGCAGCGCTTTGTGGCGCGGGAGGGTGCCTGTGACGCAGGCGTCCGGGCGCGCTCGTCCGAGAAGGGCTTGCGGGGACAGCCGGCGTGCGCGTTGGTCTCCGCAGGCCGGCCGCCCGGACATGAACAACGTATGGCACGGCGTGTCACCTTGCAAGGCACTGGGTGCCAGATATTGCTCTCAGATGAAATCTTTACGTAACAAATGAGCGATGATCGATCAAAGTTGCCGATGGAACGGCCGCAAACGGAAGCGGGCCGGCGGCGGCACTGAGTGCCGCCGCCGGCCCGCGATGATGGGTCCGATCGGGTGAACGGCTAGGAGCGCTCCTTGAGCGCCTGTTCGATGGTGCGCATGACCTCGTCCAGGGGCATGTCGGTCCTGGCGACCGTCACCAGCACCTCGCCCTGGGTGGTCACGGCGGCCGGCGCGGTCCGGGGCGCGGCCCCGCGCCCGGCCCCGATACCCGTGCCGAAGGTCCTCCGTACGATCGCGAAGGCGTGGTCGAGCTGCGTCTCGACGTCTCCCTGTCCTCCGGCCCTGAGCCAGCGCCGCAGGACGTGGTTGTGCGCGGTGACGACCGCGGAGGCGGCGACCTCGGCGAGCAGCGGATCGTCGTTCGCGTCGTCGTCGTGCGCGTGCTCGTCGAAGTGGCCGAGCAGATAGCGGGTGAAGAGCCGCTCGTAGCGGGCGACCGAGGCGATCTCCGCCTCGCGCAGCGTCGGCACCTCGCGCGTCAGCTTGTAGCGCTGGACCGAGATCTCCGGCTGGGCCGCGTACATCCGCATGACTTCCTTGATGCCGCGGCACACGGTGTCCAGTGGATGCTCGTGTGCGGGAGCTGCGTTGAGCACCGCCTCGGCCCGCACGAGGGTGTCGTCGTGGTCCGGGAAGATCGCCTCTTCCTTGGAGCGGAAGTGGCGGAAGAACGTGCGCCGGGCGACCCCGGCGGCCGCCGCGATCTCGTCGACCGTGGTCGCTTCGTAGCCTTTCGTGGCGAACAGCTCCATCGCCGCGGCCGCCAGTTCCCGGCGCATCTTGAGCCGCTGGGCGGCGGCGCGACTGCCCGCGGCGCTCTCGGGCGGGTCGGTCGCGGCTGGTGTACGTGAGGACTTGGCGGGCTGGGACATGACCCGAACGTACTGCATGTCCGCAGGATGATGCGCATGTCCCGGATCACCCCCGCCCCGGGAGGGCGGGGGGTCGCCGGTCGGATCGAGCAGTCCGCCCCAGCCGGCGCCGCCGGGAAGCCGGCCGCCGCGTCGGTCAGCGCTTGGCATATTCGCGGAAGCCGCGGCCGGTCTTACGGCCGAGGCAGCCCGCGGCCACCAGGTGTTCCAGGAGCGGTGCGGGGGCCAGGCCCGGGTCGCGGAACTCCCGGTGCAGGACCTTCTCGATGGCCAGGGAGACGTCCAGGCCGACGACGTCCAGCAGTTCGAACGGCCCCATCGGGTAGCCGCCGCCCAGCTTCATCGCCGCGTCGATGTCGTCGAGGGACGCGTAGTGCTCCTGCACCATCTTGACCGCGTTGTTGAGGTACGGGAACAGCAGGGCGTTCACGATGAACCCGGCGCGGTCGCCGCAGTCGACGGGGTGCTTCCTGACCGACGCGCACACCTCACGGACCGTCGCGTGCACATCGTCCCCGGTCAGCACCGTGCGCACGACCTCGACCAGCTTCATGGCCGGTGCCGGGTTGAAGAAGTGCATGCCGATCACGTCCTGCGGGCGCATGGTGGCCCGGGCGCAGGCGACGACCGGCAGCGAGGAGGTGGTGGTGGCGAGGACGGCACCGGGCTTGCAGACCTTGTCGAACGTGGCGAACAGCTGCTGCTTGACCTCCAGGTCCTCGGCCACGGCCTCCAGCGCCAGGTCGACGTCGGCGAAGTCGTCGTAGGAGCCCGTCGGGCGGATCCGGTCCAGCGCCTGGGCGGCCGCCTCCGTCGTCATCCGGCCCTTGTCGACCGAGCGCGCGAGCGACTTTCCGATCCGGGCCTTCGCGCCCCGGGCCTTCTCCTCGGTGCGGGCGGCGATGACGACCTCGTACCCGGCCTTGGCGAAGACCTCGGCGATACCGGAGGCCATGGTGCCCGATCCGGCGACGCCGACCGAGCGGACGGGCCGGCCGGAGACCGGTCCGGCGTCCTCCGGCGGCGTGGCCGCGTCCCGCACGACGACCGGGCTGCCCGGCGCCTCGTAGGTGTAGAAGCCGCGCCCCGACTTGCGGCCGGTCAGACCCGCCTCGCTGAGCTGCTTGAGGATCGGTGCGGGCGCGTGCAGCCGGTCGTGGGAGGCGGCGTACATGGCCTCAAGGACCGTGCGGGCGGTGTCGATGCCGATCAGGTCCAGCAGGGCGAGCGGCCCCATGGGCAGCCCGCAGCCCAGTCTCATCGCGGCGTCGATGTCCTCGCGCGAGGCGTACTTCGCCTCGTACATCGCGGCGGCCTGGTTGAGGTAGCCGAACAGCAGCCCGTCGGCGACGAAGCCGGGGCGGTCGCCCACGGCGACGGGCTCCTTGCCGAGGTCGAGGGCGAGGTTGGTGACGGCGGTGACGGCGGCGGGGGCGGTCAGCACGGACGAGACCACCTCGACCAGCTTCATGGCCGGTGCCGGGTTGAAGAAGTGCAGTCCGAGGACCCGTTCGGGGCGGGCCGAGTCGGCCGCGAGCCGGGTGACGGAGAGGGCGTTGGTGCCGGTGGCGAGGACGGTGTCCGGGCGCACTATGCCGTCGAGGGCCCGGAGGACCTGCTGCTTGATGTCGTACGACTCCGGCACCACCTCGATGACGAGATCGGCGTCGGCCGCGGCCCGCAGGTCGGTGAAGGTGCGGAAACGGGCCAGGGTGTCGTCGCGCTCCTGCTCGGTCAGGCGTCCCCGGTCCACCGCGCGGGCGGTGGCGGCGTCCAGGGCGGCGACGGCCTTGGTGGCCGCCGCTTCGTCGATGTCGATGCCGACGACCTCGCGGCCGGCCCGGGCCAGCACTTCGGCGATGCCGGTGCCCATGGTGCCGAGGCCGACGACGGCAATGGTCTTGAGCGGGGACAGAGAGGTGTCGGAGAGGGGAGCGGCCATCGCGGACTCCAGAAATGAGGTGACGACTGAGGGGCGGGCCGGGATACGCCGACGGGCGCACACGGCGCGGAGGTTGCGGGTGTCTGCCGGGCTGACGAGCGCACACGCCCGGTGCCGTCCGCAGACGTGCATACGTCCGCCGAACGGTGATCCGACCGGCCCTGTCCCGGAGCCGGGTCGTGCTGAGGTACTCGATGTACCGAACCGACCGGCGCCCCACTGCCTTACGGGGTGGGAGCCCCTTGCGACGGCTGCGTCACCAGGCCGCCGCAAGTCAGTGCGAGTGGGTAACTCGCTCGATTGAGCTTAACCGGCCGGTAACGAGCGCGCCAGTCCCCAGGTTTGTGATGTAGGTCCCCGGGCTCCGCACGGGCCCTTAGTCTCGGCGCCATGAACGAAGCGTTGCGATTGCTCACGGAGCGTTTGCGGGACGAGTCCGGAGGCTCCCCGGAGTGCGAGCGGCTGCTGACGACGGACGATCTTGACGCGCTGGCCGGTGTGCTGGCGGAGCCCGGCCGGCCCCTGTGGGCGCGGGAGGCGGCGGCCTTCCGGCTGGGGGCGGCGGGGGACCGGCGGGCGTTCGAGGCGCTTGTGCTGCTGCTCAACCACCGCGATCCGCAACGCTGCGCGTCCGCCGCGCACGCCCTGGCCCGGCTCGGCGACCCGCGCACCGCCCGGGCCGCGGCCGCCCTCGCCACGAACGAACTCCGAGTCGCCTACGCCCTCCACCCCGTCCGCCTGCTCGTCGAGCTGCGGGCCCCCGAGGCCGTACCCGCGCTGATCACCACGTTGCAGCGCAGACTGCGGCCGCACGATCCCTACCGCAGGGTGGCGCTCGCCTGTGTGGAGGGGCTCGGGGCGCTCGGCGACAAACGCGCAGGGCCCGTGCTCAACGAGGCTCTGGCGCACCCGGCGCTCGCGGAGGCGGCCGTACACGCGCTGGCGCGCCTTCCCGGGCCCCGTTGAGCTCTCAGGAGGTCAGGTCCTTCACGTACCGCACCTCGGGCACGGCGACCCCGTCCACGTCGAAGGGCTCCTCGGCGCCGTCCGCGCGGAACCCCGCACGCTCGTAGAACCGCCGGGCGCGGACGTTCTCCTCCAGGACCCAGAGGAACATGCGTGCGTGCATCGGTGCGCACTGCTGCACCGCTTCCTCCAGCAGCGCCCGCCCGATCCCACTGCCGACGTGCGCGGGATCGATGTAGATCGCGTACAACTCGGAGTCGGAGGTGCGCACTTCGCCGTCGCGGTACGGGCCGTGCGCCGCCCAGCCGACGATCTCGCCGTCCCGCTCGGCCACCAGGTTCACCACGCGGGTGTCACCACCGTGGAAACGGGCGCGACGTCGCTCGGAGTCCTCGGCGACGCTGAGTGCGTCGAGGTAGGGCTGCGGCATGAGCCCGCGGTAGGCGCTCTGCCAGCCCCGGATGCGGATCTCCGAGACACGGCCGCAGTCGGCCAGGGTCATCAGGCGTATGTGGGGTGATCGGTGGTCCATGGCGGAACCTTAGGCAGGATTGGGCGGGGACGGCTTCCGGATTATCCGCCCACGACCGCGTACGCCTCGATCTCCATGAGGAACTCCGGGCGCACGAGCGCCGCCACCTGCACCGCCGAGGCGGCCGGCAGCCGGTCGTCCGGTATGTGCTCGGCGCGGGCCGCGCGGATCGCCGGCATGTGCGCCATGTCCGTGACGAAGAAGGTCAGTTTGACGACGTGGTCGAAGGTCGCCCCGGCGGCGGCCAGACAGCGGCGGAGATTCTCGAAGACCTGCCGGGCCTGTGCCGCCGGGTCGCCCGCGCCGACGAGACGCCCGTCCTCGTCCAGCGCGAGCTGGCCGGAGATCGCGACGAAGCGGCCCGTGCCCATGACGACATGGGTGTAGGCGGTGGCGGGGGCGACCCCGTCGGGGGCGGGAATCCTGGTCGGCTCACTCATGGGTCCATGGTGGACCACGGGTGTGACAGCGCCCCCGACGGGCCGGAGGGGTCGCTCAGCCGCGGGTGCCGAGCAGACCGTGCAGCGTCGCGCCGCGGTCCTCGACCGACGCCGACTTGGTCTTCGCCGGTGTGGGGTCGGGCAGTTTCGGGCACACGGCGTCGATGTCGCCGGTGCCGTGCGGCACGGTGCCCTTGTCCAGATAGGCCACCAGGTACTTGTCCAGGCAGGCGTTGCCGCTCAGCGAGATGCCGTGATTGCCTCCGCCGTCCTCCACCACCAGGCTCGAGCCGCGCAGCAGATGATGGACCGTCACTCCGCCCTGGTACGGGGTGGCGGCGTCGTCGGTCGCCTGGAACAGCAGGGCCGGGGGCAGCGCGTCGTTCGACACGTCGACCGGCCGCAGGGAGGACGTGGGCCAGAAGGCGCACGGTGCGTTGTACCAGGCGTTGCTCCAGACCATGAACGGTGCCTTCGCATAGGCCGCCCAATTGTCCTTGCGCCACTGGGCCCAGTCGCGCGGCCAGGAGGCGTCACGGCACTGCACCGCGGCGTAGATGCTGTAGCCGTTGTCCCCGGAGGCGTCGACCGCGCCGAGGGCCTTGTACGCCGCCACGAGAGGGCCGGAGTTCCCGTTGTTCGCATACGCGGCGAACGCCTCCGCGAGGCGCGGCCAGCGGCCGTTGTAGTAGCCGCCGGGGATGTAGGTGTCCTCCAGTTCGGAGGCGCCCACCGTCTTCTGGGCGGGCCGCTTGGCCAGCGCCGACCGCATCGCGTACCACTTGGCCTCGACCAGGGCCGGGTCGGTGCCGAGCCGGTACGTCGCGTCGTGCTCGGCGACCCAGGCGAGGAACGCCCGGTGCCGGTCGTTGAAGGCGTAGTCCTGCTGGATGTTGTCCTCGTACCAGACGCCCGTGGGGTCGACCATGGAGTCGAGCACCAGACGGCGCACCCGCTGCGGGAACAGCTTCGCGTAGACGGCGCCGAGGTAGGTGCCGTACGAGTAGCTGTAGTAGTTGAGCCGCTGGGCACCGAGCGCCTGACGGATCGCGTCCATGTCGCGCACGGCGCTGACCGTGTCGATGAACGGCAGCACGCCCGCGTACTTGGCGGCGCACGCCTTGGCGAACGAGGCGACGCGGGAGAGGTTGGCCCTCTCCAGGGACGGCAGGCGGGGCACCGTGTCCGGGCGGACCGGGTCGAAGTACCCGGGCTTGCAGTTCAGGGCGGGCTTGCTCTTGCCCACGCCCCGCGGATCGAAGCCGATCACGTCGTACTGCGACGCCACCGCCTTGGGCAGCGCAGAGGCGACGAATCCGGCGAGCGTCAGACCGCTGCCGCCGGGCCCGCCCGGGTTGACCAGCAGCGGCCCCTGAGAGGTCGGCGCGGTGTGGGGGACCCGGGACAGCGCCAGCGTGATCTGCTGTCCGCGCGGGTTCGCGTAGTCGAGCGGCACCGTCACGGACCCGCACTGGAGCGTCGGGTACTTGGTGGTGCCGCATTTCTTCCAGATGGGCTGCGCCCCTTGTGCGGTGTGCGATGCGCTGGCGTCGGCCGGGACGGCGGTGAGCATCCCGGCCACCACGACGGCGGCGCCGCACAGCACGGCTGCGCGTTGTCTCATGTCAGGCCTCCCAGGACGGAGGGGATAGGACCACGAATGCCTGGTCCCTGCCGCATCGTCCCGGATTGCCCGGCAGAAAGAACATGATCGGGCAAGAGTTGACCCGATTGGGCCGCGTGATGCGCTCGCATGCCCCTGAAGCACCGTCAGGAGCCGTGCGGCCGCGCAAGCGTACGGTCGCGTCCCTACGTCCGCCGCGCACGGGTGGGCCGGACGTCAGATGAGCGACAACTGGGTGGGCCCTGGCTGCATCACCGCTTCCGGCGCGAGGGGTTCGGGCTCGGGTCGGCTGATCCTGCGCGGCATCCCGGGGCGCGTCGGTCCGATGCCGTACTCCTGGGCCAGTTCGTGCACCTGGCGGGTGACTCGGCGCTGGTACCACTTCGGCGCGTATGCGCCCTCCGCGTACAGCCGTTCGTAGCGGCGCACGAGGTAGGGGTGGTGCTGTTCGAGCCAGGCCATGAACCACTCGCGTGCTCCCGGGCGCAGATGGAGCACCAGCGGGGTCACCGAGGTCGCCCCGGCGGCGGCGATCGCCCGTACCGTGGCGCGCAGTTGGGCCGGCTCGTCGCCGAGGAACGGAATCACCGGGGCCATCAGGACACCGCAGCCGATGCCCTGATCGGCCAGGGCGCGCACGACGTCCAGCCGGCGCTCCGGTGCCGGGGTGCCCGGTTCGACGGTGCGCCACAACTCGTGGTCGACGAAGCCGACGGAGACGGAGATGCCGACGTCCGTGACCTGTGAGGCCTGCTTCAGCAGGTCGAGGTCGCGCAGGATCAGCGTGCCCTTGGTGAGGATGGAGAACGGATTCGCGTGGTCGCGCAGGGCCGAGATGATGCCGGGCATCAGCCGGTAGCGGCCCTCGGCCCGCTGGTAGCAGTCGACGTTGGTGCCCATCGCGATGTGCTCTCCGTGCCACCGCCGGGAGCCGAGGTGGGAACGGAGCAACTCCGGTGCGTTGACCTTCACCACGATCTGGGAGTCGAAGCCGAGTCCCGTGTCGAGGTCCAGGTAGCTGTGCGTCTTGCGTGCGAAGCAGTACACGCACGCGTGCGTGCAGCCCCGATAGGGGTTGACCGTCCATTCGAACGGCATACGCGAGGCTCCCGGTACCCGGTTCACGATCGAGCGGGCTCTGACCTCGTGGAAGGTGATGCCGCGGAACTCCGGCGTGTCGAAGGTGCGGGTCGTCACCGCGTCCGCGTCGAACAGTGCGGCGTTGCGGGCCGCGGCGGGGTTCTCGGCCAGATGGTCCCAGCGCATGGGGCGCCTCCTCGGTAGCACTGGACTCAGAATAGAACACCTGTTCCCTTGATCGCGATGTGGATTCGGTTACTCGTTCGATTTTATGGAGAGTCGCGCCTGACCTGCGTCTCCTCGTCCGTCCGGTCTGTGCTCCGAGCGGTGTGCTCGAGAGCCGGGGGGTCGGCGCGTCCGGCGCCGTCACGCCGGCCTGTGGGACATAAAGGATGTATGCGACCCAGCAGAGTGGTGGAGCAACCGAAACCGCCGCAGCCCCTGTCCGCGGGGGTGCGCCGACTGACCCTTCAGGCCGGGGATGTGACCCTGTCCTGTCTGCTCGCCGAGCCGCCGGACGGGCGGCCGCGCGCCACCGTGGTCGCCCTGCACGGTGGCGGCATGTCGGCCGGGTACTTCGACGGTCAGGCCCATCCCGACCTGTCCCTGCTCACGCTGGGGGCACGCCTGGGCTTCACGGTGCTCGCCGTGGACCGACCCGGCTACGGACTGTCCGCGGAGCAGCTGCCCGGCGGGCAGACCCTCGCCGAGCAGGCCGACGTGCTGGAGTCGGCCATGGAGCGGTTCGCCGGGCAGCACGCCACGGGAGCCGGCTTCTTCCTGCTGGCGCACTCCTACGGGGGCAAGCTGGCCCTGGTGGCGGCCGCACGCGGGGCCGGTCCGCTCGCCCTGGACGTGTCCGGCTGCGGGCACCGCTACGACCCGGGGGCGGCCGGACTGCTGCGGATGCCGACCAGCGCCGACCGGCACCGCAACTGGGGGCCGCTGCGGCTGTATCCGCCGGACACCTTCCGTTCGATCGGCTCGACGGTGGTACCCATGCCGGAACGTGAGGCGGCCGAAGTCGCCCGCTGGCCGGGGACGTTCGACGAACTCGCGCCGCGGGTGCGGGTCCCGGTCCGGCTGACCTTCGCCGAGCACGAGGCGTGGTGGCGGCACGACGAGAGCGACATCGCCGATCTCACCGCACGCCTGACGGCGGCCCCCGTCGTCCGTGTCGAGCGTCAACCGGACGCGGGCCACAACATCAGCCTGGGCCGGACGGCGCGTGCCTACCACCTGCGCGCCCTCGCCTTCTTCGAGGAACGGCTCGCCCTTCAGGCGGGTTCTCCCAGGCAATGAGCGGTACCGGCCGGGGAGTGCGCCTCCCGGAGCGGATGTCCCGTCAGAAGCCGTGTGCCGGGTGTGATGGGATGGCGCACGCCCCCCATCACACGTACAGGAAGAGGAAAGTCATGGCGCAGGTCGAGGCCACGACGGAGCGGATCATCGCGGCGGACGCCGAGACGGTGTTCGACGCACTCGCCGACTACAGCGGCACCCGCTCGAAGCTGCTCCCCGAGCAGTTCAGCGAGTACGAGGTGCGCGAGGGCGGCGACGGCGAGGGCACCCTCGTGCACTGGAAGCTCCAGGCCACCAGCAAGCGCGTCCGTGACTGCCTTCTGGAGGTGACCGAGCCGACCGAGGGCGAACTCGTCGAAAAGGACCGCAACTCCTCCATGGTCACCACCTGGCGGGTCACCCCGGCCGGCGAGGGCCGGTCCCGTGTCGTCGCGACCAGCACCTGGAAGGGTGCGGGCGGCATCGGCGGCTTCTTCGAGAAGACCTTCGCGCCCAAGGGCCTCGGCCGGATCTACGACGCGGTGCTCGCCAGGCTGGCCACCGAAGTGGAGAAGTGACACCCGGGAGGGCGCCGGCCGCTCACGGCACGGAGCCGTGGGCGCCGTCATGACTCCCTGCGCGCTCCGGGGCGCGGAACTCGCGTTCCGAGCCTCCGGGGCGCGTTTCCGCGGTCGCCGGGCTGACGTCCGCGCTCACCGTTTCGAGTGGTTTTCCGTGTGACGCGGTTGTACGCCGTAGGGCTTCCGACCGGCGGATACCCGTTCACGACGCACCTCACGGGTGACTCGTCGCGCTTGATCCCAGTTGTTGCGCAATGCGAGAAATGGGCGGCGCAGGCGCGACGAGGGGAGCGGTTAGGTGGGCGGGACGACTGCGGTGCACGTGGACAGCGAACGGGTCGTACGGCCCGTGGTCCCGGACGCGCCCCGTGCTCCGGTCGAGGCATCACCCGTGGGACCCGTGGAGGCGCTCAGCCCTCGCCGGGTGCGGCTGGTGTTCGTCGGGCTCATGCTCGCACTGCTGCTGGCCGCCCTCGACCAGATGATCGTGGCCACCGCCCTCCCGAAGATCGTCGGTGAGCTGCACGGCCTCGACCGGATGTCCTGGGCGATCACCGCGTACCTGCTGACCTCCACCGTGGGGCTGCCGGTCTACGGCAAGTGCGGCGACCTCTTCGGCCGCAAGGGGGTCTTCCAGTTCGCGATCGGCGTCTTCGTCGTCGGCTCGGCACTCGCGGGGCGGGCGCAGAGCATGGATCAGCTGATCGCCTTCCGCGCCGTCCAGGGTGTCGGCGCGGGGGGACTGATGATCGGCGTGCAGGCGATCATGGCCGACATCGTGCCGCCCCGCGAACGCGGCCGCTTCATGGGCATCATCGGTGCGGCCTTCGGTCTCGCGTCGGTGGCCGGGCCCCTTCTCGGCGGCTACTTCACCGACCACCTCTCATGGCGCTGGTGCTTCTACGTCAACGTGCCCTTCGGCCTTGTCACCCTGGCCGTGGTCGCCGTCGTGCTGAGACTGCCGAAACCCACCACGAAGGCCCGTCTCGACATCATCGGCACACTGCTGCTGGCCGCCGCCTCGACCTGTCTGGTGCTGCTGAGCAGCTGGGGCGGGACCGAGTACGCCTGGGGGTCCCGGGTCATCCTGGGTCTGGGCGCCGGTGCGGCCCTCGCGAGCGTCCTCTTCCTGATCACCGAGAGGTTCGCCGTCGAACCCCTCATCCCGCTGCGGCTGTTCCGGGACTCCGTCTTCAACATCACCGCCCTGGTGGGGTTGGTCGTCGGCGTCGCGCTGTTCGGCGCGGCCAGTTATCTGCCCACCTTCCTGCAGATGGTCGACGGGGCGAGCGCCACCGAGTCCGGGCTGCTGATGCTGCCGATGATGGCCGGGATCGTCGGGGCCTCGATCGTCTGCGGCCAACTCATCAGCCGCACCGGCCGCTACAGGGTGTTCCCGCTCCTCGGCAGCGCCCTGGCCGCCGTCGGCATGTGGCTGCTGTCCCTGCTGGAGATCGGCACACCGCGCTGGCAGTACAGCATCTGGATGGCGGTCCTCGGCACCGGCATCGGCATGGTGATGCCGGTGCTGATCCTCGCCGTGCAGAACTCCGTGAGTCCCGCCGACCTCGGCACCGCGACCAGCGCCAACAACTACTTCCGGCAGATCGGCGGCAGTGTCGGTGCCGCCGTCTTCGGCACCCTGTTCGCGGGCCGACTCTCCGACGCGCTGGAGGACCGCCTCACTCCGCGGGCCGGGGCGGGGCTGCCCGATCCCGACTCCATCACCCCGCAGCTCGTCCACGCACTCCCGCCGGCCGTGCGCGACGTGTACATCGCCGCATACGCCGACGCCATGCCGAGGATCTTCCTCTACCTCGTGCCGGTGATCGTCCTCGGCCTGCTCATCGCCTTCTTCCTCAAGGAGAAACCACTGGTGTCCCACAACGCCCCCGCCGACCAGCAGCCCGCGGCCCAGGTCCCGCAGGCACGTTCGCCGTACGCCGCCGGAGTGCCCGTGTGCGGCACGGTCCAGCACCCCGACGGCACCGTCGTGCCGCGCGCCGCGCTCACTCTCATCGACGTCGCGGGAGTGCAGATCGGACGCGGTGCGAGCGGCGAGGACGGCCGGTACGCGCTGTCCACGCCCGGAGCGGGCTCGTATGTCCTGATCGCGGCCGCGGGCGGCCACCAGCCGCAGGCGGTCTCCGTGACCGTCGGGGAGCGACCGGTCGAACTGGACGTCGTGCTCGGTGGCGCGGGACGGCTCGCGGGCAGTGTGCTCACGGCCGACGGCTCGCCCGTGCGCGATGCCGCGGTCAC
>Ga0102590_1001593_pt1 | contig 32993 bp, 47 predicted proteins | sample AraplaMF_Col_mMF_FD_76859 | JGI IMG/M metagenome (GOLD analysis project Ga0102590, IMG submission 76859) | Arabidopsis root microbial communities from the University of North Carolina, USA - plate scrape MF_Col_mMF | ecosystem: Host-associated > Plants > Roots > Endosphere | place: USA... | reverse complement strand
GAACCACACGACTTCACCGTACGCGTCAGCCACACTCGTCCGTCATGGCCTCCGCGTCCACCGCATCTCACCGCGCGTCAGTGACGATGGCCAACGCCCCTCATCTCGCCGTGAGACGAGCGCAGTTATGCCGCTGATTTGGGGAAGAACGGAAGCAGAATATTTCTGGTTTTCAGCAATTTCCCGCTTGACGCAACTTCTGAAAATCAGAAGTGATTTGCCCGACGTCGGGCAGTCGCGGCAGGATCCCAACATGCAAGAATCTCATCCTGACGAGGCTTGGTGGAAGATGAAGGCCTGTTCATCGACATTACGTCTCACGACCATCGGGAAAAAGTGGAACAGCCGCTGCGGGCACCGCGTTGCATGGCCACCTGCAACAGGAGAGACCCATGCTGAAGACATTGTTGACGGTTTCGACCGTGCTGCTTACGACCGCCGCGTTTGCGCAGAGCAGCACGAAAGCTCCGGGCTCCTCGGAATACGCCCCGGGACAGAAGATGCAGAGCAGCAAGACCACAAAGGGCGCATCGAAATACGCGCCCGGCCACCAGACGAATACCGCCAAGGGCCCCGGCCATTCGGAAAGCGCGCCGGGCCAGCAGACGACCGGCTCGGCCACGGCCAAGAAGAAATATTAGCAATGGATGGAGCGGCCCGGCATCGCTGCCGGGCCGCCTGGCATCGGCGCAGGCGCAAGCCCTATCTGCTGCGTTGAATGGACCTGAGATAATTCACCGCGGCGGCGGCATCATCGTGCTTGAAGCGGAAGGTCGGCATTTCCGGATGGATGGTGGTCAAGCCGTCCTGCAGCCGCTGCACCATGTCGGTGTCGTAAAGTTTTTCGCCGAAGGTGCGGAAGGCCGGCGCCAGCGGGTTCGGGCTCTGGCCGGTTGTGCCGACAGCGTGACATCGCCCGCACATCTCCTGCAGCATCGCTTTCGCGCGCCGCTGCTCGGCGTCGAGCGCCTGCGCGGCACCGCCGGCAGCACCCAGCAGCGGCGGCACGAGGCACGCCAGCGCGGCGAACGTTCGCAAGGTGAATTGAGGCAGCAAGCTCGCTCCGTAGTTTTCCGGAAACTGCCGCAAGCGTATCCCCGCACCTCCCCGAACGTGTTGCGATACGTCAACACAGACTGCCTTTTTCCCGTGGCGGCTTGCGCGAATCTTCTTTGAAATGACAAAGTTAAATCCCGGGGATTGCGTAATTTTGCGATGGAACAGCCGGGCTGATTCGCTAGTTTGGAAGAAGCGAATCTGGAATCGCGAAAAGTGGATGCAGACCGATGTTGCGACGCGTCAAGCTGATGAACCCATTCGAGATCATCCAGGACCGGCTGGCGCCCGAGCGGGCGCAGCCGCCCGAGCTGAAGGTCGCGCCGCGTGCCGCCCGCGCCACGCCGGTCTGTTCCGCCTGCGGTTCCGACGACATCATCTGCCATGCCACCGCGCAATGGAGCAATGAAGCGCAGGAATGGCAGCTCGCCAACACGTTTAATCAGCCAGCGCGCTGCAACACCTGCCACCGGGACGTCGATCTGGTGTGGCAAACGCTGAACTAGGCGAGGCGCCGTAGGGTGGGGTTAGCAACTTATCCGGCGTGGCTCGAGGAGCGAAGGCGGAAGCGTGCCCACCAATCTTGTTGTACCCGCAAGATGGCAGATTACGCCGTCGCTGGTCCGTCCTACTCTCTTTCGATCTCATTCACATATCTGCGCGCCAGCTGCCTGCTCTTCTGGCTTGCCCACTTTGAATCTCTCGCCTCGATGAAGAGATATCTCAAGGACTCTTTCTCTGTCAGAGTTAGAAACGGGACCCAAGTCATTGCCCGATCGGTCCACTGACCCGACTTCGCCTTCAACGCTGATCCGATAAGCCTCGCAAACGGAAAAGACGTATCCACTTTCGCGTCGGCAGCAACGCGATCGAGAGCGGACTTCACCTCCGGAAAGGGCCGCTCCAATAACAACCAAGCTCGAAAGCAATCGTCTATCTCTTCGAGATGGAATTCGTTGTCTCGCGCTCTAACAACCCATCTGCCGTCGTCAGAAAAACCGATGCTTACCCCTTCATCAATCTCCAGCCCGATTAAAGCAGCTCGGCTCATGACACGCCCTCACGACGGAGGCGATTGAAACCTCCAGATTGCACCGCCTGACTAAGCTTTTGGGGCACTTCGGAAGTCCGGCTCGTTCGGAAATAGCATCAAATCTCCGCATACACCTCCAGCAGATTCCCGTCGGGATCCCTGAAGAACAGCGTGCGATGGCCGAACGGCTGGTTGGTCGGCGGCTCCAGCAAATCGACGCCATGCCGCGTCAGCTCGTCGGCGCAGCGATCGACATCCGCGGCCGCCACCTTGAACGCAAGCTGCAGCGACGCGCTCCCCGCAGGCACCGGTGCATCCCGCGCCGTCCGGCTCGGCCGCGCCAGCGCCAGCGTGTTGCCGCCGATCTGATACTCGATCCAGCCGGCCGACAATTCGCGCGTCACCGGAAAGCTGAGCACGGACTCATAGAAGCGGCGCATCGCCGCCATGTCGCGCACGAAGATGACGGTGTAGTCGACGGCGCGGATGGACTGGAAGGGGGAAGTAGTGGACGGGTTCTGATCGGTCACGATTGTCTTCACATTCCGGCTGCGGTTTATCAACGCGTTAATCGGCCCAGAATAGGCTGCCGCGCGGCCCAGGAACAGGGGCTCCATCGTGGAGGCGCTTGAAGGCATTTTGCGTCTGGCCGGCTGGCTCCTCCTCGAGCTGCTCGGCTGGCCCATTGCCCTCTTCCGCCGCTGGCTGGATCGCCAGACGGATCGCGACCCTTCGCAGATTTCACGGCTGGAGAGATTTGGGCGGCTGGCGCTCGGGGTTTCGTTGACACTGTGCGTCTTGATTCCGCTGGGCTGGCTGATCTTCAAGTGACGATGCCCGTCAAGTAACCGCGTGCCCGGCGGACGAATGCCAGCGTCGCCCGCGGAGTATCCGCAGCGGATCGCGTTTCACCGATCGCCCTGTGCAAGGAGCATCGATCTTGTTCAGGCGGCGCGCGACCGCAGCCGGATGAGCTTGCCTTGCACCGCTACGTTGACGCCGGGCCGCTTCGACAGGCCGAGCCGGCGCTGCGGCAGCGGGCCTTCCGGATCGTTCGGGTGCGCGATCGCGTATTCGTAGGCGATGTCGAGCGAATGATTGTCGCCGAGCGTGTCGTATTGCGCGGTGAAATCGATCGGCGTGCCGATGTGCTTGTAGACGTAGCTGCCGAGGATCGAGGTCGGCGCGTCCGGTATCACATCCTCGGTGTTGACGATGCGGAAGGTCGGAACGCCGTTGTTGTTCATCATGGAGGCGAACTGCGGATCGCCGACGCGCGGGCTGGCAAAATTGTGGTGCAGCACGATCTGCTGGCCCGGCTTGACCGACGTGTTGGTGATCACGTCGGGCACCGCGAGCGACGACAGCCCGCAGCCGAGGCTGTGGCCGGTGAAGAAGAAGCGCTTGAACGGCGTCAGCCGGTTGAGGCCGGAGATGGCCGCATAGATATCGGCCTGAAGGCTTTGATAGATTTCGAAGAAGCCGAGATGCACCTGGCCGTAGTTCGGCACGATGGTGTAGGCGGCCTGGTCCGTCTTGAGGTCCTGCGCGTCATCGGCATCGCTCATCGTGCCGCGAAACACGAGGTAGGCGTTCAGGTTGGCATCCGACGCAACGAAGCCGAACGGCTCGTCATAATCGATGCCCCACCAATAGCTCCAGAACAGCGGCGCCGAATAGGCATAGCCATTGTCCGGCGTGGTCCAGACGAAATTCTGCCGCGACGGATAATCCTGATTGTACCATTGCGTGTACTGGTCGTAGGCAACATCGACCAGCGTGGCGCAATTCACGGCATCGGCGAGATCGTACCCGCCGGGGAAATACATCGGCAGACTGCCGCGCGGCGTGTCTTCCATGGCTGCGCTCCGAGGCGTCCACTCGCTATAAGCGTTATTTTACATGGTACTACCTGTGAATGCATTCGTCAATGCACGCAACACCGGTTGACGCATTCGAGCAGCACGGAGCGCACGAGGTGGCCCGATATCGCTTCGCTCGCAGTGCGCAGCCGCATGATCTCACGCGATGCGGGGAATTAGATCCCGCCTTCCGCCGCGCGCCGCTGCGGCGGACATGCTGAGCATACGGGCTACGCTTGCTTCGCGACACGGCGAGGCGAAGCTCTGCAAACACCGCGCCGGCGGCAACGGGCCGATCGTTCAAAACGTCGCGACGCGCCTCGCCAAATTGCACCAGTGCCGACGGTCCTCGTACCCGGTGACGCCCCACACGGCGCGGTGGTTGGCGCCGCAGACCAGCGGATGGACGCGACCAAAATCGATTTGGCCCACACTCAAGCCCCACAGACAATTACGCCCGTCATAGGATGCGCAGGCCGGATTGCCGCCCATGATGCGATAGCTCACCACGCCGCCGTTCGGCGCCGGGAAGTTCGCCATCTTCCATCCCGCTCCCGCGGCGGGCCTGGCTGGTGCGCACGGCTCGTCAATGCAGATGGCGTTCGCGATTACCGGGCTTGTCAGGCCGAGCGCCAAGACCACGGCGCCCGCCGTCATCGATATCTTCGTTACCATGATGAACCTCCATTTCGCTTCGAGGCCCCCGGTCACACTGGCAACGTGCGGTTGTCTCCGTTATGAGATGGTTCACACCGGATCTGAAGAGTGTCACGCCGTGTCAGGATTGCTGTCATTCGGCCGAAGACGGCCTATTGCGATTTGACGAAAGCCGGCCATCGCTCCCAACGCATGGTCACGCGCTCGCCTAATCAAGGTCCACATAAACTTCAAACGGCAAGTCAGACTTGTGCGATAGCTCCATTATCGGTGAAACCATTGAGCTGCCATTCTTTCTATCAACTCGAATGAAGATGAGATCACGATAAAATCGCATCTCCGAAACCAGCGGATCCAGATTGCGGGCCGCAAACTGATCGATCCATCCTCTCAGCTTATCTCCTGTCAGAACTGATCGATCCTTGCTCCATGGCTCTGCTTCAAGCCGTTCAAGGATCCATGCCTTCGCCTTGCTGGGCGCAACATGCGCGATGTCAGGATCAAACACAACGAAGCACATGTTGGGCGCTATCCCGGGTCGGGGCCTCACTCCATCCAGGACCGGGATGTGGAAATCCCGCTTTCCCTTCGGTGCTTTCCGAGGCAGCAACTCATCGCCGGCCATGAGACGCAAACCGTGTTTCCCGGCAAGTCTCCAGGCCTGCAGGACTCCCTCCTCCCCAACTGAGCCCGCAAAGGCCACATCGATTACATTCCAGTAAAAGCAATACTCCGTGCCGTAGGCGTCATCCGGATGTGCATCCCCGATCAACGGAAAGGAACGGCGCATGTCATCAAACCATTTTCGCAGACGAGGGGAAGACGATTCTGGCTCGTCCCACTCGTCCTTTGGAGCGCCCTTGATCTCACGCGCGATCCAGTCGCAGTAATCGGCCTGCGCCAACGCAGTGCGCTCCTCGAACACGAAAACTCTGATACCCACCTTTTTCTTCCCCCAAAAGATGACCCGTGACTGGACGTCCCAAGCTACCGGGTTTGTCCACCCCAAATCCTCTCTTCCGTCCAGCCGAGTTCGGCGAACTCCTCCGCCCGCAGCGGCGCCTCGCCGACGGCAAAAAACTCGTCGAGTTGCGGCGGGCTCACCGATGTGCCGCTGAGCATGCAGTGGACCTGGCCGCGATGATGCACGTCATGCTGGAACAGATGCAGCAGCAGACGGTCCATCCGCTCGCGCTGAATGGTGGTTTCCCGGTGCACCGAGACGATGCGCTGCAAGCCTGCACCGTCGAGCGCTTCAACGACCTTCAGCAGCCGCCGGTCGACCGCGGCCTGCGCTTCCTTCAGCGCGGTAACCGTTGCACAGGGCTCATCCTCCACAAACGCCGCAGGGCCGAGCGTGCCGCCTTCCATCGCGTCGACGTAGAAGTGATCGACGATCAGGATGTGGTTGAGGGTGGCGCGCAGGCTCGGGAAGAAGCCGGTTCGCTTTGCGGTGAATTCATCCGGCGACAGCGCAAGACAGGCCGTGAGCAGCCGGTGGTTGGCCCAGGCGTTGTTGTAGGCCATGGTGCGGAAGGGAAGTATGTCGGTCATTGGTGTTGCCGCCTGTAACCCGCGTGAGCGCAGCGATATGCAGGGAACGATAATGAAAAAACCCGGATATCGTTCCGCCCATCCGGCTGCGCGTTCGGCCTTGCGTTACAAGCTTTTGACCGTCTCCTGCCAAGGGGTGGCGCTTGGGAGTATTTTCACTGCTCCGCTCCGATCAACAAATATCGGCCCATTGCCGGCGAGACTGGAAAGAAAATTGCCGGTCTCTATGAATTCCTTGCTGTTGTAAAAGAACAGCCATCCTTCATCGATTGTTTCATTGCCGACGATGCCGAACTCATCGTTACTCGTGTCAGCAAGGGCTCGCACAGCTCTTTCGGCAATTACCTCCGCTTGTTCAAACGAGATCGCCATTTGCTTGTCCAAACGGTATACCGCGCGAAGCCGCGGCGATCGGGTGCGTAGGATGGGTGGAGCGCAGCGATACCCATCAATTCATCCGGTTGGCGCAAATTGATGGGTTTCGCTGCGCTCTACCCATTCTACGCATCTGCGATTCCTCCGCCGTCATTGCGAGGAGCGAAGCGACGAAGCAATCCATGTCTCCGCTTGCCGCGCCATGGATTGCTTCGCTTCGCTCGCAATGACGGTTGGAGACCGTCTTACTTATTACTCCGCCGCCTGCCGGGTCGGCTCGTCCAGCTTCTCCAGCACTTTTGGCGGCGACATCGGCAGCGCGTAGAACCGCTTGCCCAGTGCGTTGTAGATCGCGTTCGCCACCGCGGCCATCACGGGGACCAGCGGCACTTCGCCGACGCCCTTGACGCCTTGCGGGTGCTTCGGGTTCGGCACTTCGACCATGATGCAGTCGAGCATCGGAAGGTCGGAGCAGACCGGCATGCGGTAGTCGAGGAAGCCGGGGTTATCGACCTTGCCTTCCTTGGTGTAGATGTACTCCTCGTTCAGCGCCCAGCCGATGCCTTGCGCGACACCGCCCTGGAGCTGGCCTTCGACATAGCCGGGGTGGATGGCGCGGCCGACATCCTGCACGGCGGTGTAGCGGATCACCCGCGCGATGCCGAGATCGACGTCGACCTCGACGTCGCACACATGGGTGCCGAAGCCGCCGTCGGCGCCCGTGGTGTTGAGCTGCACGCCGGCGCCAATGGGCCCGCCCATCGCGGGTGCCTTCTCGGCGAGTTCCTGCAGCGTCAGCGGCTCGAACTGGCCGGCGTTCGGGCTCACCGGATGCGCGGCGCCCTGCTCCCACTTCACCGCTTCGGGATCAATCTCCCAGATTTTTGCCGCGCGCTCGCGTAGCGTCTGGATGATCTTTTCGGTCGACTGCGTCACCACCATCGAGGAGGCGAACAGCACGCGGCTGCCGCCGGTGAGATTCGAAAAGCCGATGGTCTGGGTGTCGCCGATGATGACGGAGACGCGGCGGTAATCGATCCCAAGGAGTTCGGCACAGATGTTGGCGATGCCGGCGCGCGAGCCGCCAATGTCAGGATGCCCTGTCGTGACGACGACGTTGCCGTCTTCCGTAATGTTCACCTGCGCGGAGGATTCGCCGCCGGCGTTGAACCAGAAACCGGACGCGACGCCCCTGCCCTGAAGCTTGCCGAGCGGAGCCTTGTAGTGATCGGAGTTCTTCGCCGCCTCCACCGTCTCGATATAGCCGATGCGCGGGAAAGTCGGGCCGTGCGCGGCTTTGGTGCCTTCCTTCGCCGCGTTCTTCAGGCGGAAGTCGAGCGGGTCCATCTTCAGCGCTTCGGCGACCTCGTCCATCACGCATTCGACCGCGTAGGCGCCGATCGGCGCGCCCGGCGCGCGATAGGCCGCGACCTTGGAGCGGTTGGAGCAGACGTCATAGCCTTCCGAGAGCAGGTTCGGAATATCGTAGGGCGTGAAGCTGCAGCCCGCGGCGCCGCGGATCGGCGAGCCCGGGAAGGCGCCGGCCTGCAGATAGAAGGTGCCGTGCGCGGCTGTTATCTTGCCGTCCTTGGTGGCGCCGATCTTCACCGTGCTCTTCGAGCCGGACGTCGGACCAGTGGCGCGCATCACTTCCTCGCGCGTCATCACCATCTTCACCGGGCGGCCGGATTTCTTCGCCAATAGCGTCGCGAGCGGTTCGAGATAGACGATGGTCTTGCCGCCAAAGCCGCCGCCGATCTCGGCGGGGATGGCGCGGATGTCGCTCTGCGGGATGCCGGTCAGATAGGCCGTCATCGCGCGGACCATGAACTGGCCCTGGCTGGAGCTCCAGATCGTGGTCTTGCCATCAGGCGCGACCGAGATCAGGCAGGCATGCGGCTCGATATAGCCCTGGTGCACCGGGCGCGTGGTGAAGGTGCGCTCGATGATGACGTCGGCCTTCTTGAAGCCTTCGGCGATATCGCCCTTCTTGTGCTCGAGGCGGCCGGCGATGTTGGAGGGCTTGCCGTCGAACTTGTTGAACTCATGCAGGATCGGCGCGTCCGGCTTGATCGCATCCTCGATCTCGATCGACCACGGCAGCACCTCGTAATCGACCTCGATCAGCTTGCAGGCTTCGGCTGCGATCGCTTCCGTGGTCGCGGCGACGGCCGCCACGGGATGACCGGGGAACAGCGCCTTGTCGCGCGCCATCACGTTGCGGCACATCCAGCGCATGTCCTGGATGCCGAGCATCACCGCGCCCTTCTCGATCGGGAAGTCGACGATGTCCTTGGCGGTGACGACGGCCTTCACGCCCGGCAGCTTCTCGGCCTTCGAGGTGTCGATCGATCGGATGCGCGCATGCGGATGCGGGCTGCGCAGCACCTTGCCCCAGATCATGCCGGGCATGGTGGTGTCGGCGGCGAACTGGGCGCGGCCGGTGACCTTGTCCATGCCGTCAGGGCGAATGGTGCGCTGGCCGATCCATTTGTTGTTGGTGACGAGATTCATTGGGCTGCTCCAGTTCTTATTGGGCGCGCATTTCGGCGGCGGTTTCCATCACCGCGCGGACGATCTTGTCATAGCCGGTGCACCGGCAGAGATTGCCGGCGAGCCAGAAGCGGACTTCCTCCTCGGTCGGGTCCGGATTCTTCTTCAAGAGCGCATCGGAGGCGACCAGCATGCCCGAGGTGCAGATGCCGCATTGCAGCGCCGCCATCTCCAGGAATTTCTGCTGCAGCGGATGCAGCTTCTCGCCCTGCGCCATGCCCTCGATGGTCCTGATGTCGTGCCCTTCGGATTCGACGGCGAGCATCAGGCAGGAGCAGATGAGGCGATCGTCGAGCGTGATCGAGCAGGCACCGCAATCGCCGGAGGCGCAGCCTTCCTTGGAGCCGGTGAGATTCAAGGTGCCGCGCAGGGCGTCGAGCATGGTGTCCGATGGCTCGCAGAGGAATTCCATCGGCTCGCCGTTGATGGTCGTGGTGACGTGAACTTTGGCCATTGAATTCTGTTTCCCAAATCAGTTTTTCTGGGTCGCGCGTTGGGCGGCGATGGCGGCGGTGCGCTTGAGCAGCACGCCGGCCACTTTGGTGCGGTAGGCGATGGTGCCGCGCTTGTCGTCGATCGGGCGGCACGCGGCGGAGCACGCGCTGGCTGCTTTCGCCAGCGCGGCGTCGTCGAGCTTTGAGCCGATCAGCGCCTTGGCGGCGTCTTCGACCAGGAGCACGGTCGGCGCCACCGCGCCGAGACCGACGCGGGCTGACGTCACCGTGCCGTCCTTCAACGTGAGGCTGACGCCGACACCGACGACGGCGATGTCCATTTCGGTGCGCGGGATCATGCGCAAATAAGCGTCGCTGGAGCCGGCGGGGCGCGGCGGCAGCTTGAAGCTGACGAGGATCTCGCCCGGCTTGAGGTTGGTGCGGCCGGGGCCGGCGGGAACATCCTCCACCTTCATCTCGCGGCGGCCGTCCGGGCCCTGGATGGTGACGACCGCGCCGGCCGCGACCATCGCGGGCACGCTGTCGCCGGCGGGCGAGCCGTTGCAGAGATTGCCGCCGGCGGACGCCCTGCCCTGCACCTGCTTGGAGCCGATCAGATTGACCGCCTCCAGCACGCCGGGCCAGGCCTTGCCGAATTTTCCGTGCTCGGCGAGCGCCATGCCGGAGACGGCGGCGCCGATGCGGAAGCCGCCATCGGCGGTCTGTTCGATCGCCGTCATCTCGGGGATCTTCTTGATGTCCACAATGACGCCGGGCTTCAGAATGCCGGATCGCATCTGCACCAGAAGGTCGGTGCCGCCGGCCAGGATGCGCGCGGCGCTGCCGGCTTTGGCAAAGGCGCCGACCGCTTCATCAAGCGTCTCGGGCGCGAGGTATCGGAGTTCCGTCATGGTCTTTCCGCCATCTCCCTTTGGTCTGCCCGCCCCATATGGGCGATGGCCTTATATTTATCGGCCCGGCAGTGCGGCCCAAGCCTACACGGCGGGAGGCGGTTGGAACAGCCTGCGAGATCAGGTTGTTACGGCTCCCTCCTATGCGCACGGCGGGGCTTGCGCAGCGGATTGCTCCGAGGTGCGACGGAAACGGGCCCTCCGCCGTTGCGAGGAGCGCCGGCGACGAAGCAATCCATCTATCCCTGTGCAGAGGCGTGGATTGCTTCGCTTGCGCTCGCAACGACAGGGCTGGGAGCGTTGGCTAATCCGGCCCGCCGGGCTAGAACTTGCCCTTCGAATTCACGATCGCGGGGACATGGATGCCGCTTTTTCGCTCGCTCGTTGCTGCCTCGGCGTCCCTGCTCCTTTCATCCCTCGCCATCGCCCAGCCGTTGCCCGCGCCAACCCGTCCCGCGCCGCGACCTGCCGTCGCGCCAGCCCCCGGTCAGCCCGCCGCCGCCCCGCGGGCGCCTCGGGCGGCGGCCTGTCACAACGGGATGTCGTTCGAGCGCTTCCTCGCCGACCTGAAACAGCAAGCGGTCGCGGAGGGCGTGTCGCAGCGCGCGCTCGGCGAGGCCGCGCCCTACCTCGTCTACGACCAGGGCATCGTCAACCGCGACCGCGGCCAGCGCGTGTTCGGCCAGGTGTTCACCGAGTTCGCGCGCAACCGGGCCTCCGACGGCGCGGCCAGGAACGCGCAGGCGCGCATCAAGATGCATGCGGCGGCGTTCGCCCGCGCCGAGAAGGAATACGGCGTGCCGCCGGCCGTGATCGCCGCGTTCTGGGGCCTGGAGAGCAGCTTTGGCGCCGAGCTCGGCAAGCTGCATACGCTGCCGTCACTGGTGTCGCTGGCCTATGACTGCCGCCGCTCGGAGATGTTCCAGAAGGAAACCATCGCGGCCCTCAAGATCATCGACCGCGGCGATCTCTCGGCAGCCGAGATGATCGGCTCCTGGGCCGGCGAGCTCGGCCAGACGCAATTTCTGCCGACGCACTATTTCAACTATGCGGTGGACTATGACGGCGACGGCCATCGCAACCTCTTGCGCAGCGCGCCCGACGTGATCGGCTCGACCGCGAACTATATCGCCACCGGCCTGAAATGGCGGCGCGGCGAGCCATGGCTGCAGGAAGTGCGCGCGCCGCAAAATTTCCCGTGGGAACAGGCCGACCTGACGATAAAACTGCCGCGCGCCAAACTCGCGCAGCTTGGCGTCACCTATCCCGACGGCAGGCCGCTGCCGAACGACGACCTGCCGGCCTCGCTCTTGCTGCCGATGGGCCGCACCGGACCGGCGTTTCTGGCCTATGCGAATTTCGCGGCCTACACCGAGTGGAACAACTCGCTGATCTATTCGACCACCGCCGCCTATCTCGCCAGCCGCATCGCCGGCGCCGCGCCGATGCGGCAACCCTCGGTGCCGGTCGCCCAGCTGCCGCTCAACGAGCTGAAGGAGCTGCAGCAGCACTTGGTGCGCGCCGGCTACAATGTCGGCAAGGTCGACGGCGTGATGGGGCAGCTCAGCCGCTCGGCGGTGAAGGCAATGCAGATCAAATACGGCCTGCCGGCGGATTCCTGGCCGACGGCGGAGCTATTGGCGCGGATGCGCGGCCCCGGCGCGCAGGCGCAGCCCGCCGGGATGCTGATGCCGGCGGCGCGGTAGGCGCAGCTCCCTCCACGAGTCCCCCTGTCATTCCCCGCGAAAGCGGGGAATCCAGTACGCCGCGGCCTTTCCCCTCAATCGCAACTGGTCGCCCGGTCAAGCCGGGCGATGACAGCAAGAGAATGATCGAACGCCGTTATTGCGTCGCAGGCGTTGCATTCTCCCCGCAGCCGCCCCATCTCGAAGGCGCCTTGCCCTCGCGAGGCAGCATCCCACATCACGAAAAGAGCAACCCATGTCTTTTTACGACGCCAGCGTGCCCGCCTTCCTGCAGATCCTCGGCAGCCTGTCCGGCCTGCTCGCCAAGGCGGAAGCGCATTGCAAGGCGAAGAACATCCAGCCCGACGTGCTGCTGAACGCGCGGCTTTATCCGGACATGTATCCGCTGACGCGGCAGGTGCAGACGGTCTGCGACTTCGCCATGAAGACTTGCGCGCGCCTCACCGGCAGCGAGGTGCCGTCGACGCCGGACACCGAAAAGAGTTTTGAGGAGTTGCAGCAGCGGATCGCGAAAGCGACCGACTATGTGAAGTCCTTCAAGCCGGCGCAGTTCGAGGGCGGCGATGTGCGCGAGGTGACGTTCCCGATCGGCCCGGGCAAGACGATGACGCTGAAGGGCCAGCAATACCTCGTCAGCTTTGCGTTTCCGAACTTCTATTTCCACGCCGCCACTGCGCACGGCATCCTGCGCCACAATGGCGTCGAGATCGGCAAGCGGGATTTTCTCGGCGTGAGGTAAATCTCAGCGCAGCGACGCCAGCTCGCGCGCAAGGTTGTCGCGGGCCTGGCGATCGTATTTCGCGGCAAAGCCTGGATCGGGAAAAATCACCGGCCTTGCCGCGAAATGGCCGAGCACGCGCGCACGGCCGGCGCGATAGTCGCGCTCCGGCACGTGAATGAACTCCTGCCGGATCGCGGCCGCATAGGCGTCGTAGCGCGCGGGCTCGGCGCCGAGAATGCTGAGGTCGATCGAGATCAGGATGGCACCGAGGCGGTCGCCAGGCTTCACGTCGTGCGTTTTGGTCAGGCGGATCAGGCGGCCGACTTCCCCGGCGATATCGGCGCGGACGTGCTGCTCGGCAAGCTGTGCGCTCAGCTCTTCATTGTCCGCGCGCGTCGCATCATAGATGACATCGTGCCACCAGATCGCCTCGGACAGGATTTCACGATCGCGCGGCGGAAGATCGTCGATGCGTGCGAGCGCGGCGAGGCAGTCTTCGATATGGGCGAGGTTGTGGTAGTGGCGGCCGGGAGCGGTGTAGGCGGCGATCAGCTCTTCGCGGGTCATTGGCTGTCTCCGCAAGCCGCGGTGCCGTAGGGTGGGCAGAGCGAAGCGTGCCCACCATCTCCCGGCTCGATCCGGGAGGCATGGTGGGCACGTCGCTTCGCTCCTTTGCCCACCCTACGAGACTTGTCCCCTACGCTTTTTACCGCATCGTGATCGCGAGGCCGGAGAGGTCCGCGTTCGCCATCAATCCCACCTGATGCCCGGTCAATTCGAGCACCGCGCCCTTCTGGTTGGTCAGCACGATGGCGCGCGCGCCGCGGCCGACGGCAAGGCCCGCACCGGCCGCGCCGTAGACGCCGGCAACGTCGGAAGGACGCCAGATGTTGCTGACGCGGCCGCGCAAAATCGTCTTCGAGCCGCCGAACACCAGACCGTAGTCGAGACCGCCGGTGGAAAGCGCGTAGCGCCGGCCGCGGAAATCCAATACGCCGCTGCCGCCGGAGCCGCCGATTATCCAGCCCGCCTTGTAGATCGTGAGCTGCACGAAACCTTCATCGGCCTGCGCGGCGGAGGACAGGGTGACGCCCGCGAAGGCCGCGAGCGCGAGCACGGCGGCACGGAGGGCGGATGGCATCTTCATGGATATTTTCTCCAGGGAAATTGGCGGCCTGCAGCGCCGATTGAGTCGTGACCAGCCGATTGTACCTCATCAGCGAAGGGGGAAAAGCGCATTGATGCCCCGCGCCAGGGTGCGCCACGGCCAGCATGACACAATTTCATCAAAATCTGCCGTCTGGTGACGAAAAATCTGCACATGAGCGCATGAAAATCGGTGTACCTGTGAACTGCGTTACCTTTGCCGCCATCATCTTGCGCTAGTCATTCGCGCGGCAATTTCCTCTTTCGCGATCGTTTCGCATCGCACCTTTCCCAGAGCTATCGGCGGGTCGCATGGCGCAGCGCCGCTGCCTTTCCAGCGAGGCAGCGGCGCGTTACCCTCAAAGACACCCACCGCGCCACCAAAGGTGTCCCATGCCAGAGATCCAGCATTTTGCGCCGCCCGCCGGCATCAAGTCCCCGCCGCTTTCCTTCGCAACCCGTGTCGGCGATCTCGTGTTCGTCTCGGGCATTCCGGGCTTTGACGACAAGGGCGCGCTGACGGATGGTTTCGAGGCGCAGTTCGGCTTCGTCGTCGCCAATATCAAGCGCGTGCTCGATGAGGCGGGCGCGACGTTTCGCGATCTCGTCAAGGTCAACGTGCTGCTGACCCGCGCCTCCGACGTCGCCACGATGAACGTACTATATGCCTCCGCGTTCGGTCCGGCGCCCTACCCCGCCCGTACCACCTGCGTGGTGCAGGCGTTGCCGGATCCGAAGATGCTGATCGAGATCGAATGCGTGGCGCAGATTTCCGGGCGCTGATCGATGCTGACGCTCTGTTCCTAGACCTCAGCCACGATCACATGCGCCTGTATTTTGGCAGCGACCTCGCCGGTGCCATGTCTGTCTGCAATCGCGGATGCGGCGGAGTCGGTGGCAGCTTCCAGTTTTCCGGCGTCCCTAGCCTCGATCTCATTGCGAAGCACGGTTCCCTGGCAATAAGCAACAGCCGGGATCCGCGGCGAGGATGCACGGCTTTGCTCGGCTTTCGTCTCGATCACCACGCGGGAGAAACCGGCGCCCTCCAGCTCGCTACGGATCAATGCCGTATCGTGGTAGCCGTGCGGCGTGCGCGCCAGAAAGCGCGGCGGATCGTCCGGAAAAAACCTCGCGAGCGCGTTCGTCACATCATCCGCAAATACATTTTCCTCGATGCGATCCCATACGTTGAACAAAAGATGTCCGCCCGGTTTCAGGACCCGCTTGGCTTCGCGGTAGGCCGCTGAGCGGTCGGGAAAGAACATCGCGCCGAACTGACAGCAAACGAGATCGAAGGCCGCATTTTCAAACGGCAGCGCCAGGGCATCCGCTTGCCGCCATGCGATGCGACTGTCTGGCCCCTGTCGCGAAGCGGCGTAGTCGAGCATCGGCTGGTTGAGGTCGGTCACGACATAGCTCGCGCCGGGAGACAGTTTTGGCGCCAATGCGCGGGTGACAACCCCGGTGCCCGCGGCGATTTCCAGAACGGCGCCTGGCGCGAACGACGCCGCGCGCTGTGCGATATCGGCGGCGAACGGCGCGAAAATCAACGGCACCATGTAGCGGTCGTAGTTTTCCGGAATCGAGCCGGCGAACACCTTGTCGGTTTCCAGCATCGCTATCACCCGCCGTTCGTTTGGTGGCGCGCGAGACTAGCACAGAATTCCGCCTTGGGTCGTTTTCGACCTCACGGCTTCGGCATGGTTTCCTTCAGCGTTTCGCTGACGAAATCGGCGGCGTGGCGATAGGCGGCGTCGTTGTCGCCGCGGAACGTCACCGTCCGCCGCATCAGGAGTTTTTCCGCTTCGAGATCGAGCAGCTGGATTTCGCCCCACTGCACCAGCGTGCTCATCTTGCGGATGCCGCCATAGACCACGAGGCGGGCGCCGGCCTTGCGCGCAGCGGCGATGAAGAGATCCTGCGACATGCTGGTGGCCGTGCAGGGATGATCGGGGCATTCGATTCTGACCACGCGATAGTCGCCCAAGCCTGCAAGATTGTCGCGCAGCAGGGCGGCAAACGAGGCGACGCGGGCGCGGTGCTCCGCGCTCTGGTCCACGACCTCGCCGGACGTGTCGAAATAATCGAAATCCGCGACCGCCACCGCGATCGGTGCCGCCGCCGGCGACCGGCCCGGTGCAAACGACAAGGCGGCGGCCGCGCACAGCATCGTCAGTACGGCGCTTGCGCGACCGCGCCGGCGTGACGTGCGCCATGGGTTTGCTGCTTGCATTGGCCTGGCCTCCTGCGCCCGACGCCGGCATCGCTTTGCCGCCGCCGAATTGTAGCAGCGCGTAAGGAATTCGCTAACCCATTCCACCGTTCCCCTCTTTGAACCTTCCCACGAGGCCCGCTACTCAAGGGGTAACCGGGCGCCAAGGCCCCGCGTTCAAACAGGAGATTTCGAGATGCGCCGTATTTTTGGTCTTTGCGCCGTTGCCGCTATTGGTTTCACCGCCCTTGCCGCGTCGAGCCCGGCAAACGCCGCCTATCACCTGATCCGCTGGCAGGACACCGGCTTCTGCCAGATCTGGGACCAGAACATCCCGACCGCGCCGTATCCCGGCAACTACAGCGTGATCGTCGGCTCGGAAGTGCCGACCTTCGTCGACGCGCTGGTGTTCAAGGACGGCATGCTGCGCAACGGCACCTGCGCGTTCTGAGACGAATTGTTGATCCTCATGGCGAGGAGACTCGCAAGCGCCGTCTCGAACCATGCAGCCCCACTGTGGCCTTCATCCTTCGAGACGGCGCTGCGCGCTTCCTCAGGATGAGGTCCAGCACTTTAAAAAGAGGCCGGCGCGGGATGACGCGCCGGCCTTTTTCATGCGCGGGTTTGAACCAGTCACGCGCCCGTTACAACAAAGGAATGCCCGGCCATCCCCGGCCGGGAGCCCGCTCCCTCAAACTCCCCTTGCGGAGCGCGGCGGCGCATTTCCATGACAGGAGTATTTTGCCCATGCTTCGCCTTACTGCCCTTGCTGCCACCGCCGGCCTCGCCCTCACCGCTGTCGTCGCGACCAGCCCCGCCGAAGCCGCCTTTCATCTGATCCGCTGGGAAGGCACCGGCGTCTGCCAGGTCTGGGACCAGAGCGTTCCGACCAAGCCGATCCCGTCGAACTACAAGACCGTCAGCAAGCCGGTTCCGACATTCGCCGCGGCGCTCGCCGTGAAGGACGGCATGCTCAAGAAGGGCAGCTGCAAGCTGTAATCGTTCGCAGGGTGGGCAAAGGCGCGCAAGCGCCGTGCCCACCTTTCTTCTCTCTCGACGATGGTGGGCACGCTTCGCTTTGCCCACCCTACGAAACTGCGCTGGTTGCGCAGGCCGGATTAGCGCCCTACAATGTCCTTCTTGTACTGACTGGCACGCTTGCTATCCTCTGGCAAAACCAAGCAAGAGGAAACGCGCCATGCCCCTTCTCGACAATCACATCGCCGTCGTCACCGGCGCAGGCTCCGGCATCGGACGCGCGATTGCGATCGGCTATGCCCGCGAGGGCGCGCGCGTCGTGCTGCTCGACCGCGAGGAGAAGGCGGCCGCCGAGGCCGCGCAGGAAATCCGGAGCGCCGGCGGCAAGGCCGACAGCTTTGCGCTCGATGTCGCAAGGCGCGAAGACTGCGTGGCGATGGCCAAACAGATCGCCGACAAGGTCGGGCAGGTCTCGATCCTCGTCAACAATGCCGGCATCGTCCGCCGCAACGGCATGCTCGGCGCGGCGGAGGCCGTGATCAGCGACTGGGAAGACATCATCGCGATCAACCTCACCGGCGTGTTCAACGTGACGCACGCGTTCCTGGCGCCGTTGCGCGCCAGCAAGGGACGCATCGTCAATATCGGTTCGATCCAGTCCTTCGTGCATGTGCGCACGCCGAGCTCGCCGGCCTATACCGCCTCCAAGCACGGCGTGCTCGGCTTCACCAAGGCGCTCGCCGCCGAACTCGGCAAGGAGGGCGTACGCGTCAACGCGATCGGCCCGGGCTTCATCGCAACGCCGCTCAACGCCAGCGCCCGCGCCAACAATCCGGAGCTGGTGAAGACATTCATGGATCACACGCCGCTCGGCCGCCCCGGGACCGCGGAGGACATCGTCGGGCCCGCGATCTTCCTCGCCTCCGATCTGTCGGCCTATGTCTCCGGCTCGATCGTGATGGTCGACGGCGGTTATCGGGCCGTGTGATCCATGTCCAACGCCCCGCATTTCGACATCGACGTCGCCTCCTTCTGGGCCGACCCCTACCCTGCGCTGGCGAGGATGCGCAAGGAGGCGCCGATCGCCTTCGTGCCGCAGCTCGGCTCGACCGTGTTCACCCGCCGCGACGACATCTTCAGCCAGGAGAAGCGCATCGACGTGTTCTCCTCGCACCAGCCGAACGGGCTGATGAACCTGCTGATGGGCCACAACATGATGCGCAAGGATGGCGATGCGCATATGAGCGAGCGGCAGGCGATGTTTCCGGCGGTGTCGCCGCGCACGGTGCGCGACACCTGGGTCCGGCAGTTTCAGGCCCATGCCGACCGCATCCTCGATGAGCTGGCGCCAGTAGGCGAAGCCGATCTCTGCAAGGCGTTCGCGCTGCCGCTGTCGGCCGAGTGCCTGAAAGACGTCACCGGGCTGACCAACATGCGCTACCAGGACATGGACGCGTGGTCGCAGGCGATGATCGACGGCATCGCCAACTATACCGGCAACAGGGAGGTCGAGGCGCGCTGCCACGCCGCCACATCAGGCATCGATGCGGCGATCGACGACATGATCCCGGTCGTCAGGAAACACCCCGACACCTCGATCCTCAGCGTATTGCTGGCGGCCGGCCAGAACATGGAAAGCGTCCGCGCCAACATCAAGCTGGCGATATCAGGCGGGCAGAACGAGCCGCGCGATGCGATATCGGGCGCGGCCTGGGCGCTGCTGACCCATCCCGACCAGCTCGCGCTGGTGCGCGACGGCAAGGCAAAGTGGATCGACGTGTTCGAGGAATATGCGCGCTGGATCGCGCCGATCCAGATGTCGCCGCGCCGCGTTGCCAAATCGTGGACGTTTGGCGGCGTCGACTTCGAGCCGGAAGACCGCGTGTTCTTCATGTTCGGCTCGGCCAACCGCGACGAGGCCTGCTTTGCCGAGCCGGACCGTTTCGACATCACCCGCGATACGCAAAAGAGCATCGCCTTCGGCGCCGGCCCGCATTATTGCGCCGGCGCCTTCGCCTCCCGCGCCATGGTGGCCGACGTCGCGCTGCCGAGCCTGTTCGCGCGGCTGAAGGGGCTGCGACTCGACGAACGCGAGCCGGTGCGGATCGGCGGCTGGGCGTTTCGTGGCCTGCTCAATCTGCCGGTGAAGTGGCAAGCGAATTAAAGGCCAAACCTTGTTTGCGCCTCTCGATGATGTGATGCCGTGACGGCCGCGATCTCTCGATCCTGACTTGAACCTGGCAAGCGGGCTGACGACTCATTACCGGGTACCCGCATTCTTCCTTGAGATGAACCGGGGCCTGGTCGAACTAGGTGGTTCCCCCTTTGCAGGGGGAGATAGTCATGAATGCTGTCAGCAGCCGACTTTTGGAATCAGAAATCCGCGACGGATTCAGGTGCCGGTGCGGCGCTCAGCCAAGACTGATCCGCAAGATCATGGACTCCCGAAAAGGCGTGACGGTCCGAATCTTCGAATGCCAATGCGGCCAGCGCCGTTGGACCGAGGACAAACAGTAAGCTCCTCCCCCTCAGCCCGACCTTCTGCACCGTCGGCGATAGTCATCAAAGGCGCGATTCATGCGAAAGCCCGGCGCTTCCGCCGGGCGAACGCAAATATACGCTCTTGGGTGAAAGCGGTATTGTGGTCCGATTGCGGGAAGTCGGCTATCCGGAGAAATACGGTCATCTGACGGCAACAAGATAGCGACATTGCTGCAGTTCAAGCGCGGGCCAATTCTTTCCGAACCGCAGCAGCCGAATTGCCCACCTTGTCGACGACCTTCTGAAGCTCCGCTTGGGATACGCCAAGCTCCCTGGCCCAGTATTTCACTTCCCAACGTTCGTGCATGTTGATCTTGCTGCGGTCGGGCGTATCCCTCCTGGTCACGATCCATCCCTCCACGCGGCCGATCAACGGCGACTCGAAAATCCGGCTGTGTAACGATTGCCGATCGAGAACGCCCGAATTGTCCGGCTAGTTCCTATGCAGCTGATCGGGCGGAGCGTCGTTCGTGATCTCCTTGAGCGCGCTGTGGGCGATGGCCCGCAAGCCACCCAGGGTGGTGTTTCCCTTCCTTGCGCTCAGCTTCAGCTTCTGGGCGATGTAGCGGCGGCGTTCGTGGTCGCCGCCATGGGGGAAGATGCGGCAGGCCTCTTCCAGAACGATATCCAGGTTTGCAATCGTCCGATCATCCAATCTGGTCATGACGCTACCTCTCCGGGCGCCTGTAGTGAAATGACATCCCTTGCGGGCGATGGACCGACTCGATCATAGCAAATTCGGGAAAAATTGGCATTCGACAAAGGAACTGCGGGGCGCGCCGGCGCTTGAATCGCGTGAATTGCAGGATATCGGCACATGCCAGGCACCAGTTGGTCACCCGGGACGGTACCCTACGGGGCGGATCAAACCGTCTACCTCGTGGTGGACAGCTTTTCCGTCGGAACGATTTACCGGGAAACCGAGATCGAAAGGGCCGACCTTGAAACCATCGTCGGCGACCTGCTGTCGGGCCAATACAACGGCCCCGTCCGCATCGTGGCGTTCAACACCCTCGAACACTGGTCCGAAGACGTCTCTCCCGACATTGCGGCGGAGATTCAGGTGCGCTGCGATATCGACGGCGTGCCGGTGCCGGAGCATTTGGCCGACTTCATGCAAAGCTACGCCCGTCCCGCGCGCCAGTTGCCCCTTCGGCTCGCCTGAGGCCTGCAGCATGGCTTCTACTGGCGCGGACATTCCTTGTAGCCGAACCGGTCGATGATCATGCTGCCCGGGATGGCGTGGAATTCCAGCGTGTCCATGTAGTGGTTGTCGAGGACGTATTTGCGCAGCTTTGCGTTATAGGCGCTCAGCATCCGCTGCGTCGACCCGGCGTGGATGTTGCGCTGGCGGTCATGGCCGGCGTGGAACAACAGCGTCGCGCTGCGCTCGACGCAGACGTTGCGCAGGCCGAGAAACAGCGTGCAGTTCGACTGGCAGTGGCCGCGGATGCGAAACAATTCGCCGCTGGCATTGGCGCGCTCGATCTCCGGCTGGAAATCCTTGTACCAGCCACCCCTGCCAAATCGCTCGGAGGTGGCGGCATAGGCCGTCGACGAGATCAGGACGAGTGCAAGAGCGGCGAGAGCCCGCATGGCCAACCTGCCCGGTTCGTGATGCGTGAAAAGAAACTAGCAGCGATCGGCGAATGCGTCACGGCGTCTCGTTGCCGGCGCCGCGATTGCCGTTTCGCGTCACCAGATGCATGTGCCGAAACACCCAGCGCATGGCGAGGTACCACAGATAGCCTCCGATGGCCCCGCAAACGGCGAGCAGGATGATGTAGGCAGGGTGATACTCGCCGCTCCACCACAGCATGCTTCCAACCCAGAAGATGGCGAAGAAAACGGCGGCGAGCTTGAGCCGCATTGCCTGGTCCATGACATCCCTCCGATGGCCAACATCCCCCGCCATCATCGGCGCCGTGACCGCGCCGCACCGTGAGGCAGATCACGCCGGAGAGCGCCGTAGCCCGGCAGCCGAAACGCGCCCTCCTCCACCGCCTTCAGGGCGTGTCTTCGTCCTCCTCCGCCTTTCCAAAGGAAAGCATCAATGCGCCAAACAGGACGAAGAACACGACCCGGCATAGCAATTGCCAGTAGAACACGCCGCCCTTGTCGTAGAGATAGAACCAGTGCAACAGGAATGCAGCGACCAGCACCACGATCAGCACCGACAGCAGCAGAATGCTTTTGGAAGGACGGATGACGCGCCGCCCGATCGCCGCCCCGATCAGCACTGCGAACAGGCTGGCGGCGATGCTGAGCTGACTTTCCCCGTCGCTATAAAAAGGCGGCACCAGGAGAATCTTTTCGGCAACGCCGACGATGTCGTCGAGACTCATTGCGGCACCGGTCCGGCCTGGAAGCAGGTGACAATCGCCTCCGCCTGGCCAAGACAAATGACCATTTCCGGAAGAAGCTCGGGCAGGCTGACGGTCACCGCAAGATCAAGCGAGGCGGTGGTGGTCTCACCGCGAACCACGATCGAGCCGCGATCGGCGAAATTGTTTTCCTTGTAGAACTGCGACAGCAGCATCTCATCCGATCCGGTCTTCGCCTCCAGCGGCTTGGCGCCGAACGTCACCAGCGGTGCGATCTGCTTGACGTAATCGTCAGCGATGAGCTGGGAAAGATCGTCCGCACTCTTGATCGTGCGCGGCAGCACCAGGAAAAACACCGGCTTTTCGCCGACCATGGTCGCCCGGATCTGGATGCCCTTTTTGTCCTTGTCGTTCCGCGGCAGATAGCGGATCTGGAAATGAAACGGCTCCTTGTCGCCGCCGGAAATGCGCGGCCCGCCGCCGTCGACCGTATCGAAGTAGACCTGATTGCCGGATTTCAGATCGGGCACATAGACATCGGTGTTGTGCGCCTGGCCGACATTGGCCGAGATCAGGCTGCCGCCGATGCGCAACGCGCTACCGTAATTGTTGACGCGGACGAGGCAGCCGCCGAACTCGATTCCGGACGATCCCGAGACCCAGTTCAGCTTCGTCCATTTGAACATCACCGTCGATGGAGAAACCGAACAGACCTGATGCCGCAGCCTGACCTGATTTGGCGCGACATCGAAGCACGACGAGGAATAATAGTACGGGGATTGCGAACTGACCGGTCCGGCAATCTGCCCCTTGCAGGCCGCCACCGCGACCGAAGGAAAACCTGCAACGACACAAAAAACGAAAAAGACAAATGCATGCGTGCGAGCCATAGCGAACCTCGCGCCGAAATATTTGCCGCACAATCATGTCGTTTATTCAGAGGCGACGCAACTTATATGTGCATCCCGCGCACGCCGTGAGAGCGTGCCTTCCAGGCATCCCGCCGTTCATTTCACCGAACCGCCGGCGCGAGCGCTCCCTCACCGGTTCAGCCTCGATCGCGCCGCAGCGCGTCGATCAGATTTCGTCTGCAGCCATCCGGGCCGTCAGCGCGAGAATTGTGGTCCGGCGGGCGGCGGCAGGCGAGAGTCTATCTTGGCTTGCGGAGGTTTGGGCGGCGGGACGGAGGCGGCCTGCGGGGCCGGGGCCGGCGCCAGGGCCGAAGGCGCAGACGGCATCTTCTGCCCCTCGACACCCCGCAGTGCCGCAATGTTCTGGGCCATCTGCTCCTGCTTGGCGGCGAGTTGTTCGACGCTGCGCCGCACGGCATCGAGCGTGGAAGCCATGGGCGCAAGCTGCCGCGTCGGGTCGGCGTAAGTCGCAGACGCGACGGGCGACCTCGTCGTCGGAACGGGTAACAGCAAACCCAGCGCCGGAGCCTGGGTTATCAGCACCTCCCTTATTTCATCCCCGTAGGACTGCCAGCCAAGCGTGGCGCCGACACCGATGAGAACCGCAATCGAGAACCGGGTCAGGCTGCGGAATAGCCGCTTGCCAAACGACGGCCGCCCGGTCGCCGGCCGCCCTTCCCCGAAGCGGTAGGAATAGGCCGAATCCATCGGCGGCTTTGTGCGCCGTCTGCCGACGGGCTGGTCAGATCGGACGCCCAGATCGCGCGCAAGCCCGTCGAGCGTTTCTTCGGCCGTCAGCGGTGGGCTTTGCGAATATAACATGGATACCTCCACCGACGATTCTTCCGAATTCTCAAGGGAGGAGGCGATCCTGGTTTGACGGAAGGGAGGCAGGGACGCAGCAGCGCTAGGGCGTTTGTGAGATCGTTGCACGATAGCGGATATCGATACATCCGCCGTAAGTCCCCCTAGCCGAATCTCGCCCGCGAGCGCTCCCTCGCCTTTTCGGCCTCGACCTCGCGATCGCGCGGCGCGGCATTGGTCTGCAGCGAGGTGAGCAGGCGCCGCGCGCTGTCGGCAACTTCCGAAACCGCGCGGTTGAACGCCTCGGCATTGGCCTGCGACGGCGAGTTGAAGCCGGAGAGTTTTCGCACGAATTGCAGCGCCGATGCGTGGATCTCGGCATGCGTCGCCGGGGGATCAAAATTGAACAGGGTCTTGATATTGCGGCACATCGTTCTCTCCTTGGGCACGGCGCGTCGTTCAAGGACGAACGGCCGGTGCAAAATCCGACAACGTGGCCTATTCTGCCACGGATCAGGCGGCACGTTCACCCTGTCGGCACCGGCACCACAAGCGAGTTCCCGATGACCCATGTGACCTACAAGATCGTCGAACATGACGGCGGCTGGGCCTACACCGTTGACGGCGTGTTCTCCGAGCCGTTTCCGAACCGCGCCTCAGCGCTCGCCGCGGCCCGGCGCGTGGCGGCCGAGCAGCGGGTGCCGGGCCGCACCGAGGTGATCGAATACGAGACCGCCGACGGGCGCTGGCGCTCGGAAACCGCACCCGGCAACGACCGGCCGGAAACCGAGGTGGAGGGATAGGCGGCGCGCAGCGGTGTGATAAGGTTCCCGGCAAGCGGCGCAACAAGCCGCAAGCCTTTTGGGGAAACCTCGGGGAGATCACCATGAACCTGTCGCGCGCAGTCCTGTCGGCCGCCTTCGCCCTGACCTCCATCGCCGCTTTTGCGGCCGACTATCCGGCGCCGAAACAGGGCGACTGGATCGCCAGGGATTTCAAATTCCACACCGGCGAGACGATGGGGGAACTTCGGCTGCACTACACCACGATCGGCGAGCCGGGCGGACAGCCGGTGCTGGTGCTGCACGGCTCCGGCGGCTCGGCGGCCAGCATGCTGACGGCAACCTTCGGCGGCGAATTGTTCGGCGCCGGCCAGCCGCTCGATGCCGCGAAATACTACATCATCATCCCTGACGGCATCGGCCACGGCAAATCGTCAAAACCGTCCGACGGCATGAAGACTGCGTTCCCGAAATACAATTACGAGGACATGGTCGATGCGCAGTATCGCCTCCTCACCGAAGGGCTCGGCGTCAAGCATGTCAGGCTCGTGATCGGCAATTCGATGGGCGGCATGCACACCTGGATCTGGGGCGGCAAATATCCGCAGTTCATGGACGCGCTGGTGCCGATGGCCTCGCAGCCGACCGAGATGGCGGCGCGCAACTGGATGCTGCGGCGGATGATGCTGGAGACCATCCGGAACGATCCCGACTACAATGGCGGCAATTACACCGCGCAGCCGCGCATGATGAAATACGCCATCAACGCCTATGGCATTGCGACCGGCGGCGGCACGCTGGCCTATCAGGCGCTGGCGCCGACGGCGGCCAAGGCCGACAAGATGGTCGATGAGCGGCTGGCGACCGCGATCACGGCCGACGCCAACGACTTCATCTATCAGTGGGAAGCCTCGCACGACTACAATCCGGCGCCGTCGCTGGAGAAGATCGAGGCGACGCTGCTCCTGATCAATGCCGCCGACGACGAGCGCAATCCGCCGGAGACCGGCGTCACGGATGCCGCGATGAAGCGCGTCAAGAACGGCCGCCTGTTCCTGATCCCGGCCTCGAGCGAGACGCGCGGGCATCTCACGACCGGCAATGCGAAGTTCTACAAGAAGCAGCTCGAAGAGCTGCTGCAGAGCGCACCGCAACGGGCGATGTAGCCGGCAAGAGCGCGATCGATGTCAGCCAGCCGTTTTCGCCGGACTGCACTGGCGCTTTCCGGTGCGGTCGAGAGCGCGCATCACGGCAAGGCCGATTTCCGCGTCGGCAAACGCATCTTCGCAACGCTCGGCCATCCCGACGAGAACTGGGGCACGGTGAAGCTGACGGCCGAGCAGCAGCAGGTGCTGGTTGACGCCGAGCCCGGCATCTTCCGCCCGGTGCCGGGCGGCTGGGGCAAGCAGGGCTACACCAATGTTCTTCTCGCCAAGGCCGATGCGGCGACGCTGAAGAGTGCGCTTGTTATGGCGTGGGAGAATGTCGCGCCGAAATCGCAGGTAAAAGCGCGCGCGAAGAAGCCATGATTTCGCACCGCATCAAATCCACGATGCGTCATCCGCTCATTATTTGAGCGTGCATCCGCAAGCCGGCTCCGCTTGAATTGTCGCTGGATTACGAATCGCGGGCGGGATGTCCCGCAACGGCAAGACAAACCAAAAGCGGAGGATCGGATGCGAAGGCTTGCGCCACTCGCCTTGCTCGCCTGCCTTTCGGTGCCGGCCGGCACGGCGCTCGCCGTCGACAGAGGGCAGTTCGACCACGTGCCGCCGGACATCCGCGCCTGGTTCAAAAGCGTGATCGCGCCGAACGGCGTGCCCTGCTGCGATATTTCGGACGGCCATCGCACCTCCTACGACGTTCGCGGCGGCGCCTATTGGGTGCCGATCGAGGGCCAGTGGATGCAGGTGCCGGAACGCGCGGTCATCCGCGACCAGGGCAACCCGGTCGGCGAGGCCGTGGTGTGGTACGTGCATCATCGCGGCAGCATCATCATCAGCTGCTTCGTGCCGGCGGACGCGGTTTAGATTCTCTCAAGATGACGCCCGTTCGGCAGGATGGTAACCTTCGCGCGACATCGAAAGGAGCCGCCCTTGTCCGATCTTGCCCCTGACGACCTCGCGAAAATCTATCCCGCTCCCTCGCCGCGCGTGATTGCCAAGGCGCGGCCGGAGATCGACGCGCATGCGAAGAAGTTCATCGGCATGTCGCCGTTCTGCGTGCTCGCCACCTCGGGCTCGGACGGCAGCGTCGATGCATCGCCGCGCGGCGGCAATCCCGGCTTCGTCCATGTCGGCGGACCGAACCTGCTGCTGATGCCGGACCGTTCCGGCAACAACCGCATCGACAGCTTTCGCAACGTCGTCGAGGGCTCGGGCTTCGTGCAGCTGATCTTCTTCGTGCCCGGGATCGACGAGACGCTGCGCGTCGGCGGCAAGGGCGCCGTCACGACGGAAGCGGAGCTGATGGCCTCGATGGTCGAGTTCGGCAAGCCGCCCCGCGCAGTGCTGCGCATCGACGTGCGCGAAGCCTACTTCCATTGCGGCAAGGCGCTGATGCGCTCGAAACTGTGGACGACAGAGCGCGTCGAACGCTCGGTGATGCCCAGCATCGGCGAGGTGATCCACGACCAGACCGGCCTCGGCGAGCGCGAGAGCCAGGAAGTGATTTACGAGCGGTACAAGACGCAGCTTTAAGATTGCCTCCCGCGCCGTCATGCCCGGGCTTGTCCCGGGCATCCACGCCTTACGCTTTCGCCGCCCCAAGAACGTGGATGGCCGGGACACGCCCGGCCATGACGCAATAGAGGGAGTTGCGCGCTTACGCGGAAGACCTCAGTCCCCGCTCTCCAAACCGCCGACGTGCTTCTGGGTGTAGAGCTCAAGGCCGATGCGGCCGATCAGGTCGAGCTGGGTCTCGAGGAAATCGATGTGGTGTTCCTCGTCCTTCATCAGGCTCTCGAACAGGTCGCGCGAGACGTAGTCCTTGACGCTGTGGCAGTAGGTTGCCGCTTCCTGGTAGAGCGCGCGCGCGCCGATTTCGGCGGCGAGATCGGCTTCGATGATTTCCTTGACGTTCTGGCCGATGCGCAAGGGATCGAGCACCTGCATGTTCGGGAAGCCGTCGAGGAACAGGATGCGGTCGGTGAACTTGTCGGCGTGCTCCATCTCCTCGATGGATTCCTTGCGCCAGACCTTGGCCATGTCCAGGAGACCCCAATTGTTCAGGAGCCGGTAGTGCAGCCAATACTGGTTGATGGCGGTCAGCTCGCTGCGCAGGCCCTTGTTGAGATAATCGATGACTTTGGGATCGCCCTGCATGGTCCACTCCAATTTTCCGGGCCAAACGCGGCCCGCACCTGCATTTAGAACGCTTCTAAATCAGTTCGGAGCCAAGGGCAACCGTTCCACGAAAAAAGCCGTGGGAATGCCTGTTATCAGTGGATTTCGAAGGGGATTTCAGCAGGCCGCGAGCGCAAAGGCCGGGGCGGCTTCCTGGGCAGGCTCGTCGTTCGCCGCCGCATGGCTATGCGGGCAGCCGGCGCAGCATTCCTTGGCGCAGGCGCCGAGCGCTTCGTCGATGATGGTCTTGAGCGTGCGCGCGCAGCGGCCGCATTCGGCGCTGCAGCCGAGGCAACCGTAGATCTGCTTGGGATTTCGCGGCAGGTCCGAAGCTGCACTCACGGCATTCCGGACATCGTGGTCGCTCAGGACGTTGCAGGAACAGACGATCATGAAACCAAAAGAACCCTTGGTGATGCGCCCCCTTCGATATGGAAGACCGCTTCGGGATGCAAAAGGAAAAGCCGCATTTTCAAGCAATTCCAAACTGATGCCGGGGAAATACTGGAATGAATCTAAATAGCGGTGTTGCGGTAAATCAAACTCGCGCTGATTTTCCGGCGTTTTTGGCGTCAATCGCCACCACCTCCGCCGTCGCCTCCGCCAACATCGCTGGATGACGCGGAATCGTGCGAGGAACTGTCGCTGCTATTCCAGGAAAACAGATTCAAGCCGCCTGCGCTGGAACTGTCGCCGCTGCCGGACGAACCGCTGTCGCTGGCGGTCTTTCGGTTCTGCACCCGGTTCATCAAGAGGTAGCAGATCAGCGATGTGCCGGCTGCCACAATGAATGCTGTCACTACGCTCATCGTCGTGTCCCAGGCTTGCACGGTGAGAATAACACCTCTTGGTATCCCCGCACCGTGATCTGCCTCACCTCTCGTTTTCGTCATCGCCAGCGGCCCGGGCGTTCATTGATCATTCAAGTGAAATATGGAACTTTTGCCGCGACGCGACCTAACGTCCTTGCCGGTTGAGAAAGGTTACGGCCATGAAGAAGACAATGATGGCGCTCGGTGCCGCCGCCGTCCTGACTGTTTCCGCGGTAGCGATCCCCGCCCCTGCCCAGGCGCAGCGCGGCGTTGCCGCTGGCGTCGCGGCCGGATTGCTCGGCGGCGCCATTGTCGGTGGCGCGATCGCTTCGCAGAACGGCTACTATTACGGCCCCGGCTACTATGCGCCCGGCTATTATGGCGGCGGCCCGGCCTATGTGGCGGATCCCGGCTACGGTGAATCCTGCATCTGGCAGCGGCAGCGGTTCTGGGACGGCTACGGCTGGCGCGTGCGCAACGTCAGGGTTTGCGACTAGCCCGTCGCGCATTCATCTTCATTAAATTGCGCCCAACACCCCGGAAAAGCACTGCTTTTTCGGGCGTGTGCTGCATCTGGCCTGAAAAAACCGTTTTTTTCGGCCAACGATCGTCACCGTTTACTTTCGGTTGACCCGCGTGCGCTTTTTAGCGAAGCGGCAGTTCGAGAGAATGTGAGCCATCCACAAACCCGGCGCCCGAAGGCGTCATTCCAGGAGAGCCCAGGATATGAAGAAGACATCTGCTGCCTTCGTCGCGGTCGCAACGATTGCCGGTTCGCTCGCAATCGCGATGCCCGCCGCCCAGGCGCAATATCATCACCACCATCATGGCGGCGGCGGCGTTGGCGCGGGTCTGGCAGCCGGCCTGCTCGGCGGCGCGATCATTGGCGGTGCGATCGCCTCCAGCCGCCCGGCCTATGGCGGGCCGGTCTATGTGGAAGAGGCTCCTGCGCCGGTGTGCCGCCTCGTTCGCGAGCGCTTCTGGGACGGCTACGACTGGCGCTATCGCCGCGTCGAGGTCTGCAACTGATCTGACGCTCGCGCAAGCTGCGCCTGATGGCGCAGCTTGAAACCAGCGTGTGAGTCCCCCTCAAACCCGGCGCCTGAAGGCGCCACTCCAGGAGAGCCAGGACATGAAGAAGACATTTGCTGCCTTCGTTGTGGTCGCAACGATTGCCGGTTCACTTGCCTCGACACCCGCAAGCGCCCAGCGGGGCGTTGCTGCAGGCGTCGCGGCCGGCCTGCTCGGCGGCGCAATTATCGGTGGCGCGATCGCCTCCAGCCGCCCGGCCTATGGCGGTCCGGTCTATGTGGAAGAAGCGCCCTACCCGGCGTGCCGCATGGTTCGCGAGCGCTTCTGGGACGGCTACGACTGGCGCTATCGCCGCGTCGAGGTCTGCAACTGATTTGACATCAGCGCGCTTCTCGCGCCTGTTGATCGAGAGCCCGGCCGATATCTCGGCCGGGCTTTTTGTTTGTACCTTCCCCTGGAGAGGGAGGATGGAAGCATCGAATTCATTCGCGTCAGCGCCCCGCGCTCATCGAACGCAGCACCGCTTCGCTCGGCCAGCAATCGACCTTGAGCCCTGCCGACTTCTGATACGCCCCCAGCGCCGCACGGGTCTGCATCCCTGCCTTGCCGTCGAGCTTGTCCTTGTAGAGGCCGATGCGCGTCAGATGACGCTGCATCGCCTCGACATCGGCCGAGCGCAACTGCGTCGAGGCCGACCAGGGCGTCGCGAACGGCTGCGGGCTCACCATGCGGTCGGCGAGATGGCCGACGAACAGCACATAGAGATCGGAGAAATTGTATTCCTTGATGACGAAGTAGTTCTTCGTCGACAGGAACGACGGGCCGTAGATGCCCTCCACCTGCAACAGCGAGGCCGGCTGGGCCTGCTCGGCTGCGCTCAATCGCTGCCCACGCACCGGCACGAAACCGGCACGCAGCCATTCGGCGATCGGCTTCGTCACTTCGGGCACGCCCATCGTGCAATCGACATTGGCGGGCGCTTTCACCTCATAGGCCCAGCGTACGTCGCGCTGCCAGCCCTTGTTGAGGAGCTGCTGCGCGGCGGACGCCAGCGCGTCCGGCACCGAATGCCAGATGTCGACGCGGCCGTCGCCGTCGAGATCGATACCGTGCTTGTAATACTCAGACGGCAGGAACTGGGTGAGCCCGGTGGCGCCGGCCCAGGACGAGCGAAAATCCTTGCGCGCTACCACGCCTTCGCCGAGCAGCTTCAATGCGAGAATGAACTCGCCGCGATACTGGTCCTTGCGCCGGCCGACATAGGCCTGCGTGGCGACGACGCGCAGCGTATCGTATGGCAGGCGGTAGCGGCCGTAATCGGTCTCGCGGCCCCAGATCGCCAGCACGATGCTGGCAGGCACGCCGAACCGGCTTTCGATTTCATTCAGCGCCGCGCGATGCTTCTGCATCAGCTTCTGCCCTTCGGCCGCCAGCCGCGCGATCGAGGATTCCCTTACATAGTCGGCGGGCACCTGCACGAACTCGGCCTGCGACGGCGCGCCGGTCGCGGGCCGTCCAGGCAGCAAGAGGTCGGGCAGTTTGTAGTCCGGCTCGAGGCCGCTCGTCTCACGATCGAACGTCGCGCGCGACACGCCGGCCGCCTGCGCCTCCGGCCACAGCGAGGCGACGAACTGGGTGAAGGCGGCATCGGCGGCGAATGCCGGAGACGGCATTCCAAGCGCTGCCGCAGCCGCTATCAGAATTGCGGCGATCGCTCCCGTTCGCAAAGCTGCAACTCCAGTTGACCTGCACGGCCCCCCTCAATGCAAGGCGGCGTGTTTGGTTTGTTCGGTCGAAGCATTCGACAATTTGTCGACATAGGCAATGCCGATCGCCGACAGAATGAAAACCGTATGGATGATGGTCTGCCACATCACGCCGGTTTCGGTATAGGCGCTCTTGCCGGACGCCAGGCCGCCGGCCTCGATGAAGGTGCGCAGCAGATGGATCGACGAGATGCCGATGATGGCCATCGCCAGCTTGATCTTGAGCACGCTGGCGTTGACGTGGCTGAGCCATTCCGGCTGATCGGGATGTCCTTCCAGATTGAGACGGGAGACGAACGTCTCATAGCCGCCGACGATCACCATCACCAGCAGGTTTGAAATCATCACCACGTCGATCAGGCCCAGCACCAGCAGCATGATCTGCTGCTCGCTGAAATCGAAGGCGTGGGCGAACAGATGCCACAGCTCCTTAAGAAACAGCACTACATAGACGCCCTGCGCGACGATCAGGCCGATATAAAGCGGCAATTGCAGCCAGCGCGAACTGAAGATCAGCAGCGGGATCGGACGCAGTGCCTTGCGCTCGGATGCGGGCGGCAATGGTGTTTCGGGCGTAAGGGACATCAGGGAGGGACTCGGCTTGCGGGGATTCGAATTGCGGAAGGAGGCCTATATCTAAGTCATCTGAATACGCTGTGAAGCGACAACTGGCCGCAGCGTTCAGTTATCCGGCCGCCATATTACTCTGATTTCCAAGGCAAAATGACGTCCGCGAGTCCTCAGGTTACAGGACCGTCATCCTTTAACGACTGTCCGTGAAGAAGTCCTGGCCGTCCGGAAGCTCGGATATACTCTCGGCCCGTCATGCGAAACTATCATGGCGACCGAATCGATCGGGAGCAGTGGCACCGCGATGTTCTTCCCGAAGATCGACGTGAAGCTCGATCCGGTCCGGCGATGGCACCGGCCCGACCGACACTTCTTTGCTAACGGCGCCTGTCAGGTGCTGGCCTTTGCGTTTCTGGAACGATATCCGGATCTCGAATTCCGCGCCCGGTGGATCAAACCGGCGGCCGGATTCACCGGCAACCACATTTACGTCACTGACGGGATCAACGCCTTCGACTATCACGGTCTCACCACCGAACAGCGCCTGCTCGCGCTGGCCTTCAGGCGCGGCCGGCGATTCTTTCCAGGCTGGGACGCCGCGCTGGTGGACCTGCCGGCCGCTGTCCTGATTTCAGAACAGCGCTCGCGGCAGATCGAGGGACTTTGGCTGCGCGAGCCGACGCAATTCCTTCACGACGCGCTGCCCCGCGCCCAAGGCTTTCTCGACGGCTTCGGCGATATCAGGCAAAGGCTCAGCGCGTCAGCTTCTTGTACTTCACGCGATGCGGAATGATGCTGTCCTGGCCGAGGCGGCGCATCTTGTCCTTTTCGTAATCCTGGAAGTTGCCTTCGAACCATTCGACATGGCTGTCGCCTTCGAAGGCCAGGATGTGGGTGGCGATGCGGTCG
>Ga0102590_1001591_pt1 | contig 33020 bp, 28 predicted proteins | sample AraplaMF_Col_mMF_FD_76859 | JGI IMG/M metagenome (GOLD analysis project Ga0102590, IMG submission 76859) | Arabidopsis root microbial communities from the University of North Carolina, USA - plate scrape MF_Col_mMF | ecosystem: Host-associated > Plants > Roots > Endosphere | place: USA... | reverse complement strand
TAAGGCACAGCCTTACGCGCCGGGTAGGACGGCTCGGAAAACTGTCTGCGAAAACTCTTAGCCTGCGGTTCTTCAACCGTGTCCGCGGTGTCGTCGGACAGCCCGGGTGGGCGGTGAGGATGTCGCCGTGGGGATCGGCGAGCGCTTGCGTACCGTATGATCTGGGGTAGCCATGATCAACTGCTCCAAGTTGGTGATGGTCAGCGGGTCGTAGGAGCTGCTACTCCTGCGGCCCGCGCTTCTCACAGCATTGCTGCCATGGTTACCCGCGTCGCGCGTGGAAACACTCCGCTGGTAACAACTCAGAACGCTAGCAGCGCAACCCCCGGTTGTCTTTAGTCGAAATCCGATAATCACGCCGACTGACGTGGATTTGCGACTCAACCCAAACGGCGCCCCTCAACCACATCGCCGCGCCGCAACGGCAACCACAACGCAAACCGCGTACCGGTATCCGCCGATACCCACGCGACCTTTCCACCAATCACCTGCGCACGCCGCTGCTGATTGTGCAGGCCGCGCCCACCGCCGCGCCCCAACGCAGCCGCCACATCGAACCCCTGACCGTTGTCCTCGATGATCACCTGCACGCCATCGTCAACCGCAGCAGTCGCCACGCGGATGGCCGTGGCGCGCGTATGGCGCAAGGTGTTGGCCACGCTCTCCTGCACGATGCGCAGGATGTTCAGTGCGCTCGACGGATCCAGCCAAGGCAGTGCCGGCAACTCCTGCACATCCCAGATCAGCGCGACGCTGGCGCTCTCCATGCGCGGTTCCAGGCGGAAACGCAACGTCGCCAGCAACAGCAGCAGATCGGCCTCGACAGGCTCCATCGAATCGATCGCCAGCTTCAGGTCGTCCATGCAGTCCTTGAGCAGCTGCGAGACCTCGACATCGCGCATGCGGCCCTGCTCCACCGAGCGGATCGCGCTGATCAGCGTGGACCCCAAGCCGTCATGCATGTCCTGCATCAAGCGTTGGCGCTCGTCGCTGAGCAGTTGGCGTTGCTCGATCTCGCGCAGACGCTGGTGGCTCCGTTCCAGTTCGGCTTCGCGCAATTGCAGGCGCTCGGCCAGGCCGGCGTTGACGCGTTCCACTTCTTCGATGGCGCCCGTGTAGCGCCGATACATCAGCAGGCTGAAGGCGATGAAGGTGACGCCGTTGGTGTAGGCGCCGAGGAACCAGCCTTCCGGGCCGACCACGTTGTTGTGCAGCGCCCAGTCCGACATACCCAGCAGCAGGCACACGGCCAGCGCGACCACCACCAGGCGCCCTTCCGGCGAGGAGCGCCAGGTGCTGATGCCGCCGACCAGGCAGACCACCAGCGCCATCAGCAGTTCGAGCGCATAGACCGCCGCCAGCATGGGCGAGCTGTTCGACAAGGTCCAAGGCAAGGGCATGGTCGCTACGCCGATCAGCACGGCCGTGGCGACCACGCCACGGCCGACCCAGCGCAACGGTCGACCATGCAGCAGCCGCAGGAAGAAATGGATGGCGGTAAGGCCCCAGCACAGCGAATTGACCACCAGCCAGCCGAACCAGTCCCTGGCGATCGGCAGGTCCACGTAGTAATGCAGGTGCGCGGCGAAGGCGATGGCGGCGAGGTTGAAGAACAGCAGATAGCTCGATTCGTGGCGGCGCCGGAACCACACGAACAGGCCGAAGATGCCGACCGCCAGGAACGCGGCATTCAACATCGCCGGCAGGCCGCCCTGCAGCCACTGCCGCACCTCGTAGCGGCCGCGCAAGGCGTCGGCGGGCCCAAGCCAGAGCGAGGACACCGCCACCGGATAGGTCGATGTATGTTCCAACCGGATCAGGATCTCCCGCACCGGCGCATCGCTCACCGCCGGCTCCAGCGTCACCCACAGCGGCGTGAACAGGCTGTTCCACTGCTGGCCGCGCTGCTGCGCGCGGTAGACCAGCTTGCCGTTGAGGTAGATCGCGATGGGGCCGTCGGTCTTCAGGCGCACGCCGTACAAGGCGCGCGATGCGGTGGTCGATTGCGGCTCGTTTACTTCGAGCCGGACCCAGGTGGTGAGGTAGACCGGCTTCGCCGGAGCCTCGACAGGCGGATGAAAGCTCAGCGGCAAGGCAGCGGTCTGCCACGACGGCGGCAGCTCGCGGCTATCCAACGAAGCCGGCGGTGCACTGAAACCTTGCGTCGCCACTTCCTGCCAACTGCCCTGGGCCAGGTGCAGGCATTCGTCGGAGCGCTCGATGCCGCTGACCGCCAGCGAGAGAAACGCGCCCAGCGCCACCAGCAAGAGCACCGAGAACAGCAACCCGGCGGCGGCGGGAAGATTTCTAAAAGCGCGGCGCGGCGCCTGTCCGCCCGCCGCTACCGGAGATGTCGCTGCCCGAACCGAATCAGCCGTCCAGAATCCCCTGATTCCTGGCTTCATAAATCGCTTCCGCCTTGGATGTCACGTTCAACTTGCTGTAGATACGCCGCACGAAACTGCGCACGGTGAAAGGCGACAACGACATCAGCCGGGCGATTTCATTGGCGGTGAAACCCTTGGTGATGAGTTCGAGCACTTCCTTCTCGCGCACCGACAGCAGCTGCTGCGTATCGTCCGGCGTGGCCGATCGACTGGTTCCCCCGGTCCCGATCTGCCGGAACCGCGCCAGCACCTGGCGCGCAATGATAGGGCTGATCGGGCTGCCGCCGCTGGCCACGCTGCGGATCTCCTCGACGATCCGGGCGGGTGTGCTGTCCTTCAGCAGATAGCCCGAGGCGCCGGCCTCGATCGAGCGAATGACATGGGTCTCGTCGCCGAAGTTGGTGCTGACCATGACGGCGCAGCTGCCCCACAGCTGCGCGGCGGCCTTGATCACGTCGATGCCGGAGCCGTCAGGCAGGCCCAGGTCCACCAGCAGCACGTCGGCCGGCGCGCCCTGCAGCATGGCCAGCCCTTCGGCGCGAGTGCCCGCGGCGGCGGCCAGGCGGATGTCCTGCGTGCCCTCGATCGCCTCGGCCAGGGCGCGCCGGAAACCCAGGTCGTCTTCCACGATGGCGACGTGGATCAGGGGCGGGTTCTGGCCGGGGGCCGACAGTTCCATGCAGGGTCCAGGATTCCGTAAGTACGCCATTTTGCCGGGCAGCGGCCGCGGGCGCGTGTAGCGTCTTTGTTCTACAGACAGCCCGGCACGCCCTTCCCACGATACCCGACCTGAAGCGGGGCGCTCCCACTTGCGCTCCGGATTTTGACAGGGGGCAACTCGTGAATGCATCGAGCGCAAGGCTGGAGCAGTGCGGGAGCGATGGCGCGCAGCGCATGGGCGCCTGGGAGCGGCACTGCGGATCGCAAGCGGCTGGAGCGGGCGAGGCGCCGGCTGGAACGACGCTGGTCCGTCAGCACTTCAGCGTGGCCAGCGAGCCGAGGGAGCGGCAACTGCCCGCGTGGCGGGATCACCTCGCCGGCATGCTCGACGTGCCGATGGTGCGGGCGCAGTTGGCGACGGGGTTTCACGGCGAACTCGATACCTACACGCTGCCGGACCTCGTCTACCACGACAGCCGCACCGACCCGGTGACATTGCTGCGCTCGTCCCAGCGCATCGCCGGCGACCGGATGCGCGACTACTGCTTCCACGTGATGGTGGAAGGCATCGCGGAGACCGAAACCGGATCGCCGCAACGCCGTACCTCGACGCAGTTCGTGCCGGGCATCCTCGCCCTGGACATGGGCCAGGCGATGCGCATGAAGCGCCCCACGCGCGCGCATGCGCTGGCTTTCTTCCTGCCGCGCACAGTAGTGGAATCGGCGATTCCGCGCGCCGAAGCGCTGCACGGCAAGGTGATCTCCTACACCTCCCCGCCGGCGCGCCTGCTGCGCGAGCATCTGCATGCAATGCATCCGGCGCTGTCGGCGATGGACGATGCCGAAGCCGGCCATGCCCTGCATGTGGCAGCCGAACTGATCCTGGCGGCCTTCGACCGGGACGCCAGCCAGAGCCATAGCGCGCGCGGGGCGGCACGTGCGGCGATGCTGGGGCGCATCAAGCACTACATCGACGCCCACCTGCATTCGCACGAACTGGCACCGGAGAAAATCCTCGGCAGTTTTCCCGTGGCGCGCGCCACGCTGTACCGCCTGTTCGAACAGGAAGGCGGCCTGCACGCCTATATCCGCAACCGCCGCCTGCGCAAGGCGGCCGACGAGCTGGTGCGCTCCCGCTCGGCCGCGGTGGCCGAGATCGGCGACCGCCTGGGTTTCAGCTATGCGGCGGATTTCACGCGGGCGTTCCGCCGCGCCTATGGCGTGCCGCCACAGGAATTCAGGGCGTTGCAATGGCAGTGGGTGGATCAGCCCTGCGACTTGAGTGCGTAGGGCGGGTTCGGGGAGCCTGCCCAGCAGGCAGCCGGCGCCTTCTTGTCAGCTGGAATAGGCCAGTGTGCAGGGCGAGCCGCGGCGGGGCTCATTCCCTGGGGAGCAGTTGTCCAGGTCGATCCAGGTATCGATGCCCAGCTGTGGATCCGGCTCGTGCATGGCCACGATCGTGGTCTTGTCGGAAGTGGCGATGGCGCGGATGACGCGCTTCGCGGACTCGATATCGAGGTTCGCCGTGGGCTCGTCGAACAGCAGCACGGGCTTGCTAGAACATAAGGCCCTTGCCACGAACAAACGCTGCCGCTGGCCGGAGGACATCAGCGGGCGCTCTTCGGAGATCTGCGTATCGGCGCCTTGCGGCAAGTTCGACAGCAGTTCGCCGAGGCCAAGCTCTTCCAGCCGGCGCAGCGCCATCGACCGCTTTTCCCGGCCTTCCTCCAGCAGCACGTTCTCGATCAGGCTTCCCCGCAACAGGCGGTCGCCAGCGGCACTCATGTAGCAAAGGGGGCGCAGAGCTTCGAAAGCGTCACCATCCGGGCCGCCATCGACGCTGAAGCTGCCGGACGCGGGCGGCTTGAGCCCGGCAATGATCTTGAGGAGGGTGGTTTTGCCGGCACCGGATGCGCCAGCCACGCCCACTCTGTCGCGGCGGTTGATCAGAAGACTGAGGCCGTTCGACGGACTGGCAGCGCCTTGCTGGAGAATGAGGTGCTTGAAGACGATGCTCTCCGACAGCGCAACATACGTATGCGGAGTTTCATCCGACCCCTCGGGCCGAGGCGGTCTGCCGACCAGCTCTTGTGCCATTTTGTCGATGACCTTTTCGCTCTTCGCCTTGATCAGCGCCAGGCTGAAGCGCGATGCCGCACTCATGGCGATCATCCGCAGGAAGGCGTAGGTCAGGATGGCCCCATAGGAAAGATTGCCAAGCGACTTTCCTGCCGCGAAGAGCCCGATCAGTTCCAGATTCGCGATCAGGCCAAGTGCGGCGCCATATCTCCGGTCGGACGCCTTGAGCGCAACGTCACCCCGGATAGCCTTCAAGTTGAGTACCGCGAATCGCCTGCTCCGCTGATCGGCCAGCTCACCCGTCCTGATCGTGTGGCTGGCCGCTATGGACTCCAGCACGAATTCGCTTTTCTCGGCGTAGCACTCCTCCATATGCCGCACCAGGCCAGCCCGGCGCTGTCCGAAAACCGCGGCTGTCACGCCCAGGGCGGAAAAGGCGGCAACGCTGACACAAGCCAAGGGCTTGCTGACGACGAACAGCAGCAATACGGACAGGGCGAAGAAGATCAGCGCGACGAATTGCTCGATCCTCGTAACGGCGTGCTCTCTCAACACCCGGTCCGCGGCCATGAATCGTTGATGCAATTGACCGGGCGATCTCAACTCAAAAAAAGCCAGGGGACGCACCATGAGGTTCTTGAAGATGCCTGGCATGCGCCAGGTCGCGGTCGAGGCTGCAAAATCAGGCAGCGCGCGCGAGAACCAGCATTCCACCAGCCACGTCATGAAGAAAAGCGTCGCGAGGACTCCGAGTGTCTGCGAATCGGAGATTCCCCATCTCTCAAAATGGCGGCCCCATATCCCTTGGATCAACGCCGGCACGGCGAATGCCATGCTCGTCAGCAGGACAGAGATGGCAGCAAACAGCCGGCACGACCTTTTATTGATGGCATCGAAAAGGCTGGGGGAACGGATATGCTCCCGGACCGGATCGCGCATCGGGGTCGTTTCCGTTTCGCTGATCAAGGCGTAACCGGCCGAACGGAAGGTCAAGGCGCGGGCGCGGATGATCGAGGCCCCCGTGGCTGGATTGAGTATGCGAACGAAGCGTCCGGCGCGCTCACTCGCCAGCACGAAGTGATTGCCGCCGTAGTGGACAATCGCCGGCAGCGGCAACGCGTCGGCCGAATCTTCGTCGAACTGGACCGGCACGGTCTCCAGGCCCAAGCCGTCCAGGATCGACACCAGATCTTGCAGCGATAATCCTTCGGCGCGAACCTGATGTTTATCGCGCAATTGGTCGATATCGGCCGGCCGGCCCATGAGCCGGGCATACATCGCGATACAAGCCAGCCCGCATTCCGGAGCGTCGCCTTGGAAGATGACTTCGCGATAGGGATTGATACGGCGGCCAGCGTTATTCATGGACTCTCTGGATTCATGTAGAACAGCGACCTGCATCGCCAGAGCAGCCAGAACCGCCAGTGCCTGCGTATCCCCTCTTCGATCATGGATGCCCCGGACGATGCAATGCCATCCCAGTTGAGGCTCCCCAGGACGTCGATGCGCAGACATCCCCTGGCTTCGTAGAGCGCAAAGTAGACAACGACCGCCTTGGATGCCTTGGAAAGCACTTCCAGGCCGGCATGCAATCGGCCAGGTCGTTTGAAGATGTCGATCTTCCTGGTGCGCATGGGCGCCCTGCCATGGCGCTGGTAAATTCAGGAAGCGCATCCGGGAAGACAACGAGATGGGATCGTCCTTCGCTGACGGCCTTGATGCGGCGCCGGAATTCCGCAGCCTTCAGGTCCGCGACCATCAACCGATCCAGCTTGGTTCCGAGGAGCGCGACGCTATGCATTTCGTCCTTGCCTAAAGCGTCGGCGGCATAGGCCGAGACCACGGTGGCGCGCCCGGCCGGACCCAGTGAGCAAACCGCAGCCGCGATGCGATCCGAAACCGTATGCAGGGGCGCGAAGATAAGCGGCCGCCCCGGGCAGGTCGCTGCCACGTAATCCCGCAGCGTCTGTCCGCAGTCTCGAATGTGCGCGATCAAACCGGGCTCGCCGTGGTAGCCGGATTTCTCCAGGCATTTCTTTCGAGCCCAGAGCCTCTCGTCGTGACGCCGGTGCATTTTTTCGCCGAGCAGGAACGTTGCATGGGTCTGCGCCACATCGTCGTGCGCCGACGTCGGGTTCAACGCAGCAATGAATGAGTTCCATGACGGAACGAGGCTAGCGACGTATCCGACGTATCGATAGGGCACTCGCCGCCAGAATTGTTGGGCGATTGCCGCAGTCGCCCTGTGCAGATTCAGTACGAAAAGATCCTTGACCGATCCAAGCGCTGCCCTGGCTACGAGATCCGATCGCTCCAGTGCATACAAAAGCCTCATTCCATCTGCCTCTGCCGGAGAACCAGGTCGAAGCGGATCGCTTCGACCCGGCGCTTGCGACTCAATGCGGCTGAGGCGTCTTGGCCATTTCCCTGCGGTTTTCGTTCTCGCATTTCCGATTCGCGTTGGGATCGGAACTCTGACAAGCACGAATGCCGCCCACGATCTTGCTTGCCTCTTCCTTCGAAATCTTCTTGATCATTGCATCGCCCTTCTATGCGAGTAAGTCGATGTAGTCCCCTGCTCGCATCCGCCCGTGACGCAAACGCATTCGGGCCTTTCGAGGAAGAACCACCTTCGGCCCGTGCCGTGGCTGCGCCCGGCACCAGCACGGCTACTCTACGAACGGAATGCAAAAAAAACCCCGAAAAAATCGGGGTTTGATACAAATGGATGCAACATTCGTTTAGAACGGAATATCGTCATCGTCGAAGCTGTTGTTTTCCACCGGCGGAGCCGGCTGGCGCGAGCCGTAGTCGTTGCCGCCACGGTTGCCGCCACCGCCGCCACCGCCGAAGTCGTTGCCACCGCCACCGCCGCCGCGATTGCCGTAGCCGCCGCCACCGCCGCCCTGGCGCTGACCGCCGCCACCGCCCTGCGCGCGCTGGAAGTTGCCGCCACCGCCACCGCCGCCTTCACCACCGGCGCCGCCGATCATCTGCATGTCGTTGGCGACGATATCGGTGCTGAAGCGCTCGATGCCGTCCTTGTCGGTGTACTTGTCGGTGCGCAGCGAGCCTTCGATGTAGACCTGGCGTCCCTTCTTGAGGTATTCGCCGGCGATCTCGGCGAGCTTGCCGAACAGCTTCACGCGGTGCCACTCGGTGCGCTCCTGGCGCTCGCCGCTCTGCTTGTCGGTCCACTGTTCGGAGGTGGCGATGCGCAGGCTGGTGATCGCGGTGCCGCTGCTGGTGTAGCGGGTCTCCGGATCCGCGCCGAGATTGCCGATCAGGATGACTTTGTTGACGCCACGTGCCATGGATGTGTTTCCTCGGTTGGCCGGCCGTAAATGAGGTTGGGTACGGTCGGGGTTGATATGGCCGCACATGATACCGACCCGGAGGTCTCATGCGCAGCGACGGCACCGTTTCCTCGCGTAGGCCTCAGGCGGCGTGCTGCGTAGGCAGATCGCCGGCTGCGGCCTCGGCGCCTTCCGCGGGCAGCCGCAGGATGGCGAAACCGGCCGCCTCCCAGGCATCCAGCCCGCCCAGGAGCGGGCGCACCCGGCGATATCCCTGCTGCATCAGGTTCTTGGCGGCGACGGCGGCGGAGGCCTCGTTGGGGCAACTGCAGTAGATGACCAGCTCGGCGTCCAGCGGCACGTCGTGCACGACGCGGTCGATGCCGGCCACGTCGGCCAGCAGGGCGCCGGGGATCACCCGCGTATCGATCAGGCGCGAGGCCGGCGAGCGCACGTCGACCAGCACCGGGCCCAGGCCCTCGTCGATGGCGCGCTTGAGTTCGTCCACTGTGATGCGGGCCATGCGCAGGGTGACGATCAGGCGGTGGCGCTGCCACCACTTCAGCAGGATGTACAGCGCCAGCAGGCTGCCGACCACTTCCAGGGCGATGGTGCCGGCATTGCCCAGCGCCACCAGCACCTTGTCGATCTGCGGCGCCAGCGCGTAGCCCAGGCCCACCGACAGGCCCAGCCACAACAGCGAGCCCAGGCCGTCCATCAGCAGGAACACCGCCGGCCGCAGCCCCAGCGCGCCGACCAGCGGCGGCGCCACCGTGGACAGGCCCGGCACGAACTTGGCCACCAGCAGCACCTGCCCGCGCCAGCGCTGGAAGCGCAGCTCGGACTGCTTCACGCAGGAATCGGGCGACAGCGAGATGCGGCACAGCGTGCGCATCACCCCCGCGCCATAGCGGCGCCCGGCCCAGTACCAGGCCAGGTCGCTGAGCAGGCACCCCAGCAGGGCCAGCCCAACCACGCCGAGCAGGGGCAGCTGCCCGTTGGCGGCCAGGGCGCCGGCCACCACCAGGGTCGGCACCGCCGGCACCGGCGCGCCGGCCTGCTCCACCAGCACGTTGAGGAACACCAGCACGAGGCCGTATTCGGCCAGCAGGGCAATGATTTCTTGGGCCATCGTCGGCACCCCGGGATACCCGGCTCGCGGCCGGTTCGAATGCGCCGATGATTGGGGCGCGGCGGGCCGTTTGCAAACGTCCCGGAAGGGAAACAGTGTGGGTCGCCGGCGGCAACCGGCCGGCCCAGGGGCGAAACCGCGCGGCCACCCCCTATAATCGATCGCTACGAAGCCGCGATCCCGCCATGACCACGATGCCCGCCACCGCCTTCCGCCCGACCGATTTCGCCGACGTGCGCGCGCTGGCCGACGACGACATGAAGCGGGTGGACGGCCTGATCCGCCATCGCCTGTCCTCCGACGTGGTGCTGATCAACCAGATCGCAGACCACATCATTGCCGGCGGCGGCAAGCGCCTGCGCCCGATGCTGCACGTGCTGGCTGCCGGGGCCGCCGGCTACCGCGGCGAGGAACATATCAAGCTGGCGGCGGTGATCGAGTTCATCCACACCTCGACCCTGCTGCACGACGACGTGGTCGACGAGTCCGACCTGCGCCGCGGCCGTAAGACCGCCAATGCGCTGTGGGGCAATGCCGCCAGCGTGCTGGTCGGCGACTTCCTGTACTCGCGTTCGTTCCAGCTGATGGTGGAACTGGACGACATGCGCGTGATGCGCATCCTGGCCAATACCACCAACACCATCGCCGAAGGCGAGGTGCTGCAGCTGCTCAACATCGGCAACGCCGACGTGGACGAAGCCGCCTACCTGGCGGTGATCGAGCGCAAGACCGCGGTGCTGTTCGCCGCCGCCACCGAACTGGGCGGCGTGCTGGGCGGCCTGCCGGAAGCGCAGATCGCCGCGCTGCGCCGCTACGGCATGGAGCTGGGCTACGCCTTCCAGATCGCCGACGACCTGCTGGACTACGTCAGCGATTCGGACACGCTGGGCAAGAACATCGGCGACGACCTCGCCGAGGGCAAGCCGACGCTGCCGCTGATCTATGCGATGCAGAAGGCCGATCCCGAGCAGGTGCAGTCGCTGCGCCACGCCATCGAGCATGGCGGGCTGGATTCGCTGGAGCGGATCATCGCGGCGATCCGCGATTCGGGCGCGCTGGACCGCACGCATGAGCGGGCGGTGGTGCATGCCAACGCGGCGCGTGCGGCGCTGGAGGCGCTGCCGCCGTCGTCGTACCGGGATGCGCTGGCGACGCTGGCGGATTATTCGGTGCAGCGGAGCTTCTGACCGGCCAGCGCATTTGCCGGCGTAGGTTGGGGTGAGCCGCAGGCGAACCCCAACATCGGCACCTTCATGCGTATCGCATCGTTGGGGTTCGCCTGCGGCTCACCCCAACCTACGTCGGTAATCAAGGCGTGTTGGTAAACGCCCCGCGCAACCAGTCCCCCATCATCCGATAGCTGCGCTTCGCCGCCCGCTCGTCATACGCGCAACCTTCCCGATGCTGGTCCGTCTCGGTAAAGCAATGCACCGCATTGCCCAGCACCACGAACTGCCAGTCCGCCTTGCTGCCGCGCATCTCGTCCATGAACTTGTCGGCGTCGGGCATGGTGCCCTTGTCGTCGGCGCCGTTGAACACCAGCACGCGGGCCTTGATCTGTTTGGCCAAGTCGGGATTGTCGGTCGCCAGGCCGCCGTGGAACGACACCACCGCGGCCACGTCGGCGCCGGCGCGCGCCAGGTCCAGCACGGCGGAACCGCCGAAGCAGAAGCCGATCGCGGCCAGCCTGGACAGGTCGATCGGCGCGTCCTTGGCCTGCGCCTTCAACTGGTCCAGCGCATAGGACACGCGCTTGCGCATCAGCGAGCGGTCGCCGTACAGCGGCTTCACCGCGGCCTGCGCTTCCTGGTCGTTCTTGGGGCGCGTGGTGGCGCCGTACATGTCGGTGACCAGGACCACGTAGTCCTTGCCGGCGATGCCTTCGGCCTTGGTCAGCGCCAGGTCGTTGACGCCGTACCAGTTCGGCACCATCACCAGCGCGGGGCGCTTGGCGCTCACTGCATCGTCGTACACCAGCACGCTGCGGAACCTGGTTCCATCCAGCGTCCACTCCACCGGCTTGTGCACCATTTTCGCCTGTGCGGCGAAGGCCAGGCCGGACAGCAACAGCAGGCAACCGAGTCGTGCAATACGCATGATCCACTCCTTGCGATGTACGGGGGAAAGCTTGCGATGAAGGCGCATCAGCGCCCGGCGGCATGCTCCGCCAGCCGGCGCTTCAGCGGGCCGATGCGATCGACCAGGCGCACGCCCAGGCCGCGCGCGGCGACCAGCGGCGAGGCGCGCCAGCCGTAGATGCGCGCCAGCGCGTCGAAGCCCAGCGCGTCCAGCGTGTCGGCGCTGCGCCGGCGGCGCGCGTAGCGGCGCAGCACGTGGGCGGCGGCGATGTCGCGTCCGGCCTCGCGCGCGGCGAGGAGCGTGTCGCGCAGCTCCGCCACGTCGCGCAAGCCAAGGTTGACGCCCTGCCCCGCCAGCGGATGCACCGCATGCGCGGCGTCGCCGAGCAGCACGAAGCGCTCGGCCTGGTAGGTGGTGGCCAGCTGCAGCTTGAGCGGGAACGCCGCGCGCGGCGTGCTGCCGACGATGCGGCCGAGGCGGAAATCGCTGGCCACGCCGAGCGCCGCCAGGAAGGCGCCGTCGTCGAGCGCGAGCACGCGTTTCGCTTCATCGTCGGGCAGCGACCACACTACGGAACTGCGCCCATCGGCCAGCGGCAGCAAGGCCAGGGGACCGTCGGGAAGAAAGCGCTGCCACGCCGTGCCCTGGTGCGGCCGCTCGGTGCGCACGTGCGCGACCACCGCGCGCTGCGCGTAATCGCGGCCGCGCGTCTCGATGCCGGCCAGCTTGCGCAGCGGCGAGCCGGCGCCGTCGGCGGCGACCAGCAGGCGCGCGGCGATCGACTGGCCGTCGGCGAGGTCGAGCTGGATGCGGTCGTCCTGCGCCTCGAAACCCTTCACCTCGGCCGGGCACAGACGCTGCACGCCGGCCGCTTCCAGCGCCAGCCACAAGCGCCACTGCACCAGGTTGTTCTCGACGATATGGCCGAGCAGGTCGCGCCCTTCGTTGGCCGCATCGAAATGGATCGAGGCGCCGCTTTCGGCGTCCCACACATGCATATGGGCGTAAGGGCCCGAGCGCGCCTCGCGGATCGAGGCCCACACGCCGAGCTGGTCGAGCAATGCGATCGAGGACGGCGCCAGGCCGACCACGCGCAGGTCGACTTCCTGTTCGGCCGACCACGGCGCCGGTTCGCGCGCTTCGAGCAGCGCGGTGGCGAAGCCGGCTTTCGCCAGCGCCAGCGCGGCGGCGGCGCCCACCATGCCGCCGCCGACCACGGCGACGTCCAGCGCGGGACCGCGGCGGCGCGCTTCGCCGCGCACTGGCAGCTGGCTCATGGCAAACGCTCCAGCACCGCCCGCGGCGGCTCCGCACGGAAGCCCATGCCCTTGCGCGCCAGCAGGCCGCGCAGCGGCGGCACGCGATCGCAGGCCAGCAGGGCCAGCGAGCGCAGCGGGCCGAGCAGCGGCTGCGGCAGGCAGGCCAGCTGCACCAGACCGTGGCTCATGTTCATGGTGCCCTCGCGGTCCGGCGCGCGGCGCGCGGCGTACTCCTCCAGCAACGCCGGCGCGCCGGGATCCGGTGCCACGGCGACCAGCTCGGCCAGCGTCAGCGCATCGCGCAGGCCCAGGTTGAAACCCTGCGCGCCGATCGGATGCACCGTCTGCGCGGCATTGCCGACCAGCACCGCGCGCGGGCCGGTCAAGCGCCCCGCCGCCACGCGCTTGATCGGATAGGGATGGCGTTTGCCCGGCCGCGACAGACGGCCCAGGCGCCAGCCGAAGCGCTGCTGCGCGAAGGCCAGGAAACCGTCGTCGTCCAGGGCGGCGATCGCGTCGGCCTCTGCCGTCGGCACGGTGAGGACCAGGCCGCAGCGACGCTCGGCCAGCGGCAGCAGGGCCACCGGACCGTTATCGGCAAAGCGTTCGTAGGCGCGGTTCGCGTGCGGGCGCTCGGGCGTCACGGTGCAGACGAACAGCGATTGGCGGTAATCGTAGGTATCCGCATCGATGCCCAGACGATCGCGCACGGAGGACGCCGTGCCGTCGGCGCCGACCAGCAGCGCCGCATCGATCTCCTGCACGCCATCGGCCGTGCTCACGCGGGCGCGCCAGCCCTCGGCGAGCGGCTCCAGCGCTTCCAACCGGGCCGGGGCGAGGCGACGCAGGCGCCGGCACTCGTCCAGGCGGCGCAGCAGGGCGTTGCCGAGCTCGCGCGCCGGCAGGGTCCAGCCCAGCGCATCGACGCCCTCGCGCTGCGCATCGAGGCGGACGCTGCCGAAATCCCCGCTGCGGCTGACATGGATATGCCGGATCGGCGTCGCCAGCGCGGCGGCATGCCGCCACACGCCGATCGCCTCCAGGCCGTTGACCGTGGCGCGGGACAGCGCGAGGTTGCGCTCGTCGTAGCTGGGCTGGGCGTCCGCACGCGGCGCGGCGGCCTCGACCATGACGGCATCGACGCCCGCCACATCCAGCGCGATGGCCAGGCTGGCGCCGACCAGGCCGCCGCCGACGATGAGCACGGGGGGATTGGAGGAAGTCGGATGAGGCAGGGGGGCTGGGGACGTCATGGGCCCGCATGATACGCGCTGGGCTATCGGATCTCGGTGGCGAAAATGCGCGGCCTGAACTCCTCATCCCTCCGGAAGAGGGATGGGTGAGGTATGGGCGGAATGATGCGCACCGCTCTGCCCGCACCCTCATCCGCCTGCCGGCACCTTCCTCGCTCCTCAGAACCGCGCACATCCCTGTGCGCTCCCCGCGTGCTCCCGGAGGGAGAAGGACCCAGCCTGGAAAGGGCGCAGATCATCGGGGCCGGGCCCTTTGCGATAGACTTCGCGTCTGCATTTTCTCGCGACACTTTCTTTGGAGCAGCTCATGGCTACGACGCAATCCCAGCGCCTCGGCATTTTCGCGGCCCTCGCCCTGGTCATGGCCGCCACCCGCGTGCACATCTCGATCCTGCACCACGACGTGTGGGACGCCTCCTGGGGCGTGTTCTTCCTGGCCGGCTTCTGGCTGCGCGGCTCGGCGCGCTGGGCCTTCCCGCTGCTGATGGCGCTGGCGGTGCTGGCGGATTACTTCGTGATCACCGGCCAGGGCATGGATTTCTGGCAGCACTACTGCGTCTCGGCGGCCTACTGGTTCCTGGTGCCCTCGTACTTCGGCCTGTGGATGGGCGGCAGCTGGCTGGCCGCGCGCAAGCCGGGCCTGAACCTGCGCGGCCTGGGCCTGGCGGCGGGCGCGATGCTGGCCGGCTGGGCGGCCTGCTATGTGCTGTCCAACGGCAGCTACTACTGGCTGAGCGCCACCGTGCCGCAGCCGCGCAGCTTCGCGGCCTGGTTCGCCAACCTGGGCGACTGGTACCTGTTCTTCCTGGAAACCACCGCGCTGTGGGTGGGCCTGGGCCTGGTGGTGCACGCGCTGGCCACCCAGCTCGGCCGCACGCTGGGCCAGGCGGATTCGACCAAGCTGACGCACTGAGCGGTCGCGTGGGCAACCGCCTCTCCAAGATCTACACGCGCACCGGCGACGACGGCAGCACCGGCCTCGGCGACGGTTCGCGCGTGCCGAAGGATTCGCTGCGCGTGGCCGCCTACGGCACCGTGGACGAGCTCAACAGCGCCATCGGCATGGTGCTGGCCGCCGACGGCGTGGGCGACGACGTCCGCGAGACGCTGACCCAGGTGCAGCACGACCTGTTCGATCTCGGCGGCGAGCTGTGCATTCCCGGCATGGCGATGATCGACGACGGCGACATCGACCGCCTGGAGCAGGTGCTGGACGGCTTCAACGAGCCGCTGCCCGCGCTGAAGGATTTCATCCTGCCCGGCGGCGGCATGGCCGCCTCCTGCTGCCACCTGGCGCGCACCGTGTGCCGCCGCGCCGAGCGCGAGGTGATCGCGCTGGCCCGCGTCGAGGACGTGCGGCCGCAGGCGCAGCGCTATCTCAACCGCCTGTCCGACCTGCTGTTCGTGATCTGCCGCGTGCTGGCGCGCGCCGGCGGCCACGGCGAAGTGCTGTGGCAGCACGAACGCCGCCGCAAGCCCGCGGCCAGCTGAGCCGCATGCTGCGGCTCTACACCCACCCGGCCTGCCTGCAGCACGACCCGGGCGAGGGCCATCCCGAGTCCCCCTCGCGCCTGCGCAGCGTGTTGCGTGCGCTGGACCACGACCGCTTCGCCGCGCTGGACCGCATTGAAGCGCCGCGCGCCACCCGCGAGCAGCTGCTGCGCGTGCATGGCGCCGACCACGTCGACAGCATCCTCGCCATCGCCCCGGCCGGAGGCACGGTGCGGCTGGACGAGGACACGCTGATGTCGCCCGGCTCCGCCGAAGCCGCCCTGCGCGCGGCCGGCGCCCTGGTCGCCGCGGTGGACCTGGCCATGGCCGGCGGCGGGCGCGCGTTCTGCGCGGTGCGTCCGCCGGGGCACCACGCCACGCGGACCCAGGCGATGGGCTTCTGCCTGTTCAACAACGTCGCCGTGGCCGCCGCGCATGCGATCGCCGAGCATGGCCTCAAGCGCGTCGCCATCGCCGATTTCGACGTGCACCACGGCAACGGCACGCAGGACATCTTCGAGCGCGACCCGCGCGTGCTGTTCGTCTCCAGCCACCAGTCGCCGCTGTATCCGGAGACGGGGCGCGAGGACGAGCGCGGCGCGGGCAATATCGTCAATGCGACGCTGGCGGCGGGCGACGGTTCGCAGGAGTTCCGCGAGCTGTGGGAAGGCGCGCTGCTGCCCAGGCTCTACGCGTTCAAGCCGCAGCTGGTGCTGATCTCGGCCGGCTTCGACGCCCACCGCGCCGACCCGCTGGCGCAACTGCGCCTGGACACCGAGGACTACGCCTGGATCACCGGCCGCCTGGTCGACCTGGCCCACGCGCACGCCGCGGACCGCCTGGTATCCACGCTGGAGGGCGGCTACGACCTCCAAGCGCTGGCGGCCAGCGTCGGCGCGCACGTCGCCGAGTTGATGGCCTGACTTCTTACGGCTGCGCTGACGAGCCGGCCGGCTCGAAATCCAGCGCCACCGAATTGATGCAGTAGCGCAGGCCGGTCGGCCGCGGGCCGTCGGGGAAGACGTGGCCCAGGTGCGAATCGCACTGGGCGCAGCGCACCTCGATGCGTTGCATGCCGTGGCTGTCGTCCGCGTGCTCGATCACCGCGCCCGGCGCGACCGGCTGATAGTAGCTCGGCCAGCCGGAGCCGGAGTCGTACTTGGCCTCGGAGCCGAACAGGGCGGCGTGGCAGGCGGCGCAGACATAGGTGCCGGCGGCCTTGTGCTCATACCACTTGCCGGTGAACGGGCGCTCGGTGGCGGAACAGCGGCAGACGGCGTACTGCTCGGGGGTGAGCTCGGCGCGCCACTCGGCATCGGTCTTGGTCAGCTTGGTCTCGCTCATGCTGAATCCTCGTACGGGGTTGAGAGCCTGTTCAATGTCTCCGCGTAGCCCGCGTTGCCGTTGAGTGGCCGCCAAGCGGCCGCCCAACGGCAACCCGGAGGGCCGGCTCTGGTTGCCCGCCATCCTGCGTCATCGCTCGGTCACGTATCGACATACGCTCCCTCACTCTTCCTTGTCTGGCGAGCAACCAGAGCCGGCGCGGGCTACGCGGAGACATTGAACAGGCTCTAAGGGGTCTCGCCTGCCGTATATGGGGTCTTTCTGCTAGCTTAACGACCTTTCCGAAACCAGCAGACCGCCATCGTGACGCCCAAGCCGACCTCGCGCCACCTGCCCCCGCGCCGCCTGCTGGCGGTCGCCGCGGCCCTTGCCCTGATGGGCGGCCAGGCCGAAGCCCAGTCGACCTCCGACGGGACCCAGGGCACCGGCACCCAGGAAAGCGCCGGCCAGACCGCGGCCGCGTCCTGCCCGCTCGGCTCGTTCCACTGCAAGCCGCGTGAGCTGAACTACACGATGTGCCGCCCGAACGCTCTGCTGGAGTTCTACGATCCCACGCTGCCCAAGGACACCACCGGGCGCGACACGGCCAACACCGAGGTCTATGCCGAGCAGGTCGACAGCTCCGACCAGACGGTCTATCACCTGCAGGGCCGGGTGAACATCCAGCGCGCCGACCAGAAGCTGCAGTCGGACACCGCCGACTACAACAGCGACAGCACCGACTACGACGCGCGCGGCAATGTGCGCTACCAGGAAGCCGGCCAGCTGTTGAACGCCGAGCACATCCGCGGCAACACCGATTCGAGCACGGGCGTGGCCGACACCGTGCGCTACCAGATGCTCACCTCGCGCGGCAACGGCGTGGCCCAGCAGGGCCAGATGCTGGACGCGCAGCGCACCCACTACACCCGCGTCAGCTATTCCACCTGCGACGTCGGCCATCATCTGTGGGAAGTGCGCTCGAAGGACCTGCGCATCGACAAGGAAACCGGCGTGGGCACGGCGCATGGCGCCACCATGCGCTTCGCCAACGTGCCGTTCCTGTACCTGCCCTACTTCACCTTCCCGGTGGACGACCGGCGCAAGAGCGGCTTCCTGTATCCGACCTTCAGCAATTCCAACCGCTCCGGCTTCATGCTGGGCGCGCCGTATTACCTCAACCTGGCGCCGAACTACGACGCCACGCTGGAGCCGCGCATCTACACCTCGCGCGGCCTGATGCTGGCCGGCGAGTTCCGCTATCTGAACCTGATTCCCGGCACCACCGGCCAGCTGAACATCGAATACCTGCACAATGACCGCGGCGACAACGACCCGGACAGCGTGGAGCAGACCAAGGGCGACGACCGCTACCTGGTGAAGTTCAACGACCAGTCGCACCTGGTCGGCCCGTGGACCTTCACCACCAGCATCAACCGCGCCTCCGACCGCAATTACCTGCGCGACTTCGGCAACGACCTGTACACCTCGGCGATCGGCACGCTGACCTCCAGCGCCTACGTGGTCGGCGGCGGCAACTGGTGGAACGCCTCGTTCGGCGCGGACAGCTACCAGAACGTCGACCCCTCGCTGCCCGACTCCTCGGTGCAGTACAAGCGCTGGCCGCGCGCGACCTTCAACGTCAACCTGCCGCTGCAAAAGTGGCTGGAATTCGGCGCCAGCACCGAGGCCGTGGCGTTCCGCAAGGACGACGTGGTCGAAGGCAACCGGCTGGACCTATACCCCTACCTGGCCGCCGATTTCCGCGGCGCCGCCTGGTTCGTGCGGCCGAAGGTGGCCTACCGCTACACCACGTATGACCTGAGCGGCGGCTACGACCGCTACGGCTATTACACGCCGCTGGCCACCGGCACGACCACGCCGTTCACCAGCAGCTCGCCGAGCCGCTCGGTGCCGATCACCAGCCTGGATACCGGCCTGGTGTTCGACCGCCTCACCACGCTGTTCGGCAAGGGCTATACGCAGACCCTGGAGCCGAGGCTGTACTACCTGTACGTGCCATACCGCAACCAGAACAACCTGCCGCTGTTCGACACCAACCTGATGTCGTTCGACTACTGGCAGCTGTTCTCGCCGAACCAGTATTCCGGCGCGGACCGCCAGATGAACGCCAATAACCTGACCGCGGCGCTGACCACCCGCCTGCTCGACGACAACGGCGTGGAGCGCCTGTCGGCCAGCATCGGCCAGATCCGCTACTTCAACCAGCAGCGCGTGCAGCTGCCCAACAGCAACAACACCACCGGCACGCCGACCGACTGGTCCGGCTCCAACTACGTGGCCCAGCTGAACATGCAGCTGGACGACGACTGGCGCGTGAGCACCCAGTACCAGTGGGACCCGCACAAGCGCCAGCAGGGCGGCACCGACATCACCGGCAAGCCCTATTTCGTCGGCCGCAGCACCGACCTGGCGGCGGTGAGCATCCAGCGCCGGATCGGCACGGACGGCATCGTCAACTTCTCCTACCGCTACCGCCGCGGCCTGCTGGAACAATACGACGCCTCCGCGGTCTACCCGATCTCCGAACGCTGGCGCCTGGTCGGCCGCTGGACGTATTCGGTGATGGAGAAGCGGACGGTGGAAGCGCTGGCGGGCGTCGAGTACGACAGCTGCTGCGTCGCGGTCCGCGTGGTGGGACGCCATTACGTCAACACCTACAACTTCGCCACCGCCAACGCCAGCGCCAACAACGCCATCATGTTCGAACTGCAGTTCAAGGGTCTGGGCGCCTTCAACGGCCAGACGGAAGGGGTGCTGCGGCGTGGTATCCTTGGCTATCAATAACTTCCCGGTCGCCGCCTGAGGCGATTGAAGGTCCCAACGTAAATGAAACAGCCTCTCGCGTTGTTCCTGCTCGCGGTCGCCACCGCGGCCGTCGTTCCCGCCCACGCCCAGCTGCTGCCGCAGGCCCAGTCCAACCAGCCGCTGGACCGCATCGTGGCCGTGGTGGACGACGGCGTGATCCTGCAGAGCGAGCTCAATGACGCCGTGCGTTCGGTGCAGCAGCAGTACGCCAGCCAGCCCGGCCAGCTGCCGCCGATGGACGTGCTGCAGCGCCAGGTGCTGGACCGCCTGGTCCTGATGAAGCTGCAGGTGCAGAAGGCCGACGACCAGGGCATCCGCGTCTCCGACGCCGACGTCGACCAGGCCGTGGGCGCCGTGGCCCAGCAGAACAAGATGTCGGCCGAGCAGCTGCGCGCCGCGGTGGAACAGGAAGGCTCCAGCTTCGCCGCGTTCCGCCAGCAGCTGCGCGAGCAGCTGATCGCCCAGCGCCTGCACGAGAGCGTGGTGCGCGACTCGGTCAACGTCACCGACAGCGAGATCAACAACCTACTGGCCAGCCCGACCTACAAGGCCGGCGAGATCCATCTGGCGCACATCCAGATCAGCGTGCCGTCCGGCGGCGACGCCGCGGCGATCCAGACCGCGCAGAAGAAGGCCGAGGACGCCATCAACGCCATCCACGGCGGCATGGATTTCAACGCCGCGGCGATCCGCTATTCCGACGCCCAGGACGCGCTCGAGGGCGGCGACCTCGGCTGGCGCCGCATGGACGAAGTGCCGCCGGCCTTCGCCGACGCGGTCGGCGGCATGAAGGTGGGCGACGTCAGCTCGGCCATGCGCGGCCCGACCGGCTTCCACATCATCAAGCTGATCGCGCAGCGCGCGCCCAGCCGCCAGGTGGTGCCGGAATTCCACGCCCGCCAGATCCTGATCAAGCCCAGCGAGATCGTGACGCCGGAGCAGGCCCGCCAGAAGGCTGAAGATCTCTACAGCCGCATCGTCAACAAGCACGAGGACTTCGCCAAGCTGGCCAAGGACGAGTCCAAGGACAACACCACCGCCAACAACGGCGGCGACATGGGCTGGTTCCCGCAGCAGGCCTGGGGCTCGGTGATCGGCCAGCAGATCAACGACCTGAAGGACAACGAGGTGTCCAAGCCGTTCCAGAGCGAAGCCGGCTGGCACATCCTGCAGCGCCTGGGCGTGCGCCAGAGCGACCTGACCGACCAGATCGCGCGCGACCAGGCCCGCCAGGCCATCGGCAACCGCAAGGCCGAGCAGGCCTACGAGGACTTCCTGCGCGAGATGCGCTCCAGCGCCTACGTCAACATCCTGGTGCCGGAACTGCGCGAGCCCGAGCCGGGCAAGTCGTCCTGAGGGATGCCTTGAACGCGGTCGCGCTACCCCGGCTCGCCGTCACCGCTGGCGAGCCGGCGGGCGTCGGCCCCGAACTGCTGATCCGATTGGCCGCCACTCCGCTGGCGGCCAATTTCATTGCGGTCGCCGACCGCGGCCTGCTCGAACGCGCCGCCGCGCGCTGCGGCACCGCGATCGAACTGATCGACGACGATGGCGCTCCGCTCGCCGCGCGTGCAGCCGGGACGCTGCGCGTGCGGCACATCCCGCTCGCCGCCGAAGAACAGCCCGGCCGGCCGGATCCGCGCAACGCCGCCCACGTGCTCACCACCCTGGCCGAAGCCGCCGACGGCTGCATGAGCGGCCGCTACGACGCCGTGGTCACCGCGCCGCTGCAGAAGTCGTCGATGAATGATGGTCTTGGCATCCGCTTCAGCGGGCACACCGAATTCTTCGCCGAGCGCAGCCGCAGCGACGTGGTGATGATGCTGGCCAGCCCGGAACTGCGCGTGGCCCTGGCCACCACGCACCTGCCGCTGGCCGCGGTACCGGCGGCGATCACCGCCGACGGCCTCACCCGTACGCTGCGCATCGTGCATGCCGAACTGCGCGACAAGTTCGGCTTCGCCGCGCCGCGCATCGCCGTGCTGGGGCTCAATCCGCACGCCGGCGAAAGCGGGCACCTGGGGCGCGAGGAGATCGACACCATCGTGCCGGTGCTGGAGGCGCTGCGCGCCGAAGGCCTGCACCTGCTCGGTCCACTGCCCGCCGACACCGCCTTCGTGCCGGCGCAGCGCGCCGGCTACGACGCGGTGCTGGCGATGTACCACGACCAGGCCCTGCCGGTGCTCAAAAGCGAGGCCTTCGACCGCACCGTCAACCTCACGCTCGGCCTGCCCTTCATCCGCACCTCGGTGGACCACGGCACGGCGCTGGACCTGGCCGGCAGCGGCCGCGCCGATCCTTCCAGCCTGATCGCCGCGGCCCGCATGGCGCTCGAGCTGTCCGCGCGCCGTGCTGCGCGCGGCTGAGCCCGTTTCCCGGAATGTCATGAACGCCCGTCCCAAGAAAAGCTTCGGCCAACACTTCCTCCACGAGAAGCGCTATATCGAGCGCATCGTCAGCTCGATTTCGCCCAAGCCCGAGGACGTCGTGGTGGAAATTGGCCCCGGCGAAGGCGCGCTCACCCTGCCCCTGCTCGCCGCGGCCGGCAAGCTCACCGCGATCGAACTGGATACCGACCTGATCCCCGACCTGCAGGCGCGCGCCGCCGCGGTGGGCGAGCTGCGCATCGTCCACTCGGACGTGCTGAAGGTGGATTTCACCGCGCTGGCGCGCGAGCTCGGCGCCGAACGGCTGCGCATCGCCGGCAACCTGCCCTACTACATTTCCAGCCCGATCCTGTTCCATTGCGTGGAGCACGCCGCGGCGATCCGCGACATGCACTTCATGCTGCAGAAGGAAGTGGTCGACCGCATGGCGGCCGAGCCCGGCAGCAAGGTGTATGGACGTCTATCCGTGATGCTGCAGCTGGCCTGCCGGGTCGAGCCGCTGTTCACCGTGCCGCCCGGCGCGTTCCGTCCGCCGCCGAAGGTGGACTCGGCCGTGGTGCGCCTGCTGCCGCTGCCGGCGGAGCAGCGCCACGACGCCGATCCGGAGCGCGTGCACGCGATCGTCAAGGCGGCCTTCGCGCAGCGGCGCAAGACCCTGGGCAATGCGCTGCGCCAGCTGATGGACGCCGCCACGATCGAAGCGGCGGGCATCGACCCCAAGGCGCGCGCCGAAACCCTGGCGCCGCTGGATTTCGTCCGCCTCGCCAAGGTGCCAACCCAGGCGTGACAGCACCGGCGAGCATGGCCCGGCGGGCATGCCCGGTTCAGGCGTGCGCGGTCAGGCTTGCTCCATGCGTGTCGGCAAGCCTTACAATCCCGCCATGAACGAGAAAGCTTCCTACACGATCGACGTGCAGGTCGAAACACGCTTCGTCCCCGATCAATCCAAGCCCGGCGACAACCGCTACGTCTTCGCCTACACCGTCACGCTGCACAATGCGGGCGACGTGCCCGCGCGCCTGATCGCCCGCCACTGGGTGATCACCGACGCCAACGGCAAGGTGGAAGAGGTGCGCGGCGAGGGCGTGGTCGGCGAGCAGCCGTGGATGCGTCCCGGCGACGACTACGAGTACACCTCCGGCGCCGTGCTGGAAACGGCGGTGGGCATCATGCAGGGCAGCTACCAGATGCTGGCCGACGACGGCACGCATTTCGAAGCCCCGATCGCGCCCTTCACGCTCTCCATTCCGCGTACGCTGCACTGATGGCTACGTATGCGATCGGCGACGTGCAGGGCTGCCTCCCCGAACTGCAACGCCTGCTGGACAAGCTGCGCTTCGACCCGGCCAGCGACCGCCTGTGGTTCTGTGGCGACCTGGTCAACCGCGGCGGGCAGTCGCTGAAAACCCTGCGCCTGATCCATGGCCTGCGCGAGCAGGTCGTGCTTACGCTCGGCAACCACGACCTCAGCCTGCTGGCCATCGCGCAGCGCCGGCCCGAGGCACAGTCCAAGGTCAATCCCGAGCTGCGCGAAGTGCTGTTCGCGGACGACGCGCCGGTGCTGTTCGAATGGATGCGCTCGCAGAAGCTCATGCACCACGACGAGGCGCTGGGCTGGACCATGGTCCATGCCGGGCTGGCGCCGATCTGGACGCTGCGGCAGGCGCTGCGCTCGGCGCAGGAAGTGGAGCGCGAGCTGTCGAGCCCACGCCACGGGCGCATCCTGAAGAACCTGTTCGGCAACCGCCCGGCGGCATGGTCGAGCCGGCTGCAAGGCATCGAGCGCATGCGTGCCTCGATCAACACCTTCACCCGCATGCGCTACTGCGACATCCAGGGGCGCATCGATTTCGAGAGCAAGGACGTGCCGGGCACGCAGAAGCCCGGCATGTATCCGTGGTTCGAAGTGCCCGGCATGAAGCGCCGCGAGACGCGCATCGTATGCGGCCACTGGTCGGCGCTGGGCCGCTTCGCGGGCCTGGGCATCTACGCCATCGATACCGGTTGCGTGTGGGGCGGCAAGCTCACCGCGCTGCGGCTGGACAGCGAGGAGCCGCAGTACATCACGGTGGACGCCGAACCGCATCGCAAGCGGATGCCGGGCGAGGACTGAGCCGGACGCATCGCAAGAAAAAGGCGGCCACTGGCCGCCTTTTTCGTACCCGTCCCGCCGAGCCTCAGCTCAGCTGGCCATGGCAATGCTTGAACTTCTTGCCCGAGCCGCAGGGGCAAGGGTCGTTGCGACCGACCTTCGGACCCTCGTTGCCCGCGGCCGCCGCGCTGAGGCTACCCGCAGCCACCGCTTCCGGATCGGCGCCGAGCGCCCCGACCGGCGCACCGCCACCGCTGGCATGCATCTGCTTGGCCAGGCGCTCGGCCATGCGCTGCTGCTCGGCTTCCATCGCGGCGACTTCTTCTTCGCTGCGGATGCGGATGCGCGCCAGCATCTGGATCACTTCGACCTTGATGCGGTCGAGCATGCTGGAGAACAGCTCGAACGACTCGCGCTTGAACTCCTGCTTCGGCTGCTTCTGCGCATAGCCGCGCAGGTAGATGCCCTGGCGCAGGTAATCCATGCTGGCCAGGTGCTCCTTCCAGGCGTTGTCCAGCACGCTGAGCATGATGTGCTTCTCGAGCTGGCGCATGGTGTCGGCGCCGATCTGCTGTTCCTTGGACTTGAACAGGTTCTCGACCGCCTCGCGCACGTGCTCGAGGATCATGCCGGCATCGACTTCGTGTTGCTTCTCGACCCAGTGCTTCACGTCGACCGACAGGCCGAACTCGCTTTCCAGCTCGCGGTCCAGCGCCGGCAGGTCCCACTGGTCGTCGATGCTGTCGTGCGGCACGTAGCGGCGCACCACGCCGGTCACCACGTCGTCGCGGATGTCGGCGACGGTGTCGGCGATGCTGTCGGTTTCCAGCAGTTCGTCGCGCTGCGCGTAGATCACCTTGCGCTGGTCGTTGGCGACGTCGTCGAACTCCAGCAGGTGCTTGCGGATGTCGAAGTTGTGCTGCTCGACCTTGCGCTGCGCCTTCTCGATCTGGCGGCTGACCATGCGGTCTTCCAGCGCCTCGTTTTCCTTCATGCCGAACATGCGCATCCAGCGGCCGACCCAGTCGCCGGCGAAGATGCGCAGGAGGTTGTCCTCCAGCGACAGGTAGAAGCGCGAGGAGCCCGGGTCGCCCTGGCGGCCCGAACGGCCGCGCAGCTGGTTGTCGATGCGGCGGGATTCGTGGCGCTCGGTGCCGACGATGTGCAGGCCGCCGGCTTCCAGCACCTGCTCGTGCTTCTTCTTCCACTCGCTCTTGATCTTGGCGCGATCGGCGTCGGTGGCGGTTTCCGGCAGCGCGGCCACGGCCGCCTCCAGGCTGCCGCCCAGCACGATGTCGGTGCCGCGGCCGGCCATGTTGGTGGCGATCGTCACCGAGCCCGGCGCGCCGGCCTGGGCCACGATGTGCGCCTCGCGCTCATGCTGCTTGGCGTTGAGCACCTCGTGCGGGATCTTGGCCTTGTTGAGCAGCTTGGACAGCAGCTCCGACACCTCGATCGAGGTGGTGCCGACCAGCACCGGCTGGCGGCGCTTGTGGCAGTCGACGATGTCCTCGATCACGGCGTCGTACTTGGCCTGCTGGCCGAGGAAGACCATGTCCGGGTTGTCCTTGCGGATCATCGGCTTGTGGGTGGGAATGACCACCACTTCCAGGCCGTAGATCTGCTGGAACTCGTACGCTTCGGTGTCCGCCGTGCCGGTCATGCCGGCCAGCTTCTTGTACATGCGGAACAGGTTCTGGAAGGTGATGGTCGCCAGCGTCTGGTTCTCGCGCTGGATCGGCACGCCTTCCTTCGCTTCCACCGCCTGGTGCAGGCCGTCCGACCAGCGGCGGCCCACCAGCGTGCGGCCGGTGAATTCGTCGACGATCACCACCTCGCCGTCGCGGACGATGTAGTCCACGTCGCGGTGATAGATGGCGTTCGCGCGCAGCGCCGCATTGAGGTGATGCACCACGGCCAGGTTCTTGGAGTCGTACAGGCCGGTCTCGCCGTCGATCACGCCGGCGGCCTGCAGCAGCTCCTCGGCGTGCGACATGCCCTCTTCGGACAGGTGCACCTGCTTCTGCTTCTCGTCGACCCAGTAATCGCCCGCGGCGTCTTCCTTCTCCTGGCGGATCATCTTCGGCACGATCTTGTTCACCGCGATGTAGAGCTGCGGGGAATCCTCGGCCGGGCCGGAAATGATCAGCGGGGTACGGGCCTCGTCGATCAGGATCGAGTCCACTTCGTCGACGATGGCGTAGTTCAGGCCGCGCTGGTAGCGCTGCTCCTTGCTCGACGCCATGTTGTCGCGCAGGTAGTCGAAGCCGAACTCGTTGTTGGTGCCGTAGGTGATGTCCGCGGCGTAGGCCTCGCCCTTGTCGGCGTGGTTCATCCCCGGCCACACCACGCCCACCGACAGGCCGAGGAAGTTGTACAGCTTGCCCATCTGGGCCGAGTCGCGGCGGGCCAGGTAGTCGTTCACCGTGACCACGTGCACGCCCTTGCCTTCCAGCGCATTGAGGTACACCGGCAGGGTGCCGACCAGGGTCTTGCCCTCGCCCGTGCGCATTTCGGCGATGCGGCCCGAATGCAGCACCATGCCGCCGATCATCTGCACGTCGTAGTGGCGCATGCCGAGCACGCGCTTGGCGCCTTCGCGCACCACGGCGAAGGCCTCGGGCAGCAGCTTGTCCAGCGACTCGCCAGCGGCGATGCGCTGCTTGAACTCGTCGGTCTTCGCGCGCAGTGCGGCGTCGCTCAACTTTTCGAACTCGGGCTCGAGCGCGTTGATGCGGGCGACAGACTTGGAAAGCTGTCGCAGCACGCGTTCGTTGCGGCTACCGAAAAGGCTGGTCAGGGCGCGATTGAGCATCGATCTTCCGGATCTGCAGGAGGCGTAGACGCCCGCCGCAAACGGGAGGGCGGGACGAAAGGATTGATGATACTAGGGTCGCCGGACGATCCCAAACGAAAGCGGCTCAAACGAAACCCGGGCCGGATTTTTCCCAGCCGGCGGCCCGTCGTGGCCGCAACCTCTTGCGGCAAACCCCGTCATCCTTCCCGGTGGCTTGTGTGGCGGCTCCGCGGGGGCGTTTCAAGAGGCCGTAGCCTCCAGCATCCCGGAGCGCCGCCGTCGGCGACGGCGGCTTCGACGCGGCGCGTCAGCGGTGATTGCGCACGTAGGCGAGCGGATTGACCACGTTGCCCTTGTACCAGACCTCGAAATGCACGTGCGAACCGGTGGAACGGCCGGTCGAACCGGCCTTGGCGATCACATCGCCGACATGCACGCGCTGCCCGGGACGGACCACCAGCGTGCTGTTGTGGGCGTAGCGGGTCATGTAGCCGTTGCCGTGGTCGATCTCGATCACGTCGCCGTAGCCGCTGCGGATACCGGCGAAGGTGACCATGCCTTCGGCCACCGCACGCACCGGCGTGCCGGTCGGCGTGGAGATGTCCAGGCCCGTGTGATACGCGGCGTGGCCGCTGAACGGATCGGGGCGACCGCCGAAATACGAGGAGATATAACCGTCGACCGGCATGCCGGTGGGCTTGAGATTCGATTCGATCTTGGCATCGAGCAGCAGGCTCTGCAGGGCGGAGAGCTGCGCCTGCTGGCTGTCGAAACGGCTGGCCAGCTGGTCGATGCCAGTGTCCAGCGCCTGCGGAAGCGCGTAGGCGCTGTCATTGGCGTCCTCGACGCCGCCGACCGCGGGCTGTTCGTCGAAATTGAATTCATTGCTGTCGAGCTTGCCCATCTGCGCCAGGCGTTCGCCCAGGGCGTTCAGGCGGGTCGACTGGGCCTGCAGCTGGCCGAGCTTGGCGGCGAGCGCGTCGATGTCGCGCTGCGCGTCCTTGCGGACGTCGACCAGCTGGCCATTCTGCTTGGCCACCTGCTGGTGCAGCTGGGTGATCTCGGCCAGGGCGCGATCACGCGGACTGGCGACGGCCAAGGCCACGGTGGCGCCGACACCGGCGAGCGCCAGCACCGCTGCGAGAGCCGTTGCGGCCAGCCGATAGCGCAAGCGCCGGTCGGCCAGATCGAAGGTTTTCGGCACCCGCTTGGTGCGTGAGACGAGTATGATTTGCATGTTTTTCCACGTCGAAGATGTCGGCACCCATGCAGCGCGACGTTCCCAACGCTCCCCGCCGCACCGGCTCAGGACCGAAACCCCTCACCGAATGTGGCCCTTTCGCCAAGCTGGCCCGCAAGGCCAGTGAGCTGGAGGCGTTGGATCGTGCGCTGCGCCAGACGCTGCCGTCACCAATCCGCGAGCAGGTGAGATTCGCCAACCTGCGCGACGGCCGTCTTGTATTCCTGGCTCCTTCGCCGGCGGTGGCATCGAGGCTTCGTCTTATGCAGACGCAAATCCTCGCTGCCGCGCATGCCATTGGCGTGCGCGCCGGATACCTCACCGTGAAAGTGGCCCCCCTTCCGCCGGCCGAAACCGTGCCGGATCGGACAAAACCGCTTTCGCCCGCCGCCGCAGACCATCTAAAGGCCGCAGCGATCTCGCTAACAGACACCGAATTGCAGCGTCTGTTCCTCGAGCTGGCGTCCATCGCCGAAACTTCTGATTCCCGGAAACCGGGGGGCTGAGTCCGACTCGCCGCCCCTGTTCAGACAAGTCATCCTGCTATCGCCAGCGGCCAGTTCGCCCGCATGCCCGATCGGCAGTGGCGGGTTTTATAGCATGGCTCCACGGTCACGGAAGACGTTGACATCCCGAATACGTGAGTCGTGCCAGGACCAAGGGGCGAGGTATATCACAAAACAAACGGCCGCGTCCCTGAAGGCGCGGCCGTTCAGTTTGTTCAGCTTCGCCCGGAGGCGAGTGCTTCAGATCGCCTGGGCGGGATGCGCGTAGGAGATCGGAGCGGTCGCCGGGTCGTCCTGGTAGCTGACTTCTTCCCACGCGGTGGCGTCGGCCATCAGCGTGCGCAGCAGCTTGTTGTTGAGTTCATGGCCGGACTTGTGCGCGTAGTAGGCGCCGATCAGGCTGTGGCCCAGCAGGTACAGGTCGCCGATGGCGTCCAGAATCTTGTGCTTGACGAATTCGTCCTCGTAGCGGAGGCCGTCTTCGTTGAGCACGCGGTAGTCGTCCAGCACCACGGCGTTGTCCATCGAGCCGCCGAGTGCGAGGTTGTGTTCGCGCAGCATCTCGATGTCGCGCATGAAGCCGAAAGTGCGCGCGCGGCTCACTTCCTTCACGAACGAGGTGGTGGAGAAATCGATCTCCGCCTTGGAGGTGCGCTTGCTGATGATCGGGTGGTTGAACTCGATCGAGAAGCCGACCTTGAAGCCTTCGAAAGGCTCGAAGCTGGCCCACTTGTCGCCGTCCTGCACCTTGATCGGCTTCTTGATGCGGATGAAGCGCTTGGCGACGTTCTGCTCTTCGATGCCCGCCGACTGCAGCAGGAACACGAAGGGACCGGCGCTGCCGTCCATGATCGGCACTTCCGGCGCCGACAGGTCGACGTAAGCGTTGTCGATACCGAGGCCGGCCATCGCCGAGAGCAGATGCTCCACGGTGGAAACGCGCACGTCGCCGTTGACCAGAGTGGTCGACAGGCGCGTATCGCCGACATTGTCCGGACGCGCGGCGATGTCGACCGGCGGATTGAGATCCGTGCGGCGGAACACGATGCCGGTGTTAGGCGCGGCGGGGCGGAGCGTCATGTAGACCTTGTCGCCGGTATGCAGACCGACGCCGGTGGCCCGGATGATGTTCTTGAGCGTACGCTGCTTGATCATTTTTTTGGTACCTACTAAGGGGCAGCAGCCAACAGGAGACGGATGCTAACACAGTCTTAACCACTGAAAAAGCAAACCGGCCCGTACAGTCTGTTCACGCTTTCATGCCTTTTTCATCCTTGTGAAAAGCCAAGGGTGCGCGAGACAGCGAAATACCTCAATTCCGTCAACCAGTTAGGATCGACACAACGCCCCGCACCGGGACGGGAGTCCGGTGGCGGGGCGTCGGACCGGGCCGGGGCGGAAACGCTCCGGTCAAGTCGTGCGTCATCCCGGACGCACAGTCTTGTCATGTTCCTCCAGGAGCACGCAGACCGGCGTCAGCACACTCCCCCGCCAGGGGCGGGAGAACGCACAAGCGGCAAACTTTGCAGCAGCCGCAAGGCACGTAATGTGACTGACAAGTCAATCTGACGTTTGTTCACTCCTTTTTGAACATTTTTTTCTCAAATGGCCTCTCAATCGGCCTGGCGGCGCAGGAAGGCCGGAATGTCCAGGTAATCGAAGCTCGGATCCGCGCCCTTGGCCGGCGCGGCATCGCCACGGCTGGCCACCACGTCGGGCTGGGCGTAATCCACCACTTCGTTGCCGGTGCCGGTGCGCAGCACGACCGGGCGCGGCCGCTGGCGCATCTCCACCTGCTGGGTCACCTGCGAGCGCTGCGGCTGGCGCACGGCCGCGGCGCGGTTCAGGCCGGTGGCCACCACGGTGACGCGGACGTCGTCCTGCATTTCCGGATCGAGCGAGGTGCCGATCACCACGGTCGCGTCTTCGCTGGCGAAGTCGTGGATCACGCGGCCGATCTCGTCGAACTCGCGCATGGTCAGGTTCGGACCGGCGGTGACGTTGACCAGGATGCCGCAGGCGCCGTTGAGGTTGACGTCTTCCAGCAGCGGGTTGTTGATGGCGGCCTCGGCGGCGGCCTGCGCGCGGTCGTCGCCGCGGGCGGTGCCCGAGCCCATCATCGCCATGCCCATCTCGGACATCACGGTGCGCACGTCGGCGAAGTCGACGTTGATCAGGCCGGGGGCCGTGATCAGGTCGGCGATGCCCTGCACCGCGCCCAGCAGCACGTCGTTGGCGGCCTTGAAGGCGTTCAACAGGGTGACCTCGCGGCCGAGCACCGACAGCAGCTTCTCGTTCGGCACGGTGATCAGCGAGTCGACGTGCTGGGACAGGTCCTCGATGCCCTTCATCGCCACCTGCATGCGGCGGCGGCCTTCGAAGGGGAACGGCTTAGTGACCACGGCCACGGTCAGGATGCCCTTTTCCTTGGCCAGCTGCGCCACCACGGGAGCCGCGCCGGTGCCGGTGCCGCCGCCCATGCCGGCGGTGATGAAGACCATGTCCGCGCCTTCGAGCATTTCCTCGATGCGCTCGCGGTCTTCCAGGGCGGCCTGGCGGCCGACTTCGGGGTTGGCGCCTGCGCCCAGGCCCTTGGTGACATTGGCGCCGAGCTGCAGGTGGGTGCGCGAGCCGCAGCTCTTCATCGCCTGCGAATCGGTGTTCGCCACGACGAATTCCACGCCCTCGATGTTGGCGCCCAGCATGTGGGCCACGGCATTGCCGCCGCCACCGCCGACGCCAATGACCTTGATGACTGCGTTAGGTGCGAGTTTTTCGACCAGTTCAAACATTTCCCGTCCTCCGTAGAGCTTTCGTTGTCGTTGTAACCCGCGGGTTCCGCTCCTTGCGGTCCCTCAGGTGGTGGGCGACTTCCCGTCGCCCGTGGCTGCGCCTCCTGCGCCGCCAGAACTCCAAACTCAGAAATTCTTCGCCAGCCAGCCGCGCAGGCGCTCGACCAGCCCGCCCACGCTGCCGCCGGTGGAACCGCCCGCGCGCATGCCGCCGGCGCGCGCGCCGTGCAGCAGCAGGCCGACGCCGGTGGAATGCATCGGGTTGGACACCACTTCGCCCAGGCCGCTGACGTGCTGCGGCACGCCGATGCGCACCATCTTGTGGAAGATCTCCTCGGCCAGCTCCAGCGCGCCTTCCATGCGGGAAGCGCCGCCGGTCAGCACCACGCCGGCCGCGACCAGGCTCTCGTAGCCGGAGCGGCGCAGCTCGTCCTGCACCATCTCGAAGATTTCCTCGTAGCGCGCCTGCACGCTCTGCGCGAGCGACTGGCGGGCCAGCCGGCGCGGCGGGCGGTCGCCCACGCTGGGCACCTGGATGGTTTCCTCCGCGTGCGCCAGCTGGGCCAGCGCGCAGGCGTACTTGATCTTGATCTCCTCGGCATGCGCGGTCGGCGTGTGCACGCCGTAGGCGATGTCGTTGGTGACCTGGTCGCCGCCCACCGGCAGCGACTTGGTGTAGCGGATCGAGCCCTGCGTATAGATGGCGATGTCGGTGGTGCCCGCGCCGATGTCGACCAGGCACACGCCCAGCTCGCGCTCGTCGTCGGTCAGCACCGACTTGGCGCTGGCCACCGAGGAAGGCACCAGCTCGTCCACGCTCAGGCCGCAGCGCTGGATGCACTTGCTGATGTTCTGCACCGCCGCGGCCGCGCCGGTCACCAGGTGCACGCTCGCCTCCAGGCGCACGCCGCTCATGCCCACCGGCGAGCGGATGCCGTCCTGGCCGTCGATGCGGTACTCCTGCGACTCCTTGTAGAGAACCTTGCGGTCGGCCGGGATCGCCACCGCGCTGGCGGCTTCCAGCACCTGTTCCAGGTCGCCGGGGGTCACTTCGCGGTCGCGGATGGCGGCGGTGCCGTGCGAGTTCTTGGTTTCCAGGTGGCTGCCGGAGATCGAGGCGTAGACCGAGCGGATATCGCAGCCGGCCATCAGCTCGGCCTCTTCCACCGCGCGCTGGATCGAGTGCACGGTCGATTCGATATCCACCACCGAGCCGCGCTTGAGCCCGCGCGACACATGCGTGCCGATGCCGATCACTTCGATCGGCTCGCCCGGCTCGTACTCGCCCACGATCGCCACCACTTTCGAGGTGCCGATGTCGAGGCCGACGACCAGTTGCTTGTCGTTGCGGGTTTTCATGTGCTGGGCGTGCCTTTGGTGGTGACGGCGGCCGGTACTTGCGTCTGCGGCCAGCGCAC
>Ga0102590_1001590_pt1 | contig 33039 bp, 23 predicted proteins | sample AraplaMF_Col_mMF_FD_76859 | JGI IMG/M metagenome (GOLD analysis project Ga0102590, IMG submission 76859) | Arabidopsis root microbial communities from the University of North Carolina, USA - plate scrape MF_Col_mMF | ecosystem: Host-associated > Plants > Roots > Endosphere | place: USA... | reverse complement strand
GACCCCCACTGCCCTCAAAGCCTTGGGTCCCGGAAGCTTGGCGTGTGGCCGGGTTCGTAGCACCCGGCCGAGGAGGTCTCGCAAACCTCCTGGGCGCCTCCCGGCGCTCCATCCCTCTCCTTTGGGAGAGAGAAGGAAAACAGGGAGACGGGCGCAGCCGGGCGTCCGAAAAACAAAACCCCGGCACAGCGGAGCGTTGGCTGAAAGGGCGTCAGAAGAATGTGCATCGAGACTTCCGCCGCGGACTGCTAAGCTTGCCGCCAACAACAACACATCCTGAGGAAATGCCGATGAATGTCTGCCGTGCGGCGCTGGTGCTGGCCTTTGCGATCCTGTCCGTTCCGGCGCAGGCCCAGAGCTCCTATCCGAACCAGCCGATCAAGTTCATCGTGCCTTACGCGGCGGGTGGCTTCCCCGACACCACTGCGCGGATCATCGCCGCGCATCTTCAGGAAAAGATCGGCCAGCCGGCGGTGGTCGAGAACCGGCCGGGCGGCGCGGGCAGCGTCGCCGTCAATGCGCTCACCTCGGCGCCCGCCGACGGCTACACGCTGATGGTGACCGACGGCGCGACCGTCACGGTCAATCCGGTGCTGTTCAAGTCGCTGTCCTACGGCATGAAGGACGTGGTGCCGGTTGCGTTGTTCGCCCGTGCGCCGCTGTTTCTCGCTGTGCATTCCGACCTGCCGGTGCATTCGCTGAAGGAGTTCGTCGAATATGTCCGCGCGCATCCCGGTCAGGTGAACTACGGCTCCTCGGGTGTCGGCAGCGCGCACCACATCACGATGGAGGCGCTGAAGTCGGCGCTGGGCCTGAACATGACGCACATTCCCTATCGCGGCACCGGTCAGTCGGTGCCCGCGTTGCTCGGTGGTCATGTGCAGGTGTTGTTCTCGGCCTATCCGTCGCTCGCCGGCGCGATCGCCGACAAGCGCGTGCGGATTCTTGCCACCAATGGCGCGCAGCCATCGCCGCAGGCGCCCGACGTGCCGCCGATTGCAACCCTGGTGCCGGGCTTCGATCTCTCGACCATGGCGGGCCTGTTCGCGCGAGCCGGCACGCCGCCCGCGATCGTCGACAAGCTCTCCGCCGCCTCTGTCGTGGTGGCGAAGATGCCGGAGGCGAGGAAGCAGATGGATGGTGCCGGCATCGAGCCGGCCGGCGAGGACAGCGCGGCGTTCGGCAAGTATCTGGCCGCCGAGGCCGCTTATGTGGCGAAGGTGATCGAGACCGCGAATATCAAGGTGGAATAGGAATTTCTCAAACGCCGGAGGACGGCATGAGGTGGCTTTCGAAAATTGGAATTGCGTCCGGAATTTTCGTTGCGTCATCGCTGGGAGCATTCGCGCAGAACTATCCGTCGCGGCCGATCGTCATGGTCGTGCCCTACGCGGCCGGCGGAACCTTCGACATCCTGGGCCGGATCGTCGCGCCGCGCATGAGCGAGATCCTCGGCCAGCAGATCGTGGTCGAGAACACCACCGGCGCGGGCGGCATCGTCGGCGTCACGCGCGTCGCGAACGCTGCGCCTGACGGCTACACGCTGCTGCTCGGCTCGGTCGGCACCCACGCCTACAACCAGAGCATCTACAAGAAGCGCCGCTATGACGCGGTGAACGACTTCACGCCGGTGACGCTGTGGTCCGAGCAGCCGATGGTGCTCGAGACCCGGAAGGATTTGCCGGCCAACACGGTTCCGGAGTTTGCGGCGCTGCTGAAATCCAACGGCGGCAAGATGCAGTTCGGCTCGGCCGGCGCGGGCTCGACCACGCATCTTGGCTGCTCGCTGCTGAACCATGTCATCGGCGTCAATGTCACCCACGTGCCGTATCGCGGCTCGGCGCCGGCCAGCAACGATCTGATCGGCGGCCAGATCGATTACATGTGCGGCAATCTCGGTGCGGCCGTGCCGCTGATCGCCGGCAAGCAGATCAAGGTCCTGGCGGTGCTGTCGAAGGATCGCTCGCCGCTGATGCCGGAGCTTGCCAGCGCCCACGAGCAGGGGCTCGCCGGCGTCGACGTCACCACCTGGTCGGCGTTCTTTCTGCCCAAAGGAACGCCCGCCGCCATCGTCGCCAGGCTCAACGAGGCCACGCATGCGGCGATGGAAACGCCGGCGGTCAAGAACCGGATGACGGAGATCGGCGTCACCTTGATACCGCCCGAGCGGCGCTCGCCGGAGTATCTCGCTCAGTTCGTTGTCGACGAGGTCAAGCGCTGGGAAGGCCCGATCATCTCCGGCGGGCTGCAGGTCGATTGAACCTTTCGGCGGGCTGGGCCGACAAATAGCCAATGTTCCGTCCTGTTTTTAGGGCGGCATTGATTTTTGTGGTTCACGACTTCCCTCATGCGCACCGAATGGATCGCCATTGCCATCGCGGCCGTGATCGCGCTTTACGCGGTCATTGTCTTCAACCGGCTGGTCCGCGCCCGCAATCTGGTGCGTGAGGGCTGGAGCGGCATCGACGTGCAGCTGCGCCGCAGGAGCGATCTCGTTCCCAATCTGGTCGAGGCGGTCAAAGGCTATGCGGCGCACGAGCGCGCGCTGTTCGATGACATCGCGACGAAGCGCAATTCGGCGCTGAACGCCGACAGCGTCTCGGGCCGCGCTGCGGCTGAGGCGGAACTGCAGGCCTCGATCCACAAAATGCTGGCGGTTGCCGAGGCCTATCCGGCGCTGAAGGCCAGCACCAATTTTCTGGAACTGCAGCACCAGCTCGCCGAGCTCGAGGATCAATTGCAGCTTGCGCGGCGTTACTACAACGGCACGGTCCGCGACTACAACATCGGCATCCAATCGTTTCCCGACGTGCTGCTGGCGCGTCTCACCGGGTTTCACGAAGAGCATTATTTCCAGACCGAGGACGTCAATCTTCCAACGGTCTCATTCGAGGCACGAGTATGATCAGGCGTTTCATTTTTGCTGCATTGGCTCTTGCGGCGTCGCTCACTCCGGGCTTTGCCGAGGAGCGCATCGAGCGCTTCGTCAGCGACGTTGCGGTGCAGAAGAACGGCGATCTCATCGTCACCGAAACCATCCAGGTCTTCGCCGAAGGCCGGCAGATCAAGCGCGGCATCCTGCGCGACTTCCCGACCGTCTATCATCGCGCCGACGGCTCGCGCGTCGAGGTTGGCTTCGACGTGCAGTCGGTGATGCGTGACAACCTGTACGAACAGTTCGCCACCGAGCGGGTGTCGAACGGCGTGCGGGTGCGCATCGGCAGCGCCAACGCCTCGCTCAACACAGGCTCGCACACTTACGAGATCAAGTACCGCACCACGCGGCAGATCGGATTCTTCGGGGACGGGGACGAGCTCTATTGGAACGCGACCGGCACCGGCTGGACCTTCCCGATCGACGTCGCCGAGGCGCGCATCACGCTGCCGGACGCCGTGCCGATTCGGAAGATGGCGTTCTATACCGGCCCGCAGGGCGCGCACGGCGCTGACGCGTTCGTGGTCGAACAGAAGCCGGGCCTGATCGTGTTCCGCACCACCAAGCGGTTGCCGGTGGCGAACGGCCTCACGGTCGCGGCCGGCTGGGACAAGGGCGTGATCGCTCAGCCGACCAACGCGCAGCGCATCGGCGCGATGTTCGCCGATGACCCGGCGTTGAAGGTCGCCGCGATCGGCGGCGGCCTCGTGATCGGCTGGTATCTGCTCATCTGGTCCATGCTCGGCCGCGATCCGCGGCGCGGCACCATCATTCCGCTGTTCGGTCCGCCCGAAGGCATGTCGGCCGCCGGCATGCGCTTCGTCCACGAGATGGGCATGGACAATCGTGTCTTCACCGCGGGCATCGTCGGCCTCGGCGTCAATCGTTGCCTCAAGCTGTTCGACCGCACCAATGGCCAGTCGCTGCGGCATCTGGATGGCGGCCAACCGGCGGATGCGCCCGAGAAGGCGCTGGAAAAGGCTCTGTTCGCGAAGGGCGCGACCGTTGCCCTGAACAACACCAAGCACGAGGTGATCTCCTCGGCGCGCAGCGCGCTCCACGAGACGCTGAAGGACAGCTATGGAGCGCTGTTCAGCAACAATCGCTGGGCTGCCGTCGCCGGAGCCGCGGGCAGCATACTCGTGACCTTCATCATCGTCGCGGCCTATGGAGAGAGCTATCCGACGGACGGCGGCGCGATCATCGCCGGTATGCTCATCCCGCTGCTTCCGATCATGTTCGGTTGTTCGCTGATCCGTTCCGGCCGTCGGCGCGAAGGCTATCGCGGCGAGCTTCAGGCCGTGTTCGGCATGGTGGTGGTGCTGGCGGCCGTCGCGGTCGGCATCGGCATCCTCGGCTCCAACATCGGCTTTGGCTATGCGATGCTTCCGGGTATCGTGCCCTACGTGCTGGCCGCTTTCGCGGTGCTTGGTTTCACTTGGCTCAAGGCGCCGAGCCCCGAAGGCCGGAAGATCTTGGACCAGATCGACGGCTTCAAGCAGTACCTCAGCGTCGCCGAGGAGGATCGGCTGGAGTTCCTCAACCCGCCGAAGAAGACGCCCGAATTGTTCGAGCGCTTCCTGCCTTATGCGATAGCGCTCAACGTCGAGAACACCTGGGCCAACCGCTTCACCGGTGTGCTCGCGGCGGCCGGCGTGGGTGCCGCGGTGTCGACCTGGTACGCGAGCAGCAGCAGCTTCAGCCCGGACCACGTCGGATCGTTTGCCGACCGTGTCAGCGACACTCTTTCGACCACGATCGCGTCGGCCTCGGTGCCGCCCGGCTCATCGAGCAGCACCAGCAGCTGGGGCGACAGCAGCAGCTCGAGCTCCAGCGGCGGCTCGTCGGGCGGCGGTGACTCCGGCGGTGGTGGTGGCGGCGGCGGCGGCTCGGGCTGGTGATCCCGCGAGGGAGCGTGATCCCGAAAAGCGTGAAGCGGTTTTCGGAAAAGATCATGCTCAAAAACAAGCCATAAACGCTTTACAACACGCTTCACAAGGCAGAGGAATGAGCCGGTCCTTGAAATGCCGGTGTCGTTCCTCATGCGCTGTGACTGTCACGTCCATATCGTTGGTCCCATCCAAGACTATCCGCAGGTTCCCGATCGCACTTATCTCGCCGGCGTGGCGAACGTCGCCACGCTGAAGGAGCTTGGCGCGACGCGCGGCATCGGCCGCTTCGTGATCGTGCAGCCGAGTTTTTACGGCGCCGACAATGCCATGACGCTCGACGCGCTCGACGAGCTCGACGGCAACGGCCGCGGCGTTGCCGTGATCGATCCGATCAAGACCTCGGACGACACGCTTGCGATGTTCCACGACTGCGGCGTGCGCGGGCTCCGCATCAATCTCTACAGCCCGATCAAGCCGCCGGGCGGCGACACGATGGAGGAAGCCTTCGCTGCGACCGCAAAGGCCGCGGGCCAGAACGGCTGGCACGTGCAGGTGATCGCGCCGCTGCCCAATCTGCTGCCTCATGCCGATCTGCTGGCGAAATCATCGGCGCCGCTGGTGATCGATCACTACGGGCTCTACGGCGACAAGCGGCCGGACAGCGCCGAAGGCTGCCGGCTGCTCGATCTCGTCCGTCTGTCCCATGTCTGGGTGAAGCTCTCGGCGCCGTACCGCCACGACCGCGGCCCGCTGAACACGGTGCCGGACCGCGAATGGATCGCGGCGCTGCTCGAAGCCGCGCCCGACCGATGCGTCTGGGGCAGCGACTGGCCGCATCCGCCGCCGCACGACGCGCAGAAGGGCGCCGATCGCGAGGCGCCGTATCGCGCGTTGTCCTACCAGGCGCTGGTCGACGCGTTTCTCGAAGCGCTGCCGCCGGACCTCGCCGACCGTGTCATGGGCGAAAACGCCGCACGGCTGTACGACTTCTAGGCTTTGGGCTTTAGCCCACTGGACAGCGCCGACGCTGCCGCGGACAATCGCACCCGGAGGAAACCGCTACATGTTTATTCGCTTTATCGTCGCTGCCGCGCTCGCTGTTGTGTCCGCCGTTCTCCCGGCACAGGCGCAGAACTTCCCGAACCGCAACATCCACATCATCGTCGCCTATGCGGCGGGCGGCACCGGCGACATCGTGGCGCGCCTGATCGCCCAGCCGCTCGGCGAGGCGCTGGGCCAGACCGTGGTGATCGAGAACCGCGCCGGCGCGACCGGCGCGATCGGCACCCAGGCGGTGGTCTCGTCGCCGCCCGACGGCCACACGCTGCTGCTCGGCCAGACCGGCGAGATCTCCATCAACCAGCACTGGATCGCCAACCTCAGCTACAACGCGCAGAAGGATTTGGTGCCGATTGCGCTCGCCTCCGTCGTGCCGCTGGCGCTCGTGGTGCCGACCAAGGCGCCTTACGACAACATCAACGATCTCGCCAAGGCGCTGCTTGACAAGAAGCCGCTGACCTTTGCGTCCGCGGGCACCGGCACGCCGGGGCACTTCGCCGGCGAATTCCTGAAGCTCCGCGCCAAGGCCAACCTCACGCATGTGCCCTACAAGGGCGCGGGTCCGGCGCTCAACGACCTGATCGGCGGCCACGTCGACATGTATTTCCCGGGCTTCCCGGCGGCGGCGCCGCTGCTCAAGTCCGGCACGGTGAAGATTCTGGCCGTATCGTCGGCCAAGCGCTCGAGCGCCGCGCCGGACATCCCGACGGTCGCGGAAGCCATCAAGGATCCGAATTTCGATCTCACGCTGTGGCAGGGCTTCTTCGCGCCGGCCGGCACGCCGAAGCCGATCGTCGAGCGGCTCAACACCGAGATCAACAAGATCCTGAACTCGCCCGAGATGCAGGCCAAGCTCCGCGACGCCGGCGCCGACGTGCGCATCAGCTCGATCGAAGAGTTCTCGGCCTTCACCAAATCCGAAAGCGACAAGTACGCCCAGATCATCAAGGAGTCCGGCGTCAAACCGGAATGATCGCGGCGGGGAGGGGGATCACATGAACCGGCGCATTGCACTTCTGGCCGCGCTGGCGGCCTTCACGTTTCCAGGCTTGGCGCTGTCGAGCCTGAGCGCCGCCGAAACCGCATTCCCGAGCAAGCCGATCAAGTTCATCGTGCCGTTCCCGGCCGGCGGCATCAACGACATCCTGGCGCGCATCACCGCCGACAAGCTGCAGGCCAAATGGGGCCATCCGATCATCATCGAGCAGCGGACCGGCGCGGGCGGCAACATCGGGGCCGACCTCGCGGCCCAGGCCGAGCCCGACGGACACACGCTGTTCGTCACGGCGCCGGGCCCGCTTGCGATCAACGGCACGCTCTACAAGAAATTGACCTACCGGCCCGAGGACTTCGTGCCGATCACGGTGATCGGCGGCGTGCCGAACGTCACCATCGTGCGCAAGGACCTGCCGGTGAACTCGCTGCGCGAACTCGTCGAGTATGTCCGCGCCAATCCCGGCAAGGTGGTCTACGGCAGCCAGGGCAACGGTGCGACGCCGCATCTCACCGCCAACATGTTCATGAACATGACCGGCACGCAGATGGTGCACGTGCCCTATCGCGGCGAGACGCTGGTGCTGCAGGACATGCTCGGCGGCCATGTCGATCTGTTCTTCGGCAACGTGTCGGCTGGGCTCGCGCTGTGGCGTGACGGCAAGATCAAGGTGCTGGCGGTGCTCGACAAGCAGCGCTCGGCGCAGATGCCGAACGTGCCGACCACCGCGGAGGCCGGCATGCCGGACCTGATCTCGACCGGCTGGTTCGCGGTGGCGGGCCCGCCGAAGATGGCGCCGGCGCTGCGCGACCGCATCTCGGCGGACTTCAACGAGGTGCTGAAGATGCCCGACGTGAAGGAGAAGATTCGCAACACCGGCGTCGAGCCGGTCGGCGGCACGCCGGACGAAACCGCGGCCTTCATCAAGGACGAGACCCGCCGCTGGGGCGACGTCATCACCAAGAACAACATCGTGGTGGACTGACGCTGCCGGAAAACCCGCGCCAATCCTGAAGAATCGCGGTTTGGGCGGCCTTGTCGCCGCCGGTTCCATCCGCCATCATCGACACATTGGGCGGGGGATGGTCCATGCGTCGAAGCGTTTCGGCATTGCTGGCCGCGGCCTGCGCGACCGCGGCATCACAGGCTGTTGCGGCCGACATTCCGGCACCGGTTACCAAGGCGCCGCCGGCTGCCGTGGTGGCCTACAACTGGAGCGGCTTCTATGTCGGCGGTCATGCGGGCGGCGGCCGGCAGCGCAACTGCGAGGTCTCGACCCGTTCCGTCGCCGGCACCGGGCCTTCACCCCTTGGCGCCACGACGACCACGAGCAGCGAAGGATGCCATCGCGACACCGATGTGGTGTCCGGCGGTCAGGTGGGCGTGAGCCTGCAGTCCGGCTCTGTCGTGCTTGGCGCGGAAGCCTCCGGCAGCTGGGCCAATCTCAAGGGCAGCAGCGTCAGCGAAGGTTTCCCGCTGTTCGCCAACCAGACGCGGACCGACGCGATCGGGCTGTTCACCGGCAGGCTCGGCGTCGCCTGGAACAATGCGCTGCTCTACGTGAAGGGCGGCGCGGCCTGGACGAACAACAAGTACACGTCCTTTCCGACCGCAAGCCCTACAACCCTCAGCACGACAAGCGATCGCCGTTGGGGGTGGACGGCGGGCGGCGGCTTTGAATACGGCTTCGCACCGAACTGGTCGGCGGCGCTCGAATACGACTTCATCGATACCGGCACGCGGAGCGAAGTGTTTCCCGCCGGCGCGGTGTGCGGAACGGCTTCGTGCAGGAGCCGGGTCGACCAGTACATTCACATGGCGACGCTGCGCCTGAACTATCGCTTTGTGTCCTGGAACCCTTCTTGGACAGGCTGGCACTGATCCGAAGCTTAGGGTGACTTCGGCGTCCAGTTCGCGGCGCGCTTCTCCTTGAACGAGGCGAGCCCTTCGGCCGCTTCCGGCGATTGCCGCTTCGCCGCATGGCTCTCCACGAGCTGCGTGAACGCGCCGTCGCTCAGATCGCCGAACGCCTGCTGCAGCACCAGAGCTTTGGTCTGTGCGATGGCGTCGGGGCCGTTCTCCAGCACGTGGCCGATGGCGCGCGCGCCGGCGGCTTCCAGCTCCGCGAGCGGCACCACCTCGTGAACCAGGCCGATGCGTCGCGCCTCCTCGGCTTTGAATCGCTCGCCGGTCAGCGCGTAGCGCCGCATCTGCCGCACGCCGATCGCGTCATTGAGCTGCGGCACGATGATCGCGGCGGTGAGTCCCCAGCGAACTTCGGCAATGGAAAACGTCGCATTGTCGGCCGCGATCACCACGTCGCAGGCCGCGATCAGCCCGGTGCCGCCGCCGAAACAGCCGCCCTGCACCAGCGCAATGGTCGGCACCGGCACGAGATTGAGCTGCTGCACGGCTTCGGCGGTGGCGCGCGAGGCGCGGATGTTCTCGGCCGGCGAGGAAGTCCGCACCGTATCGATCCATTTCAAGTCGGCGCCGGCCTGGAAATGCTTGCCGTTGCCTTTGATCACCACGGCGCGCAATCCCGTCGCGCCGCCGAGCGCATCGAGCGCGGCAAGAAGCCCTGCGATGAGCTCGCCGTTATAGGCGTTGTTGACCTCGGGCCGGTTGAGCGTGACGGTCGCGATGCCGCGCACATCGACGCTCCACAGCACCGGGCCGGCCGTTTGCGAGAGAACAGGCATGATGGTTCCGCATTGAGAGTGGGCAGGAATTCACTTCTGCCCACGCGTTGGGACGTTGCAGATTGTGATAATAGACCAGTCCAACGAAGGGCGCGAAGCCAACGTGCCCAACAAGCAGTGAAGGGCAAGGAAACGCGATGCTGCGCAGCACTCAACGGATCATCACCACCCACACCGGCAGCCTGCCGCGCCCGGCCAAGGTGGTCGAGCAGCTCCTCTCCGAGAAGAAGGGCGACACCGACCGCAACGCGTTCAATCTCGCGGTGCGCGAGGCGGTGTCCGACGTGATCGGGAAGCAGCGCTCGGCCGGCATCGACATCGTCAACGACGGCGAGCAGGGCCGCACCGACTACACGGTGCACGTGGTCGACCGCCTCACCGGCTTCGAAGGCAAGTCCACGCCGCCGCTCGGCCATGGCGAGCCGGAGTTTCCCGAGCTGGCCGAGTTGCTCAAGCAGTTCGCCTCGCCATTCCAGCACCGCCCGGCCTGCTCGGGTCCCGTCGCATGGAAGGATTTCGCCGCGGCCGAGGCCGACATCGCCCGCGCCAAGGCCGGGATGGTGAAGGCGGGCGTCGAGGAATATTTCATGACCTCGCCGTCGCCCGGCCAGATCGCGCGGTATCTGAAGAACCACCATTACAAGACCGACGAGGAGTATCTGTTCGCGCTCGCCGATGTGATGAAGCGCGAATACAAGGCGATCATCGATGCGGGCTTCATCCTGCAGGCCGATTGTCCCGACCTCGCGATGTCATACGCGCTTTATCCGGGCATCAGTGTCGCCGATTACCGCAAGATCATCGCGATGAATGTCGAGGCGCTCAATCACGCCGTGAAGGACCTGCCGGCCGACCGCATGCGCATGCATGTCTGCTGGGGCTCGACGCTCGGCCCGCACCATGGCGATATTCCGCTGAAGGAGATCGCCGACATCGTGCTGAAGGCGAAGCCCATGGCGGTGTCGTTTCCCGGCGCCAATCCGCGCCACGGCCACGAATGGAAGGTGTGGCAGGACGTCAAGCTGCCGGACGGCAAGGCGATCATCCCGGGCGTGATCGATTCCACCTCGAACTTCGTCGAGCATCCGGAGCTGGTGGCGGACCGCATCGTGCAATATGCCGGCGCGGTCGGCCGCGAGAACGTCATCGCCGGCGTCGACTGCGGCTTCGGCACCTTTGCGGGCCGCGTGCAGGTCGACACCAAGATCGTGTGGATGAAGCTTGCGTCATTGGCCGAAGGCGCGAGGCTCGCTTCGAAGCAGCTTTGGAACTGAGGTAGCGGGCAACCGCGGCCGCTGAAATCCCCGGGAAATTCTGCGGGGCGTCACGCCATCTTGCCTCATGTCCGCCGCGCTGCCGGAACGCTACGATTTGATCGGAAGGCGTCGAGGCAAAGCGGAGCCGTGCCATGCCCGAGTTCTCGCCCGTTCTGAAACTCTCCTCGCTCAATGGAGCCAACGGTTTTCTGCTCTTCGGTGCGGCGGCGTCCGATCGAACCGGTTACTGCGTCCATTCGGCGGGTGACGTGAATGGCGACGGGTTCGCGGATGTCATCATCAGTGCGTCCGGTGCGGATCCGCACGGGCCGAATTCCGGCTCGAGTTATGTGGTGTTCGGCAAAGCCGGCGGTTTCACGCCGCTCGTCGCGCTCTCGGCGCTGAACGGCACCAACGGCTTTCGCCTTGATGGCGCTGTTGCCGGCGACAACTCCGGCCTTGCGGTCAGCGCCGCCGGTGATGTGAACGGCGATGGGTTCGATGACGTGATCGTCGGCGCGGTCGGCGTCAACTACAGTTCGGGCGCGGCTTATGTGGTGTTCGGCAAGACCAGCGGTTTTGCGCCGGCCGTCGATCTCTCGGCGCTGAACGGCACCAACGGCTTTCGTCTCGACAGCGCCGCTGTCGGCGACAACACCGGCTTCGCGGTCAGCACGGCCGGCGACGTGAACGGCGATGGGTTCGACGATCTGATCATTGGTGCGCCAGCCGCCAGTCCCGGTCTGAGCGCCGCAGGCTCGAGCTTCGTCGTATTCGGACAAGCCGGCGGATTCAGTCCCGCCATGAGCCTGTCGGCATTGAACGGCATCAATGGCTTTCGTCTCAACGGCGGAAGTCCAAACTACGGCTTTGGCCATGCGGTCAGCTCGGCCGGTGACGTCAATGGCGACGGGTTCGACGATCTGATTGTCGGGGCTCACCGCGCCGACCTGAACGGGGGCTATTCAGGCTCGAGCTTCGTCGTGTTCGGGCAGGCCGGTGGATTTGCGGCCGCCCTGAGCGTTGCCGGATTGAACGGCGTCAATGGTTTTCGCATGGATGGCGTGTCGGCTTACAACGTGCTGGGGCAGTCGGTCAGCTCGGCCGGCGACATCAATGGCGACGGTTTTGACGACCTGATCGTCGGTGCGCCCTATGCGGGTCGCGACTACGGAACGGTCTTGGGCTCGGCTTACGTGGTTTTTGGCCGGGCCGCGTTCGGCGCGCAAGTCCGATTGGCTGAGCTCAACGGCAGCAACGGTTTTCGGATCGATGGCCTGCGCAACGGCGATCACACCGCCTGGTCGGTTTCGGATGCGGGCGATGTCAATGGAGACGGCTTCGCCGACGTGCTGGTTTCGGCCACTCAGTTTGACCTCCCCGGTGCTCTCAACGCTGGCGCAGCGTTCGTCGTGTTCGGGCGGGCCGGTGGCTTCGCGCCAGTCATCGACGTCGGGGCGCTCAATGGAAACGACGGCTTCCGCATCGATGGCGTGGCGTCATTCGATGACACCGGCATCTCGGTCAGTGCGGCTGGCGACGTCAACGGCGATGGCTTCGATGACCTGCTGGTTGGTGCCGACGGGGCTGACGCAGGCGTTGAGTATTCGGGCGCGGCCTATGTGGTGTTCGGCCATCGCGCGCAGAGCGCGGTCGATCGCGTCGGCACCGACTTCGACAATCGCATCAACGGCGGCACGGGCGACGACACCATTGCGGGCCTGTCCGGCAACGACACGCTGATCGGCTGGGAGGGTGACGACACCATCAACGGCGGCGATGGCAACGACACCTTGGACGGCGGCGCCGACAGCGACCATCTGTCCGGCGGCTCCGGCGCCGACACGTTCTTCGCGAGCCTCGGCGACGACGTCATCGTCGGGGGCTCAGGCAGCGACATGATCAACTTCCAGCGCATCACTGGCGGCGGCGTCACCGTCAACCTCGCGACCGGCGCGGCCACGCTGCCTGACGCCGAGTCCTCGCTCGTCTTCACGTCGATCGAGCGCCTCTCGGGCACCGCCGCGGCCGACACCTTCACCGGCGACGCCCGGAACAACCAGTTGTTCGGCCGCGACGGCAATGATGTGCTCTCGGGCGGAGCGGGCGTCGACCGCCTGGCCGGCGGGCTCGGCTTCGACCGGCTGACCGGCGGCACCGGCGCAGATACGTTCGAGTACGACGCGATCGGCGAATCCACGGCGAACGCCCAGCGCGACCGCATCATGGATTTCGTCTCGGCCGACGGCGACCGGATCGACCTTCTCACCATCGACGCCAACACCACGACCGGCGGCAATCAGGCGTTCGCGTTCATCGGCACGGCCGCATACAGCGGAGCCGGCCAGCTGCGCTACACCGTGGCGAACGGCAGCGCCATCCTGCGGGGCGACGTCAACGGCGACGGCGCTGACGATTTCCAGATCCTGGTGAGCGGCGTGACCGCGCTGGCCGCGACCGATTTCGTTCTGTGAGGACGGTTCGCCTCGAAGAAGCTTGGAATTGAGCGGTAGCGGGAAACCGCGGCCGCTGAAATCCCGGGGAAATTCTGCGGCACATCACGTCCGGCTTGTCTGCTGTTCGGTAAGCCTCGGCAAAGCTACGCTTTGATCGGAAAGCGCCGAGGCAAAGCGGAGCCTGACATGCCCGAGTTCTCGCCCGTTCTGAAGCTGTCCTCGCTCAATGGGACCAATGGATTTCGACTCGCCGGTGCGGCGGCATCAGACAACGTCGGCGCCTCCGTTCATTCGGCAGGGGACGTGAATGGCGACGGGTTCGCAGATGTGATTGTCGGCGCCGTTGGCGCCGACCCGCATGGGTCTCTTTCGGGCTCGAGCTACGTGGTGTTCGGCAAAGCGAGTGGCTTCGCGCCGACTCTTGTTCTCTCCGCCCTCGACGGCACCAACGGCTTTCGTCTGGACGGCGTCGGCACCTACGACTTCAGCGGTGCGGCGGTCAGCACGGTCGGCGATGTGAACGGCGACGGATTCGACGATGTGATCGTTGGCGCCCACGGCGCCGATTTAGGCGGCACATCCTCGGGCTCGAGCTATGTGGTGTTCGGCCATGCCAACGGCTTCGCGCCGGCGCTCGATCTCTCTGCCCTCAACGGCACCAACGGCTTTCGTCTCGACGGCGTTAGCATCAAGGACTACAGCGGCCGCGCGGTCGGCACGGCCGGGGACCTCAATGGCGATGGCTTCGATGATCTGATCATTGGCGCCGCCGGCACCGACCAGGCCGGCACCGATTCAGGGTCAAGCTACGTCGTATTCGGCAAGGCCAGCGGATTTAGCGCCTCGATGAGCCTGTCGGCCCTGAACGGCACCAACGGCTTCCGCATCGACGGCGCTGTTGCAGCCGACAGCTTTGGCAGATCGGTCGGGGCGGCGGGCGACGTCAATGGCGACGGCCTCGACGACCTGATCGTCGGCGCTCCCTACGCCGACGGGAGCGGGACCTATTCTTCCGGCGCGAGCTACATCGTATTCGGGCGGGTGGGCGCCTTCGCAGCCACGCTCAACGTCAGCACGCTGAACGGTGCCGATGGCTTCCGTCTGCAGGGGACGTCGACGGCTGATTTTTCAGGCTATTCGGTCTGTGCGGCCGGCGACGTCAACGGTGACGGCTTCGATGACATGATCGTCGGCGCCCGGGGCACCAATTTCAGCGATACGGGATCGGGCTCGGCCTATGTGGTGTTCGGCCGCCCCGCATTCGGAGCGGCCGTTCAATTGTCTGGGCTCAACGGCAGCAACGGTTTCCGGATCGACGGCCTGCGTGCCCATGACTATACCGGCTGGTCGGTGGCGAATGCCGGCGATGTCAACGGAGACGGCTTTTCGGACGTGCTGGTCTCGGCCCGTGGGTTCGATCTGCCCGGGGCGGGCGAAGCCGGTGCCACGTTCGTGGTGTTCGGGCGCGCCGGTGGCTTTGCGCCGGTCATCGACGTCGGAACGCTCGATGGCAACACAGGATTCCGCGTCGACGGCGCGGCGGGAAGCGACCAGATCGGCATTTCGGTCAGCGCAGCCGGCGACGTCAACGGCGATGGCTTCGATGACCTGATCGTCGGCTCATTCAGTGTCGATTCCAACGGACCGGATGCGGGCGCGGCCTATGTGGTGTTCGGCCATCGTGCGCAGAGCGCGGTCGATCGCGTCGGCACCGACCTCGACAATCGGATCAACGGCGGCACGGGCAACGACAGCATTGCTGGGTTATCGGGCGATGACACGCTGATTGGCTGGGAGGGTGACGACACGATCGACGGCGGCGATGGCGACGACACCATCGACGGCGGCGCCAGCGACGATGTGATCTATGGCGGCGATGGCTTAGACATTGTCGACGGTGGCGCCGGCGACGATGTGATCTATGGGGGTGGCGGCAACGATACGCTCGACGGCGGCGCCGACACCGACCACCTCTTTGGCGGCTCCGGCGCCGACACGTTTTTTGTGAGCCTCGGCGACGACATCGTGGACGGCGGCTCAGGTAGCGACCTTCTCAACTTCCAGCACATCACTGGCGGCGGCGTCACCGTCAACCTCGCCACCGGCGCGGTCACGCTGCCTGATCCGGAGTCCTCGCTCGCCTTCAAGGCGATCGAGCGCCTCTCGGGGACCGCTGCGGCCGACACCTTCACCGGCGACGCCCGGAACAACCAGTTGTTCGGCCGCGACGGCAATGATGTGCTCTCGGGCGGAGCGGGCGTCGACCGCTTGGCCGGCGGGCTCGGCTTCGACCGGCTGACCGGCGGCACCGGCGCAGATACGTTCGAGTACGACGCGATCGGCGAATCCACGGCGAACGCCCAGCGCGACCGCATCATGGATTTCGTCTCGGCCGACGGCGACCGGATCGACCTTCTCACCATCGACGCCAACACCACGACCGGCGGCAATCAGGCGTTCGCATTCATCGGCACGGCCGCATACAGCGGAGCCGGTCAGCTGCGCTACACCGTGGCGAACGGCAGCGCCATCGTGCGGGGCGACGTCAACGGCGACGGCGCTGACGATTTCCAGATCCTGGTGAGCGGCGTGACCGCGCTGGCCGCGGCCGATTTCGTTCTGTGACGGCGGCCGGAGCGGTTATTCGCTCTGCCCCAGGCCCAGCGCCTCGGCCATGATCCGGAACACCTCGGTGTTGTCGATCTGGCCGCGCACGCGCTCGCTGCCGGGGCCGGAGGCCGTGAGGATCACGTCCTCGCCGGAATGCACGCTGGCGCCCATGTATTTCGGCAGGTTGCCGAGCCGCAGCATCGCGCCGGGCGCGTTGCGGTAGCGCTCGTTGGGCTCGACGGTGCCCTTCACGCTGCCCACAACAGTCGGATCATTCGGCTCGTCGAGCTTCGGCCGGAACGTCTCGTAGTAATCCGGTGAGCTGGCCGAGAAGATTGCGAGCCTCTTGCTGACATCGACCCGCGGCGGATAGCCGTCCTTGTCCGGCGTCGGATAGTTCGGAAAGCCCGCCTTGTCATAGGCGCCGACGCGGTCGCGCAGCGGCGCCTTCGGCGCCTCCGTCATGTCGTCGTCGATGGTGCCGATCAGGCTGATCGGATGATTGTGGTCGGCCACCACCAGGATCAGCGTGTCGTCGCCGCGCGCCGAGGCCCAGTCGCGCGCGAGCTTCACGGCGTTGTCGAGCATGATGGTGTCGTAGACCGCGCGCTCCATGTCGAGCGCGTGGGTGTATTTGTCGATCAGGCCGGACTCCACCATCAGGAAGAAGCCTTCGCGCTTGCGCGACAGCACCTCGAGCGCGGACGACACCTGCTCGGTGAGGTCCGGCTGCTCGGGATATTTCTTTACGGTGCCGCCCTTGAGAAACCGTCGGTCGAGCGCGCCGTCCATGTTGCCGGGGTTGAACAGCCCGAGGAGCTTGTCGGAGCGCTTGGCGGCCTCGGTCATTTCGGTGGCGGTGGTCGCGACCGCGTAGCCGGCATCGCGGAACCTGGCGACATAGTCGCTGTCGTCGGCGCGCCGTCCGCCCGCGCTCTTCGGCAGGAAAAACGCCGTGCCGCCGCCCATCAGCACGTCGGGCCTGGCGGCAAAGAGCTGCTCGACGATCTCGTCATAGGCCGAGCGCCGCCTGGTGTGCGCGATCATCGCGGCGGGCGTGGCATCCTCGATCTCGGTGTTGGTGACGACGCCGACCGCCATGCCGAGCCGCCGTTTCACGAGGCTCGCGACGCTCTCGACCCGCGGATCGTCGAACGGATTCTCGCTGCGGTCGGCGTAGCCGCCCATCGCGTTCACCGCGGACTTGTGGCCGGTCGCGTAGGCGCTCGCCGAATTCGCCGAGTCGGTGATGATGGAATCGCTGCCTGCGGTCGCGACCAGTGCCATGTGCGGCATGTCCTCCATCGCGAGCTTGCCCCGTGCCTTGCCTTCCGCGATGCCCTTGGAGAGGTGTCGCGCGGCGATGCGATGCGCGGCCGACATGCCGTCGCCGATGAACAGGATGACGTTCTTGGCCCGGCGCGGGCCGGTGTCGAACACCGTCCAGGTCACCTCGCGGGTGCTGGCGCCGTCGGAGGCGCGCACCCGATATGTGCCGGGTTTCGTGAGCGACATGTCGCGCTGCACGATGGAGGATTGGTCCTTGCCGTCCTCGCGTTCGATGAAACCTGCGCTGCGGTCGAAAGACGCGGCATGACCCCCAGGGCCTTCGATCGTCACCTGCACCTGCTCGCGGGCGAGGCGGCCGGGAAACTCGACCTTGAAGTCGAACTTCGCGCCGGTGAGGATTTCGGCGCGGTCGATCGGATAAATGGTCTGGCTGTGAGCCGTGACGGCGCTCAGCAGGATGGCGGCAGTCGCAAGAACAGGGCGCATCATGTCGTGTCCCGATGGCAGCTCCCGGTCACTTAGGCCGCCATCGTGACAGTCATGTAACGGTCACAAATTGCCGCATGCCTAGATTCTTTGCACCACCGGCCCGGTGGTCCAGCGCAGCAGCTTCGGCTCGATCCGTACCGACCACAGGTCGTTGCCGCCGACGTCCTTCAGCGTCACCGTCATGACCTCGCTGGCGCCATCAATCGCCACATGGCCGTAGAACTGCAGGCCGAAGCACGGCGCCAGGTTCTCGCCCTGCTCGGCGCTGCAACCGTTCTGATAGCGCACCTGAGGCCCGAACGTGTTGTCGAGATCGCCCGGGCCCCAGGTGCCGGCATGGAGCGGGCCCGAGACGAACTCCCAGAACGGCTCGAAGTCCTGGAACTGCGCGCGATGAGGGTCGTAGTAATGCGCCGCCGTGTAGTGCATGTCGGCGGTGATCCACACCGTATTATGCACGCCCGCATGCTTGATGAAGGCGAGCAGGTCGGCGATCTCCAATTCGCGCCCAACCGGCGCGCCGTTGCCCAGCGCCACCGCGTCGTAGCTCACGATGGAGAGGGGAAGGTCGGCGGCGATCACCTTCCAGGTCGCGTTCGAGCGCGCCAATTCGCGTTTGAGCCATTCGACCTGCGCCGTGCCGAGGATCGCGCAATCGGGGCCGAGCTGCGTGTCGCGGTTGCCGTTCGGGCCGCGATAGCTCCGCATATCCAGCAGGAAGATATCGAGCAGCGGACCATAGGAGATCTTGCGATAAATGCGGCCGGTCTCGGCCTGGGTCTGCCGCACCGGCATGTATTCGCAGAACGCCCTGCGGCCGTGCGCCGCCAGCAGCGACGCGTTGGTGTTGCCGTAATCGCTGCGGTTCTGGCCCGGCCACCAGTCGTTGGTGACCTCGTGGTCGTCCCACTGCGCGAGCACCGGCACTTCGGCGTTGAAGCGGCGCAGGTTGGCATCGAGCAGATTGTATTTGTAGTTGCCGCGGAAGTCGGCGACGGAGCTTGCGTTGCGCGACTTTTCTTCGGTGATGATGTTGCGCCAGACTTCCCCGTTGGGGAGCTTCTGCTCGCGCTCGACCGGGCAGTCCGCATAGATGCTGTCGCCGGAATGGATGAAGAAGTCCGGGCGGTCATTTCGCATCGTCGCGAAGGTGCGGATGCCGCCGCGCGATTCGTCGATGCCCCAGCCCTGGCCGACCACATCGCCGGACCAGACAAACGACACCGGGCGCCGGTCCGCCGGCGCGGTGCGGAAGCGGCCGACCACCGCTTCGCTCGAAATGGTCGGCGCGGCCAAGTCCTCGAATCGCACGCGATAGAAGATGTCCTGACCCGCCGGGAGACTCTCAAGCAACGCTTTCGCCGTGAAATCACTCTCAGGCAACGCATCGATCGCGGCTGCGCCGCGGATATCCTTGAAGCTGTCGGTGGTCGCCACCTCGACGATCATGCGCGACGGCCGGTCGGCGCGCGCCCAGACGACGCCGGAGTCGGCCGACACGTCGCCCGACTGGATGCCGTGCGTGATCTGCGGCCGGTCGGCAGCTCTGCTCAGATACGGCCTGGCCATGGAGCCAACGCTTGCAAACGCTGTCACCGACGCGGCCTTGACCAGGAACCGGCGGCGGGTGAGCCGCGTGCGCGAAATGGCTGCCATCGATCCTCCGCGATTGATTCGCGGCGGACAATGCCGATGGTGTTTGACAGGGACTCGACTCTTCTACGACAGGTCCATGACTCGCCGCGGCGCTTTGGCGAGGATGTTTTGGCGAATCTTAGATGTGGCGTTAACGCCTGTGTCGGCTGTCAGCCTTTCACCATCCGCACCATGCCCCAGCGCTGCACGGTGGCCTTCTCGATCGAGCCGAACACCAGCCGCTCGAACGCAAAGCCGATGCCGCCGATCACGATCAGCGAGGCGAGCATCAGGTCGGCGTTGAGGAACTCCTTGGCGTCGAAGATCACCCAGCCCAGTCCCCAATCGGAGGCGGCGAGGAACTCGGCGCCGATCACCGCGATCCAGGCGCGCAGGAACGACTGGCGCAGCCCGGTAATGATGTAGGGCGAGGCGCCCGGCACCATCACCTTCCAGAACAGCGCATTCTCGCTTGCGCCCATGGCGCCGGCGGCGCGCAGCCACAGCGGATTGACGGCGCGCACGCCCGACCAGGTGTTGAGCAGCATCGGAAACAGCGCGGCGTAGAACACGATCAGGATCGCCACCGTGTTGCCGAGCCCGAACCACAGGATGAACACCGGCACCCAGGCGAGCGACGGGATCGGCATCAGCGCGCTGACCAGCGGCATGAAGAAGTTCTCGATCGGCTTGAAGCGGCCCATCAGGATACCGAGCGGAATGCCGACCACGACCGCGATCGAAAGCCCGCACATCACGCGGTAGAGCGTGCCGGCGGCGTGGCCGATCATGCTGCCGTCCATCAGCGAGCCCCACAGCGCGTGCCAGACCTTGGGCAGCGTCGGCATCAGCGCAGGCGGGAAATAGCCGGTGCGCGCGACCGCTTCGTAGAGCGCGAGCGCGACCACGATGGTGATCGCCGCGCGGAAGGTCGAGCGGTGGCGGTCGGAGAAGGTGGGAGTCGCGGCCATGCTCATCGCACCATCCCCCAGCGCATCACGGTGAATTCCTCGAGCTTCTGGAAGACGAGCTTCTCCAGCGCCAGGCCCAGCACCGCGATGACGAACACGCCGGCGAGCATCACGTCGGTGTTGAGGAATTCGCGGGCGCCGAAGATCATCCAGCCGAGCCCCCATCCGACGCCGGCGAGCATCTCGATGCCGACGAGAATGCGCCAGGCCTGCGCGAGGCCGAGACGCAGGCCGGTGAGGATGTAAGGCAGCGCGCCCGGCACGATCACCTTGACGAACAGACGCCTATCATCCGCGCCCATCGCCTGCGCGGAGCGCACCCAGATTTCCTTGACGGCCTTCACGCCGGTCCAGGTGTTGAAGATGATCGGGAAGGTCGACACGAAGGCGACCAGCAGCACCGCCGAGGTGTTGCCGAGCCCGAACCAGAGCAAAAACAGCGGCGCATAGGCGAGCCCCGGAATGGGCGCGCCGATGCTGACCAGCGGCAGCGCGATATCCTCGATGCGCCGCGAGCGGCCCATCAGGATGCCGAGCACCACACCGACGACGGCGGCGAGCGCGAAGCCGGCGAACAGCCGCAGGATGGTGTCGAGCGTATGGTGCGGCAGGATGCCGTTGGCGGTCAGCCGGACGAAGGTCTCGGCCACCGTGACCAGCGACGGGAACAGCCTTGGCGGGAATACGCCGGCCCGTGCGACGATCTCCCAGAGGCCGAGCACGACGACGAACGGAAACACATTGCGCGCGATCACGCGCCAGCGGGCGTTCGGATTGGAGGGTGCGGCAACCGCACCGGTATTGGTTGCGACGTCGGCCATGGGGGAGGATAGGGCGATCCTTGCATGGCCTACAAGCGACAAGGCGCCCCATGTTTGTGGGTGCGCGAGCTCTCTCCCCACGTGTCCCGGGCACAGCGCAGCATGAGCGAAGCGAATGGTGCGCTGTAGACCCGGGACCCCGGTTTCTTTCTTTTCGTTGCAGCCCACCGGGGTCCCGGGTCTGCGGTGCATCATTCCGCGCTACGCGCTTCATGCTGCACCGCGCCCGGGACACGAGAGCGGAGTTTGGGCAATGGCCCATCGCACCATGCGACGCGCTTCGCAGTTCATTTCGTCGCGCCGCTCCAATAACCTTGCGCGCAACAATCAAGACCACCGGGAGGACCACCATGTATCGCGCCACCAAGGACATCGTTTTACCCACCACCATCACCGGCTCGCTGCCGCGGCCGAGCTGGTACACCGAGAATCTCGGCACGCGGCATTTCCTCGAAGCCATGGTGACGCGGAGGTTCCGCGAGCAGTACGAAGACGCGCTCTGCTGCTACATCCGCGATCAGGAGATCGCCGGCCTCGACATCCTCACCGACGGCGACTGCCGCTTCGACGACGACGTCGGCGGCCAGAGCTGGACCGCCTATCCGCCGATGCACATGGCGGGCTTCGAGCATGACAATCCGCGGCCGACGCCGGCCGGGCGCGGCGGCGTCAGCTTCCCGCGCGGCCACATCCTGCACGACTATCTGGAGTCGCGGGTGATGCCCACGGTGGTGGGGCCGATCGGCCGCGGCGATCTGCAATACACCGAGATGTGGAAGGCGGCGCAGCGCTTCACCAAGAAGCCGATGAAGTGGGGCGCGGTGTCGGCCGAGATCGTCGCCTTTGCGGTGCAGGACAAGCACTACAAGAATCCGGTCGACCGCATATTCGCGATCGCCGACGCTTTCAATGAAGAATACCACGAGCTGGCCGATGCCGGATGCCCGGTGATCCAGATCGAGGAGCCGCAGATGCACCTGCTGGCGGCGCGGGGCGTCACCGATCCGGTGATCAATCCGAAGCTGATGCTCGAGGTCTTCAACCGGACGGTGAAGGGCCTCCGCGCCAAGACCGAGGTCTGGGCGCATTCGTGCTGGGGCAATCCCTCGCAGCAGCGCATGTTTGCGTCGGTGCAGAGCTACAAGGCGTCGCTCGAGCTGTACAACCAGGTCGACGCCGACGTGGTCACGTTCGAGTCGTCGAGCTCGGGCGGCATCGACCTCGAAGCCATCGGCAAGAGCATCACAGACAAGAAGGTCTCGATCGGCGTGATCGACCATCACACGCTGCAGGTCGAGCAGCCCTCGCAGGTGGCCGACCAGATCCGCGCGGCGATGAAGCACATTCCGGCCGAGCGTCTGGTCGTCTCCACCGATTGCGGCATGGGCCGCGAGGGCATGAGCCGGCGCCACGCGGCCTACAAGGTCGTGTCGCTGGTGCTCGGCACCAACATGGTGCGCAAGGAGATCGGCGCGAAGGAGGCGCAGGTGCTGGCGGCGGATGAGCGCTATTCGCTGGTGCAGAAGGTGAAGGACGGCGTGGCGTAGTGCAGAGTTGAGGAGCGCGCTGTGCTGCGCTGTGCCCGGGACACGTGGGGCGCGGTCGTGCGATAAACGCAGCCATGAACCTGCACCACTTGCTGCTTGAGCGCGAAGCCGCCGGAAAGCCCGTCACGGTCGGACTGATCGGCGCGGGCAAGTTCGGCACCATGTTCCTTGCGCAGGCTCGCCTCACGCGCGGCATGCACGTGGTCGGCGTCGCCGATCTCAATGTCGACCGCGCCAAGAGCCAGCTCGCCACCGCGGGCTGGCCCGCGGCGCAGTTCGCCGCAAGCTCGCTCGATGACGCGATCAGGACCCGCGGCACGCATGTGACGGCGGATGCCGAAGCGATGATCAAGCATCCCGCCATCGAAGTCATCGTCGAGGCCACCGGCATCCCCGAAGCTGGCATCGTCCACGCGCTGAAGACCATCGACCACGGCAAGCACATCGTCATGGTCAATGTCGAGGCCGATGCCGTGGCCGGCCCGCTGCTCGCCCGCAAGGCCAAAGCCGCAGGCGTGGTCTACAGCCTCGCCTGGGGCGATCAGCCGGCGCTGATTTGCGAGCATGTCGACTGGGCGCGCGCCGCGGGCTTCAAGGTCGTCGCGGCCGGCAAGGGCACGCGCTACGAGCCGCACTACCATCGCTCCAACCCGGACAACGTCTGGGACATCCTCGACAAGTACCTGAACATCACGGACCGCAAGTCGATCAATCCGAAGATGTTCAACTCGTTCGTGGACGGCACCAAGTCCGGCATCGAGATGACCGCGGTGTGCAACGCCACGGGGCTGGTGCCGCAGAGCGAGGGCTTGGGCTTTCCGCCGGCGACGCGCTTCGAGCTCGCCGAGGTGTGCAAGCCGAAAGGCGCCGGCGGGACGCTGGAGAAGGAGGGCGTCACTGAAGTGACGTCGTCGGTCTATCGCGACGGCAAGGACGTGCCGCATCATCTCGCACTCGGCACTTACGTGGTGATCGAGGGCGAGACCGACTACGCGCGGCGTTGTTTCTCCGAATACGCCATGCTGCCGGACAAGAGCGGGCATTACGCGGCGCTATACCGGCCGATCCACATGATCGGGCTCGAGCTCGGCATCTCGGTCGCGAGCGCGGCGCTGCGCCGCGAGCCGACCGGCGCGCCGACAGGCTTCCGCTCCGACGTGGCCGCCACCGCCAAGCGCGATCTGAAAGCGGGCGAGGTGCTCGACGGCGAGGGCGGCTTCTGCGTCTGGGGCAAGCAGACGCCGGCCGAGCTGTCGCTTGCGCAGGGCTTCCTGCCGCTGGGGCTTGCCCAGAACGTCAAGCTCAAGCGCGACATACGTGAGGGCGAGCGGCTGAAATGGTCGGACGTCGAATTCGATCCGAACGACACCGCCGTGCGCGTCCGCCGCGAGATGGAAGCCGCGTTCGCAAGGCCGAACGTTTAGACAAGCTTTCTCCGCACGTGTCCCGGACGCGGTGCAGCGTGCAGCGAAGCGGAACGCTGCACCGCTGGTCCGGGACCCCGGTTGCTCTCCGCGAAAAGAAAGAAACCGGGGCCCCGGGTCTGCAGCGCATCACTTCGTGCTGCGCTGCGCCCGGGACACGTGTGGCAGCTATCCCAGAATCGCGGTGGAGCGTCGCACCAACCCTGCTAATCTTCCCTCCAACAAAAAATCCTTGCACCAAGAACTTGGAGGAAGCCTTTGCTCGACCGTTCCGCGTCACCGCAACGCGCCCGCCTCGACATGTACAACGCCAACACGCTCAAGCTCGGGCTGTTCGGCGCCAACTGCTCGTCGGGCCGCGCGCCGACCAAGGTGCCGGAGCGCTGGTCGGCGAGCTGGGAGGACTGCCTCGCGCTGGCCCGCATGGCGGACCAGGCCGGCATCGATTTCATGCTGCCGATCGGCCGCTGGAAGGGCTACGGCGGCGAGACCGACATGCATGGCGAGTCGCTCGAAACGGTGACCTGGGCCACCGGGCTGCTCGCGCAGACCGAGCGCATCACCGTGTTCGGCACCGTGCATGCGCCGCTGTTTCATCCGATCATCGCGGCCAAGCAGTGCGTCACCGCCGACCATGTCGGCGAGGGCCGCTTCGGCCTCAACATCGTGGCCGGCTGGAACGAGGGCGAGTTCGAGATGTTCGGCGTCGAGCAGCGCGAGCATGACGCGCGCTATGTCTACGCGCAGGACTGGATCGACGCGATCAAGAAGGCCTGGGGTCCAGAGGAGGATTTCGATTTCGACGGCGCGCAGATCAAGCTCAAGAAGGTCCGCGCCAAGCCGAAGCCCTATGGCGGCACCCGGCCGCTGATCATGAATGCGGGCTCGTCCGGCCCGGGCCAGGCCTTCGCGATGCGCAACTGCGACGCCTACTTCACCGCCACCTCGGAAGCCCGCAAGGGCGGCGTCGATGTGATGAAGAAGATGGTCGCCGGCATCAAGGCCGAGGGCGCGGCGCAGGGCCGTGACATTGAGGTGTTCACGGTGGGGCAGGTGGTGTGCCGCCCGACCCAGAAGGAGGCCGAGGACTATTACCATTACGCCATCATCGAGCACGCCGACTGGGGCACCGTGGATGGCATGCTGCGCATCAAGGACATCACGCCGGAGAAGCTCGGCGAGGAAGAGTACAGGAAGAAGCGCGAATACTTCGCCTCGCGCGCGATCGGCGGTTATCCGTTCGTGGGCTCGCCGGATCATGTCGCCGAGCAGCTTGCCCTGGTGAGCCGCGGCGGCATCCGCGGCATCGCATTCTCCATGATCAATTATCTCGACGAATTACCGCTCTTCCGCGACGAGGTGCTGCCGCGCCTTGCACGGATGGGCGTGCGTGAAGGCTGAGCAGACGCAGCCAGGTTTCAGTTCTCAAACACCGGACATCTCATGATCCTGGACTGGCATTCGCACATCTACACGCCCGAAGAGGCCGCCGACGATCTCCGCACCTGGGACGGCAACACCGGGCCGTCATGGGGCGAGCGCGGCTGTCCGATGGTGCTGGAGAATTTTCTCCGCGCCCACGAAGAGGCCAAGATCGACATCAGCGTCGTCACCAACGCGGCGCACTACCTCAAGGGCAAGGCCGACAACGAAGAGCTGAAGTCGGTGCAGTCCTGGACCGACTATGCCGCCAAGGTGCAGCAGGACCACAAGGGCAAGCTTTACAGCTTCGCCACCATCCTGCCCTGCCGGGGACCGGCCTTCATCAAGGAGACCGAGCGCGCCATCAAGCAGTGCGGGCTGAAGGGCGTGTTCATCCATTCGAGCCACAAGGGCCAATATCCCGACGACGACGAGGCGCGGCCGTTCTGGGAGCTGATCCAGGATCTCGACGTGCCGGTGATGATTCATCCGCCGCATCTCGGCTTCGGCGAGGAGCGGATGAAGGAGTATCGCCTCGCTTCCAGCATCGGCCGGCCGTTCGATTTGTGCCTCGCGCTCGGCCGGCTGATCGTGCGTGGTATTCTGGAGGATTTCCCACGGCTGAAGATCGTCGCCTCGCATGGCGGCGGCGGCATCTGCGAGACCATCAGCCGGATGGACTATGCGTATGAGCTGCAAGACGAGGCGTTCTTCCTCGGGCCGTACAAGCCGATGAAGATCAAGCGCAAGCCCAGCGACTACATGAAGATGATGTACATGGACACGGTCTGCTACAACCCGCCGGCCGCCAGGATGGTGCTGGAGTGGCTCGGGCCCGACCACGTGCTTTACGGCAGCGACGCGCCGCCGCTCACGTCGCTGAAGCCGCGGGCGATCAAGCTGGTGCAGGATCTGGATATTCCGGCCGCCGACAAGGAGAAGATCTTCTGGAGCAACGCGCGGCGGCTGCTGAAGCTGAACTGAAGCTGCGAGGGCGCCGCTCTCTCGACACGAGTGGTCTGCTCCCTCAACACGAACAGTCTGCTCCCTCCCCCGCTTGCGGGGGAGGGTTGGGGAGGGGGCAGATTTGAATTCGGAGTTTGCAGTTGCCCCCTCCCTATCCCTCCCCCGCAATCGGGGGAAGGGACGCTGTGGCTGCACCGCGGTCCAATATCCGCGTAGGAGTGAAAGATGAAGCTGTTAGCGTTCGCATTCACAATTCTTCTGGCTCTCGCAAGCGCAGCCCGCGCCGAGACCTACCCGACGAAGCCCATTCGCGTGATCACCGCCAACAGCGCGGGCGGCACCAGCGACATCTTCGTCCGTGCGTTGGGCGAGGAGCTGCAGAAGCGCCTCGGTCAGCCGATCGTGGTGGAGAACCGCTCCGGCGGCGGCATGAACATCGCCGGCCGCGCCTGCGCCGAGGCGCCGAATGACGGCTACAACGTCTGCATCCTCCCCAACGAAGTGCTGACGCTGAACGAGTTCACCTTCAAGTCGATCCCGTACAATCCCGTGAAGGATTTCGAGGCGATCACCAACTGCTTCATCAACACCCAGGTGCTGGTGGTGTCGAGCGCGCTCAACGTCAACTCGCTCGCCGAGCTTGCCGCGCTGTCGAAGACCAAGCCCGGCACGCTGAGCTACAGCGTGCTCGCGATCCCGATGCAGATCACCTTCGAGAACTGGAAGAAGGCCACCGGCGCCGACATCGTCAGCGTGCCGTCGCGCGGCGGCAGCGACATGGTGACCGGGCTGCTCACCGGCACCACGCCGATCGCGATCGTCGGCCTGCCGAACTTCATCACCCATATCCGGAGCGGCGCCGTCAAAGCGCTCGCCGTCGACTCGGAGGAGCGCTCGCCGCTGTTTCCCGACGTGCCGACGCTGAAGGAGCTGGGCTTTCCCAATCTCGCGCCGGTCTATTTCGGTTTCGTTGCGCCGACCGGCACGCCGAGGGACGTGATCCAGAAGCTGCATGACGAGATCGTCGCGATCGGCAACGAGCCGGAGTTTCGCAAGAAGCGCCTGATCGACATCGGCATCGTGCCGGTGTTCGACACGCCGGAGCATTTCGGCGTGTATCTCAAGGCGCAGCGCGCCGCCGGCAAGAAGATGATCGAGGAGTCCGGCTTCCAGCCGCGATAGCGACGGATTGAACTGGCGAAAACTTATGCAACGCAACTCATTTCAAGCCGATCGCGAAATCGCAACCGCAGGCTGTGACGATTAAACGCGGTTCCACTTTCAGCGTTTATTTACCAAAACCTGCGACGAAGCTGCTGGGGGCCCCTCTGCGCACACACCGGTCGATTCGAAATCTTGGCTGATCCTTGCATATTCTCTGCACGGCAAAGCCAAGCGTCGGGCTCTTGGAATCTCGCTCGTTCTTTCCAGGAACTCCGACATGAAATTCTCGAACGTCAAGACGCTCTATAAAATTCTGCTCTGCTTCGCGGTCCTCGCCGTCTTCATCGCCGGCACGACCTGGTTCGCGACCGGCCGGATGCGGCAGATCGACGACACCTATACGGTCCTGGTTGAGCGCGACTCGATGGCGATCCGCGACGCCACGCGCATGCAGGCCTCGCTGCAAAGCTTCGGACGGCTCGCCTGGCGGCTGGTCGCCCTGACCGATCCGGCCGCGATCAAGACCGCCGACGACGAACTCGCCTCGAACCGAAAGCGGATGGCGGAGATGCGCGATAGCATCGTCAAGCTGTCGCCAAAGTTCGGGCCGCGTGTCACCGAGCTCGTCGATGTCTACGAAAAGATGGTCCAGGAGGACTTCTCCAAGATCAGGGCCGCCAAGGCCGCGGGCAATCACGAAGAAGCGCTGCGCCTGATGACAGCGCTGGTCCCCAAGACCACTGCGGTGCGGGCACAATCGCAGACCATTTCCGACGATCTGGAAAAATACGTAAAGGACGGTTCCGACGCGGCGTCGGCGGAGACCAACAACACCATCTTCGTGACCATCACGGTGACGAGCGTGGCGGTGGGTTCCGCAATCCTGCTGGCCTTCCTGCTGGCGCAGTTCACCATCGTCAAGCCGCTGCGCGCGTTGACCGGCGCCATGGGCGAGCTTGCCGAGGGCAATTTCGACGTGGTGCTGCCGGGTCTCGGCCGCAAGGACGAGGTCGGCGAGATCGCCGGCGCGGTCGAAGGCTTCAAGGTGAAGGCCGCCGAGAAGGCGCGGCTGGAGGCCGACGAGACGCTGCACCGGCAGAAGGCCGAGGCCGAAGCCGAGGCCGCGGCGCAGGCCAAGATCGCGGCCGAGCAGGCCAAGGCCGCCGAAGAACAGGCCCGCAGGGCCGAAGAGCAGCAGCAGGCGTTCGCGTCGCTGGCCGACGGCCTGACGCGGCTCGCCAAGGGCGACCTGTCGTTCCAGCTCTCTCAAGGGTTCACCGACGACTACAAGCAGATCCGCGATGACTTCAACCGCGCCATCGGGCAGTTGAAGGAGACCATCGGCGCGATCTCAGCGTCGACCAGCGAGGTTGCGAGTGCCGCGTCCGAGATCGCGACCGCGACCACGGACCTCTCTCAGCGCACCGAGGAGCAGGCCGCGAGCCTGGAAGAGACCTCCGCGTCGATGGAGCAGATATCGGCGACCGTGAAGAAGAACGCCGAGAACGCCCAGCAGGCCAACCAGTCGGCCGGCGCCACCCGCGAGGTGGCCAACCGCGGCGGCGAAGTTGTCGATCAGGCCATCACCGCGATGTCGCGGATCGACGAATCGTCGCGGCAGATCTCCGACATCATCAGCGTGATCGACGAGATCGCCCGCCAGACCAACCTGCTGGCACTGAACGCCGCGGTGGAAGCCGCCCGCGCCGGCGACGCCGGCCGCGGCTTCGCGGTCGTGGCGGCGGAGGTCCGCACCCTGGCGCAGCGCTCGTCGCAGGCCGCGAAAGACATCAAGGACCTGATCACCACGTCGAACAGCCAGGTCAAGGACGGTGTCGACCTGGTCAACCGCGCCGGCCAGTCGCTGAAGGAGATCGTGCAGTCGATCGAAAGCGTCGCCCAGATCGTGGCCGATATTGCCAACGCCAGCGCCGAGCAGGCCGGCGGCATCGATCAGGTCAACAAGGCGCTGACCCAGATGGACGAGGTGACGCAGCAGAACTCGGCGCTGGTCGAGCAGAACGCCGCGACCGCCAAGAACCTGCAGCAGCAGTCGGCGGCGATGAGCACGAGCGTCGGCGTGTTCAAGCTGCACGGTGGCGGCGAGACGTACAGGGCTCCGCAGCCGGTCGTGCGGCCCGCCGCATCCCGTTCAAGCACCGCGACCCGTGGTCCCGCGCGCCGCATGCAGGCCGGTCTCGCCACCGCGCTCAAGGCCGAGCAGGAATTCGAAGAGTTCTGAATCGAAGCGTGATGACACGACGCCCGGATGCGCGTGAGCTCATCCGGGTGTTGCTACGTTTGCAGTTGCACGCTGTCGTAGAGCGCGAGCAATGCAGAATCCATTGAAGCGCGGCGATGACACGCACGGCGTGCTTTACCGCGTTTTAACCAAAAAAATACAACAATACCTTCGGAAATTCCCTCCGCGTGAAATCCAAACTGACTGAAATGCCCGAAATACCCGAAATGCCGACCTTCCTCGCGCTCCCTTCGCAGCGGCCAGGCCGGGTGGTGGCATCTTTTGGAATCGCGCCAGCCACGCCCAGGACAGGCCATCATGAAAATCTCGAACCTCAAAACGCTCTATAAGATTCTTCTGTGTTTTGCGGTCCTGACCGTCTTCATCGCCGGTGCAACCTGGTTCGCGACCGGCCAGATGCGGCTGATCGATGACACCTACACGGTGCTCGTCGAGAAGGACGCGATCGCGATGAAGGAGGGCGTTCGCGTCCAGTCCTCGCTGCAGAACTTCGCGAGGCTGGTCTGGCGCATGGTCTCCGAGACCGATGCGGCAGAGCTGAAGGCCACCGACGACGAGCTCGTCCGCAATCGCACCCGGATGGGCGAATTTGCGCAAAACATCGCCAAGCTGTCGCCGAGCTACGGGCCGCGCTTCGCTGAGATCAACCGAGGCTATGAGAAGCTCTACCAAGAGGACTATCTCGCGCTCAAAGCCGCCAAGGCGGCAGGCAAGGCTGATGAGGCGCTGAAGCTCGCCCGCGCGCTGTCGCCGAAGAACGCCGAGCTGCGCAACCAAGCCGCCAGCGCGACCGACGCGCTGGAAAAGCAGGTCATGAAGGGCTCCGCGGACGCGACGGTGCTGACCAACACCACGATCGCGACCACGGTGATCGTGATCAGCGCTGCGCTCGCGGCGGCGATCGTGCTGGCCTTCCTGATCGCGCAGTTCACCATCGTCAAGCCGCTGAAGGCGCTGACCGGCGCCATGAAGGAGCTCGCCGAGGGCAATTTCGGCGTCGCGCTGCCGGGTCTCGGCCGCAAGGACGAGGTCGGCGAGATCGCGGGCGCTGTCGAAGGCTTCAAGGTGAAGGCCGCCGAGAAGGCGCGGCTCGAAGCCGACGAGACGTTGCGCCGGCAGAAGGCCGAGGCGGAAGCCGAGGCGGCGGTGCAGGCCAAGATCGCGGCCGAGCAGGCCAGGGCCGCCGAGGAGCAGGCGAGAAGGTCCGAAGAGCAGCAGCAGGCGTTCACGTCGCTGGCCGATGGTCTCACGCGATTGGCCAAGGGCGACCTGTCGTTCCAGCTGACCCACGGGTTCACCGACGACTACAAGCAGATCCGCGACGACTTCAACCGCGCCATCGGGCAGTTGAAGGAGACCATCGGCGCGATCTCGGCCTCCACCAGCGAGGTTGCGAGTGCCGCTTCCGAGATCGCGACCGCGACCACGGACCTCTCTCAGCGCACCGAGGAGCAGGCCGCGAGCCTGGAAGAGACCTCGGCGTCGATGGAGCAGATCTCGGCGACCGTGAAGAAGAACGCCGAGAACGCCCAGCAGGCCAACCAGTCGGCCGGGACCACCCGGGAGGTGGCGAACCGCGGCGGCGAGGTGGTGGATCAGGCCATCGCCGCGATGTCGCGGATCGACGAGTCGTCCCATCAGATCTCCGACATCATCAGCGTGATCGACGAGATCGCCCGCCAGACCAACCTCTTGGCGCTGAACGCCGCGGTGGAAGCCGCCCGCGCCGGCGACGCCGGCCGCGGCTTCGCGGTCGTCGCGGCGGAGGTCCGCACCCTGGCGCAGCGCTCCTCGCAGGCCGCGAAAGACATCAAGGACCTGATCACGACCTCCAACAGCCAGGTCAAGGACGGCGTCGACCTCGTCAACCGCGCCGGCCAGTCGCTGAAGGAGATCGTGCAGTCGATCGAAAGCGTCGCCCAGATCGTGGCCGACATCGCCAATGCCAGCGCCGAGCAGGCCGGCGGCATCGACCAGGTCAACAAGGCGCTGAGCCAGATGGACCAGGTGACGCAGCAGAACTCGGCACTCGTCGAGCAGAATGCGGCAACGGCGAAGAACCTGCAGCAGCAGTCAGCCGCGATGAGCACGAGCGTCGGCGTGTTCAAGCTGCACGGCGGCGGCGAGTCGTACCGGGCGCCGCAGCCGGCCGTGATGAAGCCCGCCGCTTCCCGGTCCAGCGCAGCAATCCGCAGCCCGGCGCGCCGCATGCAGTCAGGCCTCGCCACCGCGCTCAAGGCCGAGCAGGAGTTCGAGGAATTCTGAGGAGAGCCACGTGAGCGGCCATCCGGATGCGCGCGAGCATCGTCCGGATGGCCGTGGCATGTCATCGGATGTATCCGCGTTCCCGCATAGCTCAAGACGATTTTTGCCGGGTCAGTCGGAGCGCATCGGTAACGCAAGGTTAAACGAAATCACCGACATGAATTACACAGCTGTGCCACGAACAATGGAACTCGCCGTGCGGTGCGGATTCTCTGCATCGGTCAAGTGACCTCTTCGGCCAACTCTTGGGCCAAGTGAACTCTCGCGAACAAGGACAACTTACGATGTTCGGTCTTTCCATCCGCACCCTGCTGCTGGGCCTGTTCGGCACCATGCTGCTGTTCATTGCGGGCCAGAGCTATATCGGCCTCAGCAAGATCGGTGCGGTGAACAACAGCGTCACCGACATCGCAACCAACTGGATGCCTTCGATCGCCGCCGCGAAAGACATGAACATCGCGGTATCCTCGGTCCGGCTGGTGACGTCGCGCTACATGATGGCCGGCAGCGACCGCGAGATGGCGGAGGCCGAGAAGGAGATCGAGGGGCGTCTTGCCGGGCTCAATGCGGTGCGCAAGCGCTATGAGCCGCTGATTGCGTCTGCCGACGAGCGGGCAGCCTACGAGTCCTTTTCAAGGAACTGGGACGCCTATCTGCAGCTTCAGCCGAAGCTCATCGCTCTGGCTCGTGCGCACAAGACGGAAGAAGCCGAGATGTTCTTCCTGACCGACATGTTCAAGGCCTCGACCGCTGCGAACATCGATCTCGCCAAGATCGTCAAGGTCAACCAGGAGGGCGCCGATGCCGCGACCGCGCAGGCTGCGGTCAACTACGATTGGGCGCGCTGGGAGCTCATGATCATGTCGGGCCTTGGCCTG
>Ga0102590_1001589_pt1 | contig 33041 bp, 27 predicted proteins | sample AraplaMF_Col_mMF_FD_76859 | JGI IMG/M metagenome (GOLD analysis project Ga0102590, IMG submission 76859) | Arabidopsis root microbial communities from the University of North Carolina, USA - plate scrape MF_Col_mMF | ecosystem: Host-associated > Plants > Roots > Endosphere | place: USA... | reverse complement strand
ATGAGGGTCGGCCTGACCAAAGCCGCGGATTGAGCTCTCGTAGGGTGGGCAAAGGCGCGTAGCGCCGTGCCCACGATCTCTGCATGATTATCTCGAACCGTGGGCACGCTTCGCTTTGCCCACCCTACGCACCGTTGTCTTGGCAGCCTTCTTCGCAACTGACTTCTTCGGCGCGACCTTCTTCGCAGGCTTCACCGCCGCCTTCTTCCCCTTCGGCCGCTTCTTCACCTTGGCGCGCTGAGCGGCGGCGAGCGCTGCCTTCGCCCATTGCGCAAGCTCCTGGGAATCGTCGAACAGGCGTGCGGGCAGCTCCCAGTAGGAGTTCACCAGCACGGTCTTGGCGCGGGTCGAATACTGAAACGGCTTTGAGCCTTCAGCCTCAAAGTCCGGAATGGTGATCTCGTCGGCGCGGAAGAACAGGCCGGCCCGCAGGGACAGCGCGAAATTGATGCCGTCGGCGGAGATGCCGTAGCCGGAAAACATCTTTCGGATGGTGACGGGGCCGAAATCGGCGAACAGGTCGATCAGGAATTCGCGGTCCATGAAGGGCCTCCCTGCGCAAGCAAGCGAACCCTCATAGCATCCTCGTCATTGCGAGCGAAGCGAAGCAATCCAGACCACCTCCTCATAGGCAGTCTGGATTGCTTCGTCGCTTCGCTCCTCGCAATGACGACCCGGGCTTACCCGTCGATCTTGGCCGGGCGCAGCTCGACCGACTCGCCGCAGCCGCAGGCGGAGACCTGGTTGGGGTTGTTGAAAACGAACTGGGCCTGCATCTTGTCGGCCTTGTAGTCCATCTCGGTGCCGAGCAGGAACAGCACGGCCTTGGGGTCGACCAGGATCTTGACGCCCTTGTCCTCGACGACCTCGTCGGTCGGGCGGATCTCGTGGGCGTATTCGACCGTGTAGGACTGGCCGGCACAGCCGCCATTCTTCACGCCGACGCGCAGGCCGACGATCTCGGAGTCGGCGCGCTGGGTCAGCTCGCTGATGCGCTGGGCTGCTGCGTCGGTCAGCCGCATCACCTGCGGGCGCGGACGCCGGGGCTTTGGTGTCGAAGCTGGTGTCGCCTGGGTCATGTTATCTATTTGGTCCGTTCCGAAGCGAATTCAATGCGAGCAGACATCGTCACCACATGTTGAGCACGAGGCGCGCCTCGTCACTCATGCGCTCCGGCGTCCAGGCCGGCTCCCAGACGACCTTGACGTCGACCACGCCGACGCCGGGAACGCTGGCGACCGCATTCTCGACCATGGTCGGCAGCTCGCCGGCGGCCGGACAGTTCGGCGTCGTCAACGTCATCTGCACGTCGACGGAACGATCGTCCTTGATCTCGACCTTGTAGATCAGACCGAGCTCGTAGATGTCCGCCGGGATTTCCGGGTCGAACACGGTCTTGAGCCCGGCGATGATCTCACGGGTCAGCCGCTCGGTCTCCTCCGGCGGCAACGCCGAATGGGTCTCCATCGGATTGGCTTTGATTTCGGCCGTGTCACTCATGCGAACAAATCCCGCGCCTTGAGCAGCGCCTGTGCCAGGTGATCGACTTCTTCCCGCGTATTGTACATGCCGAACGAGGCCCGGCAGGTCGCGGTCACGTTGAAACGCTCTAAAAGCGGCATCACGCAATGGGTTCCGGCGCGAACAGCGATGCCCTGACGGTCGATCACGGTGGCGACGTCATGGGCGTGCGCGCCCCTAAGCTCGAAGGAGATCACCGGTCCTTTGCCGCGGGCCGTACCGATCAGCCGTAGCGAGTTGATCTCGCGCAAGCGCTCCTGCGCGTAAGCCGTGAGGTCGGCCTCATGCGCCGCAATGCGCTCCTTGCCGATCGAATTGACGTAGTCGATGGCGGCACCAAGACCGACGGCCTCGACGATCGCCGGCGTGCCCGCCTCGAATTTATGCGGGGGATCGCCATAGGTGACCACATCGCGCGAGACCTCGCGGATCATCTCGCCGCCGCCGTTATAGGGACGCATCGCGACGAGGTGGTCGTACTTGGCCCAGAGCACGCCGATGCCGGTGGGGCCGTACACCTTGTGGCCGGTGAAGACGTAGAAATCGCAGCCGATGTCCTGGACATCGACCGGCAGATGCACCGCGCCCTGACTGCCGTCGACCAGCACGGGAATGCCGCGGGCGTGCGCGATCTTCACGACATCCTTGACCGGGACGATGGTGCCGAGCGCGTTCGACATCTGCGTGATCGCAACCAGCTTGGTCTTCGGCGTCAGCAGCTTCTCGAACTCGTCGATGAGGAAATTGCCCTCGTCGTCGACAGGCGCCCACTTGATCACGGCACCCTGGCGCTCCCGGAGGAAATGCCAGGGCACGATGTTGGAGTGATGCTCCATGATCGAGAGGACGATCTCGTCGCCCTCCTTGATGTTCGGTCCGCCCCAGGACGAGGCGACCAGGTTGATCGCCTCGGTCGCATTGCGGGTGAAGATCACTTCTTCGGTGCGCGGCGCGTTGATGAACTGCGCCACCTTGGTGCGGCCGCCCTCATAAGCTTCGGTCGCGGCATTGGCGAGGTAGTGCAGGCCGCGATGCACGTTGGCGTATTCGGACGTGTAGGCCTGCGTCATGCGCTCGAGCACGGCGCTCGGCTTCTGCGCGGACGCGGCGTTGTCGAGATAGACCAGATTCTTGCCGTAGACCTGCATGGCGAGCGCCGGGAAATCCTGGCGCACGCGCGCGACGTCATAGGCGCCGTTCTTGACCGCGGGATGCGCACTCATGACCGCCGCTCCAGCCAGCGCTCGGCGATGCCGATCACGTGCTCGCGGAGGCCATCGTCGGCGATCTGTTCGATCGCCTCACCGACGAAAGCCTGGATCAGCAGCGCCTGGGCCTGCTTCTCCGGCAGGCCGCGAGCCTTGAGGTAGAACAGCAGGCTGTCATCCAGCGCGCCGGCGGTGGCGCCGTGGCCGCAGGAGACATCGTCGGCAAAGATCTCGAGTTCGGGCTTGTTGTCGGCCTCGGCTTCGTCCGAAAGCAGCAGCGCCCGCGTCATCATCTTGCCGTCGGTCTTCTGCGCGTCGGGACGGACGATGATGCGGCCCTGGAACACCGAATGGGCGCGGTCGTCGATGACGGCGCGGAATGTCTCGCGACTGACGCAGTTCGGCACGGCGTGGTCGACCACCAGCGTGGTGTCGCCATGCTCGGTCTTCTGCAGCAGGTTGACGCCGTTGGCCGAAAGCTCGCTGCCCTCGCCCGCCAGCGTGATGAAGCCCTGCAGGCGGCTGACGGCGGCGCCAGTCGTCATGTTGAAGAAGTTCAACTTCACGGCGGCGCCAACGGTGACGAACTGCGATGAGATGTTCACCGCATCAGGCGCATCGTCCATCAGCCGGATATGCGCGATATCGGCGTTGTCGCCGATCCAGAGGATCACCGCGTCGTTGACCTGGTAGCCGCTCGCCTTCCCGGCCGCCACGAAGGTCTCGACAATAGTGGCACGAGCGCCCTCGCCGATCCGCAGATGCGAGCGGGTGAAGGCGGACGCACCGGCCGCCGTCGCGATGTGGATGAGCTGGATCGGCGCCGACAAATGAGTGCCGTCGGCCACCGAAACCACGGCGCCGTCCGTCGCCATGGCCGCATTAAGCGAGGTGACCGCATCGGTCGAGGCGGTCTGGAGGAGATCGCCGGCGGCAGAATTGGCCTCATCAGCGAGAACCTCGCGCAGCGTCTTGAGGCTGACCTCGGATGCGAGCGCCTTGACGTCCGACAGGTCAGCGGCGAACACGCCATCGACCAGCACCAGCTTGCGGGCGCCGGCGATTGCATGCGCCTTCACCGCCTCAGCGGCGCGCTTCAGCGCGTCCGCATCGGGCGCCGCCGCCAGCGGCAGCATCTCGCCGACCAGCGCACGCAGGTCGGTGTATTTCCATTCCTCGATCCGGCGATGCGGCAGGCCGAGACGCTCATAGGTCTCGAAGGCCTCGCGGCGCACCGCAATCACGTCAGGCGCACCCGGCAAGCGGCCCTCGGCGCTGGCGAAGAGATCGCTCACGGCGCGGCCCTTTCCGGTCTTTGCCACAGCAACGTTCATTGCAACCAATCCTTACGCGTCCTCGAACTGGGCGTAGCCGGACGCTTCCAGCTCCAGCGCCAGATCCTTGGCGCCGCTCTTCACGACCCGCCCCTTGGACATCACGTGCACGACGTCGGGCACGATGTAGTTGAGCAGCCGCTGATAGTGGGTGATGACGACCATCGCGCGCCCCGGCGAGCGTAGCGCGTTGACGCCGTCGGCCGCGATGCGCAGCGCGTCGATGTCGAGACCGGAATCCATCTCGTCGAGGATGCACAGGCTGGGCTCGAACAGCGCCATCTGCAGCACCTCATTGCGCTTCTTCTCGCCCCCGGAAAAGCCGACATTGACGCCGCGCTTGAGCATGTCCTGCGGGATGTTCAGCGACTTGGAGACCTCGCGGACCTTCTTCAGGAAGTCCGGGGTGGAGTATTCATCCTCGCCACGCGCCTTGCGCTGGGCATTCAGCGCCGTGCGCAGGAAATTCATGGTGGCGACGCCGGGAATCTCGACCGGATATTGGAACGCCAGGAACACGCCCTTGGCGGCGCGCTCGTCCGGCGACATCTCCAGCAGGTCCTCGCCCTTGAACAGGATCTGGCCGTCGGTAACTTCATAGCCGGGCTTGCCGGCGATGACGTGCGAAAGCGTCGACTTGCCGGAGCCGTTCGGCCCCATGATCGCGTGCACCTCGCCCTCGTTCACGGTCAGCGTCAGCCCATGGAGGATCTCACGCTCCTCGACACGAACCTTGAGGTCTTTCACTTCAAGCAAAGCCATCTTGGTATCCAGTTTATTCAGGTGATGTTGGAGCGCGAGGCGCGCACCGCCGGGGGTCGGCAATCAGCCGACCGACCCTTCGAGCGAGATCGAGATCAGCTTCTGCGCTTCCACCGCGAACTCCATCGGCAGCTGCTGCAGCACGTCCTTTACGAAGCCGTTGACGACGAGGCCGACAGCCTCTTCCTGGCTGAGGCCGCGCTGGATGCAGTAGAACAGCACGTCCTCGGAGATCTTTGACGTCGTCGCCTCGTGCTCGAATGTCGCCGAGGAGTTCTTGGCTTCGATGTACGGCACGGTGTGCGCGCCGCATTTGTCGCCGATCAGCAGCGAGTCGCAGGCGGTGAAGTTGCGCGCCCCTAGCGCCTTGCGGTGCGCGGTGACGAGGCCGCGATAGGTGTTCTGCGACTTGCCGGCGGCGATGCCCTTGGAGATGATCCGGCTCGACGTGTTCTTGCCGAGATGGATCATCTTGGTGCCGGAATCGACCTGCTGGAAGCCGTTCGAGATCGCGATCGAATAGAACTCGCCGCGGGAATTGTCGCCGCGCAGGATGCAGCTCGGGTATTTCCAGGTGATCGCCGAACCCGTTTCGACCTGGGTCCAGGAGATCTTGGAATTGTTGCCGCGGCAGTCACCACGCTTGGTGACGAAATTGTAGATGCCGCCCTTGCCTTCCGAATTGCCGGGATACCAGTTCTGCACCGTCGAGTATTTGATCTCGGCATCGTCATGCGCGACGAGCTCGACCACGGCGGCGTGCAGCTGGTTCTCATCGCGCTGCGGCGCGGTGCAGCCTTCGAGGTAGGAGACGTAGGAGCCCTTGTCGGCGATGATCAGCGTACGCTCGAACTGGCCGGTGTTGCGCTCGTTGATGCGGAAATAGGTCGACAGCTCCATCGGGCAGCGCACGCCCGGCGGCACGTAGACGAACGAGCCGTCGGAGAACACCGCAGAGTTCAGCGTCGCGTAGAAATTGTCCGAAGTCGGCACCACCGAACCCAGATATTTCTGGACCAGCTCGGGATGCTCGCGGATCGCCTCCGAGATCGGCATGAAGATCACGCCGGCCTTCTTCAGCTCGGCCTTGAAGGTGGTCGCCACCGAAACCGAATCGAACACCGCGTCGACCGCGATCTTGCGACGGGCCGGATCGTCCTCGCCCACCTTGGGCTCGATGCCTTCGAGCATGGCGACTTCCCGCAAGGGAATGCCGAGCTTCTCGTAGGTCTTCAGAATCTCCGGATCGATCTCGTCGAGCGAGGTGACCGTCTTCTTCGGCTTCGGCGCCGCGTAGTAATAAAGGTCCTGGAAGTCGATCTTGGGATAGTCGACGCGCGCCCAGGTCGGCTCACGCATGGTCAGCCAGCGCCGATAGGCCTCCAGCCGCCACTGCAGCATCCAGGCGGGCTCATTCTTCTTCTGGGAGATGAACTTGACGATCTCTTCCGAGAGCCCCTTGGGGGCCTTCTCGGAGTCGATCAGGGTCTCAAACCCATAACGATACTGGTCGACGTCGATGCGCTTCACGCGCTCGACCGTCTCTTGTACGGCTGGCATTCCATCCTCCGCTCGCGGTTTCAAGGACCGCGGTGGATCAAACTCGGTCGAGTATTACGATATTTCTCTGCGGAAAGCACGGGCTTAGAACCGTTCAAGCCGTGTTTCATCGCTTAGCCCTTAAGTAGGGTATTACCGAGCTTTCGCCAAGCCTCTAACGCCCTGTTGATCTCATCTGGTTCCGTGGACCAGCCCAGACTGAGACGCACCGCTCCCTGCGCCACTGCGGGATCGAAGCCCATGGCCGAAAGAACGTGGGACGGCTGGACCTTGCCCGAGGAGCATGCCGAGCCCGAGGAGACAGCGATTCCTTCGAGGTCGAAGCCGATCACCGCGGTTTCGGCCTTGAGACCCGCTGCCGTGAACAGGACGGTATTTGGCAACCGCTCGACACCATCTGAAAAGATGGTCGCACCCGCGATCCCCCGGATGCCATTTTCCAAACGAATTCTGAGGATTGTCATGCGCTTCGCATCCTCCGGCAGAGCCTGAAGCGCGATCTTGACCGCCGCACCAAAGCCGGCGATGCCGGCGACATTCTCGGTTCCCGCGCGGCGGTTGAGCTCCTGCCCGCCGCCGCGCAGCACCGGCTCCAGTCCGGCGATCCCCTCGGCCACGACCAGCGCGCCGACGCCCTTGGGGCCGCCGATCTTATGCGCAGAAAAGGTCGCAAGGTCGGCGCCTACCGTCTTGATGTCGAACGGAATTTTCCCCAGAGCCTGGATCGCATCGACGTGCAGGAGGCCACCGGCCTCGTGAACGATCCGTGCCGCCTCGGCGACCGGCTGGAGCGCGCCCGTCTCGTTGTTGGCGGTCATGATCGAGACCAGCGCCGGCGGCCCGGCCGCGAGCCGTGCCTTCAGGTGTTCGAGATCGACGACGCCGGACCGCGTGACGCGGATCAGATCGATCCTGTCCGCCGGGAACCGGCCTCCCGCCAACACCGAGGCGTGCTCGACCGCCGAGACCAGCAGCCGCTCGACAGGTCCGCCGGACGGTCCCCGCGACCCCGGCGACAGGGCCAGCGCATTGGCCTCGGTTCCCGCCGAGGTGAAGACGACGTTCCGCGGCAACGCGCCGACCGCCAAGGCAAGTTCGGCTCGGGCCTCCTCGACCAATCGTCGTGCCTCCCGTCCCTCGGCATGGACCGACGACGGGTTGCCGACCAGGTCAAAGGCCGCAACCATCGCGGCCCGGGCCTCGGGCCGCAGCGGCGTGGTCGCGTTCCAGTCGAGATAGACACGGGTCGGCATCTCGCCCTCTTAGCACCTTTTGCCATCCGTCCAATCGGAGGCCGCGTGCATCAGGCCGGCTGGTGCTGCTCCGTCGCGGCAACCGTCCGCGGCAGCGCCCGCAATCCGAACAGCGGCCGCAGCCAAGCGATGCGCCGGACCATTTCATAGGTCGCCACACATGTGAGCGCGGTCCCGATGACGACAATGGAGGCCTCGGCCCCAACCGGAAGGCCGCCGCCGCGCAAAGCATGCGCGATCACGATGATCGCGGTCTGATGCACGATGTAGTACGGGAAGATCGCGTCGGTGAGATAGCGCCGCACGGGGCTGTCGGCGGTGAGGTGGCGTCGCGCAAAGCCCAGCACGGCGGCGATCGCGAGCCATTGGTAGCAACCATAGGCCGAGGCGGCGGCCCACTTCAGCGCGGGCGACGGCGCAAACAGTCCGGCGCGAACCAGGATGAAGGCCGAGAAGCAGGCCGCTGCAGCCACCAGAGCCGCCCAGCGCCGGCGCTCGACCTCGCGCCAGATCCCATCTTGCTTCGCCAGCAGGAAACCGATCAGGAAGGCGGTGGCGTGGTCGGCGTGATTGTACCAGTCGCCGAACAGCGCATGCGTCGACGGGAAGGCCGGAAGCAGCACCAGGCGCCAAGCCACGTACAGCACGCAAGGCGCGATCAGGAGCCATGGCCCGGCGAGCACGCCGGCCAGCTTGCGGCCAAGCCAGTCAGCGCCGGCCGGCCACAGCGCGAGCGCTCCGATCAAAGCCAGCGTGTAGACCCACAGATAGACCACGAACCAGAGATGGTTCCAGGTTGGCAGCACGATGCAGGGGGTCGGACAGAACTGCGCGCCGAAGGCGAAGTAATGCCTGGTATAGAAATCGAGAAAGCCCGCGGGATAGCCGAGGCTCTCGACGATCTGGAGATAGGATTGCGGCGGCACGATCGCGAGCATGCCGAAGATGAGCGGGATCAAGAGCCGGGCCGACCGGGCACCGGCAAGCGAGGCCAAGGTCGATTTGTCGAGCATGAAGCGGGTGGCAACCCCGGACACCAGGAACAGCAGCGATAGCCGCCAGGGGTTGAGGAACAGCATCACCGGTTCCAGCCAGGTCAGCCGGTGCACGCTCTTGATGTGAAATCCCCAGGACACGTAGAGCATGCCGACGTGGTAGAAGATCAGCAGCCCGAACGCTAAAATCCGCACCCAGTCCAGATCGATGCGCCTGTCCGAGCTTTGGAATTGCTGTGGTGTTGTCATGGTTTTCTGCTCCTTGACGGGACGACGAACGCGGTTTGCGGGCCATGGCTGACACCGAAAATGCTCCGCCGACGCCGCGCGTCGAGCAGGGTTGGGATCAGAATCGGACGCGACGGGATGAGCCGCCGGCGGCTGGGACGAATAGCGGGCCTTTTGGGATCAGCGGGGGCGATCGGACGACGTTCGCCGCGATCGCGGCGGTCGCGCTCGCGATCGGAATCGTCAATGCATTCTCAGGCGCTCAGGACGCGGCCTGGCGCGGCGACAACTACGACATCGGCCGGCGGCTGTTCTGGGAGATGTCGAGCATCTCCGTCATCCTGCTGTTGCTGCCGATCCTGGTGCTGGCGGTCCGCCGCATGCGCCGGGCATCCGGCCTCGCCGCCCGCGCAGCAATCGTGGCGATCACCCTGCTCGGCTTCTCGGCCCTCCACATCACCGGCATGGTCTGGTTGCGCAAGCTTGCGCTCTGGCTCGCCGGGGGCGCCTACGATTTCCGCTTTTCGCTCGCGACGGTTCTGTATGAATTCCGCAAGGACGCGGTGACCGTCGTCCTGATCGCCGGCACGATCTGGCTGCTCGAAAGCCGGCGTGAGCTGAAGAGCGCAGCCGTCGCGCCACCCGCCCCGCCACAGCCATCGTCACCGGATGTGATCTGGTTGCGCGACGGGACCAGTCGCATTCGCGTGGTGCCGCGCGACATCCTCTGGGTCGCGTCGGCCGGCAACTACATCGAATACAGCCTCGCCGACGGCGCCCAGCACCTGATCCGGGGCACGCTGGCGGCGGCGGAAAGCGAGCTGGCGCGCTTTTCCATCGTTCGCGTTCATCGGACCAAGCTTGCCAATCTCGACCGGGTGCGCGGCGTGGACCTCAAGCCATCAGGAGATTTTGAGCTCGTCTTCGACAACGGCCAGACGCTCGGCGGCAGCCGGCGCTACCGGCCGGCGGTCGCCTCGCTCGGAAGCCCAACCGCCCCGGACGGAATCGCCCCCGCCGATCGACCAGCGATCCATAAACAGTCGTGATTCCAATTGGTTGAGCGCTCCCCTCCGGCGAAGCGGACGGCTCCTGACGTGGTCCGGTTGATTTCAGCTGATGCCGGTCACGGCCGCCAGGCCGGACATGACGCTGAGATGACCGGCTAAGCTCTTGAGCCCATTGAGAGATGTCGAAGAAGCTTGCTTTTTGACCCTTGCCTCGTGTTAGAAGCGCGCGTCAGTTCACCTGCGCGCCACTCGCGCATCATCCGAGGGCGCGCCTCTCCACCTTTCATCCGTGCTCTCGGCGGCGGCAACGCCGGGAGGGCCACAATCGGATGATTGCGCAGGGATCACCTCCAAGGGACTCAATCAGAGACATCCATGCCTGAAGTCATTTTCACCGGCCCTGCCGGCCGCCTCGAGGGTCGCTATCACCCGGCCAAGCAGAAGAACGCGCCGATCGCGATGATCCTGCATCCGCATCCGCAGTTTCACGGCACGATGAACCATCAGATCGTGTACCAGTGCTACTACGCCTTTGCGCATCGCGGCTTCTCGGTGCTGCGCTTCAACTTCCGTGGCGTTGGCCGCAGCCAGGGCTCGTTCGACCACGGCACCGGCGAGTTGTCGGATGCCGCCGCAGCGCTCGACTGGGCGCAGACCATCAATCCCGAAGCGCGCGCCTGCTGGGTCGCCGGCTTCTCCTTCGGCGCCTGGATCGGCATGCAGCTGTTGATGCGCCGCCCCGAGGTCGAGGGCTTCATCTCGATCGCGCCGCCGGCCAATCTCTACGACTTCTCGTTCCTCGCGCCCTGCCCCTCGTCAGGCCTGATCGTGCACGGCGAAAAGGACGCGGTGGTGCCGCCCAAGGACGTCAACACGCTGGTCGAGAAGCTAAAGACGCAGAAGGGCATCGTGATCGACCAGCAGATCATCCCCGGCGCCAACCACTTCTTCGACGCCAAGCTCGAGCCGCTGATGGAGACCATCACGGCCTATCTCGACATGCGTCTCGCCAACGTGCGCTGACGGGCGCAGCTCAAGCCAGCTTGAGCGCGGCGATCCCCATCAACACGAGCGCGATGCCCACAAGCTTCATCGCGCTCAAGCTCTCGCCGAATAGTACGACGCCCATGATGAACGTGCCGGCAGCGCCGATGCCGGTCCACACCGAGTAGGCGACGCCCACCTCGAGCACCTTCAAGGCGCGCCCGAGCAGGAAAACGAACGCTGCGAGCAGCACGAGCGAAACGATGCTCCAGCCCACGCGCGTATAACCTTCCGCGTATTTCATCGAGATCGCCCAGCCGACGTCGAGCGCACCTGCGATCACCAGCATCAGCCATGCGGCAGATGTGGACATTTGCGTTGCGCTCAGGCCGCGAGCTTGAGCAGATGCGCGTCGTGGCGAGCGAGGAAGGCGCGCAGCAATTGCGGATAGTCTTCACCAACAGCAGTGCGGACGCTCGGACGCTTCGCCAGTTCGGCGCGCCATGCCCGGACTTTCGGGACATCGCGGAAGATGCCGTGCTCGGTCAGTTCGTCGAACAGATCGAAATAGCGGAAGACCGGCGCGAACACGGCGTCGACAAGGCTGAATTGCTCGCCGGAGAAGAAGGGACCTGCGCCAAGCGCGGCTTCGACACGCGCGAACTTCGACACTAGCGCGTGACGCTTGCTGTCAAAGGTCGCCGGATCGGTCGTCGTCTCCAGACCCCAGAGATCGCCGAGGATCGCCGAGCCGAATTCCATCCAGGCGCGATGCTCGGCCCGCCTGAGAGCATCCGCTGGATGCAGCCGCGCACCGCCTTGCGTCTCCTCGATGTACTCGCAGATCACGTTGCTCTCGAACAGCGCGACCTCGCCCTGCTCCGTCGTCACCACCAGCACCGGCACCTTGCCGAGCGGCGAGAGTTTTAGAAACCAGTCCGGCTTGTTGGCGAGATCGATGTCGATCCGCTCGAACGGCACGCCCTTCTCCTTCAGCGCGATCACGGCGCGCTGCACATAGGGACAAAGCTTGTGGCTGATCAGTTTCAGTGAAGCGGTCATGGCAATGGTCCCGACGGTTAGATGCAACTGCATCAAATATAGATGCACCTGCATTTATCCGTCAAGGTCAATGCATCTGCATCAACCGCTCGTGATGGGGCCCACCTCAGGGCCTTGCGATCACCCCGCCGGTCATCGGCATCGGCACGCCCGTGGTAGCGGGATACGACAGCGGCAGGCCCTTCAGGCCGCGGGCGGCGAGGAAGCCGAAGGCCTGGGCCTCGATGGCGTCGGACGCCCAGCCGAGGGTCTCGGCGGCCTCGACCGTGGCTGACCCCACCCGCTCCCGCAGCATCCGCAGCATGGTGAGGTTGCGGGCGCCGCCGCCGCAGACGATCCAGCTCCGTGGCCGCCGTGGCAACAACGGGATGACGCGGGCGATCGCCGCCGCGGTGAAGGCGGTCAGGGTCGCGGCGCCGTCGGCCGGCGCGACGTCGCCGAGCTTGAGCGAAGCAAAGTCGTTGCGGTCGAGCGATTTCGGTGGAGGCAACGCGAAGAACGGGAGCTCCAGCGCCCGCGCGATCCAGGCCTCGTCGACCTTGCCGAGAGCTGCGAATTTTCCTTCCGAGTCGAACGCCTGATTCATGGTGCGGTACATGAAATCGTCCAGCAGCGCATTGCCGGGGCCGGTATCGCAGGCGATCAGCGTGTCGCCGTCGATATAGGTGATGTTGGAGACGCCGCCGATATTGACCACGACGATCGGTCCTTCGCGGTCCAGCGAGTTGGCGAGCGCGCGGTGGTAGACCGGTACGAAGGGCGCGCCCTGCCCGCCGGCCTCGACATCGGCGGCACGGAAATCATACATCACGGGAATATGGATTGCTCTTGCCAATGCAGGGCCATCACCGATCTGCACCGTCAGCCGCTTTTCAGGCCGGTGCAGCACGGTCTGGCCGTGGAAGCCGACGATGTCGATGTCCTCCGGCCTCATACGGTTCTGCGCCAGGAAGCTGGCCACCGCCTCGGCATGGGCCTGCGTCACCGCCCGCTCGGCCTCGGCCAGAACGCCTGGGCGCGCATCGCGCTCTGTCAAATGCACGGCTTCGCCCAGGGCCTGACGCAGCAGATTGCGCTCCGCAGGATGATAGGCCCGGTAGCCGGACGGCCCGAACGCCTTGACCTGTTTTCCATCGGTTTCGATCAGCGCGACATCCACCCCGTCCAGCGAGGTGCCGCTCATCAGACCGAGTGCCGTCAACATCATGGATCAGCGTCCTCAAGACCCGTTCCGGCATGCCGATCTTGTGCCAGAGGGACACATCTTATAATGCCACATCGCCAAGTGACGGGTGGCCATCGGGTTCCCACGGAAGACCCTTAAATTGCCCCCAAAACAGTAAACCAAGAATTGTTGGGCATGCCGACAGATGACTGTATTTAAATCGGATTTCCTCAATATCCTGCAAGAACGTGGATTCATCCACCAGTGCTCCGATTTCGAGGGGCTGGACGCGCTCGCCGCCAAGGGCGAAGCGACCGCCTATGTCGGCTACGATTGCACCGCCCGCTCGCTGCACATCGGCAATTATCTGACCATGATGATGCTGCACTGGCTGCAGCAGTCCGGCAACAAGCCGATCACGCTGATGGGCGGCGGCACCACTATGGTCGGCGATCCCTCGGGCAAGGACGAGACGCGCGCGATGCGCACCGTCGCCGAGATCGAGGACAACAAGGCCTCGATCCGCGGCGTGTTCGCCAAGGTGCTCAACTATGGCGAGGGCAAGAGCGACGCCATCATGCTCGACAATGCGGAGTGGCTGACCAAGCTGAACTGGATCGAGATGCTGCGCGACGTCGGCCGGCACTTCTCGGTCAACCGCATGCTCACCATGGACTCCGTGCGGCTGCGCCTCGAGCGCGAACAGGAGATGAGCTTCATCGAGTTCAACTACATGGTCTGCCAGGCCTACGACTTCGTCGAGCTCGCCAAGCGTACCGGCTGCAAATTGCAGATGGGCGGCTCGGACCAGTGGGGCAACATCATCATGGGCGTCGATCTCGGCCGCCGCATGGGTACGCACCAGCTGTTCGCGCTGACGACGCCGCTGCTGACCACCGCGTCGGGCGCCAAGATGGGCAAGACCGCGCAAGGCGCGGTGTGGCTCAACGCCGACCAGTTCAGCCCTTACGATTTCTGGCAGTACTGGCGCAACACCGAGGATGCCGACGTCGGCAAATTCCTGAAGCTGTTCACGACGCTGCCGATCGCCGAGATCAAGAAGCTCGAAGCGCTCGGCGGCTCGGAGATCAACGAGGCCAAGAAGGTGCTTGCCACCGAAGCGACCGCGCTGCTGCACGGCCGCGATGCCGCGAACGAAGCGGCAGAAACCGCGCGCCGCACCTTCGAGGAAGGCGCGCTCGCCGAGAGCCTGCCGACCGTGGAAATTCCGCGCGGCGAGCTCGACGCCGGCCTCGGCGTGCTCGCCGCCTTCGTCAAGGCGGGCCTCGTTGCCTCCAACGGCGAGGCGCGGCGGCAGATCAAGGGCGGCGGCCTGCGTGTGAACGACGCGCCCGTCACCGACGAGAAGATGGCGCTCTCTGCGGCCAGTCTGACGCCGGAGGGCGTGATCAAGCTGTCCTTCGGCAAGAAGAAGCACATCCTGATCAAGCCTGCATAGGCGTATGAGCTTTTCGCTGCTTGTCAGGGTGCGCGGATGCGCGCTCCCTGACGGCAATGGACCAGAACACGCCCAGGGAAACGCGCAAGGAACAAGCCGGCAGCAGCAAGCGCGAGGCGGTGCGCACCGCCCTCGTGGTGCTCTGCCTTTGTTTTACGCTGGCGGTTCTGGGCCGCGGGCTCAGCGAGAGCTTCACGGTTTTCCTCAAGCCGATCTCCGAAAACTTCGGCTGGGACCGCGCGCAGGCCGTCTCGATCTATTCCCTGACCTGGCTGATCAGCGGACTGACCGCACCGCTGGTCGGGCGCCTGTTCGATCATACTGGCCCGCGCATGGTCTATGCGCTCGGGCTGTTCCTGCTCGGCTCAGCCTTCCTGATCGCAAGCCGGGCCCAGGCGCTGTGGCAGTTCCAGCTCTCGATCGGCATCTGCGTCGGTATCGGCGTTGCCTTCATCGGCAACGTGCCGAACTCGATCCTGCTCGGCCGCTGGTTCGGACCACGGCTGCCGACGGCCATGGCGGTGGTCTATTCGGCGATGGGCGGCGGCGTGCTGGCGCTGCTGCCGGCCTCGCAGCTTCTGATCGATCATCTCGGCTGGCGTGAGACCTACCAGGTCTATGGCCTTGCCGCGCTCGCGCTGCTGGTGCCGCTGCTGCTCCTGCCCTGGCGGATGTTTTCGGCCGGCTCGCCGCATGTCGCCAAGAGAAGCGATCCTGATTTCATCGACAACGGCTGGACGCTGGCGAGCGCCATGCGCCACCATGCCTTCTGGGCGCTGTTCTCGACCTTCTTCTTCACCGCGGTCGGCATGTATGCGATCGCCGCGCAGATCGTCGCCTATCTGATCGACGCCGGCTTCCCGCCGCTCCAGGCGGCGACCGCCTGGGGATTTTCGGGAGTCGTGCTCGTGTTCGGCATGCTCGGCGTGTCCGCACTCGACGGGCTGATCGGGCGGCGGCCGTCGGTGCTGCTCAGCTACGCCATCTCGATCCTCGGCATCGTGCTGCTCTGGCTGCTTCAGTATTATCCTGATGTCATCCTGCTCACGGGCTTCGTCGTCTGCTTCGGCAGCATGATGGGCTCGCGCGGGCCGCTGATCACGGCGACCGCGATGAAAATCTTCCGCGGCAAGCGCGTCGGCACGATCTTTGGCACCATCTCGATCGGCAGCGGCCTCGGCTCCGCCTTCGGCTCATGGAGCGGCGGCCTGATCCACGATGTCACGCACGGCTACAATCTGCTGCTCGTTTTCGCACTTGCGAGCGTGATTCTCGGAATGATTCCATTCCTGATCGTTCCCGCCTTGCGGGAGTAAGTCTCCCCGACGTAACTTGCATCCCTCGATGTCACCGGGGAATTACGCATGACATGCGGGCACCATCTGCAAGAGCTCGGGCACGAACGGACGAACTGCGGTGTCTTGTCCGACATGACGAAAATGTCAGCGCGAAATTGCTCTGGGGTGGCTTGCGAGGCGGCGCTGAATACGATCCTAGTCGCGCATTGGATGGAGGGCACAAACCAATGGACTTTCCCTATCTCACTCGCTTTCAACCGGTTCTCCTGAGCCTGTTTCGCTTCATGACCGGCCTGTTGCTGTTTCAGTACGGCGTCGCCAAGATCTTCAAGTTTCCGGTGCTTCCCTACTTCGCCAACATCCCCCCGCTGATCTGGACGGCTGGCGCGCTCGAACTCGTGCTTGGCGCGCTCCTGATGATCGGCCTGTTCACCCGTCTTTCCGCTTTCATCCTCTCGGGCGAGATGGCCTTCGCCTACTTCATGGGCCACATGTTCAAGGGTGAGACGCCGGTGTTCCTGCCGCTGCTCAATGGCGGCACCGCGGCGATCCTGTTCTGCTTCGCCTGCCTTTATCTGTCGGCAGCCGGCGGCGGCTCGGTCAGCGCCGACGCGGCGATGGGCAAGAAATAGCACAAATTTCATGCGGCGCTGACGCGCCCCGATTTGACAACAAACAGGACGGCACCGGCAACCGACGGTGCCGTCTCAGCGCGCCCCCAACACGTTCCAGATCAGAACGAGGGCCGCGACGAGCAGCACAGACATGATGATGCGATGAACGAATCGAGTCATTGCAGGTCCAGTCAGGCTCTTTAGCTCCCAAAGTCCAAGATCGATTCCTTCCCCCAGACAGGCTTGAGCCTGTCGGCAAGACGATTCGCCTGCACGATTGCGCATGAGGCTGCGGACGCCGCGCGCGCGGCAGGCCGCCGCATGCCTACGTTCATGATTGGTAAGAACTTCATGCTACCCAGGCGAGCAATAACCATTCCGTAGGGGCTGTCATGAAGCTGCTGAGCCATCTGAAGATCCGCACCAAGCTTGCCAGCATGGTCTGCCTTGCAGCCCTCACAGTCACGGCCATCATCGGCGTATCGTCCGTGCTCAGCAAGAGCCGCATGATGGAGGATCGCGTCCAGCAGATGCGGACCGCTGTCGAGTTGCTCTACAATTACGCGCAATCGCTTCAGGACGAGGTTACCGCTGGCAAGCTGACATTGGCCGATGCCAAAGCCCACTTCCACCAGCGCGGACGCCGCATGAACTTCAACGGCAACCAGGGCTACCCCGTCGTCTACAATTCCGACACGTCGCTTCTGTTGAACGGCGCCAACCAGCAGCTCGAGGGCAAGATCACCGGGGCCAAGGATTCCAACGGCGTCCTGATCGCCGACGCCATTGTCAAGGCGGGTGAGCAGACCGCGCAGGGTGGGGTCACCTCTTATCTCTACCCCCGTCCCGGCCAGACCGAGCCGGTCCGCAAGACCGTGTACGCGCGCAAATTCGCGCCCTGGAACGCGACCATCAGCTACGGCCTCTATGTCGACGACATCGACGCCGACGTGCGTGCGCTGACGCTGGAGCTTGCCGCGATCGGCACGGGCCTGATGCTGCTGATGGCGGCACTGTCCTGGCTGATCGCCCGCGACGTGCTCAGCGCGCTGGAGCGCCAGAAGAACCGCATGCAGGAGATCTCCGAAGGCGCCATCGACCGGCCGGTCGAGGAAACCGACCGCGGCGACGAGATCGGCCGCATGGCCGAGACCCTCGAGGTGCTCAGGCAGACAGCTTTGACCGCCCGCGCGCTGGAGGCCGAACAGGCCGCCACCAAGACGCGCACCGAGCAGGAGAAGCGCGACGCCCTGATCGCGCTTGCCGACCGCTTCGATGCCTCCGTCGGCCAGCTGGTCGGCCTGATGGCTTCCGGCTCCGGCGAGCTCGAGCATACCGCCAAATCGATGTCCTCGACCGCCGAAGGCACCAACCGCCGCGCCGCATTGGTCGGCACGGCCGCCACCGAAGCCAGTCAGCGTGTCCAGACCGTCGCGGCCGCCGCCGAGGAGCTCTCCTCCTCCATCACCGAGATCAGCCGCCAGGTCGCCCAATCCGCAGAGGTCACCGGACGCGCGGTCGACAGCGCCCGCCGCACCGACACGATCGTGCGTGCCCTCTCGGACGGCGCCCAGCAGATCGAGCACGTCGCCGAGCTGATCTCCAACATCGCCGCCCAGACCAACCTGCTCGCCCTCAACGCCACCATCGAGGCCGCGCGCGCCGGCGAGGCCGGCCGCGGCTTTGCCGTCGTCGCCTCCGAGGTGAAGTCGCTCGCGAGCCAGACCGCGGAAGCCACCCGCGAGATCGGCGACAAGATCGCCCAGATCCAGGGCGCGACCAAGGAGGCCGTGGACGCCATCGGCGGCATCACCGCCACCATCGAGGAGGTCAGCCGCATCGCCACCTCGATCGGGGCCGCGATCGAGGAGCAAGGCGCCGCCACCGCCGAGATCGCCCGCAGCGTCTCGCAGACCGCGGAGGCGACCAAGGAGGTCACCACCAATATCGGCGGCGTCTCGACCGCCGCGAACGAGACCGGCAATGCCGCCGGCATGGTGCTCGCCGCGGCCAGCAACCTCTCCAAGCAGGCCGATCAGCTCTCCGGCGAAGTCGGGACGTTCCTGGCAGGCGTGCGCGCGGCGTAGGCGGCGCACACAACGCCCAAGCGATTGCCGTCATGCCCGGCCATGACGGCAGAGACAGTCCGTCCCGCCTTTACCGCCGCGCGATGCTGCAACCGCTCGAGAGCTGACGCGTCGAGCCGCTCGAGCCGTCGTTCGACTGCGAGGGGAATTCCTCGAACGGCGTGTTCTGCTTGCCGGTGTTGAACTCGAAGATCTTGCGGAACACACCCGGCACCATGGCCGAGACCGGATTGACGCGCATCACGGGCGCGGCCGGCGTGCCGATGACCTCGTAGGTCACGCCGATCAGTCCTTCCTTATCGCCACCGCCCAGGAACAGTCCGAGGACCGGAATCTGTCCGAACATGTTGTTCAACCCGTACATCGGCACGAAGGTGCCGCTCATGCAGACCTGGTTGCCGGGATAGTCGATCGAGCCTTCGATGGTGGCGCCGATCATCGGGCCCTTGACGACGCCGTCGCGGATCGTCAGCGCGCCGTTCTGCCGGGTGAACTCGGCGCGGAGCGCACTGAAGGAGACGCCGTTGCCGGTGCCGTTGGGCGCGCCGGCGGCCACGCGTTCGAGCTGCGCCTCGCCCTTCACCGTGAAGTCGCGGACGTTGATGAGGCCCTCGCGCGAGGTGTTCGGTTCGGACGTCGGCGGCTCCATCGCCACGACCATCTGGCCGCCGACCGCCTTGGTGTAGGTGTCGGTGAAGCGCAGCAGCGCGCCGGCATCGTTGGTCTGGAGATAGATCACCTCGCGGCTGCCCTGCGCACGCCCGCCGCGCAGATCGGCCGCCACCGGCGTGTCGCGGCCGATCTTGCCGCTCAGGCTGAAGGCCTTGATGGCGCCGTTGCGCTTCGACATCTTGGCATCGACGCTGCGCATCGCCTCGCCGTTGAAACCCGCGACGGCACCGAGCTTCACGTCGATGTCGAAATCGACGTTCTTCATCTTGTTGTTCTTGTCGTCCTTGGAATTGCCCGAAATCGCCGATTTCAGGAAGCCGCGGCCATCGAACACGTCGCCGCGTATGGTGCCCCTGATGACGCCGTCCTGACCACGCTCAGCCTTCAATGCGGTCTTGTCGCCGTCGGACGGTGAATAGATCGGGAAGTTCGCGTTCACGAGGTCGCCGTTCGCGTCGACTTCGAGCGAACCCTTGATCGAGGCGCCGCCGCCTTCGATGACGATGTCCTCGAGACGCGTCGATTGCGCGGTCGGCACGACCTTGAAGCTGGCCTTGCCTGACTTGCCCGGCAGCTTGACCCAGCCCGGCAGGATGTTGTCGAGCTTGACCGACGTCAGGTCGGCCTCGACGCCGAGCTTCGTGGTCTGGTCGGGACCGCCGGCGATCTTGCCCGACAGCTTGATCGGCAACGATCCGCTGACGGCGGGGCTGAGATCAAATCCGAGGCGGGCGCGGCTCGCATCGTCCAGCGTCGCCTGCAGCCTGACGTCCGCATCGCCTTCGGTCGGCTTGCGATAGTCGAGCGAGGCCGCCTGCCCGTTGATCTTGACGTCGCCCTTGACCTGATAGCCCTGGTTGTTGGCGACGATCTTGAGGCTGTTGGCCTCCAGCTTCTGGTTCATCACCAGCTTGTCGGCGGCAAAGCCGTTGAGGTCGGCGGTGACGGCATAGATGGTGTCAGCCTTGGTCAATTCGCCCTTGACCGGCAGGCCGAGCTGGATGTTCGCCGTGAATGTCCCCTTGCTGGTGTTGGGATCGACGATTGTCGACGACAGATCGCTCAGGCGGTCATTGGACAGCATTTCAGCCGCCGCGGGCACCGGACCATCGACGCGGAATCTGGTCCGCGACGGCGACGGCTTCGGCGCCATGTCGGGCACCTCGAAGACGAAATCGGAGATCGTGATCTTGCGGCCCGCAGGCGTATCGGCAATGCCCTGGCCGATCGTCACGGTCGCGGTGCGGCCGGTCACGCGCGCCTTCAGATCGGCATCGTGCACGACCGGCATGCCGTCCACGGGACGGACGGCGACGCCGCTAGCCACGATGTTGACCGACAGGCCGTCGTCGGGGATGGGCGGGCCCTTGCGCGGAAGATTCTTCGTCGGCGAATTGATGCCGATCTCGATGCGCTGGAGCGTACCGCGCTCGATCCGGTCGATCACCCATTCGCGCAACTCGGGAACGACCAGCGTCGGCCACATCCGCTTTAGCGCGGAGGCCGACATCGGCGTTCCCGCAAAGCCCAGCGTCAGGCGCGGCTCGCCCGAATAGTCGATCGCACCGGTGCCGGCGACGCCGATCTCGCCGTTGCTGATGTCGGCCTGCGTCAGCAGGAAGCGCTTGTGGTCGGTGTCGAAGCGGAATCCGATCGCGATGCGGTTGAACACGAGCGGCGGCTCGTTGTCGATGCCGCCGAGCAGGATCGACCCGCCGCTGAAGCCGAGCTGCCAGTCGTTGACGGTGCCGTTGGGCGGCTCGAGATGGGCCAGAAGCGTCAGCCGGTTCGCGCCCGACAGGACCTTGAACGGCGCGACCAGCACCCGCCGGTTGGCATCCCACTCGACATTGATCTCGGCCTGGTCGATCGCCATCGGATAGTCGGGCGTGTCGGTATCGATGATATTGCCCGCGCCGACCGCGATCTTGCCGCGGAAGAAGGTCGGCACGCCGTCGCGGCCGAGCTCGCCCTTGAGCTCGCCGGTCAGCGGCAAATCGGCGGTATAGGTGAGGTCCTTGACCCGCAGCGCCAAGAGGATGTTGGAGGTCGAGACCTTGTCGGCCTTGATGTCGACCGAGCGCACGCCGTTCTCGGCCGGACCGATCGTGGCCCGCAGCATCCAGGGCCGCGCGCCCTCCTCGCCGAGGCTGAGCGTGACGCCGCCGCGGCTCGGCCGGCGCAGGCTGAGCGTGATGTTCTCAAACGACCATTTGCTGCCGCGCTGCTGATCGTCGACGATCAGATTGCCGTTCTTCAGGCCGATCTCGTTGAGGTTCTGGCCGTCCAGACCGGTCATGCTGAGACTGTCGAGCCAGTCGAGGCCCTGAAGAATGCCGCTCTGCGCGGTCGCCTGAGGCGCGGCCTGGGAAGCGGCTTGAGATGGATCCTGGCCCGCGGGTGCCGTGGCGAAGGGCGGCGGCGGGACGCCGTTGCGCGGGAAGGTCGGCGGCAGGCCGGCATCCTTCTTCGAGGCGACGCCGGTGGCCAGCGGCTTTGCGGTGTCGCCGGCGGACACGGTGACAGTGCCGTCGGGCGCGATCCGGATCGCGAGCTCGGCATCGACGAGATTGAGGCTCTCGGCGCGCAGGTGCCCCATCAACAGGCCCGCCCCCGACAGCTTCACCTCGGCCTTCGGCGCGCTGGCGACGATGGCGTGATCTCGGTCGCGGACGATGATGTCACGGATACGGACGGCGATGCGGACCCGCCCGGCCCGCTCGATCTGGGTGCCCCCGATCTCAACCGTGTTGCCGTGACCGATATTGTCCTCAATCGCGGCGACCAGCCACGGCGTTGCGATGTCGAGATTGATGGGACCGGCGCCGAGCCGCCACCACAGCGCAGCGAAACAGCCGACGAAGATGACGGCGAGAGTCCCGACGACAAGGACGAGGCGCTTCAGCCAGCGATCGGCGGCCAGCCAGCGGCGCAGCGCGCCAAACCCGTCGCCGAAGCGATGAAAGCCCGAGCTGGAACGCGCCAACAGCCGGCGCGCGCGATGGCCCGCGGCCGCCTCCTGATCCGGATCCCAATCGGCGTCGTCCCATTCCTGCGGCTGTTGATCGCCGCGCCGATCGAAGTCCCGATTGTAATCCTGGGGCGACTTATTCCTTGCCATTGCCTCTCGATACAGGCGCCCGTCGTGAGATTGAGCACCGCCGGGACCGCAGCCGCCCCCGGGAAGCAAAGCTCCCTGCGCCGGCACTGCAGCCATACTTCGAATATTCCTGCTGTTCGTCATTTCGCCCCGGGAGCGCGTTCAACGAGCAGTGGGGTGGTGCGTGGAATTCCTTGTAACCATACTCCGGCGTCGTCAGACTTGCCCAGCCAAGGGCGCCAGTCCGGCACACCGGACGAGAGCTGCAATACCGCTTCGGTTGACCCGCCGAAAGCGTCGAAAGGAAGGCGTATGTCCAAGAAATCCCAAAAGAAATCGTCCAAGGCGCCCTCCGGCGGTCCGACGGCTAAGAAGAAGACCCTGAAAGCGCGGGCATCGACTCAAACAAAGTCCGCGAAGACGCAGCGGACACCGGCGAGCAAATCAACCGGGACTTTAGCAAAAGCAGGATCACATAAGGCCGCATCGAAACAGTTAAATTCCTCCAAATCTGCCTCCTCACCCGTGACGGCGAAGGCCGGCCTGGCCGAGGGCCAGAAGGCCCCCGCCTTTCGCCTGCCCCGCGACGGCGGCGACGTCGTCACACTGGCGGACTATGCCGGCCAAAAGCTGGTCCTGTTCTTCTACCCCCGCGCCGACACGCCCGGCTGCACCCGGGAGGCGATCGACTTCACCCGCCTCGCCGGCGCTTTCGCGGCCGCCGGCACCGCCGTGCTCGGGATCTCCGCCGATCCGTTAAAGGCCCAGGAGAAGTTCCGCGACAAGCACGCTCTCGGTGTCCCCCTCATCTCGGACGAGCAGCACGAGATGCTGGAAGCCTATGGCGCCTGGGGCGAAAAGTCCATGTACGGCAAGAGCTTCCTCGGAATTCTTCGCACCACGGTCCTGGTCGGGGCCGACGGCAAGGTGGCCAGGATCTGGCGCAATGTTCGCGTCGACGGGCATGCCGACGCGGTGCTGGAAGCGGCAAGAAGCCTTTAACCAGTCCTTTAAATTCGCCTGTTCCTGTTTCCGGAAAATTAACCATGACCGGCCCAGATTGCAGCGGCAATTAGGGCCGTACGGACTCATCCGACCGGCGCGGGAGTGCCGATGTCGAAAAGTTCTGCCCAATATTCGCAGTACCCCCAACATCATCCGCACGACCATGGCCGGGGCTTCCAACGCCGTCCCGCGGTCGCGGCCGCCGCAGCGATCCCCCTTCCCGCGACCGACGACGCCTACACCATCGTCCATGCCGGCAAGCAGGTCCGCTTCGGGCCCGTGGTGTTCTGGATCGTGGTCGGAACCGTTGTGCTGCTCGGGCTCTGGTCGGCGGCGACCGCCACCTATTTTGCCTTCCGTGACGACGTGCTGACCCGGCTGATCGCCCGCCAGGCCGAGATGCAATACGCCTATGAGGACCGCATCGCCGAGCTGCGCGCCAAGGTCGATCGCACCACCAGCCGACAGCTGCTCGACCAGGAACAGTTCGACCAGAAGCTCGACCAGATCATGAAGCGCCAGACGGCGCTGGAATCCCGGGCCACGGCGCTCGGGGCCATGCCTGACGTGACCGGCTCGATTCCCCGCGCAACTCCGCAGCGCGGCGATGCGAGCCAAATCACGCCAAAACCCTCGCCGATCAGTGATACCGTCATCTTCGTGGCGCCGCCGGACCGCGAGGCGCGGCTCGAATCGCGCGCGCCGGCCGTCGCGGCACCGCCGACCCACCAATTCGCCAAGAACCAGGGCTTCGACAACGTCCTGGTCCGGCTCACCACCTCGCTCGATCAGGTCGAACGTCGCCAGATGGCGGCGCTCAGCGCGGTCGAGGAAAGCATGGATTCACGCATGCGCCGGATGCGCGGCGCGGTCAGCGATCTCGGTCTCAGCCTTGCCAATCTCGAAGCCGCCGTGCCGCGCACCGCAATGGGCGGGCCGTTCGTTCCCATCAAGCTGACCGCCAACGCCGGGCCGTTCGAGAAGCAGCTCAATCGCATCAACATCACCCGCGCCGAGATGGATCGTCTCAACCGCACGCTGGCGCTGGTGCCCTACCGCAAGCCCGTCGTCGGCGAGGTCGAGTTCACCTCCGGCTTCGGCGTCCGCAGCGACCCCTTCCTCGGTCGGCCCGCGATGCATACCGGCCTCGACTTCCGCGCCGCCAGCGGCGATCCGGTTCGCGTCACCGCCAACGGCAAGGTCGTTTCCGCCGGCTGGTCCGGCGGTTACGGCCGCATGGTCGAGGTCGATCACGGCAACGGGCTTTCGACCCGCTACGGCCATCTCTCCGAGATCAACGTCAAGGTCGGCGAGATCGTGAAGATCGGCCAGGTCGTCGGTCTGGTCGGCTCGACTGGTCGCTCCACCGGTCCGCATCTGCATTACGAAACCCGCATTGAGGGCGAAGCGGTCGACCCGCAGAAATTCCTGCGTGCCGGAGTCCGTCTCAGCGCGGGCTGAAAGCTATAAGCTATGTGCTGCGTCGCGGCAGGCTCAATGCGCGCCCGTCGATCACCAACAAAGCGCTGCCGATGATGATGGCGCCGGCAATCTCGCGCATCGAAATCGGCTCCCCCAGCACCAGCCACCCCAGCAGGATGGCGGTGACGGGAATGAGCAGCGTCACCAGCATGACGTTGCTCGCGCCCGAGCGCCGCACGATCTGAAAGAAGACGATGTAAGCGAGCGCCGTCGACAGAGCGGCAAGGCCAAGCACCGCGGACCACGTCATGGCGCCCGGCATTGCCAGCCGCCATGGCTGCTCCACCACACCGGCGACGATCGCCATCATCACCGTCGACCCCATCAGCTGAAACGTCGCCGCGCCCAGCGGCGGTGAGTCCTTGAGCAATCGCCGCGCTGCCAGTGCGGCAAATCCATAGCTCAGCGCGCCGCCAAGGCAGAGCAGGATGCCGAGCCCCTGCCCCGGCCTCGTCTCGATGTCCCATCCGCGCAGGATGACGACGCCGACAAGGCCCAGCGTGACGCCGGCCACACGGCGGATATGCAATGTCTCTTCACCAGCTGCTGCCATCACGAGCACGGTGAACAGCGGCGTCGTCGCGTTCAGGATCGATGCCAGACCGCTCGGGATGAAGGTCTGGCCGATCGCGATCAACGAGAACGGGATGACATTGTTGAGCAGCCCGATCGCAACGAACGGCTTCCAACCCGTCATACCCTTGGGCCAGCCGATCCGCTGCATGCGCAGCAGCGGCAGCAGAATGGCCGCACCGAGCGCGACGCGCAGGAACACCAGCGTCAGCGGCGGCAATTCCCGCAAGGCTGCGGCGTTGAAGAAGAACGAGCCGCCCCAGAGGATCGAGAGCACAGCGAGCAGCGACCAGTCGCGCGCATCGATCCGGTTGTCGGTTGGGGGCATGCGTGTTACCTCGGCGGCCGAGCTACTCCTGACCTGCGGATAACGCCACCCGATTTCCGACGAGATGGAGATCGAAAAGGCGCAGCTCGCCTCAGCCGGTGCCCAGCTTATGGATCAACGCATTTTCCGATGTAGGCTCGAAAGTCCAATCATCGGCGAAGCACTCAAACGTCTCGTCGCGAAAATAGAACAAGAAGTGACGCGACGAAGTCGAACCCCCACCCGCAATCTGCCAATCTGGAGGGTCCATCAACTGGGAACCTGGACCTATGATTTCGTAGAACTCGCCCCACGCCGGTGCCAACTTGCTGTAACGGCATTGCCCGCGATACCACCCCTCGTCATTGGTCGCTCCTAGGCGAAATCGGTCGCTGTTCACGAAACGGAGCACGCCCACATCGTCCTCGGCGGAGCATGTGAAGCGAAATGGGTTCAGTAAGAAACGGAGAAGCACATCACAGCCCGATACGGCGACGCGCGGATCCGGCGCGTTCGGCTCCGCATTCCATCCCTCATTCAACTTTCGAAATGACAATTGAGCCGACATGTCGCCTCAAACAGTAGCGAGTGAGACATCAATCACAGGATCAGCAATCAAGCCTGTGAGTTAGGATGGCTTCTTCGGCCGCGACACCAGCTCGATCATCTTGCCTTCATCGTCATCCGGCATCGCCGCCTTGGCCTGCGCGTAGGCCTCGACCGCGGCGCGCGCGACCAGCGGCTTGCCGGCCAGGAGGCTCTCCGCCAGCTTCACGGCATAGGCCGCATCCTTGTGCCGCAGCGCCGCGGTGAAGGTCGCGCCGGAGAAATCGCGGGCGACCATGCGCTTGGAATGACGCGTGACCTGCGGGCTTGCGGCGACGCCCGCCTGGATCGACTCCAGCACCAGGTTCATGTCGAGCCCGGCCTGCTCGGCGATGGCCAGGCCCTCGGCGAGGCCGGCGATCTGGATCGCGCCCATGAGATTGTTGATGAGCTTGTAGACGGTGCCGGAGCCGACCGCGCCGAAATGGCGAATGGTCGAGCCGATCGGTTCGAGATAGGGCCGCGCGCGTTCGAGATCGGCTGCGTCGGCGCCGACCAGCAGCGTCAGTTTCCCGGCGGCCGCCGCGTCCGGCAAGCCGGTCACGGGGCAGTCGATGTAGATCAACCCGCGCGCATTCAGCTCGCGGCCCATCTCGCGGGCATGGTCATAGGAGACCGTCGAGCATTCGATCGCGATGGTGCCGGCCTTGGCGGTCTTGGCCGCGCCCTTCGACCCGAGCCAGACCGCGCGCGAGGCCTCGTCGTCGGCGACCATGGTCACGACGGCGTCGGCATCGATCGCGGCATCCTCCGGCGAGGTCGCCCAATGCGCCCCGCGGGCGATCAGGTCTTCCGCTTTTGCCCTGCTGCGATTCCACAGCGTCACCGTGAAGCCGGCATCGAGATAGCGGCCGGCCATGCCGTGCCCCATCCGCCCCAATCCGATGAAGGCGACGCGGGGCATGGCTAGTCCACGTCCTCGATCTCGCCGGTCGTGGTGCCGAACGCGCGCTGTGCCAGCGTCGCGGCCATGAACTCGTCGAGCTCGCCGTTAAGCACGCCCGATGTGTCGGAGGTCTGCACGCCGGTGCGCAGATCCTTCACCATCTGGTAGGGCTGCAGCACGTAGGAGCGGATCTGGTGGCCCCAGCCGATATCGGTCTTGGCGGCCTGGTCGGCGGCGGCCTTCTCCTCTCGCTTCTTCAACTCGATCTCGTAGAGGCGCGCGCGCAGCATGTCCCAGGCCTGTGCCCGGTTCTTGTGCTGGGAGCGGCCGGCCTGGCAGACCACGGCGACGCCGGTCGGAATATGCGTGAGGCGCACCGCGGATTCGGTCTTGTTGACGTGCTGACCGCCGGCGCCGCCCGACCGCATCGTATCGACGCGAACGTCGGATTCCTTGATGTCGATCTTGATGCTGTCGTCGATGACGGGAAACACCTGCACGCTGGAGAACGAGGTGTGCCGCCGCGCATTGGAATCGAACGGCGAGATGCGGACGAGGCGGTGCACGCCGGCTTCCGTCTTCAGCCAGCCATAGGCATTGTGGCCGGAGACCTGGATGGTCGCCGACTTGATGCCGGCCTCTTCGCCCTCGGACTCTTCGAGATATTCGACCTTGAAGCCGTGCGTTTCGGCCCAGCGCGTGTACATGCGCAGCAGCATCTGCGCCCAGTCCTGGCTTTCGGTGCCGCCGGCGCCGGCGTGGACCTCGAGATAGGAATCGAAGCGATCGGCTTCGCCCGACAGCAGCGCCTCGAGCTCGCGCCGCGCCACTTCCTTCTTCAGGTTCTTCAGCGCAGCTTCAGCCTCGGCGACGACGCCGTCATCGCCCTCGGCCTCGCCGAGCTCGATCATGCCGATATCGTCTTCGAGCTCCTGCTCGACCTTGCCGATGCCGGAGAGCGAATCCTCAAGCGAGGTCCGCTCCTGCATCAGCTTCTGGGCCTTCTGGGGATCGTTCCAGAGATTGGGATCTTCTGCGAGCTTGTTCAGCTCAGCGAGGCGGGCCGTCGATTTCTCGACGTCAAAGATGCCTCCTCAGCAGCCCGACCGACTGCTTGATCTCTTCTACCAACCGTTCGATTTCGGCGCGCATGTGGGTCTCTGGTCTCGCGGAATTGGTCCCGCGTGCAATTGAGATCGGGATGTAGCGGCGGCGGCTGCAAAGCGCAACCGCCGGAACCGCGATCGTGTGTGTTATCCGGCCTTAGTAAAGCCCGCCGGTGCCGGGCCGCATGAAGAAGCCGGAATCAGGCTGCTGCTGCTGCGAGGCCGGCATGCGCCCGTCGGCGTCGGCCACACCGATGACCGAATAATTGTCCGGCGGCGCCGTGCCCGGCTTGAAGGCTTCGAGGATGGTGCCGCCGGTCTCGCCGGGACCGGCGCGCATGCCGGTCTTGGAGGCGACGCGGACGAGCTTGATGCCGGCCGGCACCTTGAACGGAACCGCGGGCTTGTCGGCGAGCGCGAGCTTGAGGAAATCGCGCGCGATGGGCGCCGCCAGATGGCCGCCGGTTGCGGCGTTGCCTTTGCCGAGCGGACGCGGCTTGTCGTAGCCCATATAGATGGCGACGGCGATGTCGGGCGAGAAGCCGACGAACCAGGCGTCCTTGGCCTCGTTGGTGGTACCGGTCTTGCCGGCGACCGGCTTGCCGACCTCCTTGACCACGGTCGCGGTACCGGCCTGGACCACGCCCTCCATCAGCTCGGTGATCTGGTAGGCGGTCATGGAATCCAGCACCTGCTCGCGGCGGTCGATCAGCTGCGGCTCGGCCTGGTTCTTCCAGCCGCCCGGCGCGTCGCAGCCGCGGCATTCGCGCTGGTCGTGCTTGAAGATGGTACGGCCGTAACGGTCCTGGATACGGTCGATCAGCGTCGGCTTCACGCGGCGGCCGCCATTGGCGAGCATCGAATACGCCGTGACCATGCGCATCGCCGTCGTTTCGCCGGCGCCGAGCGCATAGGAAAGATAGTTCGGCAGCTCGTCATAGACACCGAAGCGGCGGGCATATTCGCCGATCAGAGGCATGCCGATGTCCTGCGCAAGGCGCACCGTCACCGTGTTGAGGGATTGCCGCAGCGCGTTGCGCAGCGTCACCGGTCCCTGGAACTTGCCCGAGGAGAAGTTTTCCGGCCGCCATACGCCGGCGCCCTGCCCCTGATCGATTTCGATGGGAGCATCGAGCACGACGGTCGAGGGCGTATAGCCGTTGTCGAGCGCGGCCGAATACACGATCGGCTTGAACGACGAACCCGGCTGCCGATACGCCTGCGTGGCGCGGTTGAACTGGCTCTGGTCGAACGAGAAGCCGCCGACCATCGCAAGCACGCGGCCGGTCCAGGGATCCATCGCCACCATCGCGCCGGACACTTCGGGGATCTGGCGCAGGCGGTACTGGCCCTCGACCGGCTGGCCGTCCTTGTAGAGCGGATCGGCGTAGATCACGTCGCCCGGCTGCAGCACCTGCGACACTGCCGTCGGCGTCTTGCCCTTGGTTCCGCCTTGCGCGGCTCGCGCCCATTTGACGCCGTCGACCGTGATGATGCCGGTCTCGCGCTGCTTGCTGACGGCGCCGCCAAGCTCGCGGCTCGGCTGGAAGCCGATGCGCGCCGACTGGTCGCTGGTCTCCAGCACGACCGCCATGCGCCACGGCGAGATGTCGGAGAGCGACTTGATCTCGGCGAGCTTGACGCCCCAGTCACCCGAGACGTCGAGCTTGCTCATGGCACCGCGATAGCCCTGCTGCTCGTCATAGTTCACGAGGCCGGTGACCATCGCCTTGCGGGCCATGACCTGGATCTTCGGATTCAGCGTGGTGCGGACCGACAGGCCGCCTTCATACAGCTTCTTCTCGCCGTAGCGCTCGAAGATGTCGCGGCGAACTTCCTCGGCGAAATATTCGCCGGCGAAAGTGTGGGCGCCGTTGGAACGGCTGGTGACGGAGAGCGGCTCCTTGCGCGCCTTGTCGGCGTCGGCCTGCTTGATCCAGCCGTTCTCGAGCAGACGGTCGACGACATAGTTGCGGCGCTCGATCGCGCGGTCGCGGTTGCGGACCGGATGCAGGGTCGCCGGCATCTTCGGCAGCGCCGCCAGATAGGACGCTTCCGCCACGGTCAGCTCGTTCACCGACTTGTCGAAATAGACCAGCGAAGCGGCCGCGATGCCGTAGGCACCAAGACCCAGGTAGATCTCGTTCAGATACAGCTCGAGGATCTTGTCCTTCGAATAGGTCTTCTCGATCCGCATGGCCAGCAAGGCTTCCTTGATCTTGCGGGCGAACGAGACCTCGTTGGTCAGAAGGAAGTTCTTGGCGACCTGCTGGGTGATGGTGGAGGCGCCCTGCGGACGGCGGTTCGAGCCGTAGTTCTGGATGTAGACGAGGCCCGCGCGCGCCATGCCGGTGTAGTCGATGCCGCCATGTTCGTAGAAGTTCTTGTCCTCGGCCGCGAGGAACGCGTTGATCACGAGCTTGGGCACCGCCTGGATCGGCAGATAGAGGCGCCGCTCCTTGGCGTATTCGCCGACCAGCGAGCCGTCGACCGCGTGCACGCGGGTCATCACCGGCGGCTCGTAATCCTGAAGCTGAGAATAGTCCGGCAAGTCCTTGGAGAAATGCCAGATCAAGCCTGCCACGGCCCCGACACCGACAAGGAACACCACTGTTCCCGCGGCGAACAGGAAGCCCATGAACCGCACCAGCAAGCGCATTATCTGTTTATCCGTTCAAAGTCTGGATCAGCCCAGTATCGACCCCTTGGCACCCCAAACTGGCACCAACCTCACGTCGCGAATTCGCCGGCTACACAATACCATCAAGTGCCGGACTTAAGACGCTTGCCGAACGGGATTCTCGCCGATTCCGGAACCCCCTGCGGCGTTTTTATAAAGCGCCCGCTGTGGCCAAACTAGGGCCTTTGCGAGGGGGCGGAAAACCCCTTTCAGTTCGAAGATCCCCAGGGTCGTCAATTCGACGATCCCGCCGTGGCCATCCGTTTGGTCAAAAACCCGTCGATCGCCTGCGCCATCGAGCCCACGGCACGGGACCGCCAGCCCTCGGAGACCAGATGCTCGAGGTCGCCCTTGTTGGAGACGTAACCGATCTCGACCAGCACCGACGGCACGTCGGGCGCCTTCAGGACCCGGAAGCCGGCCGACTTCAGGGGATGCTTGTGCATCCGCACCGTCGACTTCATTTCACCCATCAAGAGGCGGGCGAAACGGTTTGAAAAAGTGCGGGTTTCTCGCTGCGTGAGGTCGATCAGGATGTCGGCGACGTCGGTCGGCTCCTCGGCGAGGTTGAAGCCGGCGATCGCATCGGCCCGGTTTTCCGCATCCGCCAGCCGCTGGGCCTCGGCGTCGGACGCCTTGTCGGACAGCGTATAGATGGTCGCGCCCTGCGCATCGCCTTCGGCCCGCGGCAGCGCATCGGCATGGATCGAGACGAACAGCGCCGCCTTGTGATTGCGGGCGATCTTGGTCCGGTCATTGAGGGGAATGAAGGTGTCGTCGTCCCGCGTCATGACCACACGGTACTTGCCGGCCTTCTCCAGTTTGTCGCGGAGCGCCAACCCGAAGGCCAGCACCAGGTTCTTCTCGCTCTCGCCGCTCGACTGCGTGCCATTGTCGATGCCGCCATGGCCGGGATCGATCACGACCACCGGGCGGCCGTCGGCCTTCTGCTGCGCCGTTTCCGGGGCGGTGGTCGCGGGAGCCGTTGCAGGCTGCGCCTCGGCGATCGTGGGCCGCAGCTCGGGGCGGTTTTCGGGCGCGAGCGCCTGCACGAAGGCGGCCCGGTCGGCCTCCTCGAGCTCCAGCACAAGCCGGGCCGGCTGGCCGTTGGCCGCCTCGACCACGTAGGACTTGGCGATCTTGGCCGGTCCCGTCAGGTCGAACACGATTCGCGAGCCGCCGGGCATGACGAGCCCATAGCGGAAGGCCTTGACCAGTCCGCGCCCCCCGGCCCCCGTGCCGGCGGGCAGCTGAAAATTGACCTGGGGCACGTCGACGACGACCCGGTACGGGTCAGCCAGCGTGACGGCGCGGAAGGTCACGGCCTGGTTGATGTCGAGAATGAAGCGGGTCTGCTTGCCGTCACCGGCCAGCCGCGCGGCCGAGGCGATTGGAAAATTCGCTGCTGCAACAGCGGGTTGTGGCTGGCTTTCCGCCGCCCGCAGGCGCGAGGAATCAGCACATGGCAACACTGCAGCGCACAACAGCGCGCATCCCAGCAAAACCCGTTGATTTGTGCGGCTCGCCACCGATTCCGTGCCTCCGAGCAGCCCCTTTTAACGCAATAGAACCACAGGGTTAATCGATCCCTAATGACGGAAGTGCGAAACTCTTCGACTGTGACCGCCGTGCGACGCTCCCTTGCACGGATGGCTCATTCCTCGTATGTACGGAATGCTGACGGCCGATATTTTCGGTTGTGTCGCATTCAGCCTCCCGGTGCAGCGCCGGAACTCTCAAGGTTTGGGAATTCCAGCGTTTTCCGTTTCCCTCTAAGGCCAGCGCGGTGCGCGGCAGTGAGTGGAACGGGTCAAGCGTCGGCGGCGGAACGGTCCCGGATTACCACTCACGTTGCCGGGACGGTTCTGACAGCGACGTAACCCAATACCCGGTCCCTTGATCCCAAGGGAGCGGTTCGTGATCCCCAAGGCGAGCGCGCTCGCGCCATGCCTGGCCAGCAGCAACTGATTGAAGGGCGGCCTCGCCGCCCAATGTTTCATACGGGCCGACGCTTGATGCGCCAGACTGTGCCGACGAATTCTGAAGGACCATTCGCGACGCTGCGGAGTGAAAATCCCGCGCGC
>Ga0102590_1001588_pt1 | contig 33050 bp, 30 predicted proteins | sample AraplaMF_Col_mMF_FD_76859 | JGI IMG/M metagenome (GOLD analysis project Ga0102590, IMG submission 76859) | Arabidopsis root microbial communities from the University of North Carolina, USA - plate scrape MF_Col_mMF | ecosystem: Host-associated > Plants > Roots > Endosphere | place: USA... | reverse complement strand
TGGACCAGAGGGTTCTGGCCATGATGCAGGCCCACCCGACCGCCTCGTTCATGGCCGGCATGGCCGCCGCCACCCTGCTGAAAGGCAAGCCCTCGCTGGCGGCGAGCCTGTGGGAGGCCAGGAAGGGCAAGCCGCGGTAGAGCGGCGTCTCAGCCACTTGCCCCCACCTGACCGCTGCGCGGTCTGTCCGCCCCCATGGGGGGCGGAGCCTCGCGTTTAGGCTCTTCCCCCTCTGGGGGAAGACGGTCGCGAAGCGACCCGTAGGGGGCAAGGGCGTGAGCCCTCAGCCCTTCTTCGGAACCACCTTCAGCACCCGCCCGTCATCCTCGTCGGTCACCAGGTACAGCGCCCCGTCCGGGCCGACCTTGACGTCGCGGATGCGGAAGTTCAGCTCCGAGAGCAGGCGCTCCTCGCCGACCACCTGATGGTCCTTGACCGTCAGGCGCACCAGGTAGCCCTTCAGCCCGCCGACGAACAGGCTGCCCTTCCAGGCGGGGAACAGGCTTCCGTCATAGAAGGCCAGGCCCGAGGGCGCGATCACCGGATCCCAGTAGTAGATCGGCTGTTCCATGCCCGCGTGCTGGGTGATCCCCTCGCCGACCGGCTTGCCCGAATATTCCTCGCCATAGGTGATGGTCGGCCAGCCGTAGTCCTTGCCGGCCTTGGGGGTGTTGATCTCGTCGCCGCCCTTGGCCCCGTGCTCGACGGTCCACAGCTCGCCGGTCCACGGGTTGATCGTCGCTCCCTGGACGTTGCGGTGGCCCTTGGACCAGATCTCGGGCTTGGCCTGCGGATTGCCGACATAGGGATTGTCGGCCGGGATCGAACCGTCTGGTCGTATACGAATGAGTTTGCCCAGGGCCGCGTCCAGGTTCTGGGCCTGCATCCGGCCGGGCAGGATCGAGCGCTCGCCGGTGGTGACGAACAGAGACCCGTCGCGGGCGAAGGCCAGACGGCCGCCGAAGTGCAGGGCCGAATCGAGGGCCGGCAGTTGCCGCCAGATGACCTGCACGGCCTCGAGCCGGGGCTGGGCGCCGAGCACCAGCTTGCCGCGCGCCGCCGTCGTGCCGTTGCCGCCGCCTTCGCGGGCCTCGGCATAGGTCCAGTAGACCAGGCCGTTCCGGGCGTAGTCGGGGTCCAGCGCCACGTCCAGCAGCCCGCCCTGGCCCTCGGCATAGACCGCCGGCAGGCCGGCGACGGCGGGCGACAGCTTGCCGTCGGCGCCGAGAATCCGCAGGCGGCCGGCCCGCTCGGTGACCAGCTTCCCACCGTCCGGCAGGAAGGCCAGGCTCCAGGGATGGTCCAGGCCCGTGGCCAGGGTCTCGACCTGGTAGGCCACGCCCAGCGTCTCCTCCGGCGCGCGGGTCTGCTGGGGGAAGGCCGGCTTCTGGTCGGGGGCGTTGGGCGGGCCGGTCTCGACCGGCGGATGGGGCAGGGCCTGCACCGTGTTGGCGGGGCCGCACGCCGACAGGGCCAGCGCGGCGAGGGCGAGATGGCGAAGACGCATGGGGAACTGTCCGGTTGGGGAGGGCGGCGCCGACGTTGTCATTCCAAGGCCGGATTGTCATCCCGGACAAGCGCGCGCCGTCCCGTTGACTTGAACCCGTCCCCCCACCAAGGTCCGGCCTCGCCACAGACGGAGCCCGCCTTGACCGCCATCCTGCACGCCATGCTGGGCAAGGGCCTGGGCGGACTGGAGCAGGTGTTCCTCGACTACCAGCCGATCCTGGAGGCCTACGCCGCCGCCCATGGCGGCGCGGCCACGGGCGTGGTGCGGGCCGGCGGCGAGGTGGCCGTCCGGCAGGCCGGCCGCGTCCCGCCCCTGACGACCATGCCGGCCCATACCGACTGGGACCCGCTGACCCTGGGCGCGGCCCGCCGGATCGTCCGGGCCACGGCGCCCGACCTGATCCTCAGCCACGGCCAGCGGCCCGCCCGCCTGATGGCCAGGGTCGCCCCGCCCAAGGCCGTGCTGGCGATCTGCGTGCACAAGCCGGCCTTCGACGTCGAGACGTCCAGCCCCCACTTTGGCCGCACCCACTATGTCTGCGTCGGCCGGCACCTGGCCGAGCTGGCGGTCGAGCGCGGCGTCCCCGCCCAGCGCGTGCATTTCGTGCCCAACGCGGTGAAGCCGCCGACCGTCCGGGCGACGCCGTTCGACCCGCCCGCCCGCCCGCCGCGCATCGTCGCCGCCGGCCGCCTGCATCCCAAGAAGGGCTTCGACGTCCTGGTCGCCGCCCTGGCCCTGCTACGGGACCAGGGGCTGCCCTTCGACTGCGAGATCGCCGGCGAGGGCGACGAGCGCGCCCGGCTGGAGGGGCTGATCGCCCAGCACGGCCTGGGCGACCGCATGCGCCTGGTCGGTTGGCGCGCCGACGTCCCCGCCTTCCTGGCGACCGGCGACGTCTTCGCCTTCCCGTCCCACCAGGAGGGCTTTCCGCTGGTGCTGCTGGAGGCCATGGCCGTCGGCCTGCCGGCGGCGGCCAGCGCGATCCCCGGGCCGGTGGAGATGATCGCGGACGGCGTCGACGGCGTCCTGGTCCCGCCCGGCGACCCCGCCGCCCTGGCCCGGGCCCTGGCCGGCCTGGTCGCGACGCCGGAAAGGGCCGCCGGCCTGGGCCTCGCCGCCCGCGCCAAGGTGCTGGAAGATTACGGCCCGGCCAGCCTGAAGCGACGTCTGGACGCGGTGCTCGATCCGATGCTCGGACGGGCTTGAAGCCGCCCCCGCTTTGCGCTTATAAGCCCGCCTCCGCTTCGTGCGGCTGGGTAGCTCAGATGGTTAGAGCGGTGGATTCATAACCCACAGGTCGGCGGTTCGATCCCGCCCCCAGCCACCACGGGGTTTTTCCGGACAAGTCATCGACAAGGTCGCTTCCTGCGAAAGTGGCCGGGGAACCGTGGCCGAACGAGCATCACGGCGTGGCCAGCTCGCGCCAGGCCGAAGCTCGCCGTTTTTTCCGCCCGCACTGTCGGATCACCCCGCCCTTGATCGTCCTCGGTACGATCAAGGCGCCCATCCCATGCTCTACGCCATTCTCTGCTACAATTCCGAGGACGTGGTCGGCGCCTGGACGCCGGCGGAGGACGCCGTCGTGATGGCACGGTTGGGGACGGTCGAGGCCGGCCTGGACGCCGCCGAGCGGCTGGGGGCGACGGCGCGGCTGCTGCCGACCACGGCGGCGGTCACGCTCCGTAAGGGCCGCGAGGCCCTGGTGATCGACGGGCCGTTCGCCGAGACCAAGGAGCAGCTGCTGGGCTTCTATGTCGTCGACTGCGCCGACCTGGAGGCGGCCATCGCCGTGGCCCGCGACCTGGCCGCGGCCAATCCGGACCGGGGGGCCTATGAAATCCGGCCGCTGGCCGTCTATCGTCCCGGCCGTCTGGCCGAGGCGGGCGCCAGGCGGGCCAACAGGAGAGGGGTGGGGGCATGACCATCGCCAGTATCGACGCGGCCTGGATCGACGCCGCCCTGACGGCCGCGCGGCCCCAGGCGGTGGCGGCCCTGCTGCGCTATTTCCGCGACCTGGACACCGCCGAGGAGGCGTTCCAGGACGCCTGCCTGCGGGCCCTGAAGGCCTGGCCGAAGAACGGTCCGCCGCGCGACCCGACCGCCTGGCTGATCCTGGTCGGCCGCAACGCCGCCCTGGACGGGGTGCGCAAGTCCAGCAAGTCGGCGCCCCTGCCGCCGGAGGCGCTGATCTCCGACCTGGAGGACGCCGAGGCCAGCCTGGTCGACCGGCTGGACGGCGAGCACTATCGCGACGACGTGCTGCGGCTGCTGTTCATCTGCTGCCATCCGGACCTGCCGGCCACCCAGCAGGTGGCCGTGGCCCTGCGCATCGTCTCGGGCCTGTCGGTCCGGCAGATCGCCCGGGCGTTCCTGGTCGGCGAGTCGGCGATGGAGCAGCGGATCACCCGCGCCAAGGCCCGGATCGGGGCCGCCGACGTGCCGTTCGGCGCGCCCGGCCTGGAGGAGCGGGCCCAGCGGCTGAACGCCGTGGCGGCCATGGTCTACCTGGTGTTCAACGAGGGCTATTCGGCCGGCGGCAAGGAACTGCTGACCCGCGGCGCGCTGTGCGACGAGGCCATCCGCCTGGCGCGCCTGCTGCTGCGGCTGTTCCCGAGCGAGCCGGAGATCATGGGCCTGACCGCCCTTCTGCTGCTGCAGCACGCCCGCGCCTCGGCCCGGTTCGACGCCGACGGGGCGGTGGTGCTGCTGGAGGACCAGGATCGCGGTCTGTGGAACGGCCGGATGATCGCCGAGGGCCTGGCCCTGATCGACAAGGCCGTGCGCCACCGTCGGCCCGGGCCCTATCTGGTCCAGGCCGCCATCGCCGCCGAACACGACCGCGCCGAGCGCCCCGAGGACACCAACTGGGCGCGGATCGACCTGCTGTACGGCGACCTGGAGCAACTGGCGCCGTCGCCCGTCGTGACCCTGAACCGCGCCGTGGCGGTGTCGAAGGTGGCGGGACCGGAGGCGGCCCTGACGATGATCGAGCCCCTGGCCCCCAAGCTGTCGGGCTATTTCCACTTCTTCGGCCTGAGGGGCGGGCTGCTGCTGCAGCTGGGGCGGAAGGACGAGGCGCGCGTCGCCTTCGACCAGGCCATCGCCCTGGCCAGCACCGCCGCCGAGGCCGCCCATATCCGCCTGCACCTGGACCGGCTGATGAAGGAAGGCGCGGGCGGCTAGGTCCCGCGAAAAAGTTCGCGGGCGATGTCGGAAAGGCGACGCGACGTCCGTCCTCTGGGCCGAAGAGGAGAGAACGACCATGACCGACGCCCAACCCCAGACGCCCCCGCTGCCCGCCGTGTCCGGCGGAATCGTGCCCTATCTGTCGCCGAGCAACGCGACCGAGGCGGCCGACTTCTACATCAAGGCCTTCGGGGCCCAGGACCTCTACCGCATCCCGCCCGACGAGCAGGGCCGGACCATGCACATCCACCTGCTGATCAACGGCAATTCGCTGATGCTCAGCGACTTCTATCCCGAGCACGGCTATCCGCCGGAGAAGCCTGGGGCCTTCACCCTGCACCTGCAGGTCGACGACGTGGACAAGTGGTTCGAGCGGGCCGTGGCGGCGGGCTGCGCGGTGGTGCTGCCGGTGCAGCTGATGTTCTGGGGCGACCGCTACGGCCAGGTCCGCGACCCGTACGGCTTCCTGTGGTCGATCGCCACGACGCCCAAGGCCTGAGGCCCGTTGGCGGGGCCGGCCGGGCCGGCCCCGTCGTCACCGGAGGAGGGGACAACCATGCTCAAGATCATTGCCGTCATCGCCATCGTCGTCGGCGTCGCGATCGTCGCCCTGCTGGGCTACGCCGCGACCCGGCCGGACCATTTCCGCGTTGCGCGCTCCATCGTCATCAAGGCGCCGCCGGAAAGGATCTACGCCCTGCTCGACGACTTCCGCAAATGGGGCGCCTGGTCGCCCTATGAGACGCTGGACCCGGCCATGAGCCGCACCTATGGCGGCCCGGCCAGCGGCCTGGGTTCGACCTACGCCTGGTCGGGAAACGGCAAGGCCGGGGCCGGGCGCATGGAGATCGTCGAGGCCGCCGCCCCATCGAAGCTGCTGATCGACCTGGACTTCACCAAGCCGTTCCAGTCCCGCAACAAGGCGATCTTCACCCTGGTTCCCGAGGGCGAGGCCACGCGCGTCACCTGGGCCATGGAAGGCCCCTCGCCCTTCCTGTTCAGGGTGATGGGCGTGATCTTCAACATGGACAAGATGGCCGGCGGGGACTTCGAGACCGGCCTGGCCAGCCTGAAGGCGGAATCCGAGAAATAGGCGGGCCTGGTGGGGCTCAGGCCTCCGCCAGGACCAGCACCATCACCCCGTCGGCGGTTCCGTCGTGCAGGATGGGCGCCAGGGACAGCTCGACCGGGCGTTCATCGCCGGCCCGGACCAGCAGGGCCGTCTCGACGCGGGCGGCGGGGCCGCCTTGCAGGACCTTCTCCAGCGCCTGGGTCAGGGCGCGCCGGTCGGACGGGCGGACGATGTCGGTCAACCGGCAGTCCAGCAGTTCGGCGCTGGAGAATCCCGCCAGGCGCAGGAACTCCTCGTCCATCTCGGCCAGCACCCCGCGGACGTTCAGCCGCGCCACCGCCAGGCGGGGCAGGGCGGTCGTCGCCGCCTGCATGGCCCGGGCGTGGCGCAGGCGGCCGCGCAGGCTGTGCTCCTCGGTGCGGTTGGCGAACAGCGCCGCGACGCCGCCCGGATAGGGGAAGACGCGGACCCCGTAGCAGCGGCCCGGCTGGACGGTGGAATCGGCCTCGAACTCGACCGCCTCGCCCGTGCGCAGCACGCGCCGCATCTGCTCGGCGATCACCGCCTGGGTGGGCAAGGGGAACAGGTCGCTCCAGCTGGCTCCGACCAACTGGCCGGCGCTGCGCCCCGCCAGGGCCTCGAACACCGGATTGACCTTGGTGACCCGCAGCGCCGGATCCAGGGCGATGAAGCCCTCGGCCATCTGCTCCAGCAGGGCTTCGCGGCTGGTCTCGGCGACATGGGCCTCCGGGCTGACGCCGGTGGCGGGCAGGTTGTTCCAGCTGGCGTAACGATCGGCCGACAGCAGCACCACGCGGGGGCGGCCGTGGTGGGTGATGATCACGGGTCCGGTCAAGGCGACGTCCTGCCACTGGCCGAAATTCCGGCTGACTTCGCCGGCCGTGGCGTGCGTGGCGGGAGAGTCGTTCGTCATGGCCACCCCAGAAAATACGGAGAATCGATCATCTCCGTCTTGCCCGTGAACTTACCTGGCCGAGATGCTCTTAGCCCTTGTATAGCTACCATCGTGGCGGTTGAGCGGCAATCGACGGCGACAGCCTTCGGGCGAGACAGGCTGTCGCCGTGAAATCCGTATTCTACGTATTCCCTGGATAAACTCGGCTGCATCCACGCCGGGGCCATCCTGCTTGCACGATCTTCGCAAGAAGGACTCGAGCGATGAGGAAGACCCGCGGAACGAGGGGGGTGGGCCGGTGCTTCCGGCGCGACCAATCCGGCGCGACAGCGGTGGAGTTCGCCTTCCTGGCCCCCGTGCTGATCTTCATGCTGATGGGGATCACCGGCTATGGCGGCTATTTCTGGATGTCGCATTCGGTTCAGCAGCTGGCCAACGACGCCGCGCGGGCGGCGATCCCCGGGACCACCGCCGCCGAGCGGGCCAGCCTGGCCAAGGCCGCCGTCGCCGCCAGCGCCGGCGACGCCCAGCTGATCCCGGCCAAGGTGTCGACCGAGGTGATCGACCGCGACGGGCGGCTGACCGTGGCGGTGTCCTATGACGCGGCCCAGTCCTTCGCCTTCGCGGTGCGCGGGGTGACCCCCATGCCGTCGGACCAGATCCGCCGCCGGGCCTCGGTGCAGCTGGGAGGCTATTGAACCCGATGGCCGCTTTTCGACGAGCGGGTTTCCGCCGGGACCGGCGAGGCGGGGTCGCCGTGATCACCGCCATGTCCCTGACCCTGGTGCTGGCCCTGGCCGCCCTGGCGGTCGACACGGGCTGGGTCTATCTGCAGACCCGCCGGCTGCAGGGCGTCGCCGACCTGGCGGCGATCACGGCGGCCAACGACATCGGCCGGGCCCAGATCGCCGCCGAGGCGACCGTGGCGGCCAATGGCGAGGGCTGGCGCACGCCGCCGCGGACGACGGTGACCCTGGGACGCTACGCCGCCGACGGCGCGGTCCCGGTGAAGGCGCGCTTCCAGCCGACCGCCCTGGGCCCCGACGCCGTCAAGGTCTCGGTCGCCAGCGAGGCCGAGCTGTTCTTCGGCGCGGTGCTGCTGGGCCGCCCGTCCGTGCCGATCCGCCGCGAGGCCACGGCCGCCCGGGCCGACCTGGCCAGCTTCTCGATCGGTTCGCGCCTGGCCAGCCTGAAGGGCGGCCTGGCCAACGCCCTGCTCGGCGACCTGACCGGCAGCCAGGTCAATCTGTCGGTGATGGACTACGACGCCCTGGCCGACGCCGACGTCAGCCTGTTCGACTATCTCGACGCGGTCTCCACCCGCCTGGACCTCAAGGGACCGACCTACGACCAGGTGCTGCAGGCGGACCTGACGACCGGCCAGGCGCTGCAGGCCCTGGCCGACGCCCTGTCGGCCAGCGGCGAGAGCCAGGCCGCCTCGGCGACGCGGACGCTGGCCCTGTCGGCCGGCGACCGGACGCCCGCCCATCTGGACGCCGTGGCGTCGCTGGGACCCTACGGCGACCAGGACCACGTGGCCGGCGGCTCCGCGGCCACCGTGGCCCTCAGCGCCATGGACCTGGCCCAGGCGGTCCTGCAGGCCGGCAACGGCGATCGTCAGGTCCACCTGGACCTCGGCGCCACCGTGCCGGGCCTGGCGGACACCGACGTCTGGCTGGCGATCGGCGAGCCGATGAACAACGCGCCCTACATGACCGTCACCCAGGACAAGGCGGTGGTGGTGCGCACCAGCCAGGCGCGGCTCTATGTCGACGCCAAGCTGGCCGGGTCGGGCCTGCTGGGCGGCCTGGCCCAGGTGCGCCTGCCGGTGCTGGTCGAGCTGGCGTCCGGCGAGGCGCGGCTCAAGGAGATCGACTGCGGGCGCAAGACCGCCTCGCTCGAGGTCAAGCCCAGCATCGGGTCGCTGAAGATCGGCGACATCGACCTGGCCGCGCTGGACGACTTCAAGCGGCCGCTGACCGTCAGTCGCGCCAAGCTGGTCAAGGCCCCGCTGTTCGGGGTGAGCGGCAAGTCCGACGTCGCGCTGGGCGGCGCGTCCTGGCAGACGGTGTCGTTCACCAGCGCCGAGGTGAAGGCCGGCGCGGTCAAGACCGTGAAGACCAACGACACCCTGGCCGCGGCGACCGCCTCGCTGCTGGCCAACCTCGACCTGCAGGTCGACTTCTCCAGCTTGATCCATGTCGGCCTGAGCGAGGCGGCGATCCTGGCGACGCTGAAACCGCTGCTGGCGGCGGCCGCGACGCCCCTGGACGGGGTCATCACCGCCCTGACCGACCTTCTCGGGCTCGGCGTCGGCGAGGCCGACGTCCGGGTCAACGGCCTGAGATGCGGCGTCGCCGCCCTGGTCGCCTGATGGACCCCGTACCGACGACTGGAGTGGAAAAAAGATGAGCGCCCTCGACTGGCCCGGCCTGGAATCGCTGGAGTTCGACGCCCCCCAGCGCGCGTTCGGCCGCAAGGGGGACGCGCCGGCCCAGTTGCCGGAAAACCCGCTTCTGCACGCGCCCGCGCCGCCGCTGGACATCCGCGCCCGGCTGCACGCGATCTGCGCCCTCTACGCCCACGCCCGCACCCCGGCCCAGCGCCTGGCCCTGCTGGAGCAGCTGGAGGACATGGCGCTGGAGACCGCCCACCTGCTGGCCGTCGACCTGCTGCGCAACGGCTGGCGGCCGGACTGAGGGCTCAGCAGTCGAGGAACTTCACGTCCGAGGCGGCGTAGCGCATGTCGCTGGGGGTGAAGAGGCTGGACAGGCCCAGCAGGGCGGGGCGGCCCGGCATGCTGAACACCGGCAGGTCGGCCAGGTAGTAGCTCATCCGTCCCTTGGCCCGATAGCGGCGCGCGAAGGCCTCGCGGTCCAGCAGCCCGCCGATGGTCTCGAGCAGGGGGCTGTTGAGGAACACCCCGCCCCGGGCCGCGAACAGCAGGGCCATGTCGCCGGCGAACCCGCCCAGCAGGCCGCTGAAGATCGAGATCGCCTCGCGGGCCTGGACGTCGCCCGCCCGCGCCAGTTCGATGATAACGTTGTCATTTTCGGGCACGACAAGAGGATCCCCGTCGCCGACCAGGGCGCAGTGGATGTCGCTGAGGCCTTCCTTGGACAGCAGGCGCTCGGCCGAGACCTCGCCGTGGCGGGCGCGGACGGCCGAGAAGATCGGGGCCTCGCGAGCCTCGACCGGGCAGAAATCCATGTGGCCGCCCTCGCTGGGCACGGCCAGCCAGCCCTCGCCGCGCAGCGGGGCCAGGCCCGCCACCCCCAGGCCGATGTCGGGGCCGAGCACGGCGATGGCGCCGTTGCGGGCGGCCCTGCCGGGGTGGATCACGCCGAGCCGCGCCTCCGCGACCTTGGGCGCGCCCATGGCGCAGGCGGTGAAGTCGTTGACCAGATAGACCCTGGGCGTGCGCAGGACATGGCGCAGCCAGGTCAGGGAAACGGTCATGCCGGTGCTGGTCAGGGTCACCACGCCATCGATCTCGGGGCCGGCGGCGCTGACCGCCGCCCCCACAAGCTCGTCCGCGCCCAGCTCGGCCAGCACCGACTTGAGGCCGGCCTCCAGTTCCGGAAGGGTGGCGCCGGGCAGGAGGCGGTGCTCGCCAGGGGCGTCGCCGGGGCGGGCCAGGGCGACGATCAGCTCGCGACCGGTCACGTCGGCCAACAGCGCTACGCCATGGGTCATCGGGCAGTCCCCTTCGTTTCCTCGATCGGCCGGTCTTCGCCGGCTGCGCGGATCTTTAGCCTCGAGCGGTTACCGGCTAAATAACCGTGTCCGCCCAAGGTTCCCGGCATTTCGGGGGATAACCTGGGCCGGGGATGTGGTCAGCGGCAAATAAACCCTTCCGCTGCACTGACGATTAACGTCGCCGCGCGTTGCTACGGTTATGTCCAAGTTTGGTCCTGGCGGGGCCCTGGACCGGCGCGCCGGTCCCCGCATCGCGATGCAACATCCCGGGAAGGTGCTCTGCGGCGCCTTCGCGTGGGACTGCATCGTGCGTGACCAGTCCGACACGGGCCTGCGCATCCAGATGCTGTCCGGCGCCACCCCGCCGGGCAGTGTCCAGCTGGTCGATCTCGCCAGCGGCTACGCCCATGATGTGCGGGTGATCTGGCAGAAGGACCGCGAGTTCGGCCTGAAGATCGTCAGGAGCCACGACCTGCGCGGCCTGGCTCCGGCCGCCCTGCAGACGGCCAAGCGCATCTGGCAGGCCGGCCAGGGTCGGGTCTCGGCCAGCTAGGCGTCCCTCCGGGCAGGCGGTCGGGGCGCAGAGCGGCGGGCAAGGCGCAGAAACGATCAGGCCCCGGCGACGGATCGCCGGGGCCCGAACGGACTAGCTACTGTTGTCGCCGCGATCAGGCGGCGGCGTTTTCCACGCGAGCGGCTTCTTCAGCCATGGCGCGGACCAGGTCGAGAACCTGACGACGGACGCGACCGCGACCGATCTTCGGGAACACCTCGGCCAGTTCCAGGCCCTCGGGGGTGGTCAGGAACTCCTGCACGATGCGCTCGGCCTGCTGGCCGATCTCGTCGCCGTCCGAACCGTCCATCGGGTCGGCCAGGCCGTCGAAGAAGAACGACACCGGGACTTGCAGGGTCTTGGCGATCTCATAGAGCTTGGATGCGCTGACGCGATTGGCGCCGCGCTCGTATTTCTGCACCTGCTGAAAGGTCAGGCCCAGCGAGTCGGCCAGCTGTTCCTGGCTGACGCCCAACAGCTTGCGACGCATCCGAACACGGCCACCGACGTGGAGATCGACGGGATTTGGGCGTCGGCCCTCGGTTTCTTCGCTCAAGTTTCGCCTCCAAAGGTTGTCCAGTCACCATGCCACGTCCGAGGCGTTCGTGGAACGCTGCGACGGCGAAGCGCGGCGTTAGGTCGCTGAGGTTCAGCTTGTTAACCTCAGCTTGCACTAACAAAACGGACGTAGGCGCCCAGATCGCGGCGATTTCCGGGCCGAATTATTTCGGCAACGCTTCAGATTCGTACGCCGAGTCGCTCCGGGGACGGAACAGAATCACCATCGGCTCGCGAAATTGGAGAGTTTCTGGTTGTAACTCGCCATGCGGGAGGCGGTCCGGCGCGTGGCGAGAGCGACGGCCTTGCCACGGCGGCCCGGCGGGCGGAACATCAGCCCATGGCCACGCATGACCGGAACGCCGAAGACAAGGCCGAAAACAGGGCCGAAAACAGGGCCGAAAATAGGGATGGACGCTATCGCACCTTCGCGGCCTTCTATCCGTTCTACCTGACCGAACACGTCAACCGCACCAGCCGGCGGCTGCACGTGGTCGGCACGACCCTGGTCATCGCGGCTGCGATCCTTGGTTTCCTGGTCGACTGGCGCTTCTTCGTCGCCGCGCCCCTGGTCGGCTACGGCTTCGCCTGGATCGGGCACTTCCTGTTCGAAAAGAACCGGCCGGCCACGTTCAAGTATCCGCTCTACAGCCTGGCGGGCGACTTTCGGCTGTGGTTCGAGGTGGTGTCGGGCAAGCGACCGTTCTGAGGTCGACGGCTTCGTTCGCTTTTGCGATGTTGCGCTGCAGCAAGGCCCGGTTCATGATCGTTGGTAATTAAGGACGACAGGACGGGAAGCGCAGGATGACCTCCAAGCCGTTCCAGCACGCGCCCGACGCGCCCTGGATCTTCCGCACCTATGCGGGGCATTCCACGGCGGAGACGTCCAACGCGCTGTACCGGGCCAACCTGGCCAAGGGCCAGACCGGCCTGTCCGTCGCCTTCGACCTGCCCACCCAGACCGGCTACGACGCCGACCACATCCTGGCGCGCGGCGAGGTCGGCAAGGTCGGCGTGCCCATCGCCCACCTGGGCGACATGCGCCAGCTGTTCGACCAGATCCCGCTGGAGCAGTCCAACACCTCCATGACCATCAACGCCCCGGCCGCCTGGCTGCTGGCGATGTACGTGGCGCTGGCCGACGAACAGGGCGCCGACCGCAAGCTCTTGCAGGGCACCACCCAGAACGACCTGATCAAGGAATACCTGTCCCGCGGCACCTACATCTTCCCGCCGGGACCCAGCCTGCGGCTGATCGGCGACATGATCGCCTGGTGCTATCGCGAGGTTCCCAGGTGGAACCCGATGAACGTCTGCAGCTATCATCTGCAGGAGGCCGGCGCGACGCCGGAGCAGGAGCTGGCCTTCGCCCTGGCCACGGCGATCAGCGTGCTCGACACCGTCAGGGCCGGCGGCCAGGTCCCCGAAGAAGACTTCGAGATCGTCGCCTCGCGGATCAGCTTCTTCGTCAACGCCGGCGTGCGGTTCGTGACCGAGCTGTGCAAGATGCGGTCTTTCACGCGGCTGTGGGACCAGATCCTGCTGGAGCGCTACGGCGTCCAGGACCCGAAGGCCCGTCGCTTCCGCTATGGCGTGCAGGTCAACAGCCTGGGTCTGACCGAGCAGCAGCCCGAGAACAACGTCTACCGCATCCTGATCGAGGCCCTGGCGGTCACGCTCAGCAAGGACGCCCGTTGCCGGGCCCTGCAGCTGCCGGCCTGGAACGAGGCCCTGGGCCTGCCGCGCCCGTTCGACCAGCAGTGGTCGCTGCGCCTGCAGCAGGTGCTGGCCTACGAGACCGACCTTCTGGAATATGAAGACCTGTTCGACGGCAGCCACGTGGTCGAGGCCAAGGTCGCCGAGCTGTCCAGGGGCGCGCTGGAGCAGCTGGCCCTGATCGACCAGATGGGCGGGGCCCAGAACGCCATCGACTACATGAAGGCGCAACTGGTGGCCTCCAACGCCCAGCGGGTGCGCTCGGTCGAGACCGGCGACCTGACCGTGGTCGGGGTCAACCGCTGGACCGACAGCGAGGCCTCGCCGCTCGCCGCCGGCGGCAAGGCGATCGAGACGGTCGATCCGCTGCTGGAGGCCGGCGTCGTCGAGCGGCTGAAGGCCTGGCGCGCGGCCCGCGACCCGGCCGCCGCCGAAGCCGCCCTGGCCGGGCTGAAGGCCGCCGCCGCCGATGGCCGGAATATCATGGAACCCTCGATCGCTGCCGCCAAGGCCGGGATCACCACCGGCGAGTGGGCCGGGACCCTGCGCGAGGTGTTCGGCGAATATCGCGGCCCCACCGGGGTGGCGGTCGTGGTCTCCTCCGGCGAGGCCGAGGACGTCGAGGCCGTGAAGCGGGAGGTCGAGCGTGTCTCCCAGGTGCTGGGCCGCACCCTGACCTACCTGGTCGGCAAGCCGGGCCTGGACGGTCACTCCAACGGCGCCGAGCAGATCGCCACCCGGGCCCGGGCCTGCGGCATGGAGGTGATCTACGACGGAATCCGCTCGACCCCGGAGGAGATCGTCCGCCGCGCCAAGGAAGGCCGCGCGCACGTGGTGGGCCTGTCGATCCTGTCGGGCTCGCACCTGGACCTGGCGCAGGAGGTCATCCGCGTGATGCGCGCCGAGGGCCTGGGCCACATCCCGGTGGTGGCCGGCGGCATCATCCCCGAGGGCGACGCCCTGATCCTCAAGCAGATGGGCGTGGCGCGGATCTACACGCCCAAGGACTTCAGGATCACGCAGATCATGGGCGACGTGGTGCGGCTGGTGGAGGCGGCGGGGGTGGCGGGGGTGGCGGAAGCCTAGTCCCGTCCCAGCCGCCACGCCGCCGCCAGCCCCGCCATCGCCAGCGGCACGAACGCGCAGAACAGCCAGAGGCCGTTGGTCACGCCGCTCTCCGGCGTCACCCCGCGCGCGAAGCCCAGGGCGTTGGCCAGGGCGCCGGCGGCGGCGGCGCCGGTCGCGCCGCCGATCAGCTGGGTGGTGGGGACGGCCGCCGAGGCCAGGGGCTGTTCCTCCAGCGGCGCGCCGCCGATCACCCGCTTGGCCAGGAACGCCCAGCAGATCCCGAAGCCGCTGCCCAGCAGCACCATCGACAGGGTGATGCCGACCAGGCCGCCATGGACCATCTCGTAGGCGCCCCAGGCGACGCCGGCCACGATGGTCACGGCGCCGATGCGGATCGCCCGGCCTTCGTGCTGGGGTTTGAGCCCCGCGACCACGAACGAGAAGGCCGTCCAGCCCGCCGCGATGCCGCCGATCACATAGCCGCTGAGCAGGGGATCGGCGCCGTGCAGCACCTGGATGAAGGTCGGGCCATAGACCGAGAAGCCGACTGTCGCGGCCTCGCAGAAGAAGATCACCATCAGGCCCAGGCCGGTGGCTGCGCCCAGGTCGGCCGCCGCGCGCGGCAGCAGGCGGTCGTCCGTGCGGGCGTTGACCGCCAGCATGGCGGCCATGGCCAGGATTCCGAACGCCGCGCACAGGGCCGCGGCCAGTCCGCCCGGCACGACGCCGGCGGCGGCGATCAGGGTCACGCCCAGGGTCAGCAGGGCCAGTTGGCGTCCGGGGATGCGCCCGCCCTCCAGCGCCTTGGGCGCGGAGGGCACCATGACCAGCACCGCGCCCACGAAGATCACGGCCTGGACCACGAAGAACCAGAAGGCCCCACGCCAGAAGCCGGCCTGCGCGAACAGTCCGCCGCACAGCGGCCCCAGCAAGGTGGCCGCGCCCCAGACCCCGGCGATGGCGCCATAGACTCGCGGCCACAGGGTTTCGGGAAACATGGCGCTGATCGCCACGTAGCACAGCGAGACGATCGCCCCGGCGCCCAGGCCCTGGACCAGGCGGCCGGCCACGAAGACCAGGAAGTCCGGCGCCGCCGCCCCCATGGCGCAGCCGATGGCGTAGGCTACGCCCGCCAGGGCGGTGGCGCGCCTCAGGCCAAAGCGGATCGACAGCTTGCCGGCGCAGGCGCCCGCCAGGATCGAGCCCAGCAGGAAGGCGGCGATCGACCAGCCGAAATACTGCCAGCCGCCGATCTCCCGGGCGACGCTGGGCATGATCGTCACCGTCACCAGGGTGTCGGCGGCGTTCAGCCAGATGCCCAGGCACAGCAGGGCGAAGCGCGGGGCCAGTTCGGCGTTCAGCAGGCCGCGCCAGCTGTTCGAGGGGGTCATGAGCGTCTCCAGCGCGGCTGGTAATGGCCTTTCGTGGCCGACAAGCCAAGCTTCGCGGCTGAACTTCGTCGCCGCCGCGCCGTTGGGTGAGAGTGAAACTGGCCCTGCGCGAACCCTCTCCCGAAGCCCGGTCGCTGGCCGGCCTGGCCGGCTTCCTGCTGGACCTCCTGTTGGCCGGCCTGTTGATGTTCGCGCTGGTCGACCGCCTGGCGCCGCCACAGGACCTGCCGTGGAAGCCGTTCTCGCTGGATCAGCCGCTCGGCCTGGCCACGGCCGGCAAGCTGGCGCGAATCGGCGCCGATCCGGCCGCTTGCCGTGCCGTCCTGAGCGAGGGCGGGGTGCGGTTCGTGGAGGGCGTGGCGCGCGAGACCGGCTTCTGTTCGACGCGAAACACCGTGCGGGCGGCCGGCCGCCTGGCCCCCGCCGCGCCGGTCATGACCTGTCCGCTGGCCCTGGACTACGCGCTGTGGGAACGCCAGGTGCTGGTCCCGGCGGCGCGCGAGATCCTGCACAGCCGGCTGACCCGGGTGGACCACTACGGAACCTATGCCTGCCGCACGATCTACGGGCGGCCCGGCGAGCGGCCCAGCGCCCATGCCCGCGCCGCCGCCCTGGACGTGGCCGGCTTCCGCTTCGCCGACGGCCGTCGGGCCACGGTGGCCGCCGACTTCCGCGCCGACAGCGACGAGGGCCGTTTTGTCCGGGCGGCGCGGAACGGCGCCTGCCGGATGTTCGGCGTCGTCCTGAGCCCGGACTACAACGCCGCGCACCGCGACCACTTCCACCTGGAAAGCGACGGCTGGAACAGGTGCGCGTGAGGAAGGCAAGGCTGGGGACAGGCGCCTGCGCCTATCCCCAGTCGCTCAGAACGTCCTGGCGACCTCGGCCAGCTGGTCGGCGACGACGCCCCAGCCTTCGTGGAAGCCCATCTGCTCGTGGGCCTGGCGGTCCTCGACCGTCCAGTGGCGGGCGGTGGCGGTGTAGCGGGTCGTGCCCTCGCCCAGGTCCTCGAACTCGACGATCGCCACCATGAACGGCTTTTCCGACGGGACCCAGGCCGAGGTGAAGGCGTCGGTGAACACCAGGCGCTTGTTCGGGACGACCTCGAGATAGACGCCGGGATTGGGCATCTCTTCGCCGTTGGGGCCGCGCATGACGATCAGGCTGGAGCCGCCGGGCCGGATGTCCATCTCGGCGTGTGAGACCGTCCAGGGCTTGGGGCAGAACCATTCGTGCAGGCGTTCGGGCGTCGTCCAGCACTTGAACAGCTTGTCGGCCGGCACGTCGATGATGCGGGTCAGCACCAGTTCGCGCTCGGCGATGGGGGAGGGGGTGGTCATGGCCGTTGTCTCCGGGTTTCGGTTCGTGCCCCGAGGACGGCTCCGCGAGCGCCCATCCGACATCGCCGGAGAAATTTTGTGGCGCAAGGCCTCGCCTCGGCGAAAGCCTCGCTGCGAGGGGTCAGGCTCGGCCCGTCCCTTGCCGGTTGGAGCAGGATTCCGCCGACTGCTCGCACTTGGCGCGCTGGAGGGCGGCGTCGACATGATGGACGAGAACGCCGGGACGCAGCTCGGTGTTCGCGCTGGTCGCCACGCCGATCGCCGCCCCGCCGATCCTCAGCGCAAGGTCATCGATCTCGAACGGCGCTTCCAGGGCGCGGACCAGCCGCTGGGCGGGATGCCTGGCGGCCTGGGCGCAATCGAGGCGAGGCAGCACGACGGCGAACTCGTCGCCGCCCAGGCGCGCCACCATCTCGCCCTCCCGCGCGACCGACTGCAGGCGTTCGGCGACCATGCGCAGCAGCCGATCGCCGACCGCGCGGCCATGGGCGTCGTTGATCGGCGTGAACCGCTTCAGGTCGATCAGCAGCAGGCCGGTGACCTCGTCGCCGGTCTTGCGCGTCTGCAGAGCCTGGCCCAGGAATTCGAGCATCCGGTTGCGGTTGGCCAGGCCGGTCAGCGGATCCTGCGTCTCCAACTGGACAAGGCGCTGCTCGGCCGCCCGCCGCCGATCCGACTCGGCGCGTAGTTCGAACACCTTGAGGGCCGCGAAGCCGGAAAGGGCGACGACCGCCAGCAGCGAAGCCGCGGCGTCGATCCGCCAGCCTGCGGGGTCATGGCTGAAGGCCCGCTCGACCACCTCGAATTTGATGAAGACCTCGAGGGCAAGAAAGCTCGCGCAGATCAGGACGCCCGCCGTCTGAAGGCGATTAAATAAATTTTCCTTTCCTAATGTTCTTGGCATGATGATCATTTACCATTGTTGCGAGGATGTGATTGTATGACTAATAGAATGTCGCCTGTATTCAACAGTACATGACATATCGCTATCGACTAGTGTGGTGCAGCAATAGGTCGCAGAGCGGCTCCGAACCGGTCGGTGGCCGGCGCCGGACTTGACGCACGCTCTCGGCGACATCACTGTGTCGCAAATTCAAACAAATGTTTTAGGGAGCGCGCGATGACCCTCTTCGACCTCACCGGCAAGGTGGCCATCATCACCGGCAGCTCGCGGGGGATCGGCAAGGCCATTGCCCAGGGCCTGGCCGAGCACGGGGCCAAGGTGGTGATCTCCTCGCGCAAGGCCGGCCCCTGCGACGAGGTGGCGGCCGAGATCAACGCCCGCCACGGCGAGGGGACGGCCATCGCGGTCCCGGCCAACATCGCCTCGAAGGAGGATCTGCAGCGTTTGGTCGACGAGACGCGGCGAGCATTCGGCAAGGTCGACATCTGCGTCTGCAACGCCGCGTCCAACCCCTATTACGGTCCGCTGGCCGGCATCGCCGACGACCAGTTCCGCAAGATCCTGGACAACAACATCATCAGCAATCACTGGCTGATCGGCATGGTCGCGCCGGAGATGCGCGCGCGGAAGGATGGATCGATCATCATCGTCAGCTCGATCGGCGGCCTGCGCGGCAACGCCGTCATCGGGGCCTACAACATCTCCAAGGCCGCCGACTTCCAGCTGGCTCGCAACCTGGCCCACGAGTTCGGGCCCGACAACGTGCGGGTCAACTGCATCGCGCCGGGCCTGGTCAAGACCGACTTCGCCAAGGCGCTGTGGGAGGATCCGGAGATCCTGGAGCGCTCGACCAAGGGCGTGCCGCTGCGCCGGATCGGCGAGCCGGACGAACTGGCCGGGGCGGCGGTCTACCTGGCCTCGAAGGCGGGCAGCTTCATGACCGGACAAGCCCTGGTGGTGGACGGCGGCGCCACCATCTAGGCGACGCTGTAAGGTCGGGTAAGCGACCGAAAAGAGGGAGAATTTTCCCCGTCTCCGCTCTTTCGCGGCGGAACGTCGCGCCGGGTCGATCTTAACTTTGAATACAGGCCCTTTCCCGTACCGTACCAACGTTCACCGGGAAACCACGGCTTGCGGCGCTACGTCCTTTTCCTCGCGGCGATCGCAACCCTGTTGGCCGGCGCCGGCCCGGCCTCCGCGCGGTCCCAGCAGTCGGCCAAGCTGGACGCCCTCTATCGCGAGATCCGGCGCGACGAGATCCAGCCCCCCGCGCGCGAGAACGACGACATCGAGCGTGTCGGACGCCGGGCGCTGAAGCAGCACGGCGACAAGCGCCTCTACGGCCTGTGGTCGGTGCTCTATGCCTACAAGAGCAACCAGGTCCAGCCGCAGTTCGACGACTGGGCCCGCCGCGTGCGGCGCCTGGCCGAGGACGAGCACGACGCCGAGCTGGCGACGCTGGTGGACCTGCTGCAGATGGCCTATCGCCACGAGTCGGGCGGCTTTCGCACCTTCACCGAGGCCGACTGGACCCGGTTCCTCGACCGCTCCGGGCCAAACATCCGGATGATGGCCGCGATCGAACGAATCCGCAGCCTGGGTCGTTCGGGCCAGTGGGCGGACGCCTCGCGCCTGGCCGCCGAGGCCACGGGCCAGCTGGAGCGCCGCGGCGCCATCGCCCGGCCGATGCTGGCCGAGCTCCATCAGGTGCACTCCTACACCCTGTCCTACATCGGCGATAAGGAGGGCGCGCTGGACCATATGAGCCAGGCCGCCCGCCTGGACGAGGGCAACGCCTTCTACATGCGCAAGGTCGAGCGCATGTACGACATCGCCTACACCGCCGCCGAGGTGGGCGAGCTGGACGCCGCCGAGCACTTCGCCGGCGTGCACCACAACATGACCCAGGCGGCCGGCGACCCGGACCTGAAGACCTGGGACCGCTATCTGTGCGCCCGCATCGCCAGCGACCGGCACGCCCCGGCCCGGGTGCTGCGGTGCCTGGCCGACGGCGACTTCGAGATCGCCCATCCGACCAACCGCCTGACCGGCCTCAGCCTGCGCCTGCGCGCCCAGGCTCGCGCCGAGCTGGGCGACGCCGCCGCCGCCAGGGCCGACCTGGAGGCGCTGCGCGCCGTGCCGGTCGACAGGCTGGAGCGCGATCCCCAGGCCGAGCTGCTGCTGAGCGCCTATATCGCCCTGGCCGAGCATCGCGGCGAGGAGGCCTTCCGCCTGCTCGACCAGTGGCGCCGGCAGGATCACGAACGGACCCAGGCCGCCCTCTCGCGCAACGGCGCCCAGATGGCGTCGGCGCTGGAGACCGAGCTGAAGTCCAAGCGCGACGAAAGCAAGCGCCTGACGGCCGAGGTCGAGCTGAACCGCCGCTTGGCCCACGCCTCGATCATCATCGCCATGCTGCTGGGCGTGCTGGTGCTGGGCGGGGTGGCCTGGGGCGTCTATCTGCGCCGGGCTTCGGAGCGGCTGAAGGAGGCCCGCGGCCGCGCTGAGACGGCCAACGAGGCCAAGTCCGCCTTCCTGGCCGTGATGAGCCACGAGCTGCGCACCCCGCTGAACGGCATGCTGGGCATGGCGCAGGCCCTGCGGACCGAGAGCCTCGACGTCCGCCAGCGCGAGCAGGTCGAGCTGATGATCGACAGCGGCGACACCCTGCTGGTGCTGCTCAACGACATCCTGGACCTGTCGAAGATCGAGGCCGGCAAGCTGGAGATCGCCCCCACGGCCGGCGACCTGGTCGGGGTCTGCGCCCGCCTGGTGGGCGGATACCAGCCCACCGCCCGCGAGAAGGGCGTCGACCTGACCTTCACCCTGGCCGGCGAGCCGCCGCCGATGCTGATGTTCGACGCCGTGCGCGTGCGCCAGTGCCTGGCCAACCTGCTGTCCAACGCCCTGAAGTTCACGGTGGTCGGCCGCGTCGACGTGACCCTGGCCTGGCGGCCCGACCCGCAGACGGGCCGCACGGCGGTGAGCCTGACCGTGCGGGACACCGGCATCGGCATGAGCCCGGCCACCCTGGCCAAGCTGTTCGGCGCCTTCACCCAGGCCGACGCCTCGACGACCCGCACCTTCGGCGGCACCGGCCTGGGCCTGAACATCACCCGCCGCCTGGCCGAACTGATGGACGGCGAGATCCTGGTCGACAGCCGCGAAGGCCGGGGATCGGTCTTCACGCTCGGCTTCCAGGTCGATGTCGCCGCGGCCTCGGCGACGGACGGGGCGACACCGGCCTTCGGCGCCGCCAACGAGGACGAGCCGGCGCGCTCGCCCCTGCAGGGCCGCCGCGTGCTGGTCGTCGACGACCATCCGGTCAACCGCCGGGTCATCAAGCTGTTCCTGGCCCCGTTCGACTGCGACCTGGTCGAGGTCGAGAACGGCCGCGAGGCCCTGGACGCGCTGGAGGCCGAGCCCTTCGACCTGGTGCTGATGGACGTCAACATGCCGGTGATGGACGGGCTGGAGGCCACGCGCCGCCTGCGCCGCGATCCGCGCTGGGCCAGCCTGCCGGTCATCGCCCTGACCGCCGACGTCATGCGCACCCAGATCGACACCTGCCTCGAGGCCGGCATGGACGCCCACATCGCCAAGCCGATCGACCTGCGCGACCTGCTGTCGGTGCTGGTCCAGGTGCTGGACAAGCGGGGCGTGGGGGCCGGCGCCGACAAGGTCGATGTCGGGGCCTTCTGAGAAATCCCTCTCCCGCTAAGGGGAGAAGGAGGATCAAGCCGGCTCCGCGATCCCGAACAGCGACCGCATCTGGTGGCGTCGGTCCAGCAGGTCTTCCAGCGTGTACTTGTCCAGAACGGCGATGAACGCCGCCGTCGCCTCGTTCAGCACGCGGGGCAGGGTGCAGGCCGGGGCGATCACGCAGCCCCCGCAGTCGACCAGCTGGAAGCCCTCCTCGGTCTGGCGCACCACCTGGCCGATGACGATCTGGCCGGCGGGGCGAGCCAGGGCGACGCCGCCGCCCCGACCGCGCACCGTGCGCACGAAGCCGGCCTTGCCCAGATCCTGCACCACCTTCATCAGATGGTTCTGCGAGATCCCGTAGAGCGCCGCGATCTCGCCGATCGAGGCCAGGCCGTCGTCTCGCGCCGCCAGGTGCAGCAGCACCCGCATGGCGTAGTCGGTGTAGCGCGTCAGGCGCATCGGGCCTCCGGGCGTCGATCCCCTGGCCTCGAAGTGGGCGACCTAAGGGCGAATACGTAAAACAGGTATTCTGATTGCATGTTTTGGTGTGGGCTTATAGATGCATTTTAGACGCATCATTCAGGCTTCCCTCATGGACTCCAACCAAGCCGCCGAGATCGAAGCCGTCCTGCCCGCCCTGCTGGAGCGCTTCTATGCGCGCGTGCGGGCCGACGCCGGGCTGGGCCCGGTGTTCAACGACGCCGTCGAGGACTGGGACCGTCACCTGGCCGTCCTGGCCGACTTCTGGTCGTCGGTGATGCTGACCACCGGTCGCTACAAGGGCGATCCGATGCGGGCCCACATGCGGCACGGCGATCGTATCCCCTCGGAGATGTTCGGCCGCTGGCTGGCGCTCTGGAACCAGACGACCGACGAAATGGTCTCACCCGAGGTCGCCGCGTCCATGCAGGCCAAGGCCGCCCGGATCGCCCGGAGCCTGGACCTGGCCCTCCACTTCCGCCTGCCCAAGGCGGAGCCTCCCCGACCCGCGGCGTCCTAGCGGCGTCCGAACCAGACCCATCCAGACAAGGAGAAAGACAATGGCGGCTGCGCTGAGCGCGGACACGATCGCGCGCGTCAAGGCCACGGTTCCGGCCCTGGCCGAACATGGCGAGGCGATCACCCTGGCGATGTACGCCCGGCTGTTCCAGGACGCCCACATCAAGGCGCTGTTCAACCACGCCAACCAGAGCACCGGGGCTCAGCCCAAGGCCCTGGCCGGCGCGGTGCTGGCCTACGCCCGGAACATCGACAACCTGGGCGCCGTGCTGCCGGTGGTCGAGCGCATCGCCCAGAAGCATGTCGGCTACCACATCCTCGCCGAGCACTATCCGTTCGTCGCCAAGGCCCTGCTGGGCGCGATCAAGGACGTGCTGGGCGAGGCCGCCACCGACGAGATCCTGGCCGCCTGGGGCGAGGCCTACTGGTTCCTGGCCGACATCCTGATCGATCGCGAGGCCGGGATCCGGGCCGAGATCGAGGCGGTCGACGGCGGCTGGACCGGCTGGCGAGACTTCGTGGTCGCCGAGAAGACCCGCGAGAGCGCGGTGATCACCTCGTTCGTGCTGCGGCCCAAGGACGGCGGGCCGGTGATCGCGCACAAGCCGGGCCAGTACCTGACCTTCCGCTTCGACCTGCCGGGCGCTTCGGGTGAAAAGCGCAACTATTCGATCTCGCGCGGGCCGAACGACGAGGGCTACCGCATCTCGGTCAAGCGCGAGGACCTGGGCGCGGCCTCGCGATTCCTGCATGACCAGATCCAGGTCGGCGACGTGCTTTCGGCCACCCCGCCGGCCGGCGACTTCTTCCTGGCCGACCAGCCGGCCCGGCCGGTGGTGCTGCTCAGCGGCGGCGTCGGCCTGACGCCGATGGTCAGCATGGTCGAGCACATCGCCCAGGCCCATCCGGAACTGGAAGCCCACTTCGTGCACGGTGCGCTCAACAGCGACGTCCATGCGCTGGACAGCCACGTCCGGGCCCTGGCCAAGGGCCACGGGGGCGTCACGGTGACCTCCTTCTACAGCGCGCCGCTGGCGGGCGACCGGGCCGGCGAGACGCATGACGTGGACGGGTTCATCACGATCGACTGGCTGAAGGCCAACACGCCGTTCGACGGGGCCGACTTCTACCTCTGCGGCCCCACGCCGTTCCTGAAGGCCTTCGTCAACGGCCTGGTGGGCGCCGGCGTGCCGACCGATCGGATTCACTACGAGGTGTTCGGTCCGTCCGCCGAGGCGATCGCGGCGTAGAGGCCGAGGGACGCCCCCTCCGTCGCGATACGTATCCGCATCGCGCCACCTCCCCCGCCAGGCGGGTGAGGAGGATGCGGCGCCTTTATCCTCCCCCGTGGAACGGGGGAGGTGGCGGGCGAAGCCCGACGGAGGGGGCGTCCCTCGATCGCTACCCCCGCGCCGCCGCCAGCCGCTTCACCGCCTCGTCCAGCGTCTCGTCCGCCTTGGCGAAGCACAGGCGCAGGACGTGGCGCACCGGGTCTTCCGCATAGAAGGCCGAGACCGGGATGCTGGCCACGCCGTGGTCGCGCACGGCCCGCAGGGCGAAGGCGCGGTCGTCCTCGTCGACGCCCGAGGCCTTCAGGTCGACATTGAGGAAATAGGTGCCGCCGCTGTCGAGCACCACGAAGCCCGCCGCGCGCAGCGCCGCCGCCAGCCGGTCGCGCGAGCGCTGCAGGCCCGCGGGCATGGTCTCGAACCAGTCGCCGGGCTCCTGGAGCCCGAACGCCACCGCCTCCTGCAGGTTGGGCGGGGTGGTGAAGGTCAGGAACTGATGGGCGCCGGCCAGGGCCCGGGTCAGGGCGGGGGCGGCGCACATGAAGCCGACCTTCCAGCCGGTCATGCCGAACATCTTTCCGGCCGAGCCGATCTTCACCGTGCGCTCGCGCATGCCCGGATAGCCGATCAGCGGTCGGTGCTTGCGGCCGTCGAACACCACGGCCTCCCAGACCTCGTCGCAGACGGCGATCGCCTCGTGCTTCACGCAGAACTCGGCCAGCAGGGCCAGGTCCTCGTCGGGCGTGACGACGCCGGCCGGATTGAGCGGGGTGTTCAGCACCACCATCCGCGTGCGGTCGCTGAACGCCGCCTCCAGCATGGCGCGGTCGAACCGCCAGTGCGGCGGCGTCAGGCGCACGAGCTTCGGCACGCCGCCGGCCCGCTTCACCATCGGCAGGTAGGCGTCGTACAGCGGCTGGAACAGCACCACCTCGTCGCCCGGCGAGATCAGGCTGAGGAACGCCGCCGCCAGGGCCTCGGTCGCGCCGGAGGTGACGACGATCTCGCTCTCCCAGTCCAGGTCCAGCCCCTGGGTCCGGCCGTAGTGCGCCGCCACCGCCTGGCGCAGGGCGGGCAGGCCGCGCATCGGCGGATACTGGTTCGTGCCGGTGATCAACGCCTCGCCGGCCTTGCGGCGCAGGGCCATCGGCCCGGCGTCGTCCGGAAAACCCTGGCCCAGATTGATCGCGCCCGTCGCGCGGGCCAGGCCGCTCATCTCCTCGAAGATGGTGGTGGGCAGGTCGGCATAGACGGGGTGGACCATGGCGGGGGACTCCTCGAGGCCTTGCCTAGCACGGGTTGGGCGATCGGGGGTTTGTTCAAGTCCTATCGGCGGCGTTAGCCTAGGTTCGGTGAACGGATGGAGCGAAAGCCTAGCTGGACCGTTGGAGCCAAAGCCCCTGCTCCTTCGGGCAAGCTGCGTGGTGGAAGGGCATGGATCGTGGAGGTGAACGCTCTTTGACCGACAGCGCCGTCCCCGCACCGCCGCCTTCGCCGCCCCAACCCGCGAGTTGGACCTGGTCGCACGGGCTGGCCTACGGGGCGGTGTCGATGCTGCTGGGCCTGACCCAGGGGCTGGGCGCCAACCTGATCAACAACAACCTGCCCTGGATCCAGGGCTCGCTGGGCGCCTACACCAACGAGTCGGCCTGGCTGTCGATCGCCTACACCGCCGCCAACGCCACCATCGGCCTCTTGGCCGTGAAGTTCCGCTTCCAGTATGGGCTGCGATTGTTCGCCGACATCGGCCTGGGACTGTTCATCGTCATCGGCCTGGCCCACCTGCTGAGCAACGACCTGCGCTCGGCGATCGCCGTGCGGGCGGCGGCGGGCATGGCGGCCTCGGCCCTGTCGACCCTGACCCTGCTCTATATGGTCGAGGCCGCGCCGCCCGAGCGGCGGATCGTCGGCCTGGCCTTGGGCATAGGCTGGGCCCAGCTGGCCCTGCCGCTGTCGCGCCTGGTGTCTTCCGATCTCCTGGACACCGGCCAGTGGCATGGGCTGTACCTGGCCGAGATCGGGCTCAGCGTCGTCTGCCTGTCGGCGGTCAACCTGCTGCGCCTGCCGCCCGTGCCCCGCGTGCAGATGTTCGAGTGGCGCGACTTCCTGACCTTCGCCCTGTTCGCGCCGGGGATCGCCCTGCTGTGTGTGGTGCTGGGACAGGGGCGGTTCGTCTGGTGGTTCGACACCGCCTGGATCGGCTGGTGCCTGGCCGCCGCTATCGCGCTGCTGGTCGCCACGGCCCTGGTCGAGCTGCATCGCCGCAAGCCGCTGATCCACCTGCGCTGGCTGACCAGCGCCGACCTGCTGCGCCTGCTGGTGATCATCCTGCTGTTCCGCATCGTGCTGTCAGAGCAGGGCGTGGGCGCGTTCGGCCTGCTGCAGGCCCTGGGCATGAACAACGACCAGATGGTCGGCCTGTCCTGGGTGATGTTCTTCGCCACCCTGGCCGGCATGGTCATCGTCGCCTTCACGATCAATCCCGAGCACGTCAGCACCCCGGCCCTGGTCGCCCTGCTGATGGTCGCCGCGGCGGCCTGGCTCGACAGCCGGTCGACCAGCCTGACCCGGCCCGAGCAGATGTATCTGAGCCAGGGCATGATGGCCTTCGCCGGGGCGCTGTTCCTGCCCGCCGCCCTGCTGGCCGGCTTCCCGCGCGCCATCCGGATGGGCCAGGAGTACATCGTCAGCTTCATCGTTCTGTTCTCGACCGGCCAGGTGATCGGCGCCCTGGGCGGCTCGGCCTTCCTGGGCACGCTGATGACCATCCGCGAGCGGGTGCATTCCGACGCCATCGTCAGCCGGCTGAGCCTGACCGACCCGCAGGTGGCCTTGCGCGTGAGGCAGCTGTCGGGGTCCTACGCCGGGGTGCTGACCGATCCGGCCCTGCGCGGCGGCGAAGGCGCGGCCCTGCTGGCCCAGCAGGCGACGCGCGAGGCCACGGTGCTGGCCTATGACGACGTGTTCGCCACCGTGGCCGTGATGGCGCTGATGGTCTTCGCCTACCTGTTGTTCCTGCGCGTCCGGACCGACCTGCGCCAGCGGCGCGCGGCCCGGATGACGCCCGTGGAGGCCGCCTGATGTCCGATCCGCCAGCCCCGCCGGTTCCGCCTCAAGCCGCTTCGGCGCCGCCGAAGCGCCTGTGGTCGCGCGCCGCCGTCCCGGTGATCGTCGCCGGGATCGGCGGAGTGCTGCTGGTGCTGGACGCCTGGAGGCTGCCGCCGTTCACCGGAACGGTCCAGAGCACCGAGAACGCCTATGTCCGCGGCTACGTCACCCTGCTGGCGCCCAAGGTCGACGGCTATGTGACGGCGGTGGCCGTCAGGGACTTCCAGGCCGTGAAGGCGGGCCAGGTCCTGGTCCAGATCGACGACCGCATCTATCGCCAGAAGCTGGCCCAGGCGGAGGCCGGCGTGCGGTCGGCTCAGGCCGCCCTGGACGCCAACCTCCAGGCCCAGACGTCCAACGCCGCCCAGATCCGCCTCGCTGAGGCCCAGTCCAGCAGCAGCCAGGCGGCCCTGGCCAAGGCCCAGGTCGATGTCCGGCGGGCCGAGCCGCTGCTGGCGCAGGGCTGGCTGGCCCCCAGCCAGCGCGACGTGCTGCGGGTCGCCCAGCGCCAGGCCGCGGCCGGCGTCGAGCAGAGCCGGGCCAATATCGACATCGCCCACCAGGCCCTGGCCACCACCCGGGTCAATCGCGAGGGGCTGGAGGCGACCCTGGCCAACGCCCGCGCCGCCGTCGAGCTGGCCCGCATCGACCTGGCCAACACCACCATCCGCGCGCCCGAGGACGGGGCGGTGGGCGAGGTCGGGGTCAAGCTGGGCCAGTACGTCGCCGTAGGAACCCAGCTGATGGGCGTGGTGCCGCGCCAGACCTGGGTGACGGCGAACTTCAAGGAGACCCAGACCGCCCGGATCCGCGTGGGCCAGCCGGCGGTGGTCCAGGTCGACGCCCTGGGCGGGCTGAAGCTGCGCGGCCATGTCGAGCGGCTGGGGCCGGCCACCGGCTCGGAGTTCGCGGTGATCAAGCCCGACAACGCCACGGGCAACTTCACCAAGGTGGTCCAGCGCCTGCCGACCCGCATCGTGTTGGACCCGAACCAGGACGGGGTCGCCCGCCTGCGGCCGGGCATGAGCGTGGTGGCCCGGGTCGACACCGCGCGTTAGCCAGGTAGCAACCAAGCGCGTTCTCGGGCATTTTCCCCGACAACCTTGGCTGTCAGGAATCAACGACATGAACGGTGTGGGCTTCATCGGCGCGATCATCATCGGCATCTTCGCCGGCTGGATCGCCGAGCAGATCATGGGCCGCAATCACGGGCTGATCACCAACCTGATCGTCGGCCTGGTCGGCGCGCTGATCGGCGCGTTCCTGGCCAGCATGCTGGGCATCCACTTCATGGGCTGGATCGGCAGCCTGATCATCTCGACGATCGGCGCGATCGTGCTGCTGTTCCTCCTCGGCCTGTTCAAGGGCCGCAACCGGATTTGATAGCCTTCCAATACTCCGCTCATCCCGGCGAAAGTCGGGATGAGCGGAGATAGGGGTTACCCCGCGGCCGCCTCGGCAACGTCCGGCGCCTCGCCCGCCGGCCCGCGCCGCAGCCGTTGCGCGGTGTTGTCCAGCAGGTAGCCGGGGATATCGGCGATCGGCATCGGCCGGCCGAACAGATAGCCCTGGAAGTGGTCGCAGCGCATGTCCTCGAGGATAGAGGCCTGCTCGGCGGTCTCCACCCCCTCGGCGGTGACCTCCAGATTCAGGGTGCGGCCCAGGAGGGTGATGGTGCGCAGGATGTCGGCGATGGCGGGGTTGCCCGACATCTCGGCCACGAAGGTGCGGTCGATCTTGATCTTGTCGAACGGGAACCGCCACAGATAGGCCAGGCTGGAATAGCCGGTGCCGAAGTCATCCATCGCGATGCGCACGCCCAGGTCCTTCAGGGCCTGGAGCTGCTCCAGCGTGCCGGCGGTGTCGCGCAGCAGCAGGCCCTCGGTGATCTCCAGCTCCAGCCGGGAAGGGGCCAGGCCAGACTCGCGCAGGGCGGTGCGCACCTGGTCGACCAGGTCGCCTGTGGCGAACTGGTTGGGCGACAGGTTCACCGCCACCTTCAGCGGCGCGGGCCAGGCGGCGGCCTGGCGGCAGGCCTCGTTCAGCACCCACTCGCCGATCTTGCAGATCAGGCCCCATTGCTCGGCGCATTCGATGAAGTCGTCGGGCCCGACCACGCCACGGCGCGGATGCTGCCAGCGCAGCAGGGCCTCGAAGCCGGTGATCTCGTGCCCCTTGGCGCCGATCAGCGGCTGGAAGAACAGCTTCAGTTCGTCGTTCGGCAAGGCCGAGCGCAGGTCGATCTCCAGGGCCCGGCGCTCCTGGGCCCACAGGTCCATGGTCGTCTCGAAGAACCGGTAGGCCCCGCGCCCGTCGCCCTTGGCGCGGTAGAGGGCCAGGTCGGCGTTCTTCAGCAGGGTGTCGGCGTCGGCGGCGTCGGCGGGGGCGACGGCGATGCCGACGCTGGCGCCGATCGACACGTGGTGGTCGTTCAGCGCGTAGGGCAGGGACAGGGAGTCGACGATGGCCTGGGCCAGGGCGCCCAAGCTCGACGCGTCCATTGCGGACGCCTCCAGGTCGTTCCGGACGACCACGGCGAACTCGTCGCCGCCCAGGCGGGTGACGATCCCGGCCTCGCCGACGCAGGCGCGCAGGCGGCGGGCCGCCTCGACCAGCAGGGCGTCGCCGATCGGGTGGCCCAGGCTGTCATTGACGCCCTTGAAGTGGTCCAGGTCCAGGCACAGGACCGCGCACCCGGACGTCCCGCCCTTGGCGTCCCACGCGCCGCTCAGGGCCTGCAGGAACGACAGGCGGTTGGGCAGGCCGGTCAGCACGTCGTAGTGGGCCAGGCGGGTGATGCGCTCCTGGTCCTTGCGCGCCTGGGTGACGTCGGCGCCGACGCCGCGGAAGCCGGCGAAGACGCCGTCCAGGTCGTGGATCGGCTTGGCGGTCAGCGCCCACCAGTGAACCTCGCCCCCGACGGTCACGGACACCACCACGTCGCGGAAGGCCTTCTGGTCGGCCAGCAGGCCCGAGAGGGTGGCGGCCAGGCCTTCGGGAGCCTCGGCCATCCTGGCGTCCAGCCCGCCGACCACGCGGCCGATCAGCTCTTCGCGCGGGGTTCCCGCCGCCTCGGCCATGCGTTCGGAGACATAGGTCAGGGCGCCGGTAGCGTCGACTTCCCACAGCCAGTCGCTGGAGCCCTCCTCGAAGTCGCTGAGCAGCAGGCTGACGACCTGCTTCTGGTGCTCCAGCTCGTCGCCGGCCACCAGGCGGTCGACGAAGACCTTGGCGTGCGACAGGCACGACAGGCCCACGACCAGGTAGCAAAAGATCAGAAGCCCGGCCAAGGCCAGCAGGATCGGCTGCTGGCTGGTCAGCAGGACGTAGAGCGAGCCGATCACCAGCGGCGTGGTGTAGGCCAGGGCCGCCATCGGCAGGGTCAGCAGGGCGAAGCTGCCGGTGCCGATCATGCCCGCGATCAGCGCCACCACCAGCATGTTCATGTAGACGCTGTGATCATCGAGAACGAAGATCGGCAACACGCCCCACAGGCAGCCCAGCAGGCCGGCCTGCAGCGCTACGCGCCGCGCGCCGCGGGCCGAGACGGTGTTCTTGGCGCTCTTGCGGCGGCGGGCCGACAGCCAGCCGCGCAGGCCCAGCAGGGCGTAGCAGACGACCACGCCGGTCCAGACCAGCAGGGCGAGCCGATGGGGGCCGCCCAGGCCGGCCAGGAAGACCAGCAGGGCGTTGACGATGTTGGCGGCCATCATCACCGGCGTCAGGCGCTGGATGCTGACCAGTTGCTCGAAACGGACCCGGCCGGCCATGGCCTCGGGCACGGCGGGCAGGTGGCGCGCCAGCAGCGCGGCGGTTCGCGATGAGGTCCCCGAAGGAGCGGAAGTCTGGCGCACGGCGCGATCCTGCAATCCCAGGACGCCCCGCATCCCGCGACGGCAACGTATCAGCGGTTCCTGAAACGCCGGTTAACTGTAGGGCCGCGCGCCTGAAAAAGCCCGCCATCCCAAGGAGATGGCGGGCTTTTGATCGTCTGTCTCCGGATGCTCCGGAAGCTGACTATTCTTCCTTGACGCGACGCTTGCGGAACGACGGGTTCAGGATCTGCTTGCGCAGGCGGATGTTCTTCGGGGTCACTTCCACCAGCTCGTCTTCCTCGATGTAGGCGATGGCCTGTTCGAGGGTCATGCGGCGCGGCGGGGTCAGGCGGATCGACTCGTCCTTGCCCGAGGCGCGGACGTTGGTCAGCTGCTTGGCCTTCATCGGATTGACGTCGAGGTCGTCCTGGCGGGCGTTCTCGCCGATGATCATGCCCAGATAGGTCTTTTCGCCGGCGCCGACGAACATCGTGCCGCGCTCTTCCAGGTTCCACAGCGCGTAGGCTGCGGTCTCACCGTCCGAGTTGCTGATCAGCACGCCCTTGCGCTGCTGGTCGATGGCGCCCTTGTAGGGCTCGTAGTGGCTGAACACGCGGTTCAGCACGCCCGAGCCGCGGGTGTCGGTCAGGAACTCGCCCTGGTAGCCGATCAGCGAGCGCGAGGGGGCGACCAGCTGGATGCGGGTCTTGCCGGCGCCCGACGGGCCCATGTCCTTCAGCTCGGCCTTGCGGGCCGACAGCTTCTCGATGACGATGCCCGAGAACTCGTCGTCGACGTCGATCATGACGTCTTCCATCGGCTCCAGGCGCTTGCCGGTTTCCGGGTCGGTCTGGAACACGACGCGCGGACGGCTGATCGACACCTCGAAGCCTTCACGACGCATGTTCTCGATCAGCACGCCCAGCTGCAGTTCGCCGCGCCCCGACACCTCATAGGCGTCGCGCTCGCTGGTCTCGGTGACCTTGATGGCGACGTTGGACTCGGCTTCCTTCAGTAGGCGGTCGCGGATCACGCGGCTCTGGACCTTGTCGCCCTCCTTGCCGGCCAGCGGACTGTCGTTGACCGAGACGGTCATCGAGATGGTCGGCGGATCGATCGGCTGGGCCGGCAGGGCCTCGGTGACGTCCAGGGCGCACAGGGTGTCGGCCACGGTCGCCTTGGACATGCCGGCGATGGCGACGATGTCGCCCGCTTCCGCGCCCTCGTCCACCGGCGAACGCTTCAGGCCGCGGAAGGCCAGCACCTTGGTGATGCGGCCGCGCTCGATTTCCTTGCCGTCGCGGTCGAGGGCGTGGATGGCCATGCCGGGGACGGCCTTGCCGCTTTCGATACGGCCGGTCAGCAGGCGGCCCAGGAACGGATCGGATTCGATCAGCACGTTCAGGATCTGGAACGGGGCGTCCTTCTTGGCGATCTGCTTGGGCTCGGGCACGTGGCGGACGATCAGGTCGAACAACGGGCCGAGGTTGTCGTTGGGCACGTTCATGTCCAGCGTCGCCCAGCCGGCGCGACCCGAGGCGTAGATGTGCGGGAAGTCCAGCTGCTCGTCCGTGGCGCCGATGGCGGCGAACAGGTCGAACGCGGCGTTGTGGACCTTGTCCGGATCGGCGTGGGGGCGGTCGACCTTGTTGATGCAGAGGATGGGCTTGAGGCCCATCTTCAGCGCCTTGGTCAGCACGAACTTGGTCTGCGGCATGACGCCTTCCTCGGCGTCGACCAGCAGGACACAGCCGTCCACCATGCCGAGGATCCGCTCGACTTCGCCGCCGAAGTCGGCGTGGCCGGGGGTGTCGATGATGTTGATGCGGGTTTCGCCCGCTTCGCCGTTCCACAGCACGCTGGTGCACTTGGCCAGGATCGTGATGCCGCGCTCGCGCTCCTGGTCGTTGGAGTCCATGGCGCGCTCGGTCGTCGCCTCGTTGGCGCGGAACACGCCCGACTGGGCCAGCAGCTGATCGACGAGGGTGGTCTTGCCATGATCGACGTGCGCGATGATGGCGATGTTTCGCATGGACATGGAGAAGGCGAACTTTCGGGAGGAACAGATGGGTTTTGACGCTGCGCGCGTCAGGCGCGCGGCTTTTACGCGACTGCGCGGCGTTTATCCACCCCACCCCTGCGCGGGAGATTGGCCTGGAAACCGGTGTCAGCTTCAAACCCCTTAAATTCATAGGGTTTGCGAAAGTTGCGGGCGGATGTC
>Ga0102590_1001584_pt1 | contig 33098 bp, 27 predicted proteins | sample AraplaMF_Col_mMF_FD_76859 | JGI IMG/M metagenome (GOLD analysis project Ga0102590, IMG submission 76859) | Arabidopsis root microbial communities from the University of North Carolina, USA - plate scrape MF_Col_mMF | ecosystem: Host-associated > Plants > Roots > Endosphere | place: USA... | reverse complement strand
TTGCCCATCGCGCGGCGCAGCAGGTCGGCGCCGCCGAGCGAGTAGCCGCCCAGGCGCTGGGCGACCTGCATCACCTGCTCCTGGTAGACCATGATGCCGTAGGTCTCTTCGAGCACCTCCTTCATCAGCGGGTGCGGGTACTCCACCTGCTCCTTGCCGTGCTTGCGCGCGCAGAAGCTCGGGATCAGGTCCATCGGGCCCGGGCGGTACAGCGCCACCAGCGCGATGATGTCCTCGAAGACGCTCGGCTTCGCGTCCTTCAGCATGCGCTGCATGCCCGAGGATTCCAGCTGGAACACCGCGACCGTCTTGCCCTCGCTCATCAGCTGGTACGAGCCGCGGTCGTTCAGCGGGATCTTCTCGAACGCGAAGTCCTTCTGCGACGGATGGCGCGCCTTGATGAAGTCCTTGGCCATCTCGAGGATGGTCAGCGTGGCCAGGCCCAGGAAGTCGAACTTGACCAGGCCGATCGCCTCGACGTCGTCCTTGTCGAACTGGCTCACCGCGCTGTTGCTGCCGGGTTGCATGTACAGCGGGCAGAAGTCGGTGATCTTGCCCGGCGCGATCAGCACGCCGCCGGCGTGCATGCCGATGTTGCGCACCATGCCCTCGACGCGCTCGGCCAAGGCCAGCAGCTCGGCCACCTCTTCCTCGTTCTTCTCGCGCTCCTCGATCTCGGGGGCCTCGGTGCGCGCGTAGATGATGCCGCTGTCGGGCTTGTCGCCGGGGCGCTTGAGCGTCACCGTCTTGCCCGGCGGCGCCGGCACCAGCTTGGCGATGCCGTCGACGTGGCCATAGCCCATGCCGAGCACGCGTCCCACGTCGCGCAGCGCGGCCTTGGCGGCCATGGTGCCGAAGGTCGCGATCTGGCTGACGGCCTCGCGGCCGTACTTGTCCTTCACGTAGTCGATGACGCGGTCGCGGTTGCCCTGGCAGAAGTCGATGTCGAAGTCGGGCATCGACACCCGCTCCGGGTTCAGGAAGCGCTCGAACAGCAGGTTGTAGCGCAGCGGGTCCAGGTCGGTGATCTTCAGCGCATAGGCCACCAGCGAGCCGGCGCCCGAGCCCCGGCCCGGGCCGACCGGGCAGCCGTGTGTCTTGGCCCAGATGATGAAGTCGGCCACGATCAGGAAATAGCCGGGGAAGCCCATCTTCAGGATCGTGTCGATCTCGAAGTCGAGCCGTTCGACATAGCGCGGCATCTCGCGCGCGCGCTGCGCCTCGTCGGGATAGAGGTGCAGCATGCGCTCCTTCAATCCCTCGTGCGAGGTGTAGCGGAAGTAGGCCTCCGGGGCCATGCGCTCGCCGTTGACCTCGGGCGTCGGGAAGTCGGGCAGCTGCGGCTTGCCCAGCACCAGCGTCAGGCTGCAGCGCCTGGCGATCTCGACGCTGTTGGCGAGCGCGCTCGGCAGGTCGGCGAACAGCGCCTGCATCTGCGCCTGCGACTTGAAGTACTGCTCGCGGCTGAAGCGCTTGACGCGGCGCGGGTTGGTCAGCGTCTCGCCCTCGGCGATGCAGGTGCGCGCCTCGTGGGCCTCGAAATCTTCCGGCGTCTGGAACTGCACCGGGTGGGTCGCCACCACCGGCAGGCGCAGCGCGGCCGCCAGCGGCACCGCGGCGCGCACGTGGGCCTCGTTGGTCGGCAGGCCGGCGCGCTGCACCTCGAGGTAGAAGCGCCGGTCGAAGATGGCGGCCAGCTTCTGCGCGGCCGCGGTGGCGCGCGCCGTGTCCTGCGCCATCAGCGCCTGGCCCACCGAGCCCATCTCGGCGCCCGACAGCGCGATCAGCCCGTCTCCCAGTTCCTGCAGCCATTCGAGCTTGTGCCAGGCCTGCGCGCGCTGCGCATTCAGCACCCAGCCGCGCGACAGCAGCTCGCACAGGTTGTGGTAGCCGCGCGGGCTTTGCACCAGCAACAGCAATCGGCTCGGGTTCTTCTCGCCGACGGTCGTGTCGGGCTCGAGCCAGATGTCGGCACCGATGATGGGTTTGATGCCCTTCTTGCGCGCCGCGCTGTAGAACTTGACCGTGCCGAACAGGTTGGACAGGTCGGTGATCGCGAGCGCCGGTTGCTGATCCTGCGCGGCGGCGTCCACCAGGTCGTCGATCCGCAGGGTGCCGTCGACGACGGAGAACTCGGTGTGGTTGCGCAGGTGGATGAAGGCCATCGGCGCATTTTAGGGAGGGTCGGCTCCGTAGAATGCCGCGGTGAACACGAATCTGAAACCGGTCCTGAACATCTCCGCCTACCTGTTCACCACCCTGACGGACACGCAGGCGCTGCGCGAGAGCATCCGCTCACAAGCCTCGGCCCGGTCGCTGAAGGGCACGGTGCTGCTGGCCGAGGAAGGCATCAACCTGTTCCTGGCCGGCGCGCCCGATGCGCTGCGCGATTTCGTCGGATGGTTGCAGCGCGATGCGCGCTTCGCGGCGCTGGCCCCGAAAGAGAGCGGGTCCGATGCGGTGCCGTTCGGCAAGCTGCTGGTGAAGGTGAAGCGCGAGATCATCCGCATGAACCACCCGCAGTTCCGCCCCGAGGCCGGCCGCGCGCCGGCGGTGGATGCGAAGACGCTGTCGCGCTGGCTCGACGCCGGGCGCGACGACGCCGGCCGCGAGGTGGTGATGCTCGACACGCGCAATGCGTTCGAGGTCGACCACGGCCGCTTCCACGGTGCGATCGACTGGCGCATCGCGAAATTCACCGAGTTCCCGCAGGCGCTGCGCGAGCATGCGGCCGAGCTGCGCGGCAAGACGGTGGTGAGCTACTGCACCGGCGGCATCCGCTGCGAGAAGGCCGCGCTCTTCATGGCCGAGGCCGGCGTGCAGAACGTGCTGCAGCTCGAAGGCGGCATCCTGAAATACTTCGAGGAGGCCGGCGGCAGGCACTTCGACGGCACCTGTTTCGTGTTCGACGAAAGGGAATCGGTGGACGCGGCGCTGCGGCCTGCGAGATCGGTGTAAGGTCTTGCCGATGGGCGCGACCCACTGCGCCGCACAGGAGACCCACCGATGCAGCCACTGGTCCAGCCCCGCGCGGGCAATGCAGCGTTCCAGCCGAACAGTCCATTGGGCAAACGGTATGCCCAGGTCCGCGAGACCAGCCTCGCGCTCGCGGCCCCGCTGTCGCCGGAAGACTGCCAGGTGCAGTCGATGCCCGATGCCAGCCCGACCAAGTGGCACCTGGCGCACGTCACCTGGTTCTTCGAGACCTTCCTGCTCGAACGCTTCGAGCCCGAGTTCAAGCCCTTCGATGCGCGGTTCCGGGTGCTGTACAACAGCTACTACAACGGCATCGGCGACCAGTACCCGCGCGCGAAACGGGGGCTGGTGACGCGGCCGGCCCTGGCGGACGTGCTGCGTTTCCGGGCCGACGTCGATGCGCGCATGCAGGCCTTGATCGCGCAACGGGGCGACGATGCCGAGCTCGCATCGCTGGTCACGCTGGGCCTGCACCATGAACAGCAGCACCAGGAGCTGCTGCTGACCGACATCAAGCATGCAACCTCGTTCAGCCCCGGCCACCCGGGGTACGGCAAGCGTTGGCCGATGAGCACGGTGCAGGCGCAGGCGATGCGGTGGTTCGCGCACGAAGGCGGGTTGGTCGAGCTGGGCCACGACGCCGGGCTCGACGGCGCGTTCTGCTTCGACAACGAGACGCCGCGGCACCGCGGCTTCATCGCGCCGTTCGAGCTGGCCTCGCGGCCGGTGAGCCACGGCGACTGGCTGGCCTTCATCGACGATGGCGGCTACCGGCGGCCGCAGCTGTGGCTGTCGCTCGGCTGGGACTGGGTGCGCAACGGCCGGCACGAGGCGCCGCTGTACTGGCGGCGCGATGGGGACGCGTGGTTCACGCACACGCTGCATGGCGAGATGGCCGTCGACCCGCACACGCCGGCCTGTCACCTGAGCTATTTCGAGGCCGACGCGTATGCGCGCTGGGCCGGGGCGCGGCTGCCGACCGAGGCGGAGTGGGAATTCGCAGCACGCGCCGCCAAGCCGCAGGCACGCGCCAATTTCGCGGACAGCGGGGCCTTCCATCCGATGCCGGCCACCGATGCGTCGCCTGAAGGGCCGTCGCAGCTGTTCGGGGACGTGTGGGAGTGGACGCAGTCGAGCTACCTGCCGTACCCGGGCTACAAGACCTTGCCGGGGGCGGTGGGGGAATACAACGGGAAGTTCATGAGCCAGCAGATGGTGCTGCGCGGCGGCTCTTGCGCCACGCCCGCCGGGCATGTGCGGGCGAGCTACCGCAACTTCTTTCCGCCCGAGGTGCAGTGGCAGTTCAGTGGGCTGCGCCTGGCCCGTGATATTTGATGGACAACCCCGGATTGGCATCCGGGCTACTCCAGTACGCCGCCTGATCGCTTCATGAGGATCTGATTGCGCCGCCGCTCGCCGGCGATCTGCTGCGCGAACGCCTGCGACGTCCCGCCCCCAGGCAGGTTGTGCGACTCCCGCAGCCGCGCCGCCACCGCGCCATCCACCAGCAGCCGCCCGACCTCGGCATTGAGCCGCTGCACCACCTCGGGCGGCGTGCCCGCCGGCGCAAAGAGACCGAACAGCGAGCCGATGTTGGCCTGCGGATAGCCCAGCTCGGCCAGCGTCGGCACCTGCGGCAAGGCGTCGAGCCGCGCCGGCGCGCCGACGGCCAGCGCCTTCAGCCGGCCGCTCGCGATGTACTGCAGCTGCGCCGACGCGAGGTTGGTCGACAGCACCTCGAACTGCCCGCCGAGCGCATCGTTGATCTGCGGCCCGCCGCCCTGGTAGGGCACGTGCGTGATGTCGACGCCGCTCTGCAGGCGCGTCTGCGCCAGCACCATGTGGCCGCTGGTCGCGACGCCGGAGGTGGCCCAGCGCACCGCCCCCGGGTGCGCACGCGCCTGCGCGATCAGGTCGGCAAAGCTGTGGCCCTCGAAGGCCGGCGTGCCCACCACCAGCACCGGCGTGTTCATCACGCTCGCGATCGGCGTGACGGCGTTCAGCAGGTCGCGCGGCCCGCCCGCCAGCAGCGGCTGCAGCGTCAGCGGCGAGATGGCCGAGAACGCGATCGTGTAGCCATCGGGCGCGGCCCGCGCCAACACCTCCATGCCCAGCGCGCCGCCGGCCCCGCCGCGGTTCTCGACCACCACCGGCACGCCCAGCGCCTGCGCCAGCGGATCGGCCAGCGTGCGCGCCATCGTGTCGCTGACGCCGCCCGGTGGATAGACGACGATCAGGTGCAGCGGCCGCACCGGCCAAGGCGTGGCGGCCCTGGCGAACGCCGGCAGCGCCAGCGCGGCGCCCAGGAAGCTTCGGCGCGATGCAGTCATCGGTCGGCCTTGCCGGCGGCCAGCTCGCGCAGCAGCGCGACGAAATGCCGGGCCGGCAGGTTGTCCTCGTCGACGCGCGACGCCAGCGTCAACGGCGCATCCAGCGGCGCGCTGCCGGCCAGCGCGCGATAGACGATCGCATGCGCATGCACGCCGGTCATCGAGGCCGGCACCACCGACATGCCGGCGCCCGCGGCGACAAGGTTCAGGTTGGTCATCATGCGTTCGACCTCGGCCACGATGCGCGGACGCAGCCCCTTCGAGTGGCACAGCGCCAGCAGCTCCGCATACAGGCCGGGCGCACCCGGGCGCCGCACCAGGATCAGGCCTTCGGTGCACAGCTGCGCCAGCGTCAGCGGCTTCGTGCGCTTGCCCGCCGCCGCGAAGGCATGGTCGCTCGGCATCGCCACCATCACCGGCTCGCGCAGCAGCGTCTCGAAGTGCAGGCTGTCGGGCCGAGCGACCGGCACGCGCAGCAAGGCGCAGTGCAGCCGGCCCTGGGCAAGCGCTTCGGTCAGCGCCGCCGCGCTGTCTTCGTGCAGCTGCAGCTCGACCTTCGGGTGCGCGCGGCGGAACGCCCGCAGCGCCTGCGGCATGAAGCGGTGCGCCGCCGCCGAGCTGGTGAAGCCGACCGACAAGGCCCCCTCCTGCCCCTGCGCGACGCGCGCCATGCGCAGCTGCATCGCCTCCATGTCCTGCAGCATGCGCACCGCCTCGACCTGGAACTGCCGCCCCGCGTCGGTCAGCGCCATGCCGCGCGGATGGCGGCGGAACAGCGACACGCCCAGCTCGCGCTCAAGTGCGTGGATCTGCTGGCTCAGTGGCGGCTGCTGGATGCCCAGCGCCTCGGCCGCGCGCGTCATGTGGCCGGTGTGCGCCACGGCGGCGAAATAGCGCAGCTGTCTCATCTCCATGCCGTCATCTCCATATGTTTTTCATATCGGAAGTGCCTTCTTATTTTATTTGACCCGCAATCACTCCCTCCCCTATCTTCGCCCCACCCGTCCACCAGAAGGCCCGCGAGGCCTCAGACCCGGAGACAAATCATGGCCCTTGGCCGCCGCATTTCCGTACGCACTTTTCCCATCATCCTGTGCACGCTGCTCGCCGCCTGTGGCGGTGGCGGCAGCGACAGTGCCACCACCCCGGAGGCGCCGCTGACCGTGGGCTGCGCCGCGCTCGCCGGCCTGCAGATCCCCGCCGCGCAGATCGGCCTGCCGACGCAGGGCGCGACCGTCACCAGCGCCACGCCGGTCGCGGCCGCCGATGCCGGCAACACGCTCGGCGACCACTGCCGCGTGCGCGGCACGATCGCGCCTGTCGACCCGCAGGCGCCGGTGATCACCTTCGCCGTCAACCTGCCGGAGCAGTGGAACCACAAGGCCATCCACTTCGGCGGCGGCGGCTTCAACGGCACGCTGATCGACGGCACCGAGTCGCTGCGCTTCGGCCCGCCCGGCAAGCCGGCGCCGCTGGCGCTGGGTTACGCCACCTTCGGCGACGACGGCGGCCACCAGAGCAGCAGCATCACCGACGGCAGCTTCGCCGCCAACGACGAATCGCTGGCCAACTACGGCGGCCAGTCGCTGAAGAAGACGCACGACGTCGCGATGCTGCTGGTGAAGGCGCGCTACGGCAGCGCGCCCCAGCATGCGTACTTCCTCGGCACCTCGACCGGCGGGCGCGATGCGCTGCTGCACATCCAGCGCTGGCCGGCCGACTACGACGGCGTGATCGCCAACGAGCCGGCGCTCAACTACAGCGGCACGCGGCTGTCGAACGTGGCCGTCGGGCGCGCGCTGTATGCGAACGGCGGCGCCGGCTGGGTCAACCTGGCCAAGACGCTGCTGGTGCAGAAGACCGTGCTGGCCGCCTGCGACAAGCTCGACGGCGCCGCCGACGCGATCATCAGCAACGTCGAGAGCTGCCGCCAGCTGAATGCGCAGATCCTGGCCGCGCTGCGCTGCCCCGGCGGCGCCGACGGCGGCGACACCTGCCTGTCGGACGCCCAGCTCGCCAGCGTGCGCGCGATCGAATCGCCGCTCACGTTCACGAGCGGCTCGCTCGCCCACGGCACCACGCGCGCCGGCGGCTACAACCTGCTGGAAGGCGCGCTGGTGGCCGGCCCCTACACCTCGCGCGACCTCGGCACGCGCCCGGTGCCCGGCAACCCGGCCTCCAGCGCCGACGCCAACGTGTATGTCACCGGCGACCAGTGGGCGAAGTACTTCGTCACGCGCGACGCCGCCTTCGACACGCTGACGCTGGATCCGGTCGACCCGGGCGTGTGGGCGACGCGCCTGGCCGCCGTCTCGGCCATCACCGACGCGACCGACCCCGACCTCTCGCCCTTCCTGTCGCGCGGCGGGCGCCTGATCATGCTGCACGGCCTGGCCGACGAGGTGATCAGCAACAACTCGACGATCGACTACTACCAGCGCATCGTGGCCACCGTCGGCCAGGCCGCGGTCGACCAGGGCATCCGCTTCTACACCGTGCCGGGCATGGGCCACGGCACCGGCGTGTTCATCCCGAGCTGGGACTCGCTGGCCGCGCTGGAGGGCTGGGTCGAGGAGGGCCTGGCCCCCGGCACCGGCGTGGTGGCCGACACCGTGGCCGGCAGCTACGGCCGCACGCGCCCGCTGTGCCGGTTCCCGGCATGGCCCAAGTACAAGGGCAGCGGCAGCCTGGATGCGGCCGTCAACTACAGCTGCGTGCAGGAGACCGGCGACCCGCTGGCCTGCCCCAACCTGCCGGCCGCGGCAACCACCTACAAAGGCGGCGACCTGTTCGGTGAAGAGCTGCGCATGACGCTGGACCCGGCGACCTTCGCCTACACCGTGACCATCGACGCCAGCGTGCAGCGCGCGGCCGGCACGCAGCGCAGCGGCACGCTGCTGCCGCGCGGCAACTGCGTGTTCGCGAGCGGCGAGAACGGCGCCACCTTCACCTTCGGTGCCGGCGGCGTGGTGCAGGGCGGCGTGGCGGCACCGAGCGGCAGCGGCTTCGTGTCCTGGGTCGCGTTCCAGAACACCTTCCAGAACAGTGCCACGCCGACGGTGTTCAACCCGGTCGCCAACATCTTCGACGTGGCCGGCGTGCAGTACGGCGCGGGCGGCACGGCCACCGCCTATGCGGCGTCGTCGCGGGTGCGCAACGCCGGCACCTTCCAGCACTGCCAGGACCCGGCGACCGGCCGCTTCATGACCTATGACGCGGCGTGCACGTCGACCGCCAAGGGCTACCTGAGCTACAACGCCGCGCGCAACGCCTTCGACCTGTTCACGACCTCGCCGACGGGCGGGGCCACCACCACCGGCGGCACGCTGTCGGGCTCGGTCATCTTCGGCCAGGTCGGTGCCACCACGGTGCCGATCTACCTGGTCCGCGACTCGGCCAGCAGCTACGGCCTGCGCCTGTATGCGCCGCAGGCGCCGCTCGCCTCGGGCGCCGCCGACGGGCACTTCAGCAGCGCCGGCAGCGACGGCAGCACCGGCGAGGCGGTGGTGTCGGGCAGCAGCCTGAGCCTGGGTGGCGCGAGCGGCACGCTGGCCTACGACACGCCGGTGTTCGGCGTGGTGCAGAGCAGCGGTGCGGTGGCCGGCAACTTCGTGTTCAGCGGCGGGCTGCTGGGCTTCGTGTCGACCGGCGGTGGCGCGGTCTTTCAACTGGGGGTGCGCAATTGAAGATGAGGATGAACACGTTCGTGGCGATGCTCGCCGCGCTGGCCGCGATGGTCGGTACATCGGCGCGGGCCGAACCCGAACCGGCGACCTGCCCTGAGGGCGTGACCGCCGAGGCCCGCTGCTACAACGGCAAGGACGCGGAGGGCGCGCTGTACTGGATGGCGATCCCGGCGCAGTGGAACAAGGTGCTGGTGGTGCATTCGCATGGCGGGCCGGACACCGGCACGCCGTCGCTCGCCCGCGGCGCCGAAGACCTGCAGCGCTGGGCCATCATGGTGAAGGCCGGCTATGCCTGGGCCGGCTCCACCTACCGGCGCGGCGGCTACGGCGTGACGATGGCGGCCGAGGACACCGAGCGCGTGCGCCAGCTGTTCGTGCAGCGCTTCGGCACGCCGCGGCGCACCATCCTGCACGGCCAGAGCTATGGCGGCGGCGTGGCGGCCAAGGCGGCCGAGCTGTATGGCCCGGTGCCCGGCGAGCGCGCGGCCTACGACGGCGTGCTGCTGACCAGCGGCGTGCTGGGCGGCGGCAGCAATGCGTACGACTTCCGGCTCGACCTGCGCGTGGTCTACCAGTACGTGTGCCGCAACCACCCGAAGCCCGACGAACCGCAGTACCCGCTGTGGCAGGGCCTGCCGCTGGATTCGAAGCTGACGCGGCCCGAGCTGGCCGCGCGCGTCAAGGAATGCACCGGCGTCGGCCTGCCGGCGGCGCAGCGCTCGGCCGAGCAGGCGGCACGGCTGCGCACCATCCTGTCGGTCGTGCGCATCCCCGAGCGCACGCTGCTGGCGCACCTGCAATGGGGCACCTGGCTGTTCCAGGACCTGACGCAGAAGCGCCTGGGCAACCGCAACCCCTTCGGCAACGCGAAGGTGGTGTACAGCGGCTCCGGCGACGATGCGGCGCTGAACGCCCAGGTGCTGCGCTACAGCGCCGACCCGCAGGCCATCGCGGCGCTCGCCGCCGACAGCCGCCCGTCGGGCCGGCTGCGCCTGCCGGTGCTGACGCTGCATGCCATCCACGACCCGACCGCCTTCGTCGAGCTGGAGAGCGCCTACCGCGAGATCGTCGAGGCGGCCGGGGCCTCGCAATGGCTGGTGCAGACCTTCAGCGACGAGGCCGACCACAGCTACCTGAGCGATGCCGAGTACCCGGCGCTGATGACGGCGCTGCTGCAGTGGATCGACCGCGGCGAGAAGCCCTCGCCCGACAGCGTCGCGCGGCTGTGCGCGGCCAACGAAGAAAGCTTCGGCAAGGGCTGCCACCTGCGGCCGGAGTACCGCAGCCCGCCGCTGTCGGCCCGCGTGCCGGCGATCGGCCGCTGACATCTTTTTTCCCGAGTTCCCCCATTCCAACAACGACGAGAGACAACCCCATGCAGCAGTACTTTTCCCGGACGGCCGCGGCGACGCTGGCCTGCTGTGCCACGGCCACGACGGCCTGGGCGCAAGCGAGCGTCAGCGTGTTCGGCATTGCCGACGTGGCGGCCCGCGTGGTCAACAACGAAGGCCAGGGCTCGCGCAAGTCGCTGGTGAGCGGTGCCGGCAACACCAGCCGGCTCGGCTTTCGCGGGTCGGAGGACCTGGGCGACGGCTGGAGCGCGGGCTTCCACCTGGAGACCGGCGTGGCGATGGACTCGGGCACGCAAGCCAATTCGACGCTGTTCTGGGACCGGCGGTCGACCGTCAGCCTGGTCAGCAAGTCGCTGGGCGAGGTGCGGGCCGGGCGCGATTTCGTGCCGACCTACACCGTGTGGGTGCGCCACGATCCGTTCGCCTACGTCGGCGTGGCCGCGTCGTCGATCCTGCTCGGTGCGTCGCCCACCGGGCCGGCCACCGGGCTGGGCTCGCCGCCGACGCTGCGTTCGAGCAACCAGGTGCAGTACATCCTGCCGTCCACGCTGGGCGGCATCGACGGTGCGCTGATGGTGGCGGCCGGCGAAGGCGGCAAGGCGAGCGACGGTTTCCACAAGGTCGTCGCGGGCCGGCTGGGCGCCACCTTGGGGCCGGTCAGCGTGTCGGGCGGCTACCAGCAGGTGGAGAACGACCTGAGCAAGGGCGAGAAATTCAAGGACAGCGTGCTCGGCGTGCGCTACGACCTGGGCGCGGGCAAGGTGTCGCTGGCGCGGCGCGAGTTCAAGTACCTCGATGCGAAGCAGACGGTGTGGATGCTGTCGGGCGTGATGGCGTTCGGCGCGCACGAGGTCAAGGCCAGCGTGCTGCGGGCCAACGTGGCGGGCAAGGTGGGCACGGCCAACATCGATGCCAACGACGCGACGCACGTCGGGCTCGGGTACGTCTACAACCTGTCGAAACGCACCGCGCTGTACAGCACGGTCGCGCGCATCCACAACCAGGCCAAGGCGAACTTCGAGATCTCGGGCGGGCCGGCCGTGGCGGCCGGCAAGGCGTCGACGGGGTTCGAGGGGGGGATGCGGCACAGCTTCTGATGCCGGGCAGGACTGGAGCGGGAACCAGGCCGCTCCGGTTGTCACTTAACGCCGCACCCGGTCGGTTCGGGTGGATGGGGTGATGGCATGGGCGTGAACGGCGTGTCGCGTGGTCATGAGGTTCACTGCGCGGCAGAGGAAGAATCGGGGCATGAGCAGCGCGGTGCAGGTGTTCTCGCGTCGCGCCGATCAGCGCGGAACAGCCTGCCGCTTCCACCGATCGGTACCGCGGATTGGGAGTCGTTGCTGCTGAACCTCTTCGATGACGAAGGCTTGGCCGGCGTGCTCGAACTGCCGTCTGATGAACAGGAATTGCGTTGTCGGCAGCAGTTGGCCGGCATTGCGGGCGAGCATGAGATGCCTGGGACGTCTCGTGCCCAACCCATCACGCGCGAAGTCCCTGCAGACGGAGACTGCTTCTTCCATTCGCTGATCAGCGCTGCCGGCGACAGCCTGCTTGCCCACGTGCAGGGTGATCACACCCCGCATGCCGTGCGACGCGAGATGGCCGATCGATTGGCCGCACAGTTCGTCGAGCTGAATCGCGCCATCGGCGACGACGCCAGGACCCGGGCGCTGCTGGATGAGACGCCATACCTGGCCACGCTGCCTGCAAGCGACACCGTGCAGAGCCGCCTGACCACCGAGCAGCGCGTCCTTGTCGCACAGGTTCGCACCGACGGCAGTTGGAACAACCACGCAGGCGACCTGTTCGCCGCCATCGCGGCAAACGTGTTCAGGCTGCGGCTGGAAGTGGTCACACCCCACTGCGGCGGTCGGACCCGGCTCGTCTACGGGCAGGCTGACGAACCTCTGGTCCAGCTCTTGATGCGAGGTGCCCACTACCTCCCCATCGTCGGGTGGTCACGAGTTGAGGATCTCCAGCACATCGGATCGGAACTCGCGCTGGTAGAGGATGTAGACGACGCCGGCGGTCGCCACCATGAAAATCAGCGGCGAGAAGAACCAGCCCACCGCGGCAAATGACAGGTAGTAGGCGCGCAGCCCGTCGTTGAAGGTCTCGGCGGCCATGCTGACGACGCCGCCGGCCTTCTTCGCGAAGGCTTGGCGCCGCGCTTCTCCTTCCGGCCCCTGCTCCAGGAGCTGCACCGCCTCCGGTGCCGCGGCGATGAGGAGCGCGCCGAAGGTGTACTGCCGCATCGACCAGGTGAAGCGGAAGAACGCGTACACGAAGATGCCCAGCAGCAGCACGACCTTCAGGTCGAACACCAGCACCGAGGTGCGGGCCGCGAAGGGCAGTTCGCGCACGAACTCGCTGGCCTTGTCGGTGGTCCCCAGCACGGCGAGCAGGCCGCCGATGATCAGGATGGTGGTCGACGCGAAGAACGACGGGCTGGTCGACAGGTTCTGGATCACGACGCCGTCGACCACGCGCACTTCGCGGTAGGTGGTCTGCAGCATCCATTCGCGCCGCACCCGGTTGGTCGATGCGAGGATCGAAGGCTGCGACAGTGCCCGCCGGTGCGCGAACCAGATGTAGCCGGCCCAGCCGCAGAAGAAGGCCACCAGCGCCGCCCAATCGGACCAGGGCAGCACGGCCATGACTTTGAGGATGATGTCCATAAAGTGATGTTAGCCCCCCAGTCGAAGGCGGTTGGCCCCCCAGTCGCTTCGCTCCTGCCCCCAAGGGGCGCCACGCCAGGGGCCTGGCAAAGCCAGTTCCCCGGCGCGTTGCTTGATGGGGCGCTTCGCTCGGTCCCGGATGCCAATCCGGGGTCTCCGCGCCACGCCACTGGTTCGGCAAAGGCGCGGGCGGGCAGGCTGGGGCGCGCCAATCAGGGTGGGGCGCCGGAGCTGACTGGTTTCAAGGCCCGCGTGCGCCAGCACGCTTCGTGGTCTGACTTGTCGCCGACTGTTTGACCACAGCGAGCGCAGCGAGCGGCGGGAGTTTCGGCGACGGGCCTTGAAAGCAGTCAGCGGAGGGTAGTCGACGCGCCCCCGGCGCGGCGACCGCCCCATCCGGCGCGCCCCAGCCTGCCCGCCCGCGGCTTTGCTCGCGCCGACACCAGCAAAGAAATCCCGGATTGCCATCCGGGCTACGGACTCAGCGCTTCTTCGCGTCCAAACTCAGCGCCCCGGCCCCGAAGGCCGCGATCGCCAGCAGCCCGCCGATCACCGAGATGTTCTTCATGAACATCAGGTTCTGCACCATCGCCTGGTCGGCCGGCACGGCCCAGAAGTTGTGGAAGATCAGCGTCGCGGCCAGCGTGAAGACCGCCAGCACGGCCGCCGCCCATCGGGCGTTCCAGCCGACGATCAGCGCGATGCCGCCGACGATCTCGACCACCAGCGCAATCGCCGCACCCACCTGCGGCAGCGGCAGGCCCTTCGACGCGATGTAGCCCACCGTGCCCACGAAGCCGGTCAGCTTGCCGAAGCCGGCCAGCACGAACATCAGGGCCAGCAGGATGCGCGCCGCCAGCGCGAGTGGGTCTTGCAGTCTTTCAAACATGGTTGTCGTCCTTCGTGGTTTTCGTGGAGGGAGGGTCATTGCAGATCGAACACCAGCACTTCCGCATCACGCCCGGCGCCGATCTGCACCGCCGGTTCGTTGTCCAGCATCGCCGCGTCGCCCGCCGACAGGCACTGGCCATTCACCTGCACGCTGCCGCGCACCACGTGCACATAGGCCTTGCGGTTCGCCGGCAGCGCCAGCTCGGCACGCTCCTCGCCGTCGAACAGGCCCGCATACAGCGCCGCATTGGCGTTCAGCTTCACCGAATCCTCGCGCCCGTCAGGGCTTGCCACCAGGCGCAGTGTGCCGCGCTTCTGCACCGCCTCGAAATGCTTCTGTTCATAGCCCGGCTCGATGCCGCGCACGTTGGGCTCGATCCAGATCTGCAGGAAGTGCGTCGTGTCGGTGGGCGCATGGTTGAACTCGCTGTGCTGGATGCCGCGGCCCGCGCTCATGCGCTGCACGTCGCCCGGCACGATCTGCGCGCCATTGCCGATGCTGTCCTTGTGGCCCAGCGCACCCGACAGCACGTACGACACGATCTCCATGTCGCGGTGGCCGTGCGTCCCGAAACCGGTGCCCGGGGCGATGCGGTCTTCGTTGATCACGCGCAGGTTGCCGAACCCCATGTGCTTCGGGTCGTAGTAGTCGGCAAACGAGAAGCTGTGGAACGACTTCAGCCAGCCATGGTCGGCATAGCCACGTTCAGTCGATTTGCGAAGGGTGAGCATGTCGGGTCCTTTCCTTGGTCCATCTCTTGTGTGAAGAGACTTTAGGCGCCGACCGGCGACCCATCGGCGGCTGCGCATTGAAGCGTTCGTTCAAATAAGATGAACGAAACTCCGCCACCGCGCCATGACCAGTGCCCGCAATGTGTTGACCCCCGAAGCGCTCGCGATGATGGATGTCATCGCCCGCACCGGCAGCTTCGCCGCCGCGGCGCGCGAGCTGGGCAAGGTGCCGTCGGCGCTGACCTACAACGTGCGCCAGCTCGAGGACGCGCTCGACGTGCTGCTGTTCGACCGCCGCTCGCGCCAGGCCAAGCTCACCGCGGCCGGCGAAGAACTGCTGCACGAGGGCCGGCGCCTGCTGGAGGAGATGGACGCCGTGGCCAACCGCGTCAAGCGCGTTGCCACCGGCTGGGAGACGCAGCTGACGATCGCCGTCGACGGCATCATGTCGCGCGCCACGCTGTTCGAGCTGTGCGAGGCCTTCTACGCGCTCAGCCCCGAAAGCCCCGGCGCGACCAGCGGCGGCCCCGGCACCCGGCTGCGCCTGCGCACGGAGGTGCTGGCCGGCACCTGGGAGGCGCTTGTCAGCGGCCAGGCCGACCTGGCCATCGGCGTCGGCGTGGACCGCACGATGCCGCCGGGCATCCAGATGCAGCCGCTGGGCAACATCACCTTCGTGTTCGCGGTCGCGCCGCACCACCCGCTGGCCGCGTTCGAGGGCGTGCTGAGCGATGCCGACCTGATCCACTACCGGGCGATCGCCGTCGCCGATTCGGCGCAGCGCATGACGCCGATGACCGTCAACCTGCTGCCCGGCCAGGACGTGCTGACCGTCGCGACGATGCAGAACAAGATCGAGGCCCAGCTGCGCTGCCTGGGCTGCGGCTTCCTGCCCGAGCCGCTGGTGCGCGAGCACATCGCCGCCGGCCGGCTGGTCGTCAAGCCGGTGCAGCGGCCTTCGACGGCCGGGCGCCTGGGCTATGCGTGGCGCAGCATTCCGGCCGGCAGCCCGTCGCGCAAGCCGCAGATGGGGCTGGCGCTGCGCTGGTGGCTGGCGCAGCTGGAAAGCCCGGCCACGCGCAGCGCGCTGATCGAGCGGCACGGCGGGTTGCTGCCGCTGGGCGGGGCCTGATCCGGCGATGACGACGGCGTACCGCGGCCGTTTCGCGCCCTCGCCCACCGGGCCGCTGCATGCGGGTTCGCTGGTGGCGGCGCTGGCGAGCTGGCTCGACGCCCGCGCGCACGGCGGCACCTGGCTCGTGCGCATCGAGGACGTCGACACGCCGCGCTGCGTGCCGGGCGCCGATGCGCTGATCCTGTCGCAGCTGGCGCAGTGCGCGTTGCGGCCGGACGCGCCGCCGGTGTGGCAATCGCAACGCGGCAGCCACTACCAGGCCGCGCTCGATGCGCTGGCCGCCGCCGGGCAGGTGTACCCCTGCGGCTGCACGCGGCGCGACATCGCGCTGGCGCTCGAGGCCGCGGGCCAGGGCAAGCCGCGGCACGGCGAGCTGGTCTACCCCGGCACCTGCCGGCACGGGCTGCACGGCAAGCCGCCGCGCGCCACCCGCGTGCGCAGCTGCGACGCCCGCGAGGCCGACATCGTGATCGACTGGCACGACCGCCGCCTCGGCGCGCAGCGCCAGAACCTGACGCAGGCGGTCGGCGATTTCGTGCTGCACCGCGCCGACGGGCTGTGGGCCTACCAGCTCGCGGTGGTCGTCGACGACGCGCTGCAAGGCATCACGCACGTGGTGCGAGGCGAAGACCTGGCCGACAACACGCCGCGTCAGGTGCACCTGCAGCGCCTGCTCGGCACGCCGACGCCGGCCTGGCTGCACACGCCGCTGGTGCTGGGTGCCAACGGCGAGAAGCTGTCGAAGCAGAACGGCGCCGCGCCGCTCGACCTGGACGACCCGGTGCGCGCACTGCGCGACGCGGCCCGGGTGCTGGGCCTGGATCCGCAGGCACGCGACGTCGACGCGCTGCTGGCCGAATGCATCACGCCATGGCGGCAGCGGGTGCTTGCCTGAAAGATAAGATCGATCTTATGATCTGCGCATGCCCGCCGACACCGATCCCCTGCACTGCGCCGTCCGCCTGCGCACCGCGCTGTCGGCGCTGACGCGCCAGCTGCGCCATGCGCTGCCGCCCGAAGGCATCAGCGTCGCCAAGCTCAGCGTGCTGAGCGTGCTGTACCGCCTCGGGCCGATGTCGCCCAGCGAACTGGCGGGCCACGAACGCGTGAAGCTGCAGACGCTGACGCGGCTGCTGGCCGAACTGGAAGCCGATGGCTGGCTGGCGCGCGAGGCCCATCCGCAGGACCGGCGCCAGAGCGTGCTGTCGCTCACCAAGGCGGGCATCCGCCAGCTGACGGCCGACGTGCACCGGCGCGAGGCCTCGCTGGCCGGCGCGATCGGCAACACGCTGGGCGTGGCCGACCGCACGACGCTGCTGCGTGCCTGTGCGCTGATGGACATGCTGGCCGCTTCGCTGGCCGACACGCCGCAGCCGGCCGGCGAGGCGACGCGATGAAGTCGCTCGCTGCCCGCGCCGCGCTGGCGCGCGACGACGGCCGCCTGTGGCACGGCGTGCAGCTCGCCGTGGCGGTGCTGGCGGCCTACGCCGCATCGAGCGCATTGCGCCTGCCCGAAAGCCTGTGGGCCGTGATGTCGGCCTTGATCGTCGTGCGGCCGAACGCGGGCGCGAGCGTCGGCGCCGGCTGGGCGCGCCTGGGCGGCACCGTGCTCGGCACGCTGTGCGGCGTGGGCGGCGTGTGGCTGCGCCATCACGGCGTCGACCTGACGCTGGCCACGCTGCTGATCGTCGCGCTGCTGGCCTTCGCCAGTGCCACGCTGCCGCTGATCGCCAGCGCCCCGGTGGCGGCGCTGATCGTGCTGTCGAGCAGCAGCGTGCCCGGTCATTCGGCGCTGCAGGTGGCGTGGCTGCGCGGTGCCGAGGTCGGCATCGGCGTGCTGGTGGGGCTGGCGGTGTCGCTGCTGCTGCGGGCCGCGCGGGCCGGTGCGCGCTTCGATGCGTCGTGCGCCAGCTTGCTGGATGCGTTTGCGCAGGCCATGGAAGGCGGTGCGGATGCACAGCGCGATGCCCGCGTGCGCCAGCAGCTGCGCGAGCTGGGCGTGGCGGCCGTCCAGGCCGATCGCGAGGCCCACTGGCTGGCCCGGGCGCGCCGCCGGCCGGCCGCTTCGAAGGCCCATTTGCAGCAGGCGGGGCTGGTGTCGCGCATCCACCAGGACAGCGTGGTCGCGTCGCGCCTGCTGGCGGCGTCACCGTCCGCTGGGGCGGCCCAGGCCCTGCGCGCCACGGCCGAGGCGCTGCGCTCAGGCGGCGCCCCCGACCTGTCGATGCTGGACCCGGCCGGCGCGCCGGCGGCTGCCGCCGGCCCGCTCGGCCTGCTCGCCCAGGACCTGCGCGCGCTGGCCCGGCTGGCCGCGGCACGGCATGCGACCTGCTTGCCTGGGTGAATCCCAGGCCATGAACAGGTGCACGGCGCCTGTTCCCGACAAAAAATGACATCCCGCGACCGCGTACCGACCCGTTTGGGCGGAACCGTTTCCACATTGTTTCTTTCGATGCTGCTGCTGGGCGGCTGCGGTGCCGGGTCGGACAAGGACGATGCGTCGGCTCCGCCGCCAGTCAGCGGGACGCCCGCGCCGGCCCCGGCACCGAGCCCGGCGCCAGCACCGGCTCCTGCACCCTCGCCTGCGCCCTCACCCTCGCCGGCGCCCGCTCCGGCCCCTGCACCGGCTCCCAGCCCGTCCCCATCGCCCAGCGCATTGACACTGCCGATCGAGGTGCTGGGCAACGGCTCGCCCACCGCACCCACCATCGCCGAGGCCCGCCTCGACGTCGACGCCGCCAAGCTCGGCAGCGCGACCCGCCTGTACCTGCTGTGCCACCGCTGCGGCTTCTACGGCGCGCCCGAGTTCGAGGCCACCCGCAGTGCGCCGCCGAAGGTCAAGGCCAGCCTGCGCGTGCTGGGCGGCACCGAGCCGGCCAACGACGCGCAGGTGCCGTGGCTGGACATCACCGACCAGACCGTCACGCTGGCCGACAACGAGCGCCTGCACGGCGGCGTCAACGGCGGCTTCTACACGACGCGCATCACGCTGGCGCTCGACGCCGCGACCCAGGCCCGCCTGGTGGCCTGGCCGCGCAGCAACCGCATCCAGTTCCGCTTCAACGGGACCGATGGCGAATCGAACGGCTTCCGCGTGCTCGACCTGCAGCTGCGCAGCGATGCCAACGCGAGTCTGGCGCTGAACGCGGTGCAGCGCACCGACCCGAAGGCCGAGAAGGACGCCGGCAAGGCCTATGGCAACGACGTCGAGCTCGGCAAGGCGCTGTGGTATGCCCGCGGTTCGCTCGCCAAGTCGCCGCTGGTCGACCGCACGCTGCAGGCCTCGTGCTCGTCGTGCCACGCGTCCGACGGCCGCGACCTGCAGTACTTCAACTACTCGAACAACGCGATCGTGCAGCGCAGCCGCTACCACGGCCTGAGCGAGGCGCAAGGAAAGCAGATCGCCGCGTTCATCCGCTACTCGCTGCAGGACGTGCCGCACGCACTCAAGGCCAGCCCGTGGAACCCGCCGTACCAGCCGGGCCCGGGGCTGGACTGCACCGGCATCGGCTGCGAGACGCAGTGGGCCGCGGGCGCCGGCCTGGAGGCGGTGCTCGACACCGCGGCCGACGGCACCAAGGCGCTGTTCGGCAAGCCGCTGAATGCCGCGCTGTCGGTGTCGCAGGCCGACGTGGACCGGGTGATGAACCCGAACGCGACGATGAACACGCGCGAGATGCAGATCCCGATGCAGTTCCCCGACTGGAACGCCTGGCTGCCGACCACGCACCCGTATGACGTGTGGCCCGCGGGTGCCAGCGCGACCGGCGCGTTCGACGGCGGCGCGCAGTTCGCGAGCGATGGCAAGAAGGACCCGAACGGCAAATACCAGGCGCTGCTCGCGTGGCTGGCCGCGCACAAGAACCCGAACGGCGTGCACGGTGACTGGAGCCACCTGAAGGTCGACGAGCGCGTGCAGGCGAAGGCGATGATGCAGCAGTTCGGCTGGGAGGGTTACCAGTTCCTCGGCGGCGGGCGCGGCAACCACATCGCCGCCAGCGGCCAATATGGCGCGCAGGTGGGCGCGGCCAACCTGCAGAAGCTGGCCTCGGCCGCCACCACCGCATCCAACCCGGCCGCCTTCACGACCAACGCCTTCATCGAGCGCGCGGTCGGCAGCCTGCTGCACTGGAACGCCGTCAAGCAATGGGAGATGGTGCAGACCTGGGGGCTCGAGGGCAACCAGCAATGGTTCATCGGCGACAAGGACGCGCAGACCGGCGCCTGGAAGCCGCGCGGCGAGGCGCACGGCTGGCCGTTCAACACCGTCAGCGTTTTCTTTCTCGCGCCGCACATGGTCTACCAGCAGGACACCGACAGCACCGGCAAGATCACCCGCGAGTGGACCAACGCATGGGAGGCGAACAACATCGTCGGCTCGTACTACCGCACCAACCAGTGGTACCAGCTGCAGATGTCGATCAACCCGGGCGCGCAGAGCGACTGGGTCAACTTCCCGATGGACTGGCCGTACCTGACGGCGTTCGACGACTACCTGGGCATGAAGGTGGGCGCGGCGACGCCGGCCGCCAAGGCGGCGCAGGACACGCACTACGTGCGCTTGCTGCAGGCGCGCATCAAGTCGGCGCAGTACGTCAACAACGGCATCGTGCTGTACGACCCGGCCCAGCCCGACCTGTTCGCCAACCGCGGGCGCTACGGCCGCGGCCAGGTGGCCAAGCACCTGGCGGTGACCGGCTTCATCGACACCGCCACCAACAACGGCAACGGCAAGTCGAAGTACCGCTTCCTGGACGACCTGGACCCGGGCCTGTACCTGCGCATGGTCAACGGCGCGGTCAGCCAGTTCAACACGCTGTATGCGCAGACCGATGCCGCGGCGTGGCGCCGCTGCGACCCGAACAACTCGCAACTGGGCGAGCCCGAACCCTGGGCCGGCTTCCGCTACTGCCTGGACGCGCAGCGCACGCCGCTGGGCAAGGCGGCCGACGGCAGCTTCTTCATGAACCAGGTGAACTACCGCGCCAACACCGAACAGACCGAGCAGTACGGGCTGTGGAAGGCGACGCAGATGGGGGTCGACCCGGCGCGCTTGAAGCCGTGGTCGGACTGGATCGAGAGGATGTGGGCGAAGCCGTGAGGGGTGCAGGGGTCAATCGAACAAGTCCTCGATGGGCTTCCAGCACCTTGCGCACTCGGCAAGCAGCTCGCGACCCTCGTCGGTCATGACCGCGGAAGTCTCGATCTCGTGAAACAGGGCCAGCAATCGAACCATCGAGGCGTGGGAACCCGGAATGAAATTGCCCAGCGCAGAGGTCTGGCCGTACATGTCGACGATCAAGGCCAGCTGCCGGGGAACCCAGCTCCTGATCGCGTCGATACCGTCGAACTGAAAAGCGCGTTGAAACTGCAGGCCGCAGGCATCGATCCAGAGCGAGAAGGACCCGTCGCCGCGTCGCAGCCCGAGCGGCGTCAGGACATCCTCGAGACCGGCACCGCTGCGTACCAGGGTAGCCATGCAGGAGGCAATGAGCTCACGGTTGCGTGGCAAACGATCATGGCATCTCAGCAGATCGACCAGGAGCTTTCGGCATGCATCCTTCTCTCCGTGGAATGCGCGTTCCCATGTCCGCACCATGAGGCACGACTGCAACGACCCGGCCGGAATCAAGGCAGTCAACGCCGCCATCATCGTCTCCAGCGGCTCATCTGAACCGTTCTGCCGCTCGACGCGCACCAGAAATCGGTACAGCAGATGCCCCAGCACGCTGGGAAGCAGCTCCGCCTCCAGGCGGTCGGCACAGGTTGCCTCCGTCAAGCCGACGATTCCCGCCAGGTACCTGAAAGACTGCGGGTCGTATACGGTGCGAAGGCCGACGAGGAGCGTCGCCATGCGGCCACCCGCACCCAGGAAGTGAGCCGCAAACTCCTGCATGAACTCGTCACGCCCGATGTCATGAAGAGAGATGGCGGAGCTGAGCAGCACATGCCGTTGCCAGCGGCAGTCCCTGCCTTCTCCATCGGGATCCACTGCGCGCAGCATGTGCCGGGCCAAGGCTTCCCGCTCATGCGGCGCCAGGTTCGGTCGCCGCAGGATCTTCATGCCGCAGCGCAATGCATTCACAGCATCCTGTGACAGGCACCATTGGCACAACGCCGCGCCCAGGCCGGCATGCTTCGGCGAGTCCACCGGTGCACGCTCCCAATGGCCCAGCATCGACTTCATCACCCCGGCAGCGGCATCGGTGCACGCGAGATCCTTCAGCGTGCTCTGGAAGCTCGGCATCCCGAACAACCCTGGATACCGATCGGCAACGCCCAGGAGCTCTTCGGTCGGACCAGGCGGCCCTGGACGGGTCTGCGGTGCCTGCCGGACCGGTGCCAATCCGTTCCACCATCGCGCCACGGCAGACACCGGGTCCTCATGGTCCTGCTCACCGGCCGGACGCCCAGGGTTTCCGCCTCGCGGGATTTCCGGAGGACCCACCGTCGAAAGCCTGCGTCTTTTCCCGAGTCCCTGCACGACCTCTCCTGCACTCCCGTGTTGACCCGCGCTGAGTGACCACTCCTCCCACCCGGTTCCACGAACCCGCAGCCCGACCAGGGCGGCCTGCAGGCCAGGCACCCACCCGCCCCCGAAAGCCGTCAAAATGCCCGGCATTCCAACGTTTTCCCCCGCCACCATGAAAAGCGACTTCGGATTGATCGGCCTGGCCGTGATGGGCCAGAACCTGGTGCTCAACGTCGAGAGCCACGGTTTCCAGGTCAGCGTCTTCAACCGCACCACGGCCACCACCGATGAGTTCATCGCCCGCCACCCGGGCAAGAAGCTGGTGGGCAGCCGCACGCTCGAGGAGTTCGTGCAGAGCCTCTCCACGCCGCGCAAGATCCAGATCATGGTGAAGGCCGGTACGCCGGTCGACGCGGTGATCGAGCAGCTGATCCCGCTGCTGTCGCCCGGCGACATCGTGATCGACGGCGGCAACAGCCTGTACACCGACACCGAGCGCCGCGACGCTTACCTCGCCAGCAAGGGCCTGCGCTTCATCGGCGCCGGCGTCTCCGGCGGCGAGGAAGGCGCGCGCAAGGGCCCGTCCATCATGCCCGGCGGCCCCCTGTCGACCTGGGAGGTGATGAAGCCGATCTTCGAAAGCATCGCGGCCAAGGTGGACGGCGAACCCTGCGTGATCCACATCGGCCCGGGCGGCGCCGGCCACTACGTGAAGATGATCCACAACGGCATCGAGTACGGCGACATGCAGCTGATCTGCGAGGCCTACAGCTTGTTCAAGGCCGCCGGCTTCACCACCGACGAGATGGCCGCCATCTTCAACCAGTGGAACGAAGGCGAGCTGCAGAGCTACCTGATCCAGATCACCGGCAAGGCGCTGGAGCAGAAGGACCCGGAAACCGGCCGGCCCATCGTCGAGCTGATCCAGGACAAGGCGGGCCAGAAGGGCACCGGCCAGTGGACGCTGCTGAACGCAGCCGAGAACGCGGTGGTGATCAGCACCATCAATGCCGCGGTCGAGGCGCGCGTGCTGTCTTCGCAGAAGAAGCAGCGCGTGGCGGCCAGCAAGGAACTGAAGGGGCCGGTGGTGAACCTGTCGCCGGTGAAGAGCCAGCTGGTGGCCAAGGTGCACGATGCGCTGTATGCGTCCAAGGTGATCAGCTACGCGCAGGGCCTGGACCTGATGAAGACCATGGGCGAGAAGAAGGGCTGGGGCCTGGACCTGGGCCGCATCGCGGCGATCTGGCGCGGCGGCTGCATCATCCGCGCGCGCTTCCTGAACCGCATCACCGACGCCTACCGCAGCAACCCGGGCCTGTCGAACCTGATGCTGGACCCGTTCTTCAAGGAACTGCTGAACCGCACGCAGCAGAACTGGCGCGAGACGGTGGCGCTGGCCGTCACCAACGGCATCCCGGTGCCGGCCTTCAGCGCGTCGCTCGGCTACTACGACAGCTACCGTGCCGAGCGGCTGTCGGCCAACCTGCTGCAGGCGCAGCGCGACTTCTTCGGCGCGCACACCTACGAGCGCACCGACAAGCCGGAAGGCCAGATGTTCCACACCGAGTGGCCCGAAGTCATCGGCTGACCCGATCGGTCGACCAGGAGACCCGCGATGAAGCGAAGCGTGTTGTTGGCGTTGTTGTCCGCTGCGGCGGTGTGGGCCCATGCGGCCGACGAGGAGCCGTCGAAGATCCAGCGTGCCGCGTCGTCGGTCGGCAGCACCGCGTCGTCGGTCGCCACCAAGACCGGCCATGCGATCCAGCATGGCGCCGAGGTCACCGGCGCGGCCATCCAGAAGGCGGCCGAGAAAACCGGCAACGCGGTGCGCAAAGGGGTCGAGAAGACCGGCGCGGCGATCAAGAAGGGCGGCGAGAAGGTCGAGTCGGTGGCCAAGCCGTCGTCGTCGGCCGACTGACACCGCCGGCTCAGCGCAGCCGCTCTTTCACGACCGCGCGCAGGCGCTGGATCATCTCGGGCGTCAATTCGCCCAGCACGCCGCGCCGCTCGGGCGGGATGTGGCCAGCGGCATCGCTGTCGGGGTCGAACACGTAGTGCTGGAAGATCGCGGCCCAGCCGCGACGTTCTTCGGCGGGCAGCGTCCGCACGCTCATCAGCGCATGCAGCAACGCGTGCACCGCCGACGGCGCCGGGCCGCCGCCCTGCGTGTCCACCGCCAGCGCACCGCGCCACCAGTAGTTCACCAGCACGTTGAAGGATTCCAGCGACTGCACGTGGTGCCACCACAGCGCGGGGATGAAGATCGCGTCGCCGGGCGCCAGCTCGGCCACCTGCGCGGCGGCCATCGCTTCGCGGAACCGCGGGAAACGCTCGAGATCGGGATCGTTGAAATCGACCATGCTGATCGGCGTGGGTGTCGGCGCATGGTCGAGCGGGCCGATGTAGAGGTTGCCGATCTGCTCGGGCGCGAACAGCGTGAAGCGGCGCCGCCCGCTCACCACGCAGGCGATGTTGCTGGATTCATCGAAATGCGCCGGCGTCGTGATCGCGTTGCCGAGCCAGATGCGCGGCGCGATGCCGTCGCCGAGCAAGGGCAGCCGGTTCTCGTCCATGAAACCCGGCAGGCATTCGGGGATCAGCGCGCTCTGCACCGCCACCGCCGGCGGGTTGGGGAAGTTCGAGTAGCGCAGCACCTGCTCCAGCACCGTGCTGAGCGGCAGCCGGTTGCGCATGAAGTTGAAGCCGCTCATGTCGGCGTTGTAGAAGATGCGCCCCTTCTGGTCGGGCGGCGTCATCACGGCATCGACGGCGCTGCCGTTGTCGTGGTCGGCCAGGTACTGCGCGATCGCGACCGGTGACGCGAGGCCGCGCTGCACCGCCGGCCAGCCCTTCACCAGGCCGCGCAGGATCATCGGGCGGTAGCCGCTGAGCACCTCTCGGTGCAAGGTGTCGGCGTCGGTCTCGAAGGTTTCAGGGATGGGCGTGCGGGAGATCGGCATGGTCTGCCGAGCATAGCCGAGCCAGTGCGGCGGCCACCTCGGCGACCACCGGCGCCCAGTCGCCGCGCGCCGGCTGGCGGAACAGCCGCAGCGCGCCCGGGTACCACGGCGAATCGTCGCGATCGACAAGCCAGCGCCAGTCGGTCATCTGCCAGGGCAGCAGCACCCAGCAGGGCTTGCCGAGCGCACCGGCGAGGTGGGCGACGGCGGTGTCGACGCAGAGCACCAGGTCCAGCGCCTGCACCAGGGCCGCGGTGTCGGCGAAGGTCTCGAGTTCGCCGCCCAGGTGCAGCGCGACCGGCGCGCGCATGGCTTCGTCCTCGCCCGCGCCCTTCTGCAGGCTGATGAAGTGCACGCCGGCCAGCGCGGCGAGCGGTGCCAGCGTGTCGATCGACGGCAGCGAGCGCTCGTCGTCGTTCTCGAAGGACGGGTTGCCTTTCCAGATCAGGCCGATGCGCAGGCCATGCAGGCCGCCCAGGCGCGCCTGCCACGGCACGACGGCCGCCGGATCGGCGCGCAGGTAGGGCAGCGCCGCGGGGATCGTGCCGGGCCGCGTGCCCAGCAGCTGCGGCACGCTGGTGGCGGAGGTCCAGCAGTCCCAGTGCGCGGCCGGCAGCGGGTCGTCGGCCGACAGCACCTCGTCGACACCGGCCAGCGTGGCGAGCAGCTGTTGCAGCGACGGCGGGCCGAGCAGGCTCACGCGGCGTGCGCCGGCCTGCTTCAGCAGCGTCGCGAAGCGGGCGAACTGGATCATGTCGCCGAAGCCGCCTTCCAGGCCGACCAGCACCGCGCGGCCGGCGAGCGGCTCGCCGTGCCAGCGCGGGCAGCCAGCGCGGTCCTCCAGCTCGCATTGCCAGCCGCGGCGCGCGTAGTGGGCCCAGCCCTCGTCCCAGCGGCCGTCGCGCAGGCACAGGTAGGCCAGGTTGACGTGGGCGTTGACGTAGTCGGGAGCCAGCGCCAGCGCGCGACGGCAGCAGGCTTCGGCATCCGGATGGCGGCCGAGCTGGGCCAGCAGCACGCCGAGGTTGGACCAGGCGGCGGCCGAGGCGGGATCGAGTTCGACCGCGCGCCACGACACGGCCAGTGCCTCGTCGAAGCGCTTCAGGCGGGCCAGCAAGGCGCCGTGGTTGAGGTGGATGGTGGGCTGCGACGGGCGCAGCATGCGGGCGCGGCGGTAGTGCGCGTCGGCTTCGTCCAGCCGGCCGGCTGCTTCGGCCAGCCAGCCGAGGTTGGCATGGGCCTCGCCGAGCGCCGGCGACTGGTCGACCGCGTCGCGAAAGCACGCCTCGGCATGGGTGAAGTCGCGCGCGGCGAGGTGGCGCGTGCCTTCGTGGAAGAGGTGGGTTGCAGCGTCCTGCATGCCTGCATTGGACAGGCAGGCCTGCGCGTCGAAAGGCCGGAAACGCAGCCGAAAACCGGCGCACTTCCTGCCGCTGGCGCCCTGTCGAGGCTCAGTAGTGCGGCGGCAACTCGTCGCGCAGGCTGCGAAATGGCGCCGCGTCCGCCGGGCCCTGCTGCTGGCGCAACTGCTGGACCTGGGCCGTCAGCTGCTCGATCTGCTGCTGTTGGCGCGCGACAAGTGCGTTCAGTTCGTCGAGCAGGTCTTCGGCGAAGCTGGCCTTGATTTCGAGGGCGGTGAGGCGGTGGTCGGGGTCATGCGCGGTGCTCATCCGTGCATTGGAACCCAGTCAGCTGAGGTCGCCATGCTCTTTCCCCCAACGGGCTGCGCTGCCTGTCGAGAGCTGATCCAGGTCGTTGAGAAACGCATCGGCCGCCGTCGCCTGTTCGTCATTCAGGGTGTTGGCCTCCAGGAGTGTCCGAAGGTCACGGTCGATGTTCCGGTACAGGCGCTGCCGCTCCTTGCGGTTGAACGAGTTGCCCCGTGAATCGACCAGCAGGTGAATTCGGGATTGCCGAAGCTCCCAGGTCAGCGGCATGGAGGTATCGCTCAACAGCGGCTTGCCTGTGCGTGCGTAGGCGTGTTCCACGCTTTCATCGCCGATGGCGTAGGTGAACTGCGCAATCTGGAGTTCCGTCTCCAACTGCGCAGCAAAACCGGCGAGGTCCTTCGTCAACTTGCCCGAGTCCGCCAGACGGGTGAGGTCGCGTTTCAGCACATCGATCGCTTCAAGCAATCGGTGCACTCCTGCGGCGGCCCTTTCCGCGTGAAGACACTTCTGGATTTGCAACTCCCAGGCGCCGGCCTCGCACTGCTTCGCCTGATCGAGCAGCGTTCGGATGCGCAGGTAGGCTTGCCTCAACGCGTCGCTTCCCCATTCTTGCCCGGCGAGCTTGTCCCAGGCGACCAGCCGCGCCGCGACCTGAGACGCCGCGTTCTCATCCTGCACCGTGAGCGCAGCATCGAATGCCAGCATGCGCCTGAAGACCCCCAGCGCCTCATCCGGCGAATCCGGCGGCACGTGCTCAAACTCCTTCGTCAGGACTCTCATCGACGCCTTGAACGCCGCCTTGTTCGCGCCCATCCCCCCGGGGCCGAACAGCTTGCGCGCAACAGCGGCATGCGTGCCGCCGACTTGGCGTTCCGCCTCCTCGAAGACAACGGCCCACTTCGCGGGATGCACCGGCTCATTCGGGCGCGGGGCCAGGAAGTCGAAGAGACGGCGAACCACGCTGCCAATCAGGTTGCGGGCCGCTGCCTTCTCGCCGATGCGCAGCAAAGCGCGAACAGCGCAGCCGAGCACCAGCTTGCTGACCGGATCCAGCCCGAGCCCGACCAGCACCTGCATCGAGAAGCAGTCGGTCTTCGCGCCTGTCTCGAAAGCGTCGAGGATGTCCGACACCAGCATGTACTGGGTCAACGCGTCGTTGCCACCACCCTCGTAGGACTTCTTGTGCAAACCGCGATAGTCCTGCAGATCGGGGTTGAAATCTCCCATTCGGTACGTCGCCGAGAAGCCACTGACATATTTGTTGCGCAGTTCCATCAAGGACAGCGTCTCGATCATTGCGTTGGCATCACGTTGATCCCACTTGCCTTCGTGCTCCACCACGAATCGGTCGTACTGTCGCTTCATGAGCACCAGAGAACCGAGGCCCAACGCGGCGCCCAATACCGGCGGCGCAACGGTCGCCGCCGCGGCGGTACCCGCGGTACCCCCCGCAACCGCGCCGACGAGCCCGGCCAGCGCCAACCCGCTGCCCACCCCACGGCCGACGCCCGCAGCGATCCGGCCCACGGCGCATCCGAACTCCCGTTTTGCGATATCCCGCTTCGCCTTGCAATACGTCTTCAGCGATGAAAGCATCAAGCGCTGCAACTCGTGCAGTTCACTCTTGGCTTCCAGGGCCTCCAGTTGCTTGAGCCGCCAGCCGAACAGCTTCCAGGTCAGGTAGGCCGTACGGGCCTCGTTGCTCCCCTGAACGAAGTCCACGGCCATGGCCAGCAGACCGACCGGCGCCACGGCGCCGGCAACTTCCTCGACCACTTGATGACCCATCCCCTCTGCAATGTGCGCCCCGGCTCTTGCTGCGCTGGCCCCGCCGATCCCCGGTGCCAGCACGACGTCCCGGCCGAATCCGGACGTGATGACGCGCATGTCTGCCTTGCCGCGCTCGCAAGCGAGTCTCTGCAATCGACGCTGATCTCTTTCCGCGTTCTTGCGCGCCGCCGCCAACTTCTCGAGTGCATGGTTCCAGCCGGGCAGCTCGCCCCAGAAAGTCAGAAAGTCCACCGCATCGGCCAGCGCCGGCTCCTCGCGCGTGCCGAGTGAATCGAGACAGCGCCGGGCACCATCGCTGGCCAGCAGGATGTTCTTCTTGGCACTTTCGATCGCCTTGAGCTTCTTCAGCGTGACGCCGACGATGTGTACCGCGTGCCAGCCCGATACCGCCGCGCCCCACACCTCGGCGGCGCCGTCGTCGCCATGCGCATCGGGTGTGGCGTCCGAACCGAACGCCTTGACGACGGCGGCCGTCGTTCCCGACGCGTACATGTCGGCGTGGGTCTTGTTGGTTTGAATCTCGCCGGCCCGGGGATGGAACCCGCTGAAGTTCGTGTACCACTCGCCTTGCAGAAGCGGAGCCATCCATTTCTGGCCCGCGTTGCGCAGATCGTCGAACCGGGTTTCTGCAGCCCCCTTCATCCCGGCGACGGCCACGAGCTTGTGGTTCTCGTCGCAGACGACGAGGCCTTTGCGCGCCAGCCGAGCCTTCTTCTTCTCGGTCAGCGGCGTCAATTGCTCGGTCATCGCCTGGTGCATCCACGCGAGCTGCGAGCTGAACTGCCTGCGGTCGAGCGGCGAGCCGGGCAAGGTAGCAGCCCAGCGCCCGAGCCCGGCAGCAGCGCGGCGCGGATCGGGTAGCTTGACGGTTGTCGGCCGCTCGGTCCTCTTCGGCGCCGGGTGCATCAGCACGCTGTTCGCGAGGCCCGGACTGATGCCTGGCCTCGTTCCTTGGGTGGGTGGCGGGGACAAGTTGCTGCCAGGCTTGCCAGCAACACCAAGGGGGTTCACAGCTCATCCTCCCAGGCATCGACAAGCGCCGGAATGCGCTCGCACAACAGAGTCGCCCATCCGTCGGCAGACTCCAGCGCGTCGAGCGACGCGTGGATGATCGCGACGACGTGCCCGCTCCGTGGTTCCAGGCTCAGCACCTGCGGGCCGGCTGCGGGCGGATGAAGATTGCGCTCCAGCATCCGACGGTAGAACGCTGCTCCTGCGTCGTCGGGGGGCGGCCCCAGATCGATCAGCAGCCGACAACTTCCCTCGGGTCCGCGCGTGATCAGGACATCGGTGTCAGCGACCCTCAGCAGGCCGCGATGCAGCAGGTCGGGCAGGTCTTCCAGGCCCAGCTCGGCCGCCAGCCGCTCCAGCAACGCATCCAATCTTTCCTGGCTCATCCGGGACATCCTTCGTGGGGTATCCCTCCCTGTACTGCGAACGAGCACTCAGTAACCGCCCGCGGCGCGGCAATTCCCGGTTTCGTGCACGCCCCGCACTCTGAACGGTCACCGGGAGCCGGGTTATCCCGTAGAGTTCGAACCTCCTCCGCGCCTCCCCTCCGCCACCGTGAACCTCCCCCTGCTCGCCCTGGCCGCCGCCGCGTTCGGCATCGGCACGACCGAATTCGTCATCATGGGCCTGCTGCCGGACGTCGCCCGCGACTTCGGCGTCACCGCCCCGGTGGCCGGCATGCTGGTGTCGGGCTACGCCTTCGGCGTGACCATCGGCGCCCCCATCCTCGCCATCCTCACCGCCAAGTGGCCGCGCAAGCGCGCGCTGGTGTCGCTGATGGGCCTGTTCATCCTCGGCAACGCCTTGTGCGCCATCGCACCCACCTACGAATTCCTGATGGTCGCCCGCGTCGTCACCGCGTTCTGCCATGCCGCCTTCTTCGGCATCGGCGCGGTGGTGGCGGCTGGCCTCGTGCCGCACGAGAAGCGCGCGCAGGCCGTGTCGCTGGTGTTCACCGGCCTCACCGTCGCCAACATCCTGGGCGTGCCGCTGGGCACCGCGCTCGGCCATGCGGCCGGCTGGCGCTCCACCTTCTGGGCCGTCACCGGCATCGGCCTGGTCGCCATCACCGCGCTGTGGCACTGGCTGCCGTCGGCGCTGCCGGCGCAAGAGGGCAGCATCCTGCGCGAGTTCCGCGCCATCGCGCGCTTCCAGGTGCAATGCTCGCTGCTGATCAGCACGCTGGCGTCGGTCAGCATGTTCAGCGTGCTGACCTACATCGCCTACATCCTGCGCGACGTCACCGGTTTCTCGCCCGACCAGATCAGCTGGGCGCTGATGCTGTTCGGCGGCGGCATCACGGTGGGCGGCCTGCTCGGCGGGCGCCTGGCCGACTGGCGGCTCATGCCGGCGATGGCCGGCCTGTTCGTCTGCATCGCGCTGGTGCAGCTCGGCTTCGCCTGGACCAGCCAGTTCGCCGCACCAGCCATGGTCACGCTCTTCGTCTGGGGCATCGTCGCCTTCGCGATCGGCCCGGCCGCCCAGGTGCGGGTGCTCGACACCGCCACCGGCGCGCCCAACCTCGCGTCCACGCTGAACCAGGGCGCCTTCAACCTCGGCAATGCCGGTGGCGCCTGGCTGGGTGGGCTGGTGATCGCGGCCGGCCGGCCGCTGCAGGACCTGTGCTGGCTGGGTGCCGGCGTCGCGGTGCTGGCGCTGGGCGTGGTGCTGGTGTCGGCGCAGATGGACAAGCCGCGCCGGCTGGCGGCTGCGTAGGAAGGAATGACGCCCCCCGGATTGGCATCCGGGCTACGCAGGCTCGTCAAGCGGGCCGAGCGGTCGTCGTCAATCCGGCGTCGGGATCTCCACCGCCACCACCGGCGGCTCGCCACGGAACACCCGAACGATGTGGGTGTAGACCATCGCATTGATGTAGAACAGCAGCACCACCATCGACAGGCGGAACACCTTCACGCCCAGCTCCTGCCAGCGCGCATCGTCCATCATCAGGAACAGGCCCCACGCGACGCCGCTGCCCAGCAGCATCAGGCCGAACAGGCCCAGAACGATCCAGCTGAAGATGATCATGGGGCGCAGAAACTCGTCATCCAGGTCCTCACCATGCGGGCGCCAGCTCGGCCAGGCCGGCCGGCGCCTCGCGCTCGTCCTCGAAGCTCACGATCTCGTAGCTCGACGCATCGGCCAGCACCGCGCGCAGCAGCTTGTTGTTGAGTGCATGGCCCGACTTGAACGCAGTGTAGGCGCCGATCAGCGGGTGACCGGCCACCTGCATGTCACCGATTGCATCCAGGATCTTGTGCTTGACGAACTCGTCGTCGTAGCGCAGCCCGTCGGTGTTCAGCACGCGGTAGTCGTCGACGACGATCACGTTGTCCATGCTGCCCCCCAGGCCCAGCCCGCGCGAACGCATCATCTCGACGTCCTTCGTGAAGCCGAAGGTGCGGGCGCGCGCGATGTCGCGCTTGTAGTGCCCCGAGCCCATGTCGAACACGACGCGCTGGCCGGTCTGGTTGACCGCCGGGTGGTCGAAGTCGATCTCGAAGGTCAGCTTGTAGCCGTTGTACGGCTCCAGCCGCACCCACTTCAGCTTCGGCCCCTCGCCCTCGCGCACCTCCACCGGCTTCAGGATGCGCATGAAGCGCTTCGGCGCCTCCTGCAGCTCGATGCCGGCCGACTGCAGCAGGAACACGAAGGACGCCGCCGACCCGTCCAGGATCGGCACCTCTTCGGCCGTGATGTCGACCCGCAGGTTGTCGATGCCCAGCCCGGCGCAGGCCGACAGCAGGTGCTCGATGGTGTTGACCTTCGGCGCGCCCGGGTCGCCGTTCAGCGACAGCGTGGTCGCCATGCGCGCCTCGGAAATCGACAGCACCGCCACCGGGATGTCGACCGGCGTCGGCAGGTCGACGCGCCGGAACACGATGCCGGTGTCGGGCGGCGCCGGCCGCAGCGTCAGTTCGACGCGCTGGCCGCCGTGCACGCCGACGCCGACAGCGCGGGTCAGGGACTTGAGGGTGCGTTGGGCAAGCATCCGCGGATTCTAGTCAGCGGGCGACCCGGACACACCCGGATCGCCCTACAGAAACCCCTACCGAAGCGATAGCGAGCGCCAACCTCAATCGGCTTGCTTGCGCAGGAACGCGGGGATTTCGATTTCATCCATCCCGTTGCTCGCCAGCGCATCCACCTTCGCCGCCGCGGTGCGGCCATTGCGCCACACGCTGGGCACGCTCAGGCTGCTGTAGTCGTGCGAGCCACCGCCCGGCGCGTTGACCGGCTGGGTCAGCACCGGGATGTTGTCGGTGCCGGTGCGCTGCGCGACCTGCGTGTGCACCACGCTGATCGGCGCCTGCACGCGCTTGGCCGGGCTCAGGCCGGTGGCGATCACCGTGACGCGCAGCTGGTCGCCCAGGCTCTCGTCGTAGGCGGTGCCGTAGATCACGTGCGCAT
>Ga0102590_1001583_pt1 | contig 33099 bp, 30 predicted proteins | sample AraplaMF_Col_mMF_FD_76859 | JGI IMG/M metagenome (GOLD analysis project Ga0102590, IMG submission 76859) | Arabidopsis root microbial communities from the University of North Carolina, USA - plate scrape MF_Col_mMF | ecosystem: Host-associated > Plants > Roots > Endosphere | place: USA... | reverse complement strand
GTAGGCGCCGCCGAAGGTGAGCAGGTCCCGGCCGGCCGCCGCCCCCAGGTTCGGAGCGAGCTTGCGCCACTTGTTGCCCACGAGGTCCGGGTGGATCAGGTCGTCCCGCTTGAGCAGCAGGCGGACACCGTGCCGCGCGAAGCGCTCGTCCGCGACCTCCTGCAGGGGCGACGGCAGCGACGGGCGCAGCGCCGACGCCTCGAGCGCTTCGGGATGCGGCACATCGGGGCTGGTCACCCGGCCATTGTCGGACACCGGAAGCAGGCGGCGCCGCCCGGTGCGCGCCGGCCCGGGTCACTTCAGGCGGTCGCGGATCCGGCCCCTGAGCCATGTCATCGAAAAGCCCCTCGGATCGACCTTGCCCGGCTGCCACTCCAGATGGCCGATCACCGAGCGCTCCGACCAGCCGTGGTGGCGGCAGATCGCCGCGGCCGCCTTCTCGATCGCGTCGAGCTGCGCCGTGGGCCAGGGGTCCTTGCCGTCGCCGAGGTTCTCGCACTCGAAGCCGTAGAAGTGACGGTTGCCGTCGGTGTTCGCCTCGTTCGCCCGGGGCAGCGCCTTCTCGGCGACGACCGCGCGCAGCACGTCGTCGTCGCCGAGCCCGGCGTGGTTGGCGCGGCCGTGGCCCACCAGGTGCACCGCACCGTCCTTGGTGATCACGCCGTGGCACAGCGGTCCTGGCAGCCCCGCCCTTCCGTCGCGGCAGACCGACACGGCCCGTTCGGCGCCCGGGATCGCGGTGTGGTGGATCACGACACCGTGGACCGGGCCCCAAGGGCCTTGGTGATTGCGGTTGTGGTGCTCCCAGTCGCCGACCTCGACGACGGTGAGGCCCGCCGCCCTGAGCCGGTCGAGGAGCGTGCCCGCGGTCATGGGTGGGGCCACGGCCGCCTCCTTCGCGCTGCGTGACGGGCGCCGGTCGCGTCCGCCTCGTGGAGCCGCTTGTACCGGCGGCGGCCCTGCTCGCGCCAGCCGTTCGCACGATGTGCGAGCCGATCCGGTCAGCGCCCGGAACGACGCGACGGGGCCGCCCGACCAGGGAGTTCACACCCGGTCCCGCACCGGCGAGGCCCTGCCGGGCAGCGGCTCCCCAGTGTGCCCAGGCCGATGATGATCCATTCCCGCTCTTTTGGGTAATGGCACGAACACGCTCCGTGCTGAAGGCTTGTTCCCGCAGATCACAGCATGATCGGGAGGGGCATTCTCTATGTCGGTAGGCGAAGAGGTCCGCGCTGAGGGCGACAAGCCGCAGCAGAGTCTCGGCACCACGGCCGCGCGGAACCTGGCCACCACCACCAAGTCCGCACCACAGATGCAGGAGATCACCTCACGGTGGCTGCTGCGCATGCTGCCGTGGGTGGACGTCCAGGGTGGTGCGTACCGTGTGAACCGCCGTCTGGCCTACTCGGTGGGCGACGGCCGCGTGACGTTCGTGAAGACCGGCGACCAGGTCACGGTCATCCCGGCCGAGCTGGGCGAACTGCCCGCGCTGCGCGAGTACGAGGACCTGGAGGTGCTCGGCGAACTCGCCCGGCGGTGCCAGCAGCGGAGGTTCGCGCCGGGCGACGTGCTGGCCGAGTTCGGCAGCCAGGCGGACGAGGTGTTCCTCCTCGCACACGGCAGGGTCGAGAAACTCGGTACGGGACCCTACGGGGACGACGCGGTGCTCGGGGTGCTCGCCGACGGCGCGTACTTCGGCGAGCAGGCACTGCTCGACCCGGACGCCATCTGGGAGTACACGGCTCGAGCGGTCACCGCCTGCACGGTGCTCGCGCTGCCGCGCCGGGACGTCGAGCAGATCGCCGAGCGCACCGGATCGCTGCGCGAACACCTCCGGGAGCAGCGTTCGATCCCCGAGCAGCGCACCAACAAGTACGGCGAGAAGGAGATCGACCTCGCCGCGGGCCACAGCGGCGAACCGGACATCCCGCACACCTTCGTCGACTACGAGGCCGCGCCCCGCGAGTACGAACTGAGCATCGCCCAGACCGTCCTGCGCATCCACACCCGCGTGGCCGACCTCTACAACCAGCCCATGAACCAGACCGAGCACCAGTTGCGGCTCACGGTCGAGGCGCTCAAGGAGCGCCAGGAGCACGAGCTGATCAACAACCGCGACTTCGGTCTGCTCCACAACTGCGAGTACGACCAGCGGCTGCAGCCGCACGACGGCGTGCCGGGCCCCGACGACCTGGACGAGCTGCTCAGCAGGCGGCGCGGCACCAAGCTGCTCCTCGCCCACCCGCGCGCGATCTCCGCGTTCGGCAGGGAGCTCAACAAGCGCGGGCTCGTGCCCGAGACCGTCGACCTCGGGGGCAACCGCATCCCCACCTGGCGGGGGGTGCCGATCTTCCCGTGCAACAAGATCCCGGTGAGCGACGCCCGTACGACCTCGATCATCGCCATGCGTACCGGTGAGGAGGACCAAGGTGTGGTCGGCCTCAGGCAGTCGGGAATCCCCGACGAGATCGAGCCGAGCCTGTCGGTGCGTTTCATGGGCATCAACGAGCAGGCGATCATCAGCTATCTGGTGACGGGCTACTACTCGGCCGCCGTTCTCGTGCCCGACGCCCTGGGCGTCCTGGAGAACGTCGAGATCGGCCGTTGGAGGTGACGCCACCCACACCCGGCAGGCCGTGTCCCCGCCCGTCGGGGCGGGTACACCCTCGGGGTACCACCGGCCGGGCGGCAGCCGAGGCGTCACGTCCGCAGACACTACGAGGCGGTTCCATGGCTGAGGTCCTCACGGGGAGGTTCCATGGGTGAGTTCCTGACGGAGCCGAAGCAGACCCCGACCCTCGGACGGCGCGGCCCGGCAGGACCGCCGGGCCGGTCCCGCCCGGTGCCGCGCCGGGCGACACCGTCCGACGGGCACGAGGCCACGGCGATCCTGGACCGCGCACGCGACGTGGTCGACCCGGAGCTGCGCCGGGCCGTCGACTCGCTGCCCGGTGCGATGCGCCGCATCGCGCGCTACCACTTCGGCTGGGAGCACGCGGACGGCACACCTGCCAACGGCAATGCGGGCAAGGCGATACGGCCCGCGCTCGTGCTCACCGCGGTCCGCGCCCTCGGCGGTCGCGAGGCCGTGGCGGTGGGGGCCGCCGCGGCCGTCGAACTCGTCCACAACTTCACGCTGCTGCACGACGACGTGATGGACAGGGACGCCACCCGCAGACACCGCCCCACCGTCTGGACGGTGTTCGGCGACGCCGGCGCCATCCTCGCCGGGGACGCACTCCAGGCGCTGGCCCTGCGGATGCTGGCCGAGGACCGGCATCCCGCGGCGGCGGCCGCGGCGGCCCGGCTCGCGGCCTGCGTGGTCGAGCTGTGCGCCGGTCAGCACGCCGACACGGCCATGGAGCGCAGCGACCCCGACGAGGTCACCCTCGACGATGTGCTCGACATGGCCGAGGCGAAGACGGGCGCCCTGCTCGGCTGCGCCTGCGCGGTCGGCGCGCTGTACGCCGGGGCGGACGACGAGGACGTCGAGGCGCTGGACGCCTTCGGCCGGGAGGCGGGGCTCGCCTTCCAGCTCATCGACGACGTGATCGGGATCTGGGGCGACCCCGGCCGCACGGGCAAGCCGGCCGGGGCGGACCTCATGGCCCGCAAGAAGTCGCTGCCCGTGGTCGCCGCGCTCGCCTCCGGCACCCCGGCGGCGGCCGACCTGGCCGAGCTGTACCGGGGGCCGTACCGGGAGGGGGAGTTGGAACGCACGGTCCTCGCCGTCGAGCAGGCGGGCGGCCGTGACTGGGCGCAACAGCAGGCGGCCGACCGGATGGGCCGGGCGATGCACGAGCTGTCCCGGGCGATTCCCGATCCCGAGGCTGCGGGCGGTCTGCTGGCGCTGGCCGAGTTCGTGACCCGGCGCAGCACCTGACCGCCGGGCCGCAGGACCCCGGAGCCCTGGTGCCGCGCGGCTCCTGACCCCGCACGGCATCCATGGCTCCGGACGGGGCGGGCCCCGCACATCCCCGTGTTGTGCGGGGCCCGATCCCCTTTCCCGGAGCCCTTCCCCGCCGCCGGCGTGCCCTCGGCGGCACTGCCCCCACGACGCTCGATATTCTCAACTCCCGTAAGCTCAGCGTCGGTTGACACGAGGAGCAGATAGATGGGTGTGGCGATCCGGGCGGCGGGCCAGGACGACAGGGAACTGGTCGTCCGGCTGCTGGACGAGGCGTTCCGGGACGATCCGGTCAGCAGCTGGGTCTTTCCGGACGAGGAGCACCGGCGTACGACGCACCACAGGCTGATGGCCGCGTTCACCGACATCGTGCTCGCCGAGGGGCACATCGACGTGACCGAGGACGGCACGGCGTGCGCTCTGTGGCTGTCCGTCCCGGCCGGCGACCACTCCGGTGAGGAGGACGCGGACGGCGCCGCGCGCTTGCGTGAGGAGGTCGACCCGGAGAACGAGCGGGTCGAACTCATAGCGCGGCTCATGGCCGAGTCGCATCCCGCGGACCGTGGCCACGAGTACCTGTGGATGATCGGCGTGGCACCGGGGAGCCAGGGCGAGGGCCTGGGCACCGCGCTCATCCAGCACGTCCTCGACCGCTGCGACCGCGACGGGCTGCCGGCGTATCTGGAGGCGAGCAGCGTTCGCAGCACCAGGCTGTACGAACGGCTCGGGTTCGCCTTCGAGGGGCCCGCCCTGGACCTTCCGGACGGCCTGCGGATGTGGCCGATGTGGCGCGATCCGCGCTGATCCGGAGCGTGGGGGGCGCATGTGCGGTGCCCGCCCTACCCTGAGGACATGGGCAGCGAGGACAGGGTCTGCCCCGCGTGCGGGCAGCACGTCGCCACGGTGGTACGGCGGCACAAGACGCTCGGCGCGTTTGTGCCCGTATGGCGCCCCGGCCCCTGCCGGAACCCGCAGTGCGCGGCGTACGTGGCGTCGACGGCCGACGCGTCGTACCGGGCGTCGCCTAGGGTCGGCGCCATGCACGAACCACTTCTGCACCTCACCGAGCGCTCCTTGTGGGAGGCCGCCCGCGCGAGCGGCAGCTACGAGATGTCGACCCGCGGCCGCACCCTCCAGGAGGAGGGCTTCATCCACTGCTCACTGCGCCACCAGGTCCCACAGGTGGCGCACCGGCTCTACGGGGAGCACGCCGCGTCCGGCGAACTGGTCCTCCTCGTCATCGATCCGCAGCGTCTGACCGCCCCCGTGCGCTACGAGTCGATGCGACCCGGAGGTGAGGAGTTCCCGCACGTGTACGGGCCGATTCCGGTGTCCGCCGTGGTGGACGTGGAGGGCTGGGGCAACGGGGAGTCGACGCAAACCTGAGCGCGGCGGTGGACGGCGCGGTGCGGCCGTCGGGCGATCGGGGCGCGCAGAGGCCCGGGACGTCATGCCCAAGCGGCGCCCGCGGCGACGGCCCGCGCCGCACTCGGGCGGCTACGGCGGGGACGCGTCAGTCCCTTGGCCACACAGGGCGGTATCGCCGCGAGCTGCTCGTGCGACCGCGAACGGTACGCGCTCGGAGACTCGCCCACCAGCTCCGTGAACCGCGTGCTGAACGATCCCAGCGAGGTGCATCCCACGGCGAGACAGACCTCCGTGACGGTCAGATCGCCGCGCCGCAGCAACGCTTTGGCGCGCTCGATGCGCCGGGTCATGAGGTAGCCGTACGGGGTCTCCCCGTAGGCCGCGCGGAAGCTGCGCTGGAAGTGCCCCGGTGACATCAGCGCGGTGCGGGCGAGCGCGGCCACGTCCAGCGGTTGCGCGTACTCACGGTCCATCCGGTCGCGCGCCCGTCGCAGCCGGACCAGGTCGTCGATGTCCACGGCCTCAGCATGGCAGGCGGCACTGACATCGATGCTGATACTCCGGTTCCGGTGGCCGTGGCTCGGGCACCGACCGACGCCCTGCTGGGCTCCGCGCCCGTCGGCACCCGGCGGCGTCAAGAGCGCGGCAAGATCCACCGGGCACGTTCTAACCTACTCGGGTGACCACCGAGCTGACCTTCCTCGCGCGGGTGTCCCATCGTGGCCGGGAGATCAGCGGGCCCCGGTTGCGCGGGCTGCTCGCCCTGCTCGCCGAAGAGCCGCGCGCCGGATGCAGCTCGGCCCGGCTGGTCGACGGGCTGTGGCCGGACGAGCAGCCGGCGAACCCGACCAAGGCCCTGCAGGTGCTCGTCTCCCGGGCCCGTTCCCAGCTCGGCGCCGACGTCATCGCCGCCACCGCCACGGGCTACCGGCTCACCCTGGACGCCGAGGCCGTCGACACCTCCGCCGCGCTGCTCGCCGCCACCCGGGCGGCCCGCGCCGCCCGCGACGGCGACCACGGCGCCGCCCTCGCGCACGCCGAGGCGGGACTCCTCCACTGGGACGGCCCGCCCGGCGACGACGGCCCGGACGACCCGGTCTCGGCTCTGCGGGCGGCGCGTGCGACGACGTACACCGCCCTGGTCCGCGCGCGGGCTCTCGCCCTTGCCCGCCTCGGCCGGCACGCCGACGCGGTCGAACCTCTCACCGCGCTCGCATCCGCTCATCCGCGCGACGAGGAGATCCTCGCCGAACTGCTGCGCAGCGAGGCGGCCGGCGCAGGACCGGCCGCCGCGCTGACCCGCTACGACAGCTACCGCCGGGCCCTGCGGGACGACCTCGGCACCGATCCCGGCCCCGCCCTGCGCTCGGTCCACCAGGAGTTGCTGCGCGACGAGGCGCCGAGCGTGCGCCGCGGCATCCCGCACGAGCCGAACCCGTTGCTCGGCCGCGCCGACGACATCGCCGCCGTGTCCGGGCTGCTGCGTACCTCGCGGGTCGTCTCGATCGTCGGTGCGGGCGGTCTGGGCAAGACCCGCCTCGCGCAGGTGGTCGGGCGTGAGGCCGAGCAGAAGGCGGTGCACTTCGTGCCCCTCGCGGGCGTCACACGGGACGAGGACGTGCTCGCCGAGGTCGCCGCGGCGCTGGGCGTCGGGGAGGTCCTGCATCCGGACCTGCTCGGCGGCATCGCCGGCGCCCTCGGCGCCGGCCCCGCGCTGCTCGTGCTCGACAACTGCGAACAGGTGGTGCGCGGCGTCGCCGAACTCGTTCGCGGCCTCGTCGCCCTCACCCGTGACCTTCGCGTGCTCACCACCAGCCGCGCCCCGCTCGGCCTGAGTTCCGAAGCGGTCCACCTGCTCCCCGAGTTGAGCCTCGCGACCACGGTCGAGCTGTTCGGGCAGCGGGCGCGGGCGGCCCGGCCGGGCGTCGAGCTCCCGTCCGGCACCGTCGAGGAGCTGTGCCGCCGCCTCGACGGGCTGCCCCTCGCCGCGGAACTGGCCGCGGCCCGCGTCCGTGTCCTGTCCGTACCCGAGATCGTCCGCCGCCTCGACGACCGGTTCGCCCTGTTGCGCGGCGGTGCCCGGGACGCGCCCGAACGGCACCGCACGCTGCTCGCCGTCGTCGACTGGAGCTGGCACCTCCTCGACGGGACCGGGCAGCGGGCCCTGCGCGCCCTGTCCGTCTTCCCCGACGGATTCACGGCGGAGGCGGCGGAGCATCTCGTGGGCGGTGCCGAGGTGCTCGAGGACCTCGTCGACCAGTCGCTGCTCAAGGTCGTGGACACGCCGATCGGCGCTCGGTTCCGCATGCTGGAGACCGTGCGGCAGTTCAGCACCGACCGCCGCGCCGAGGCCGGCGAGGCGGAGCAGGTGACCGGGCAGTTCCTCTCCTGGGCAAGGGAGTTCGGCCTCGCCCGGCACACGTCCGTGTCCGATGCGGACTCCTTCCTCGACCTCGATCCGGTCCGCGCCGAACAGGACAACCTGCTGCACGCGCTGCGCCTGGCCCTCGCCCGGGACGACGCGCCCACGGTGGTGGCGTGCGCCGCGGTGCTCGCCGGACTGTGGAACATCGAGCCCCGCTACACCCGCGTGGCCGCGCTCATCCAGGAGACCGGCCATCTGCTGAGCCACTTCCGGCCCCGGCCCGCGCTCGTGGAGGCCACCCGGACCGCCGCCGCGCTGTTCGCCGCCGACCTGTTCCTGCTCCAGGGCGAGAGCACCCCCGCGCTGCGCTTGGTGACCGTACTGCGCCGTCTGCCGCCCGCTCCGCCCGACACCGTCCCCCGCGCCGTGGCCGCCGTCCTCGCCGACGTGCCCGCCGTGCTCGTGCCGGGCCGCGGTACGACCTCGCACACCGCGCCGCAGGCGGCCGCGGTCGCCGAGACCGTCACCGGCTACGTACTCGAGGCGCGGGGCGACATCGAGGGTGCTCTCGCCGCCGCCGACCGGATGCTCGAAGCCGTCGGGGACGGGAGCCGGCTCGTCGTCCGGCTTCTCGCCCACTCCCGGGTCAGCGAGCTCAGTCTGAAGCTGGAGCAGGGGGAGCGGGCACGGCACCATCTGCGGGTCGCGCTCCACCTCCAGGAGCGGCTGCTCGGCCCCGGACCCGAGGAGATCGGGATCCGCTGGGGGCTCGTCATGGCGTCGCTGCTGCTCGGCGAGGTCGACGAGGCCCAGTACTGGCTGCAGTCGGCGATGTCCCCGGACACCGACGACACCTACGGCCTGGCCACCTTCCAGAGCGGTTTGCGGGCCGAGATCCTGCTCGCCCGCGGCGAGACCGAGGCGGGGCTGCGCATGTGGCGCCGGGCGGCCGAACCGTCCCCGGTGGCCGAGCGGCCGTTCCCCGACACCGAGCCGCCGGGTCTCGAGGCATGGACCCTGGAAGCCCTGGGCGTCGCGGTCGTCGCCCACGCCCAGCACGGCCGTCTCGACCGCGTGGCCGATCTCGTCGGCGAGCTGCGGCCCAAACTGCGCACACTGCTGTCCGGTCCGGCCGTCGACCGGCCCGCGTACGCCGCCCATCTCGCCGTCTGCGGGGTGCTGCTCCTCGCGTTCGCCCATGTGCAGCTCGACCGCGGAGCCCCGGCGCAGGCCGCCCGGTCGATCGCTCTCGCCGAACGCTGCCGGCTGCTGCGCACCTTCCAGCCGACGATGTCCTCGGCGCGGGTGAAGCAGGCCCTGGCACACGCCGACGGGGCGGCCTACGAGGACGCCGTGTCCGCGTATGCCGCCCTGGGGCGCGAGGAGTTGAGGGCCGAGGCGCTGATACTGCTCGACGCCGTCGAGACCGCCGGGTGACCGTGCCGCCGTGCCTGCTCACCCCTTGTCGTAGGCCGACCGGGCCCGGAAGTAGCCGAGGACGGTGAGCCCGAGGCACCACGCGACCGCGATCAGCGCGCTGTTGCCGATCTCCGTGCCCATCAGCAGGCCGCGCAGGGTCTCGGTGACCGGGGTGAACGGCTGGTACTCGGCGAACCAGCGCACCGCCGTCGGCATCGAGTCCGTCGGGACGATCGCGCTGCCGAGGAAGGGCAGGAAGGTGAGCGGTGTGGGTGCGTTGCTCGCCGCCTCCACGGTCCTGGCCCGCAGCCCCATGTCGGCCGCCAGCCAGGTCAGGGCCAGGACGACCAGGGTCAGCAGACCGGCGGTGGCCAGCCACTCCAGGGGCGTGGCGTTCGGCCGGAACCCGGCGAGCAGGGCGGCGCCGACGACCAGGACGACGCTGAACAGGGTCTGGACCGCACCTCCGAGGACATGGCCGTTCAGTACGGCCGCGCGGGAGATCGACAGGGTGCGGAACCGGTTGACGATGCCCTCGGTCATGTCCGAGCAGACGGACACCGCGACCGAGACCGAGCCGTAGGTGGTGGCCATGAGGATGATGCCGGGCGCCACGTAGTCGACGTAGTGGCCCTCGGCACCGGGGCCGACGCCGGAGCCGAGCGCGTTGCCGAAGACGTAGACGAACAGCAGCAGCATGACGACGGGGATCGCGACGACCGGGATCGTCATGGACGGGTAGCGCAGGGCGTGCCTGAGGTTGCGGCGCAGCATGGTCGCCGAGTCGGCGACGGCGTAGGAGAGGGTGCTCACCGGAGGGCCTCCTTGCGGACGTCGGCGTCGGCCGCGGGTTGGTGGGAGTGTTCGGTCGTGAGGATGAAGAAGACGTCGTCGAGGTCGGGGGTGTGCACGCTTACGCTCTCCGCCTCGATCGCCTCGGCCTCGAGCCGGTCGAGCAGGGACTTGAGCTCCCGGGCGCTGCCGTCGCCGGGGATCTGGAGGGTGAGCGCCTCGTCGTCGAGGGCCGTGCCGTGCAGGGCGCGGGCGGCACGTTCGTACTCGGCCGGGTCCGCGAAGCGCAGACGCACATGGCCGCCGGGTACGAGCCGTTTGAGCTCCTCGGCGGTGCCCTCGGCGACGAGCCGGCCGCCGTCCAGGACGCCGATGCGGTCGGCGAGCTGGTCGGCCTCCTCCAGGTACTGGGTGGTCAGGAGGACGGTGACCCCGTCGGCGACCAACTCCCGCACGATCTGCCACATGGCGTGACGGCTGCGCGGGTCGAGGCCGGTGGTCGGCTCGTCCAGAAAGATGATGCGGGGATCGCCGACCAGGGTCATGGCGAGATCGAGCCGCCGCCGCATTCCGCCGGAGTAGGCCTCGGGCAGCTTCTGCGCCGCGTCGGTCAGTCCGAACCGTTCGAGGAGTCCGGCGGTGCGGCGACGCCCCTCCTGCCTGCCGAGGTGGTGCAGGTCGGCCATGAGGATCAGGTTCTCCTCGCCGGTGAGCTTCGCGTCGACGGCCGCGAACTGCCCCGTGACCCCGATCCGCGCCCGGACCGCGCGGGGGTCACGGGCGGGGTCGTGGCCGCCGACCGTGATGTGCCCGCCGTCGGCGGCGACGAGCGTCGACAGGATCTGCACGGTGGTGGTCTTGCCGGCGCCGTTGGGGCCGAGCAGCGCGTAGACGGTGCCCTCGGCGACGGCCAGATCGAGGCCGTCGAGGACGACGTGGTCGCCGTAGGCCTTCCGCAGTCCGGTCGCGGTGATCGCGTGTGATGTCGTGGTCATGGAGCAGAGCGTGCGGGCGGCCGCCTTCGGCGCGGTTTCACGGCGGTTTCACCGGCCGGGAACGGCCGTTCCGTGACGAAACCGGGGGCCCACGGGATCCGGGCCCTGGGACGATGCGGCCATGGATTCCGACCCTGCGCACATGCTCACGGCGGCCGTCGACGGGGCGCGCCGCCTGGTCCTGGAGCGCCGGCCGCAGGCCGTCGCCGCCGTGCTCGGTGGCTCGACGGCCGGCGGCCGGGCGACCGCCACGAGCGACCTCGACATCGCCGTGCTGCTGGCGGACGGAGATGTCTCACACCGCGAGACGCTCCGCCACGAGGGACGTCTCGCGGAGGTGTTCGCCCACACCCGCGCGGGCCTCGCGGAGATCTTCGCGGCGGACCGGGCGAGCCGTCGGGGGACGATGCAGTTCGTCTACGCGGAGTCGGTCCTGCTGCACGATCCGCACGGGCACGCCGCCGCACTGCGGGCCGAGGCGTGCGCCCAACTGGCGGAGGGTCCCGAACCGCTGACCGCAGAGGAACGCGACGACGCGCGCTACCGGCTCACCGATCTGCTGGACGATCTGGCCGATCTCGGCGACCGTCATGAGCAACTGGCCGTCGCCGAGCAGGTGCTGAGCACTGCGGCCGGACTGCTTGCGGGCCATCGCCGTGCATGGAGGGGTGGCGGGAAGTGGCTCCCGCGCCGTCTGACGGCCGCCGATCCCGTGCTGGGCCGTACCCTGCTCGAGGCCCGGCTCACCGTCGCCGAACACGCGGATCCGGCCCCCCTGAGGGCGGCGGCGTACGAGGTCCTCGCCCTGGTGGGCGGGCCCTTGCGGGAGGGGTACCACCGGACGTGGCACGGCGGGGAGAAGCGGGGTTGAGGCGGGCCCGGCGGGAACGCGAAAGGCCCGGCCGACGAATCGGCCGGGCCCCTCGAACGCACCGCGGACCTGCGAGGGTGCACCGCCCGCCGGTCTTCGGTCAGAAGGACCGGTGATCAGGCCTTCTTGGTCTCCCAGAAGATCTTGTCGATCTGGGCGATGTAGTCCAGCGCCTTCTGGCCGGTCGCCGGGTCCTTCGACGCCTTGGCGGCCGAGAGGGCCTTCAGGGTGTCGTTGACCAGCTGGTGCAGCTCCGGGTACTTCTCGAAGTGCGGGGCCTTGAAGTAGTCGCTCCACAGCACCGAGACATGGTGCTTGGCGAGCTCGGCGCGCTGCTCCTTGATGACGGTGGCGCGAGCCTGGAAGTGCGGGTCGTCGTTGGCGGCCATCTTCTCCTGTACGGCCTTCACCGACTCCGCCTCGATGCGAGCCTGGGCCGGGTCGTAGACGCCACAGGGCAGGTCGCAGTGGGCGCTGACCTTGACCGTGGGGGCAAACAGGCGGGAGAGCATGAAGCTGTCCTTCCTCGTGATCGTCTTCTCAGGTGGGACATTACTCCGTAGGGGACGGCTTTTCGCGAGTGCCCCCGTGGGCTTACGTCAAAAGTCCGGGGTCAGACTGGGACTGGTGGAGGATCGGACCGGGGAGGTGCCGGTGATGCCGGAGCTGTCGCAGGAGATCGAGCGCACGAGGACCTTGCTGCCGTTCGGGGTGGCCGAGGTGACGGGACCGTCCATGGTGCCCACGCTGCATCACGGGGACCGGCTCCTCGTCCAGTACGGAGCACGCGTCCGGCCGGGTGACGTGATCGTCCTGCGGCATCCCTTCCAGCAGGACCTGCTGGTCGTCAAGCGCGCGGCACAGCTTCGCGAGGGCGGCTGGTGGGTGCTCGGGGACAATCCGTACGCGGGCGGGGACAGCACCGACTACGGCGCCGTTCCCGAGGAGCTCGTCCTCGGGAAGGTGCGGCTGCGGTACCGGCCGCTCGAGGCGGGTCAGCGCTCGCTCTTCGCGCTGGCGCGCTGGGCGCTCTCCGCGGCCCGCCCGGTGCTCTCGGACCGGTCGGCCTCCAGGCGCTTCCGGGCGCGGTAGGCGGCCACGTTCGCGCGCGTGGCGCAGCGGTCCGAGCAGTACCGCCGGGAGCGGTTCGTCGAGGTGTCGAGGTACGCGTTGCGGCAGGGGGCCGCCTCGCACAGGCCGAGGCGGTCCACGCCGTACGCGGTGAGGTGGAAGGCGAGCCCCATCGCGGCGATCGCCGCATAGCCCGCGGTGGCGTTGGACGGGTGGTCCGCGAGGTGCATGTGCCACAGCGGGCGGCCGTCGTCGTCCCGGTAGTCGTGTCCGGAGATCTGCGGGCTCACCGGGAACTCCAGGAGCAGCGAGTTCAGCAGGTCCACGGCGAGTGTCTCGTCGCCGGAGTCCGCCGCCTCGAAGACCACGCGGAGCCGGGCCCTGACCGAGCGGAACCGGGTCACGTCCGCGTCGGTGGCGCGGCGGGCCGCCGACTGGTTGACCCCGAAGAGGTCGCGAACGGCATCCACCGAGGTGAGCGAGTCCTTGCCCCGGGCCGGCTCCTCGCTGTTCACGAGACGTACGGCGTAGTCCGAGTAATAGGCCAGTTCCACTTGTAGTCCTTACGGAGGCGCTCTATGGTCGTGGGGCGGTCGGGTAACAGATGATCGTGCTTCCAGGGTATTACGTGGCGGACGTGGTGGAGGGCGACGATGGCGGACACGGGGACGACGGCGACCGACTGGCGGGCCTGGCAGCAGAGCTGGGACCGCCAGCAGGAGTGGTACATGCCCGACCGTGAGGAACGCTTCCGGATCATGCTCGACATGGTGGAGGCGTTCGTCGGAACCGAGCCCCGTGTGCTCGACCTCGCGTGCGGCACGGGCACCATCACCGCCCGGCTGCTCGCCCGGTTCCCCGGGGCCACCAGCACCGGAGTGGACCTCGACCCCGCGCTGCTCGCCATCGCCCGCGGCACCTTCGAGGGGGACGACCGCGTCACCTTCGTCGAGGCCGACCTCAAGGACCGCGACTGGCCCACGCTGCTGCCGCACGGCGCGTACGACGCGGTCCTCACCGCCACGGCCCTCCACTGGCTGCGCACCGGCCCCCTCGAGGCCCTCTACGGTCAGGTGGCGGAACTCGTCCGCTACGGCGGCGTGTTCATGAACGCCGACCACATGATCGACGACACCACCCCCCGTATCAACGCGGCCGAGCGGACCCAGCGGCACGCCCGCATGGACCGGACCATGCGGGAGGGAGCCCTCGACTGGGCTGAGTGGTGGCAACTGGCCGCGAAGGACCCAGCCCTGGCCGCGCCGACCGCGCGCCGATTCGAGATCTACGGCGCCCACGCCGACGGAGAGATGCCCTCCGCCGCCTGGCACGCGCGCGTGCTGCGGGAGAAGGGCTTCGCCGAGGCGCGCCCGGTGTGGCGCTCGCCGTCGGACACCCTGTTGCTCGCGCTGAAGTAGGTCCGGCGTGACTCGCGCCGAGGTGGGCCGAGCGCGCAACCGGGCGGCGAGGTCGGGCAGTTCCCCGACCGCCGGCGGGCCCGATCCCGTCGGTCACCGCCGCGCAACGGAAGTGGGCCCCCACGTCCATCAAGGACGTGGGGGCCCACTCCCGTTGCGCTACAGGACCTTCGACAGGAAGGACTTGGTCCGGTCGTGCTGCGGGTTCGTCAGCACATCGCGGGGATGGCCCGCCTCGACAACCACACCGTCGTCCATGAAGACCAGCGAGTCGCCCACCTCGCGGGCGAAGCCCATCTCGTGCGTGACGACGATCATCGTCATGCCGTCCTCGGCGAGGTCCCGCATCACGTCGAGCACCTCGCCGACGAGCTCCGGGTCGAGGGCCGAGGTCGGCTCGTCGAAGAGCATCAGCTTCGGCTCCATCGCCAGCGCGCGGGCGATGGCGACGCGCTGCTGCTGGCCGCCGGAGAGCTGGGCGGGGTAGTGCCCCTTGCGGTCCCCGAGGCCCACCCGGTCCAGCAGCCGCTCCGCGCGCTCCCGCGCCACGGCCTTGGACTCGCGCCTGACCTGGACCGGCGCTTCCATGACGTTCTCCAGCGCCGTCATGTGCGGGAACAGGTTGAAGCGCTGGAACACCATGCCGATGTTCCGCCGCTGGGCCGCGACCTCGCTCTCCTTGAGCTCGTAGAGCTTGTCGCCCTTCTGCCGGTAGCCGACCAGTTCACCGTCGACGTGGAGCCGGCCCGCGCTGATCTTCTCCAGGTGGTTGATGCACCGCAGGAAAGTGGACTTGCCGGAGCCGGACGGGCCGATCAGGCAGAACACCTCACGCGGATTCACCTCCAGGTCGATGCCCTTGAGGATGTGCGCAAGACCGAAGGACTTGTGCACCCCCTCGGCCTTGACCATCGGGTGGCCGGTCGTGCTCGGGGCGATGCCCTTGCCGAGACTGCTCATCGGGCCACCTCCGGGCGGCGGAACGAACCGAACAGGCGCAGGTTCTTCCTCAGACGCTGGAGCGGGGTCGGCGGCAGGTTGCGCGACGAACCGCGGGCGTAGCGGCGTTCGATGTAGTACTGGGCGATGCTGAAGACCGTAGTGAGGATCAGATACCAGATCGAGGCCACGAAGAACATCTCCACGACGGCGAGCGAGGTACTGGAGATGTCCGTGGCCCGCTTGATGAGCTCGTTGAACTGGACCGCGTAGGCGAGCGACGAGGTCTTCAGCATGTTGATGAACTCGTTGCCCGTCGGAGGCACGATCACCCGCATGGCCTGCGGGAGGACCACACGCCGCAGCGTCTTGCCCTGGGTCATGCCCAGAGCGTGCGACGCCTCCGTCTGCCCCTCGTCGACCGACTGGATGCCGGCCCGCACGATCTCGGACATATAGGCGGCCTCGTTCAGGCCGAGGCCCAGCAGGGCCGCCAGGAACGGGGTCATCACCTGGTTCATCTCGTCCTTGTAGAACCCCAGGTTGAGGATGGGGAACACGAGCGAGATGTTGTACCAGAGCAGCAGCTGGACCAGGACCGGAGTGCCGCGGAAGAACCACACGTAGAACCAGGCCACGGTGCTGGTGACCGGGTTCGACGACATCCGCATCACTGCGAGGATCACGCCCAGGACGAGACCCAGCACCATGGCGAGCACGGAGATGTACAGCGTGTGCCACACGCCGGACAGGATCGTCCCGTCGGTGAGGTAGTCCGGGATCACGCCATAGTTGATCTTGGCGTTGGAGAAGGCGATCCCGATCAGCACCAGGATGGCGATGACCGCCGCACCCGCCACCCAGCGCCCGTAGTGGCGCACCGGGATGGCCTTGATCTGCTCCGGCGGCACCGTCGGCGCCGGAGTCTTGTCGACAGTGTCAGTCACGGTGACTGCCCTTCAGTGTTGCGTGACGCTCAGGAGCCGCCGTTGATCTTTGCCTCGGTCACCGCACCGTCCGTGACGTTCCACTTCTCGAGGATCTTCTGGTACTCGCCGTCCTTGATGATCGCGGCCATGGCCGCCTGGAGCGCGTCGCGCAGCTGGGTGCTCTCCTTGCTGACGCCGATGCCGTAGGGGCCGGCCTCGATCTGCTCACCGACGACCTCGAAGTCGTTGCCGCCGCCGGAGGTCTTCGCGTTGTACGCCGCGACGGGGAAGTCGTTCAGGTCGGCGACGGACGCACCCTGCTTGAGACGGAGCAGCGCCTCGGGGTCGGTGTCGAAGGTCTGCAGCTTGATGGCCGGCTTGCCGTCCTTCGTACACTTCGTGCTCTGCGCCTTGGCGATGCCCTCCGAGGTGGTGCCCTGCTGGAGGGCCACGACCTTGCCGCAGAGGTCGTCCAGGGACTTGATGCCCTTCGGGTTGCCCTTCTGGACCAGGATCGAGGTGCCCGCGGTGAAGTAGTCGACGAAGTCGATGCCGTTGCCGACCTTCTTGCCGGTGTCCGAGTCGATTCCGTTCTGGCGGTCCTTGGTGTCGTTCATCGCGGACATCACCACGTTGAACCGCTTGGCCTGCAGGCCAACGATGAGCTGGGCGAACTTGCCGTTCTGGAACTCGAACTTCACACCCAGCTGCTTGCCGAGCGCGTCCGCGATGTCGGGGTCGATACCGACGGCCTTGCCGCCCTCCATGTACTCGACCGGCGGATACGCGATGTCGGAGCCCACCTTGATGACGCCCGCGTCCTTGATGTCCTTCGGGAGCTTGGCGGCGAGCGGCGCCGAGGACGTGCCCGCGCTGGAGCTGCTGTCGCTCTTCTTGTCCGTCTGGTCACCGCAGCCGGCGACCAGCAGGGTGCCCGCGACCGCGAGGGCGCCGACCGCGGCTATCCGCGAGCGCGTGGCGGTCGTACGACGGGTCGAGCTTGCGGTCATGGTGGCTTCCTCCGGCGAGATGGGTTGTGCCGATGGGTCGACGAGAACACACACCTTTGGGTGTCGCGACCTCGCGTGATTGAGGCATCTTGCCATTCGGTCTCGCGTATTCAGGGGACTCGCCATGTCAAAATCGGATAACGGGTGAACCCCCGACCGTCGCGAACGGCCCATCACGGCCGGACCTCGTCCGGGAATCCCTCCTTCCGGCCGGAAGATCTTCGGCGCGACCCGGGTTGAGGTTGATCGCACCTCTGTGTGTGCGATCTTGAGGAGGCGTTTTACGAACTTGTCCACATATTCCGGCATGAGTCATCTCACCGGCGTGTGACCTTGGTGGTACGGACTCGTCCGGGGCACCGTGCGTCCGGTAAGAAGGTTCACTACACCCCTCATCCGGGGCTCAGGGCGCGTGTGCGGCGCGCTCGTCGCGTGTGCACCTGTACGCATCGGTTCACCTGGGTCGCACGCGGTCCCGCCCACCCCTCAATCAGGAGTGGTCACCCTCACACCATGAACATCTAAGGGGTACGACACAGTGGCAGCGGAGATCGTCAATTCGCGCAGCGACGGCAATACGGACCAGGACGGCGGGGCCGAGCCCCACGATTCCTTCGATCCGGCATTCGCGCTGCACCGCGGGGGCAAGATGGCCGTGCAGGCCACCGTCTCAGTCCGCGACAAGGACGACCTGTCCCTCGCGTACACGCCCGGCGTGGCCCGGGTGTGCACCGCCATCGCGGAGCAGCCGGAGCTGGTCCACGACTACACATGGAAGTCGTCGGTCGTCGCCGTGGTGACCGACGGCACGGCGGTTCTCGGGCTCGGCGACATCGGCCCCGAGGCCTCCCTCCCCGTGATGGAGGGCAAGGCGATCCTGTTCAAGCAGTTCGGCGGGGTGGACGCGGTCCCGATCGCCCTCGACTGCACGGGCGTGGACGAGATCGTCGAGACCGTGGCGCGGCTGGCGCCCTCCTTCGGGGGTGTGAACCTGGAGGACATCTCGGCGCCGCGCTGCTTCGAGATCGAGCGCAAGCTCCAGGAGCGGCTGGACATCCCGGTCTTCCACGACGACCAGCACGGCACGGCCGTGGTGACGCTCGCGGCCCTGCGGAACGCGGCGAAACTGACCGGGCGCTCCGTCGGCGAGCTGCGCGCCGTCATCTCGGGCGCGGGCGCGGCCGGTGTGGCCATCGCGAAGATGCTGGTCGAGGCGGGGATCGGGGATGTGGCGGTCACCGACCGCAAGGGCGTGGTGTCCCCGGACCGGGACGATCTGACCCCGGTCAAGCGGGAGCTCGCCGGATTCACGAACAAGGCCGGACTGACCGGTTCGCTGGAGCGGGCCCTCGAGGGCGCCGACGTCTTCATCGGCGTCTCCGGCGGCACGGTGGCGGAGGAGGCCGTGGCCTCGATGGCCGAGGGCGCCTTCGTGTTCGCGATGGCCAACCCGAACCCCGAGGTGCATCCGGACGTGGCGCACAAGTACGCGTCCGTCGTGGCGACGGGGCGGTCCGACTTCCCGAACCAGATCAACAACGTGCTGGCGTTCCCCGGCATCTTCGCCGGGGCCCTCCAGGTGCGGGCGTCCCGCATCACGGAGGGGATGAAGATCGCCGCGGCCGAGGCGCTGGCGGCGGTCGTCGGTGACGACGTGGCGGCCGACTACGTGATCCCGTCGCCCTTCGACGAGCGCGTGGCCCCGGCGGTGACGGCGGCGGTCGCGGCCGCCGCGCGGGCCGAGGGAGTCGCGCGCCGATAGCTCCACGGGGTGGGCGGGTGCACCAGGATCCGCCCACCCACGGGCACGGTCATCCGGGCCGGCCTCTTCGCGGGCCGCTTCCGGCACCTGCCGAGCGGGACACGCGTCACAGCGAGCCCCGGTTCCGTAGGCCCATCCCGGAGCCTATCGTCAAGGTCATGTTCGCCGCCTACGCCGCCCGCATCGACCGCGACCACCCCCTCACGGGCCTCGAGTTGGGGGAGCGCCCGGCTCCCGGGCGCACGCCCGGCTGGACGACCGTGAACGTCAAGGCCGCCTCCCTCAACCACCACGACCTCTGGTCCCTTCGGGGCGTCGGTCTCTCCGAGGACAAGCTCCCGATGATCCTCGGCTGCGACGCGGCCGGTGTGGACGAGGACGGCAACGAGGTCGTCCTGCACTCCGTCATCGGCCAGACGGGCCATGGTGTCGGCCCGGACGAGCCGCGCTCGATCCTCACCGAGCGCTACCAGGGCACCTTCGCCGAGCAGGTCTCCGTCCCCACCTGGAACGTGCTGCCGAAGCCCAAGGAGCTCTCCTTCGAGGAGGCCGCCTGCCTCCCCACCGCGTGGCTGACGGCCTATCGCATGCTGTTCACCAACGCGGGGGTCCGCCCCGGCGACTCCGTCCTCGTCCAGGGTGCGGGCGGGGGAGTCGCCACCGCCGCGATCGTGCTGGGCAAGGCGGCCGGTCTGCGGATGTTCGCCACCAGCCGTGACGAGGCCAAGCGCAAGCGGGCCCTGGAACTGGGCGCAGTGGAGGCGCTGGAGTCCGGGGCGCGGCTGCCGCAGCGGGTGGACGCGGTCATCGAGACCGTCGGTGCCGCCACCTGGTCCCACTCCATCAAGTCCCTGCGTCCCGGGGGCACCGTCGTCATCTCGGGTGCCACCAGCGGTGACCGCCCTTCCCATGCGGAACTCACCCGCATCTTCTTCCTGGAGTTGAAGGTCGTCGGCTCCACCATGGGCTCCAAGGACGAACTGGAGGACCTGCTCTCCTTCTGCGCCGCCACCGGGGTGCGTCCCGTCGTCGACGAGGTGCTTCCGCTGGACCGGGCCCGCGAGGGCTTCGAACGACTGGAGTCCGGCAACCAGTTCGGAAAGATCGTGCTGACCGCTAACTGACCGACACCCACCTTTTCCGTCCGCGGCGGGCCCGGAATCCTTCCGGGCCCGCCGTTCGTGTGCTGGCCCCGCGACGCATCACCCCTCATGTCAACCGGGGTTGACATGAGGGGTGATGTCAATCTAAGTTGACATCATGACCGAAGCAACGGATCTCGCCGAGCGCGCGGGTGACCGCGATCCGCGGATCGGACTGCGGGCCGTGTCCGCGCTGCGGAGGCTGCTCGAGCAGTTGGAGGCGGTGCAGGTGCGCAGCGCGCGCAATCAGGGGTGGTCGTGGCAGGAGATCGCCGCAGAACTCGGAGTCAGCAGGCAGGCCGTGCACAAGAAGTACGGGAGGCAGTGATGTTCGAGCGGTTCACCAAGGACGCTCGTGCGGTGGTGATCGGGGCGATCGAGCACGCCGAACGGGCGGGCGAGGAACGGGTCGACGAGCCGCATGTGCTGCTCGCCCTTCTCGATCGTGAGGGCAGCCGGGCCGCGTTCGCCCTGGCCGCCCTCGGACTCACCGGGCAGCGCGAAGCAGTGGTACGGGACCTTGCCGAGGCGCGCCGACGCGGCGGACTGTCCCGCGCCGACACGGACGCCCTCGCCGGGCTGGGCGTCGACGTGGCGGAGATCGTCTCCCGGATCGAGGAGGCGCACGGTGAGGGCGTGCTGGCGGCGGGTCGCCAGGGAGGCGCACGGCGGTCCGGGCGGCGCCCGTTCACCCGTGGTGCCAAGGACCTGCTGACCATGTCCCTGCGCACCGCCCTCGCCCACGACGACCGGCACATCGGTGACGAGCACCTGCTTCTCGCCCTCACCGCTCGCCCCGGCGTCCCCGCGGAGGTCCTCGCCGACCACGGGGTGACGCATGAGTCCATCGAGCGCGTGCTGTGGGGGAAGGGGGAGACCAAGGCCGGGTGAGCCCCTTGACGTCGGCACCCGCCCTGCGAAGGTGTCGCGGAGCGGGTGACCCGGCCGGTCGGCGCGACCGGACGGCCGCGCCGACCGCCGTCAGCTCTTCCGCGACCGCAGCGTCGCCCCTATGTGGGCAGCCGCCGTCGACAGATGGCGGCGCGCGTCGCGGAGCTGCTCCTCCGTCACTCCGTTGTCGCGGGCCGCGTCACGGATGTCGTCGCGGAAGCGGTCCAGCAGTCGGTCGAGTGCGCGGGCCGGATCGCCCGTGAAGTCCTCGTGTGCCCAGGAGGGTTCGTAGGTGCCGGGGAAGTCCTCGGGGGTCTTCGAGTACTCCGGCCGGCTCGCCGTCTTCGGCGCGTCCGATGTCCCACCCGGTCGTCCGAATCCGTACTCCTTGCCGAACTCGCCGAACTCCTTGGCCAGTTCGGTCAGCCCCTCCCGGACGCCGGTCGGCCAGTCGCCGCGCGTGAAGTGGTCCTGCACCTGCTCCTGAACCCGGCGGGCGATGCGCTGCACCTCCTCCTGTGCCTGGGCGCGCGCCCGCTCCTGTGCCTCCTTGGCCTGGCGGCGGGCCTGCTGGGCGTCCTCGCGGGCCCGCCGGCTCTCGTCCTTGGCGCGCCGGGCCTGTTCCTTCCACTCCTGCTTGACGCGGCGCATCTCCTCCTTGGCGGCGCGCCATGCCTCCTTCTCGGAGGGACTGCCGTCCCCGTACGCCCCTGTGCGCTCCCCGGTGCCCCGCCGGGCTTCGGAGACCGCGGCCCGCATCTCACGGCGCAGATCGCCCGCCGCCCCGCGCACGTCGGCGCGGATCTCGGCGGCCAGCTCCGCGACCGACTCGCGGATCTCCAGCTCCAGATCGGCCAGTTCATCGCTGCGGTCGGCCAGTTCGGCGCGGCCCGCATCCGTGATGGCGTACACCTTTCGGCCGCCCTCGGTGGTATGTGTGACCAGACCCTCGGCCTCCAGCTTGGCCAGCCGCGGATAGACGGTGCCGGCGGAGGGTGCGTAGAGCCCCTGGAAGCGCTCTTCCAGCAGCCTTATCACCTCGTATCCGTGGCGGGGGGCCTCGTCGAGGAGCTTCAGCAGATAGAGGCGCAGTCGTCCATGGGCGAAGACGGGAGGCATGTCAGAGCCCCTTCTGCTCGGTCGGTGCGCCGGTCGTGCCCTGGGAGGAACGATCGGACGGGGCGGCGGTGTCGCGGCCTGCGGCCGCGCCCCGTGGGCCGGGGGCGTCCCATGGCTCGTCCGTCGAGGGCGGGCGGCGGAGCAGGGCGATGGAGCCGGAGACCGTGGTCGCCTTCAGGCGGCCGCTTCCCCCGCCGAGACGGCCCGTGATCTTCTTGGCGCCCCACTGGCCGGTCACGCGCAGATCCTCGAAGGCGTTGGAGACCGTGCCGCTCGCGGTGTTCGCCTCGACCTCGGCGTCCGCCGGATGGGGGAGCCGGACGGCGATCTCTCCCGAGACATTGGTCAGACGGGCGTCGGTGGGGCCGCTCGTGGGGTCCAGGTCCAGGATGATCGAGCCGCTCACGGAGTCGGCCTTGACGAGCGGGCAGGCGCCCTCGATGACGGTCAGGTCGCCGGAGACGGAGTTCAGCCGCAGCTCCCCGGTGACCCCCTGGGCCTCCACGCTTCCCGACACCGTCGAGGCGCGGACCGGTCCGGACATGCCCACGAGTGTCGTGTCGCCCGTGACCCCCTTGACGTCCGTGCCGCCGTCGACTCCCGAGACCATGGCGTTGGCCCCGACGACGCCCACCTCCACGCGGGTTGACGCCGGAACGGTCAGGGAGACCACCGCACTGCGGCGCCAGCCCTTGGAGTCCAGCCACTTGAGGAAGCCCTTCCAGGGAAGGTCGTCGTACGCCACGGTGAGGGCGCCGTCCTTGTGTGTCACCGTCAGCGGGGGGCCCTCGATCTCGGAGACCTCCAGGCGGGCGGAACCTTCGTCGGTGCCTACCACGTTCACCGTTCCGTTGACGATGCGCACATGGAGTGCCGTCACGGGGGCGTCGAAGGTGAGCTTCCTCGGCTCGGCGACGGACCACTCGGACATGGTGCTGACCTCCTCGGCCGTGCGGACACTGCGCACGCGGCGAACGACACGCCATATCGCGTCTTGTGCCATCACGATATATCGCGGACCCGGAAAGTCAAGACACCCGTTCTGGGGAATCCATGGCGGAAGTCGACGAAACGCCCTGATTCGGGCGCGCGTTCGGTGATGCGGCCCCTCCCGGGCGCGGGCACCTCCGGGGGCGGGCTTCCTCCGGGTGGGCGCACCTCCAAAGGCGGCGCACACCCGGGGACGGGCCCTCCGAACGCGGACACTCCCATCCACCGGGACGGGTCCGGGATCCAGCGGGATACGCCCCGGCGGGAACGAGGCGAGGACGGCCGAGGACGGGCGGGGGCGGCCGATGAGCGGGCCCGTGGCGGCAGGGCATCGGGTCCCCGAACCCCGCGACCGCGAGACCTCGCGACGGCGCGTCCGGCGGCGATGGGTCCCGCGACCGCGAGCCGCAGCGAGCCGGAGATCCGCGTGACGTCGGCGATCGGCGAGATCGTCGCGCAGGAAAGGCGCCTGTGACGCCCGCCGGATCCAGGTGGACGGCAGGCCCGGAGACCGGGACCGCCGAACCCCGAGCGGGTCGGCCCCGGGCCGGGTCGGCCCCGGAACGGGCCGCGGTATCGCTGTTGCCGATCCGTCCCCGTCCGCGCACGGCGGACGCTACTCGTCGTCCTCGTCGTCCAGGCGTGCGAGCCAGGTCGCCAGCCGTTCCACCGGCACCTCGAAGTCGGGGTTGAGATCGACGAACGTACGAAGCTGCTCGGCGAGCCACTCGAAGGTGATCTCTTCGTCGCCGCGCCGTTTCTCGAGTTCTTCGATGCCGCGGTCGGTGAAGTACATCGGTGGTGCTCCGTCGGTTCGGTAGAGGGGTAGGAGAGGACAAGAAAAGGATAGGCGGGAGTGCGGCGGCCCTGCGGGGCGAGCGGGGCTCTCGCGCGACGACCGCCGTGTCGCTAGCCTGCGCACCGGCAGGCGGGATCACGGGGGCCCGGGGGAACGGGGGATGCCATGGCGGACGAGTCGACGCGGATAGCGCGCATCGAGATGCCGGACGGAACGCCGGTGTGGGCCCGGATATCGGGGGCCGGGGAGCTCGCGGTGCCGCCCGGTGAGCTGTCGTACACGGACACGGGATTCGCCGACCGTGTGGAGGCGCAGGTCGAGAGCCTGCACTCCGTCGTGACCAGCGTGGCGCGTTCGCTGGCCGGACCCCTGCGCGCGGTGCGGCCCGACGAGGTCAGTGTCGAGTTCGGGATCGAGCTGACCGCGAAGGCGGGCAAGGTGGTCGGACTGCTGGCCGACGGCGAGGCCAAGGCGGGGATCACGGTCACCCTCACCTGGCAGGGCGGGCCGCCGGCCGCCGATCCGTCCGGCGACGCCTCCGGTCCGGGGACCGGCACGCCGGGTGACGCACCGTCCTCCCCGGCCGCCGCCCCGCGCACCGATGCGTCCGGCGGAGCCCGGGCGCACGGCGGCCCCGCAGCCGCCGGTGCCGGGGGCGGGGCATGACGGACGAGCACGCCCGGGGCCCATCGAGCGGCCTCGACGCGGCCCGTCGTGCGCTGCGTGAACTCGTCATGGCCGCGACCGTGCGCATCCATCGCGCGGGGGTCGGGTATGCCATCGAGGAGCCGGGCACGTTCCTCGGCAGCGGCTTCTTCGTCGCACCGAACTGGGTTCTGACCTGCGCGCACGTGGCACGGGCCGGGGAGGGGGACGAGGTGACCGTGGTCTATGAGACGGGTCCGGGGCGCGGTGGCGCCGCGGTCGCCGGGACCGTCGCGGCCACGGTCCCGGAGCACGCGGAGGGCGCCCCGCGCGGCAACTGGCCCGCCCCTGACCTCGCGCTCGTCCAGCTGCGCGAGCCGGTCGACCACGACTGCGTCTATGTCTCCGAGCGGCCTGCCGCGTACTACGGCGAGGGCCGGGTGTTCTACACCGGATGGACCGTGATGGACGGTCGACTCCAGGTCCTGGACGGCCCGCTGTCGGTGCAGGGCACCTTGGGCGGGTGGTCCTCCGGCGTGCAGATGCGGCTGGGCCAGAACGACCTTCCGCCGGGTGTCTCCGGCGGGCCGGTCATCGACCCGGTACGCGGCGAGGTCATCGGGGTCCTGAAGTCGCGGTCGGACCGCGGAAGCGGCGGCACGTCCACCGGCATCGAGCAGTTACGGGCGCTGGCCGTCCCCAGGGACGGGATACTGAGCGAGCACGGCGATCTCTACCAGGCCGTCTTCCACGCCCACGACCGCTACCACAGGGACCGGCAGCGACACCCCGACTCCGACCACCTCACCTGGGCCGATGTGCAGAGCGAGCTCCAGGCGCGGCCGGGGCGCGCGCTCAGCCCCGACGAGCGGATCCAGCTGCTGGGCCGGCTCGCGGACCTGCCGCCCCCGACCAGCACCCGCAGTCTGCTCGACATCCTGGAGTCGCTGCCCGACCTGCCGGGCGCGATTCCCCAGCCGGCTCCGCGCGGCTGGCGCGACGGCCTCGGCGCCCTTTACGAGGGGGCTCGCCAGGACGGCGCGCTGGAACTCGTTCTCGACTACGCGATGCAGGTCATGGCCGCGGACCGTCCCTTCGAGTCGCCGGGCACGGGTGAGGCGGAGCAGGCCCTGTGGGAGTGGGTGCGGCAGAGCTCCGAGGGGCTCGGCCTGCGGTACCGCCGCAGCCTGGCGCAGCGGCGCATCGAACTCCTCCGTCCGCGGCACCCCTCCGGGCCCGCCCCGCTGCCCCGGCCCCGCCGCCGGCACGACCCGCCGGACCTCGTGCCCGGGGACCAGGGCGGCCCGCCGAACGGGCCCGACCCGTCCTCGTACCACGACCCGTCGCGCGGAGGACTCGAGGAGGCGCACGCCTTCGGCCGTGTGCCCCGCCCGTGCGCTCTGCTCGAACTCGTCCAGCGGGGCTGGGAACCGGACCGCTGCGACTGGCGGATCGCGGTGGCCCGGCCCGACGGCGAGGTCGTACGCCTCGACGAGGCGGAGCGGGTGTCGCTGGACGCGCTGCCGGGCCCCCTGGCGCACCCGCTCGCGGAGGCCTTCCGCCAGTGCGACCAGCCCGGTCGGCCCGCCGTGCTCCAGGTGGCGCTGCCCCGCACACTGCTCGGACTTGCCGTGGACACATGGCAGTTGAGGGCGGCGGACGCGCCGCTCGGCGCCGAACGCCCCGTCGTGGTGCGCTGCGCCGACCGCGACCGGCTGTTCGACGACTACGGGCCACCCGAGAAGGATCCCGCCGACGCCGAGGAGGAGCGCCGGGAGCGGGAGGCCCGCTGGCGGTGGATCCACGCGCACGACGCCCAGCCCGAACTGCTGGACTGCGACGACGGATTGCGGATACCCGTACCGGCGCTGAGCCGGCTCCGGGGCCTGCCGCACGGCGCGGTGCCGGTCTTGTGCCGCTACGGCGACCAGCGTTTCGAGGACGACGGGGTGGCGCTCGCGCGCATCGTGCACGGCGGCTTCGGCGTGGCGCTGTGGCGACGTTGGCGGGGCCAACGGGACGCCGTGTGCGGCGAGTTCCATCGAGGGGCGGGTGACACGGTGGCCGGCGCGGGCAGCGCGGAACGGCTTCCGGAGCTGGTGCACGAGTTGCGGGCGGGGCTCCGTGCGGGCCGTGCGGAGACGTACTGGGCCGACGGCATCGCGCTGCTCTACGACGATCCGCACCGGCCGCTGCCGGGAAGCGACGACCTGCTGGAGGCACCGTGAAGCGACCGCGCCGAAGGCCGTACCGCGCCCTTACCAGGGCTCCTGCGGATCGATACGGTGAATCAGGTTCGACGGCTGCCGTGGACGAGTGACGACGAGGACCGGATCATGACCGAATCCAGTGAGTGGCTCATCTACCGGGGCGCCGGAGAACCGCACGACGGGATCGAGAGGCTGCCCGACCCTCCGCCGTGGCGGGACTTCACGGGCCGCGAGGCGGCTTCGGAGAACGGGGGCGACGGGTCCGAGGACCGCAGGCTCGGGGCCTACCGGCACCTGGCCGAGCTGCACCGGCCCGGAGCCGAGGAACTGGAGATGATCAATGCGGCGCTGTATCTGCGCCGCCCCCTGCTCGTCACCGGCAGCCCCGGGGCGGGCAAGAGCACCCTGGCGCACTCCGTCGCCTACGAACTGGGCCTCGGCAACGTCCTGCGCTGGTCCATCGTCAGCCGCTCCACGCTCCAGGACGGCCTCTACCACTACGACGCCATCGCCCGGCTCCAGGACGTGCAGATCGCGGCGCAGGGAGGATTCGGTTCTGCGGCGGGTTCGCCCGGGGCGGTGGAGAGCATCGGCAGCTATGTCCGTCTCGGGCCGCTCGGCACCGCCCTGCTGCCCTCCGACGTGCCGCGTGTGCTGCTGATCGACGAGCTGGACAAGAGCGACATCGATCTGCCCAACGACCTGCTGAACGTGCTGGAGGAGGGGGAGTTCGCCATCCCCGAACTGGAGCGCATCGCCGACCGGTTGCCCGGCGGTGAGGCCGAGGTGCTCACCGCCGACGGCACCAAGGTGCGGGTGCGTGACGGCAGGATCCGCTGCCGTGCGTTCCCCTTCGTGGTCCTGACCAGCAACGGGGAGCGCGACTTCCCGGCTCCGCTGATGCGCCGGTGCATCCATCTGCAGCTCGGCCGTCCCGACCACAAGAGGCTCGCGACGTTCGTACGCGCCCATCTGGGCGACGAGGCGGCCCGTGCGGGAGACGATCTGATCACCCACTTCCTGGAGCGGTCGCGCAGCGAACTCGTCGCGGCCGACCAGTTGCTGAACGCGATCTACCTCACCGACGCGGCCGCCCCGCCCAGCCGTGACCGCCTGGCCGACCTGCTCATCCAGCGACTCGACCGGCCGAGGTGACGCCGATGCCCGACGCGACGGCGCGCCACGGTCCCGTCCGCCCCGGCGAAGGCCCCGGCGCCGGGGACCCCGTCACGCCCGCCCGTGATCCGATCGCCGAACTCGTGTCCGGGCTGCGGGAGGCGGGTCTCGATCCCGACGGCGAGCAACTGTGCGACGTCCTGTGGCTGGCGCGCTGGACGCGCCCGGCGGGGTCCGATGAGGCCGCATCACCGCCGCCGGACCGCCCCGGCCCGCAGGAGACCGGGCGCGGCGAGCCGCAGCCGGGCGCGGCACCGGTCGCGGACGCGCCCGCCGCGGACCCGGCACCTCCCGGGCCGTTGCCGCACGAGCCGGAGGGCGACCGGCGTGTCGCGCTGTACACGGTTCCCCAGCACGGCGGGGAGCGCTTACGGGGGCGGGGGCGGGCCACGGCGCTGCCCGTGGGCGTTCCCGTGGCGCCCGTGTTTCCCGCCCCGCTCGAACTCCAGCGCGCATTACGCCCGTTGCAGGGCTACCGCAGTGCCGCTCCGCCCCGGCGGTCCGTGCTCGACGAGACGGCCACGGCGGAACGGAGCGCCCGGGCCGGCGGTCTGGTGCTCCCGGTCTTCCGTGCGGTGACCCGGGCCGACGCACGACTGCAGCTGGTGATGGACGCCTCGTCGTCGATGCGGGTGTGGGACCGGATGTTCGCCGAACTGGAGCAGGTCTTCGGCCGGCTGGGGGCCTTCTGGGACATCCAGGTCAGCCATCTGCACGAGGGCCCGGACGGGGAGCCCGCGGTGAGCCGCAGTCCCGATCCGCACGCCGCGCCGCTGCACTCGGCCGACCGGCTGAGCGATCCGACGGGCCGCCGCATCACGCTGCTGGTCAGCGACTGCGCGGGTCCGCTGTGGCGCAGCGGCCACGCCCACCGGCTGCTGCACCAGCTGTCCCGGCAGGCCCCGGTCGCGGTGCTCCAGCCGCTGCCGCAACGCATGTGGAACCGCACCCGGCTGCCCGTCACCTACGGCGAGTTGACCCGCGGCGAGACACTGGGCGGCGCCACCGCGCTGCGCGTGCGCACCCCCGGGGGCCTGTCGCCCGAGGCCCGGCGGGGCGCCCTCCCGGTGCCGGTGCTGCCGCCCGAGCCGGTGGCACTCGGCGCCTGGGCGAGGCTGCTGTCCGGGGCGGGCGCGGGTCCGGTCGCCGGGGCCGTGGGCTGGGTGCGTGCAGATCAGCCGGCGGCACCCGCGGCGCGCCCCGGCCGCCGTCCCTCCGCGCTGGAACTGGTCAGCCGCTTCCGCTCCACCGCCTCCCCGGCCGCGGGCCGGCTCGCCGTCTATCTCGCCGCGGCACCGCTGTGCCTGCCGGTGATGCAGCTGGTGCAGCGGACCATGCTGCCCGACTCCGGGCCGTCCGAACTGGCCGAGGTCCTGCTCAGCGGGCTGCTCTCACGTGCCAAGGAGGACTACGGCGGCGACGGCGTGCAGTGGTACGAGTTCGCGCCCGGAGTGCAGGAGTCGCTGCTGTCGCCGCTCGGCCGGGACGAGGCCATGCTGGTGCTCAAGCACTGCTCCGAGTACATCGAACAGCGCTTCGGCAAGGGCGGTCCCAACTTCCCGGCCCTCGCCCTCGCGCAACTGGGCGACGGCGGCACGGGCCGCCCCTACGCGGCCGACACCGCCTACCCGGAGGAGAACGGGGACAACGGCGGCACGACCCTCGTTCCCCAGCCCTTCGCCGAGGTGGCCGCCCGTGTCCTGGAGCGCTTCATGCCGCTGCCGAACGATCTGGCCCTCTACGGCAGGCGGGGCGGCCCGGGCCGGGCCGCGGAGCGTCCGACGCACTCGGCTGTCGTCCGCGCCCGGGCACTGGTCGGGCAGTTCGACCGGGAGGGCATGGTGCAGGACCTCATCGACGCCGTGCAGCTGCTGAGAGGGGCCACGGAGCACGAGCCGGGCATCGGCACCGACCCCGAACTGTGGGCCGAGTACGCGCACTGCACGCTGCGGCTGTGGGAGGTGCTGGGCGGGGCCGAACTGCTGCGGGAGGCGGAGACTGCCGCGGAGCGAGCGGTGAGTCATCCCCGTGCCCTGCGTGAACGGGCCGTGCTCGCCCGGGTGCTGCGGGCCGCCGCCACCGACCGCCGGCGCCGCGGCGACCCGCACGGCGCACTCGAACTCCTGCGCCGCGCGGACCGGGAGTACGCCGTGGCCTGCGCGGCGCCCGAGCTGGACGAGAAGGAGGCCCTCAGGCTCACCCTGGAGCGCGTCGGGGGACTGGAGTCGCAGTGGCGGCTCGGCGGCGACAGCGCACTGCTGCAGGGTGCGGTGGGCATGCTCGAGGCGTTCGCGGACGCCTGGCCCGACCGCCGCCTGCGGCCGCCCGAACTGCCGCTCGCCCACGGCCGGATCCTGCTGCACCTGTCGGGTGCCACCGCCGATCCCGAGCAGGCCCGCCTCTACGCCGAACAGGGCGCGCAGTCGCTGCGCAGCGCACTGGAGAACGTACCCGAGGCCGACGACGGGCCCGCGCGGAGCCCGCGTGACCGGGTCCGGGTCCTGCTCGACCTGGTGGACGCACTGCTCAGGTCCGGTGGCGACCTGGACGACGCCCAGGCACGCGTCGACGAGGCGCTGGGCCTCACCCGGGAGCAGGGCCTGCGCGCCTCCCTCCTGGTGCGCGGCGGACGCATCAGGGACGCCCGCTACGCCGAGACCGGCGACCCGCGCGAACTCCTCCGGGCCGCGGACCACTTCGCCCAGGCGGCCCAGCGCATGCCGCGGGACGCGCCCACGCATGCCGACGTGCTCGCCGAGTGGGGCGAGGTCCTGCTGCGCCGGGCGGCGCTGGAGACCGGTTCCCGGTCCCTGGAGCCGTTGTCCCGGGCGATCCGGGTGCTGCGGGACTGCCGCGCGGAGACCCCGGCGGGCAGTCCGCACCTCGGGCACCGCCTGCTGCTCCTGGGCCGGGCGCTGATGCTCCGCTACCGGGCCCGCGGCGATCGGGTCGATCTGCGGGAGGCCGAGCACCTCTTCGGGCTCGCGGCGGCGGAGGCGGACGATCCGCTGCTGGCCGCCCGCTGCTGGCTGGAGGCGGGTCAGGTGCAGTTCGAGGCGTACCAGAGCCTCGGACGTCCCTCGCGTCTGGACGAGGCCGTCGACGCGTTCCGGGCTGCCTCGGACGCCGCCAGGGCGGCGGAGGAGGACGCGGAAACGGACCGCAGGCGTCATGAGGCCGTCGAACTGGGGGCGCAGGCACGCCACTGGCGGGGTATGTCCTACGAGGCGGCCGCTCGTCCGCGCGCGGCCCGTGAGGCGTACCGGGCCGCTCGGGCGGAGTGGTCGAGGCTGCCGGAGGACCACATGGGTTCGGGCGAACCGACGGCACGGCAGACCGCCCAGCGTCTGGCGGAGTTGGAGTGAGCGGGGCGAGCGGAGAGGGACGGACCATGGAGGCAAGGGACGAGGCGGCGGCCGAGGTGCCGGAGGCGGGAGAGCCGACGGCTCAGGCGCCGGAGCCGCTGCCGGATCTGCTGGAGCTGGAGCTGGACGAGCTGAGGACGCTTCGCCATCCGGTGCTGACCGAGGTGCTGGACGAACTGCGGGAGCGGGCGGCGCAGCCCAGCGAGATGCTGTGGGGGTTCAACAGCGCGTTCTAAGGGGCGGAGATGTGGCGGCCATCAGAAGCGTTCGTCGAATACGGCCATGACCCACCAGTTTCAGTCGAATTCCATCGCCAGGCGTTTGGCCCAACCCGTGTACAGGCATGTGCTCCCACACGGGTAGGGGGCCGTGCCATGGAAGTGCCCCCGGAGTGAGAGCCGTACGGCATGGGGGTGCTGGTGTGTCGCCGGATGCCGGAACTCTTCGGGCACGTGTGCCCTTCCGGCAGTTCATCGTGAAGGTCAACGGCCGCTGCAACCTCGCCTGCCGCTACTGCTACCTGTACGAGGGACCCGACCGCACCTGGCGCGACCGCCCGGCCGCCGCGGCTCCCGAGGTCCTGGACCGCACCGCGCACCGCATCGCCGAGCACGCCCGCGCCCACGGTCTGACGGCGGTCTCGCTGGTCCTGCACGGCGGTGAACCGCTGCTCGCGGGTGCCGAGACCCTGGTCCGCTTCACCGGCCTCGTACGAAGCCGTGTCCCGGCCGGCTGCACCGTCCACCCCGTCGTGCAGACCAACGCAACACTCCTGACCGAGCGACGGGCGGTCGCCCTGGCCCGGGGCGGCATCCGCATCGGTATCAGCCTCGACGGCGGCCTCGCGGCCCACAACGCGTCGCGCGTCGACCACTCGGGCCGCCCCTCGTGGCCCGCCGCCTCGCGCGGAGCGCGCCTGGTCGCCGACCGGTTCCCACAGGCGTACGCCGGCATCCTCACGGTGGTGGACCCGGCACTGGACCCGCTGGAGACGTACGAGTCCCTGCTCGCCCTGCGCCCGCCGGCCCTGGACCTCCTGCTGCCGCACGGCAACTGGTCCACCCCGCCGCCGCATCTGGACGGCTCGGGCGCGCCCTACGGGGACTGGCTGTGCACCGTCTTCGACCGCTGGTGGGGCGCCGGGCGGCGGGAGACGCGGGTGCGGCTCTTCGAGGAGTGCCTGGCACTGCTGCTGGGGATGCCGGCCGCCACGGAGTCGCTCGGCCTCGCACCGTTCGACGCGGTGGTGGTGGAGACGGACGGCTCGATCGAGCAGGTGGACTCGCTGAAGTCGGCGTACGAGGGTGCGGCGCGAACCGGTCTGGACGTCTTCCGCCACGATTTCGAGAAGGCCCTGTGCCATCCCGGCGTGGTGGCCCGGCAGGCGGGCGCGGCCGCACTCGCGGCGCAGTGCCGGGAGTGCCCCCTGCTGACCGTCTGCGGCGGCGGCCACTACGCCCACCGCTACCGAGCCGGCAACGGCTTCGTCAACCCGTCCGTGTACTGCGCCGACCTGCAGCGATTCATTCGCCATGTGGCCAGGCGGCTCCTCGACACGGCAGCGGCACCCCGGGCTTCCGTCCCCGCCGTCCCATGCGAAGGGAGCACCCCGTGATCCTTCCGGAGGTCTCCGACCAGGCCCTTGCCGAACTAGGCCGCACCGAGGGCGGCCCCGACACGCTCGCACACCTGGTACGCGACCAGGACACCCGGCGACTGCTGGTGCTGCGTACGGTGCTCGACGCCGTGGACGGCGCCGACGAGTCGGTCTGCCCGGCCGCTGCGCGGGCGCGGGTTCGTGAGGACTGGGCGCTGCTGGTGGAGTCGGACCGGGTGGGTCCGGCGGGAGGGCGGGCGGCCGCCGCAAGCGGGGCGGAACACACTCAGGGCCCGGCGACCCGTCCGCACGACCCGGT